>Ga0209212_1009419_pt1 | contig 10194 bp, 5 predicted proteins | sample RifGroC2_FD_183996 | JGI IMG/M metagenome (GOLD analysis project Ga0209212, IMG submission 183996) | Groundwater microbial communities from Rifle, Colorado, USA - Groundwater C2 (SPAdes) (version 2) | ecosystem: Environmental > Aquatic > Deep subsurface > Groundwater | place: Rifle, Colorado... | reverse complement strand
AACTATTATAGCTTTCATAGCTGTGCTCAGCATCTTGGTTTTTGCCCATGAGCTGGGTCATTTTTGGACAGCGCGACGCTTTGGCACCAAGTGCGAGGAGTTTGGTTTTGGCTATCCGCCACGAGCCTGTGGTTTTTACAAAAATAATCAGCAGAAGTGGGTTTGGCTCTGGGGTAAAAAAGAAGTATCAGACGCATCTGACACCATCTATTCCATTAATTGGATACCGGTCGGTGGTTTTGTCAAGATTAAGGGTGAGAATGGTGAAGGTAAGACTGATGTCAATAGTTTTGCCCACAAAAAGATTTGGCAGAGAGCTTTGATTCTTAGCGCTGGCGTGATTATGAATGTTATTTTGGCTGGTGTCTTGTTTTCTCTAGGTATGATGTTGGGTATGCCTCAAATGTTGGATACTGTGCCTAAGCAAGCGACAGTCAGTCAACCTCAGATTCAAATCGTTCAAGTCTTAGACAAGGCGCCGGCTAGTGGTCAGTTGAAAATGGGTGATATTATTATGAGCGTGGATAACCAGGTGTTCATCAAGAATCAAGAATTAATTGATTATACCGCTAGTAAGGTTGACCAACCTATTTCTTATGTTATTAAACGAGGTGGGAAAGAGCAGACTATAGTAGTCACCCCGCAGATTATTCCTGAAACAGGTAAGGGCGGTATTGGTGTAGCCATTGCCGAGGTGGGTATTGTCAAATATCCTTGGTATGCCGCTCTTTGGTATGGTTTTAAAACAGCTATCATTATGCTCTGGGCCATTGTGCTGGGATTATATGAATTAATTAAATCGCTCTTCACTGATCAGAGCTTGGCTGGTCAAGTGGCCGGACCAGTGGGCATTGCGGCTTTGACTGGTCAGATGGCCCACATGGGTTTTGTCTATTTACTTAACTTTACGGCTATTTTGTCGCTTAACTTGGCCCTGATTAACTTTTTGCCTTTACCAGCTCTAGATGGTGGCCGTTTGCTATTTTTGGTCATAGAAAAGATCAAGGGCAAGCCGGTCAAACAAACAACCGAAGCTCTGGTGCATAATATAGGGTTCATATTGCTCATGCTTTTGGTTTTGATAGTCACTTTCAAAGATGTAGCTAATTTAGGCTGTTGGACTTGCAAATTAAAAGAATTGTTTTCATAGATACAGAGCAGACTCTAACAATCAATATTTCTATCATTTAATTATTAATTAACAGCTCTATGAAGATCAACATGACAGCTACCAATATGGAGCTGAACAAAGAGATTCGCGACTATATTCAGGAAAAAATGGAGTATGTGGAAAAGTTTTTGGGCAACACCCCAATTATTCAGTGCGATTTTGAAGTTGATCTCACCACTCATCATCATAACAAGGGCAAGATCTATCGAGCGGAGGCTAATTTGAGCGTGCCGGGTGATTTACTTAGAGTGGAAAAGACGGAAAAGAATATCTTGAAAGCCATAGACAAAGTCAAGGATCATTTGGCTAGGATTGCTAAGAAATACAAGGAAAAGAAGGAACAGAGATAGGGGGGGTGAGCTGGAAAAAATCGTTGCCAGCCCTATCTTTTTATGATATTATGAAGATAATAAAGGAATATCTATGAGATTTAATCAAATACGATTACTGTTTATTTTTTGTTTGTTAACAGCGACTTTTTTTTGTTTGGTTTCCAGCGCTTCGGCAACTGAAAGTAGCTCACATTCAGCTTGGCTGTCTGTTACCACCAACACTGGTAATATATCTTTGTCTGATTTACAAACCCAGCAGACTGTTCTTGGTTATGATCTGACTACTCAAAAATATTTTTGGAATACAGTGAATGATATAGAGAAAGAAACTCAGACCGGCACTTTCTATTTAATCAATGATAACACTTTACTTTTTGGTAATCAGTCCATTGTGGCTAATGGTAATGTTACCCATGTTAAATTATTAGAGCTGGGTGATGAACTATATAATCAATATGGTGAGGCTATAACTATTATTTCTTTGATACCCATAGAAGGCACTTATGATTTTTATAAACTGAGTATTAATAACAATCATACCTACTTCTTAGATGGTATTTTGGTTCATAACGCTTCTAGATATTGGGTAGGTGGCACTGGTTCTTGGAATGGCACAGATACCACTTATTGGTCTGAATCTACTGGTGGCATCAGTGGAGCATCAGTGCCGACTTCAGCTGATGATGTTTTTTTTGATGCTAATTCTGGGGCAGGCACAACTACTATAGCGACAGTAACAGCTACTTGCGATGATTTAATATTTACAGGTTTTACTGGCACTTTTGCTAATTCTTCGCAAGAGTTACATATTTATGGTTCTTTCACCGGAGCCGCCACTATGACTTATAGTTTTGGTAACCGTATTTATTTTAAAGCTACCACCACTGGTAAAACTATCACCTCTGCCGGCACAGCGCCAACAACATTTACCGCTGACTTTATAGGAGTGGGTGGCGGTTGGACTTTACAAGATAATTGGGTTGCTGGCGCTGGTACATTTCGTCATACTTCGGGCTCTTTAGATACTAATGGAAAATCAATAACTACTTCTGGTTTTTATAGTACTGGTTCTAACGTTAGGTCATTAATCCTAGGCAATAGTACAATTAATACGGGCATTTTTAGTTTTAGTGGCGCCACAAATTTAACCTTTGATGCTGGTATATCTAGTATTATCAACGTATACCAGTTTACTGGAGGGAGTCAAACATTTAATACAGTACAAATGGCTGGTAGTAGCGGTGAAACTTATATAAATGATGGAAATAATGTTTTTGCTAATTTAACCAAGACCGGCTCAGCATTCCTTTATATAAGTGGCGACCAAACAATCACTGACACTCTAACCATAACCGGTACTTCTGCCACTAGTCGTTTGTTAGTTAGAAATACTGCTACAACGACAACATATTCAACAACGCCAGTCACTTTAACGGCCGCTAATGTATCTATTACCAATACAGATTTTCTATATATTACCGGTGCCGGTGCGGCAAATTGGGATATATCGGCCGGATCAACAGGCGATTGTGGAAATAATACAGGTATGACTTTAACCACACCTGATGATTTATATTGGGTTGATGTTGATGGTGGCAGTTGGAACACTACAGCTAGCTGGTCCATAAGTTCAGGTGGCGCTAGCGGAGCTAGAGTGCCTCTATGTCAGGATGATGTCTATATAGATGCTAATTCAATTACTTCAGGTAGTAGAACAATCACCGCTAATATGACGCGACTTGGCAAAAATATAGATTTTAGCGCAGTTGCTAACACGCCGACAATTAATTTAAGTGGCCACATTTTTGGTTCATTGACTTTTGGTAATGATGTGACGCTTAGTGGCAACACTGCACTTTATTTTGATAATTATGAAAATACCTCTATTACTAGTAGTGGAGAAACTTTTTCACAGCCAATTTATATTTTTACTAAACCGGGTGTAACCCTTTCACTTATTGATGAACTACTAATGTCCAATCAAATATATCATTATTATGGAACATTTGATGCTAATAACCAGAATATAACCACTACTATTTTTGGCGAATATTTGTCTGGCACAAGAGTTTTAAACATGGGTTCGGGAACTTGGACCTTAAGTGGTACAGGTACCGTCTGGAATATGTCAGGAACAACTAACTTAACTCTAAACACAAATATTTCAACGATTAAATTAACCAACAACAGTGTAACAGATAAAACATTTGCTGGTGGTACACAAACTTACTATAACTTCTGGAATGCTACAGGTAGCACGGGCATTGTCACTGTTTCTGGAACAAATGTTTTTAATGATTTTAAAATAGACGCTGGTCGGGAAGTTAATTTTACAGCCAGCACCAACCAAACTGTCACCACGTTTACCGCCACTGGTACAGCTGAAAGTGGCATTATTCTACACTCCACCTCAAGCACCACCAAAGCTACATTAACTAAGTCTGGGGCTGGTGTGATTTCCTCTGATTATTTAACCATTAATGATTTGACAGGCAGCCCAGCCTCTAGATGGTATGCTGGCGCTAATTCCACCGATGGTTTAGATAATAGCGGTTGGGTATTTACCGTGGTGCCTCAACCAACGGTCACCATAGCTGTTAATAATGCTAGTATTTCAGAAACCGGTGGTACCAGTACCGTTACCGCTACACTAGGTAGCTATTACACCTCTGATGTAACTATTAATCTGGCCTACACTGGTACAGCCACTCTGACTGATGATTACACTCGCACAGGTACCAGTATTGTCATTAGCCCTAACTCTCTGACAGGCACAGTGACCATTGGCACCGTTGGCGATGTTTTAGATGAAGACAATGAAACAGTTATTGTGGATATTGATTCTGTAACTAATGGTACTGAGAGCGGTACACAACAACAAACTGTTACTATTACTGATGATGATGAATCTCCCACTGTCAGCATTGCCGTTGATACGGCCACCATTGCTGAAGCAGCCGCTGTCAGTACTATTACTGCTACACTATCAACTATTTCCGGCAGAAGTGTCACAGTTAACCTAGGTTACACAGGCACAGCTACTGGTACGGGTACAGATTATACTGCCAGTTCAGCTAGTATTGTCATCACCGCTGGTAATTTAACCAATACCGCCACTATTACCGCAGTGCAAGATACTCTGGATGAAGTAGATGAAACAGTCATTGTTGACGTCTCTTCGGTTACTAATGGTACCGAGAGTGGTACTCAACAACAGACTGTCACTATCACTGATGATGATACTCCACCCACTATTCAGTTTACCAGCACTACTGGTTCTGGATCAGAGGGTACTACTCCGGCTAATCTAGAATTGAGTTTGTCTACTGCTTCTAGCAAAGAGATTACTGTGGACTACGCTGTCACCGGTGGCACGGCTACAGGTTTAGGAGTAGATTACACTCTGGCCTCAGGTACAGCCACGGTTACGGCCGGTGCTACTACTACCAATATCGCTGTCACAGTGGTTAATGATATCATGGACGAAGATAGCGAAACTATTATTGTTACCATATCCAATCCAACTAATTCTTCTTTAACTGCCAACACCGCTGAAACATATACCATTACTGACAATGATGCTCCGCCCACTATTCAGTTTACCAGCACTACTGGTTCTGGATCAGAGGGTACTACTCCAGCTAATCTAGAATTGAGTTTGTCTACTGCTTCTAGCAAAGAGATTACTGTGGACTACGCTGTCACCGGCGGTATCGCCACAGGTTCGGGCACCGACTACACTTTAGTCTCGGGTACCGCGACTATTACTGCAGGATCTACAACCACTAATATCGCAGTCACTGTAGTTAATGACACTATGGATGAGGCTAATGAAACCATTGTTGTTACCATCTCTAATCCAACTAATTCTGCTCTGGGTGCTAATACTGCTGAAACATATACCATTACCGACAATGATGCTGCGCCCAATGTTACTCTATCTACCAGTGGTTCTACAGTAGCTGAGAATGGTGACAATCTAACTATCACGGCCACTCTAGCCGCTATCTCGGCTCTAGACGCTACTATTAATCTCTCATTCTCTGGCACGGCTACGGCTGATACTGACTATGTAGTCTCGGCTGCCAGTATTAGTATTACAGCTGGTAATACCACCGGTACTATCACTATCAATCCCTCGACTGATACTGGAGATGAAGCCACGGAAACTATTTTGGTAGACATTAGTTCGGTAACCAATGCCACCGAAGCTACAGCTCAGCAGGTGAGTATTAATCTGACTAATCAAGATGTTAATGCTCCGGTAGTTAGTTTAACTGCTCTAGCGCCTGATCCCCATGGTGACACCTCGCCAACTATTACCGGTACAGTTACTGATGGTATTGGACTCATTAGCGCTGTACAATATCAAATGGACAGTACGACTGGTTCTTGGCTAGCCTGTACTGCTGATGATGAAACTATGGATGAGATATCCGAAGCATTTAGTTGTAATTCCCCAGTTATCACCGGCAATGCTTCCCATACTGTCTATGTCAGAGCTACTGATGACAGTAGTAATACCTCTGGCAATTCCTCTGATATTTTCTACATTACTTTTAGTTCACCAACCACTACCGCCGCTAGTTCTTCGCCACCAGCTGCTCCAGCTGGTGGATTCACAGCTACTGTTACTAATACCACTACCAGTACTTCGTCTGGTAGTACCTCGTCTAGCACCACTACCGTACCAGTAGTGACCTCATCTAGCCTGTCATTAAATATTACTGCCGGAGCTGATACCAAGTATGTCGCTATTGCTACTAGTAACAATTTTGCTACGGCTAATTTAATGCCCTACACCCCAGGTGTGCAGAACTATCAATTAACCACTGCTGGTCCTCAGGATCTCTATATCAAATTCTACAATCAATATGGTAACAGCACCGAGCCTCTGAAAATATCTGTTAACTACCAGGGACCAACAGTGCCAACAACTACCACCCCAACCACTGGCTATCTGTCCCTGTGGCAATCTGTTTGGAACAAATACAATGCTCCAACAGTAACTACCAATACCACAACGCCAACAATTGGTTCAACTGCGCCTACCACCAATACCGGTAGTACTAGTACCAACAGCTATCTATCATCATGGCAATCTGTCTGGAGCAAATATTCTGCACCAGCAGTCATGGGTCAGAAGATTGTTAGTAAACCAGTACCGAGCATTAATCCACCAACTAGTGGACCAGAACCAACAGTAGTGCCTCAGAATATTAATCCTTCCAGCTATGTTTTCACCTACAACCTAGAATTAGGCATGGTTGATACCGCTGTTAGAGAAATGCAAACTATTTTGGCTAGATATCCTGACATCTATCACGAGGCCACAGTGAGTGGCTACTTTGGACGACAAACCTTGAGTGCTGTCCAGAGATTCCAGGAGAGATATGGTTTGGCCAAATTGGGTGGAGCCGGCTATGGCTATGTTGGTCCGAAGACTAGGGAGCTGTTGAATGAGTTGTAGATGTGGATAACTACAGAGAGATACTATTGATTATGGCTGATATATTATTAAAACCGCTTAGCTAGCGGTTTTTGTTCTGTCTTGTTGTTCGGTCTTTGTTCGTGTATACTATAGGTAGAGACTTAACCTATTTAAATTAAATATATGGGGGATCAAAAGTTAGCTATATTTAAAGGCAAAAAGATTAGGAAAACTATTTATAATAATGAATGGTGGTTTTCAGTTGTTGATGTTGTTTATGCGTTAACTGACAGTACAAAGCCAAGGATTTATTGGAATGCTATGAAAACTAGGGTGAAAAATGACGATGGATTTCAGTTGTCTACAGTTTGTAGACAACTGAAATTAGAAGCAATGGATAGTAAAAAATATTTTACAGATTGTGCCAATACTGAAGGTATTTTTCGCATTATTCAATCAATTCCTTCGCCAAAGGCTGAATCTTTTAAATTGTGGCTGGCCAGAGTTGGTTATGAGCGAATCAAGGAAATTGAAGATCCTGAATTGGCTACTAAAAGAACTAGGCTATTATACAAAGCCAAGGGCTATTCTGACGCTTGGATAGAAAAAAGAATGCGTGGTATGGCTATTCGTGAAGAATTAACTGATGAATGGGATAAGCGGGGAGCCAAAGAGCAGGCTGAATATACAATTTTAACAGCCGAGATATCAAAGGCGGCTTTTGGTGTCACGCCTAGTGAATATAAAGAGCTGAAGGGCTTGGAGCGAGAGAATTTACGCGATCACATGGATGAATTGGAATTAATTTTTAATATGCTGGGTGAAAAAGCAACTACTGAAATCCATAAAAATGAAAATTCCCAAGGTCTGCCTAAGTTGAAAGTTGATGCTCGGGCAGGCGGCAATATTGCTGGTGGAGCCAGAAAACAATTAGAAAAAAAGCTAGGTCGCTCTATTGTTTCCAAAGATAATTATTTACAAGAACCGGAAAGTCAGAAAATACTGACAAAATAATTAAATAATAGTTTTAAAAATAAAGATAAAAATATGGGGGATCAAAAATTAACTAAACGTCAGCGTCAGATTCTTGATTTTATAACCGAGTTTAATCGGGATCATGGCTATGCGCCCAGCTATCGAGAAATGGCTAATGAGTTTGGCTTGTCATCAACCGCTACTATTCATCAACACATCAAGACTTTGCGTGAGAAGGGTTTTCTCAAGTCTGATTTTAATCTAGCTCGTTCCATTGAGTTAATTCAGATTGAGCCCAACTGGGCTCAAGCCATTGAATTAACTTTAGCTGGTCTGATTACCGCTGGTGAACCAATTGAAGCCATAGAAGGTCATGAAACTATTGCCGTGCCAGCTGATTTTGTCACTGACAATTTCAATAGCTATGTTTTACGCGTTAAGGGCGAGTCTATGATTGAGGATGGTATATTAAATGGCGATTACGTAGTAGTGGAACGCAATCCTAGCCCGCAGAATGGTGATGTGGTAGTGGCTTTGTTAAATAATGCCTACGCTACTCTTAAGAAATTTTATCGAGAAACTAACCGTATTAGATTACAACCGGCCAACAGTGCCATGGAGCCCATCTATGTGACTGACCCGATTATTCAGGGCGTGGTTAGGGGTATTATTAGGAAGTTCCAATAAAAATATGCAAAGCAATAAACAACAACCTGTTCCCAATAATAGTTTCACAGAATTTTTACTCTATACTACGCCCAACGGCAACGTGAAGATAGAAATATTTTTACGCAACGAAAATATTTGGTTAACTCAAGATAAAATAGCTCTTTTATTTGATGTGCAAAGGCCAGCTATTACCAAGCATCTTAAAAATATTTTTGACAGCAGAGAATTGAGCGAAAATTCAGTTAGTTCCATTTTGGAACATACTGCTAATGATAATAAAATATATAAAATAAAATTTTATAATCTTGATGCAATACTTTCTGTCGGGTATCGAGTCAGCAGTTCTCAAGCGACACAATTTCGTATTTGGGCAACAGAAAGATTAAAAGAGTATATTATAAAAGGTTACACAATGGATGACGAAAGGCTTAAAAATCCTCATAATATTTTTGGTAAAGATTATTTTGAAGAGCAATTGGCGAGGATTAGAGATATTAGGTCTAGCGAAAGGCGTTTATATCAAAAGATTACTGATATATATGCTTTGTGTAGTGCTGATTATTCTCCAAATAATGATATAACTAAAGAATTTTTTGCAACTGTACAAAACAAACTGCATTTTGCAATTACTGGACAAACTGCCGCAGAGATAATACATCGAAGAGTAAAGAGCAAACAAGCGAATATGGGTCTCTCTGTTTGGAAAAATGCTCCAAAAGGAAAAATTAGAGAGACCGATGTTGTTATTGCCAAAAATTATTTAAATAAAAAAGAACTCGATCATCTCAACAGAATCGTTACTATGTATCTTGATTATGCTGAGATGCAGGCCAAACGCGGAATTATTATGTATATGAAAGACTGGGTATTGAAGCTTGATACGTTTTTAAAATTTAATGAACAAGAAATACTTAATAATGCAGGCTCGATAAGTCATGAGGTAGCTGAAGCATTAGCCCTGCAAGAATATGAACAATATCGAATTATTCAAGATAAAAATTATATTTCTGACTTTGACCAAGAAATAAAAAAACTTTTAGATTCTAATCGGGGTTAATAAAAGCAAAATACTTGATTTTTAAGAGGTTTTAGACTACAATAATACCAGCAGAAATAACTGTCTTTATTTTATTTTTATGTCTATTTTTAGCAAAATTTTAGGCGATGCCAATGCCAAAGTTGTTAAACAGTTGCAAAAAACCGTCACAGTTGTTAATGGTTGGGAAAAGAAATATCAAGCCCTATCCGCAGTTGAATTACAACAAGTCACGGCTGGTTGGCGTAAGCAATTGGATGTCCAAGTAGAGCGGGCTGATGATGGTTCGGTTAAAATAACTAATAGCAAAACTTTAGTTGAAGAACAGAAAATCCTAGAAGATATTTTGCCAGAAGTCTTTGCCGCGGTACGTGAGGCAGCTCGACGCACTTTGCATCAACGACCCTATGATGTTCAACTGATTGGTGGTCTGGTTTTACATTCCGGACAGATTTCAGAAATGAGAACTGGTGAAGGTAAAACCTTAGTAGCCACCCTACCTTTGTATTTAAATGCCTTGACCGGTCGCGGTGTGCACTTGGTAACAGTCAATGACTATTTGTCTCGCGTGGGCGCTGGT
>Ga0209212_1009415_pt1 | contig 10199 bp, 14 predicted proteins | sample RifGroC2_FD_183996 | JGI IMG/M metagenome (GOLD analysis project Ga0209212, IMG submission 183996) | Groundwater microbial communities from Rifle, Colorado, USA - Groundwater C2 (SPAdes) (version 2) | ecosystem: Environmental > Aquatic > Deep subsurface > Groundwater | place: Rifle, Colorado... | reverse complement strand
GTTCGTTATGGACGCGCTCAAAGGCGAGGCGGAGGGGTTGCCCAGGTACGCCAACGGCTGGTTTTTCCGTAAGGCCGGCTGGGACCTGATCTTTATGTTCCTTATGTGGGTGCCGATGTGGTTCATGGCGCTGAAGTTCCCCGGGGTTATTGTGGTTTCCCTGGCGTGGATGGTGGCCGCGCTCTGGCTGGGGGTGCGGGTTTCGCTCTGGCTTAATATCAGTATAACCGAGGACCTGGGGCTGCCGGAGGCCCTGAAGCGCAGTTACGCATTAACGCGCGGCCGGGTCTGGACCCTGGTCATGATCGGTGTCGTTCCCATGATAGCGGCAAAACTTTTAAGCTGGCTTGTCACCGCGGCCTTTTCAGCGCAGGGCGGCGCGGCGTATTATACGAAGGCTTTTTTTGAGGGGGCGGCCGGGGTGGTGGTCATCGGGGCTTTTGCCGCGGCCTACCTGAAGATAAAAGAGGCCGGTCCCGCAGACCGATAAAAAAACCGCCGTCCTTCTCAGGACGGCGGTTTAAACCGTTAAAGGGTTTAGATTACCACTTGTTGCCGCCGCCGTAGCCGCCGCGATCGCCACCGCGACCGCCGCGATCACCGCCGCGTCCGCCGCCGCCGCCGGTGCGGGCTTCCATGGGGCGGGCTTCGTTGATGGTCAGCTTGCGGCCGCCGAAATCGGAGCCGTTAAGTTTTTCCATCGCGGTCGCAGCTTCCGCGTCATTCGGCATCTCGATGAAGCCGAAACCGCGGGACTGGCCGGACTCTCTGTCGGTGATCAGCTTGGCGCTGGTAACCGCACCGTAAGTGGCGAACAGGGTGTTCATTTCCGCTTCGGTGGTGCTGAAGGGCAGACCGCCCACGTATATTCTCTTGCTCATTGTATTATTCTCCTAGCAACTTTAATTACCTGACTCAACTCTCTCTGCTCTATCTTTTCCTAAATGTTGCTCGGTAGAATAGGCTTCAAAAACTTGAGTTCTGGTTTGACTACCTCTATAGTATGACATTATTCCGGCCGGAATAGGGGATTATTATGAGTTCACTGAAAAAGGCGGCGGGTTTTTGGCGCAAATTGACAAGGCACGGTGAAACTGGTAAATTTTACTCAGACAGCGAGGGATCAATGAAAAACATGATATTTTTATTTATTTTAAGCCTGCTGCCGTCGGCGCTGAGCGCGCAGACCTCGGCGCTGGCGCAATTGGGCGGCCTGGAAGCGGTAAAAGCTGACGGTCCGGCCCGGATATTCGTCCCTGAGGTGCCGGCGGCCGCCCAGGACAAGCGCACCCTTATGCTGCTGGACCCGCGCACCGGCAAGGTACAGGCGGTCATCCCGACAGGCGGCGGGTTCGTCTACGCCGCTACCGGGAAATTCGTGCCGGCCGTTTTTAATGGCAGCGGATATATACTTTCTAACGGGCAGTATCTGCCCGTGGTGGGCGGCAACCGGGCGGCCGGCGGTATAGCCGGCAAGTGGCTGGGCTGGGGCGAATGGACCTACCAGGGCTCAGGGGCCAGCTGCTACATGAACATGGAATTCGAGGAAGACGCCGATTATCTTTTCCGCAAGGGCGGCTATTTGGACTGCGGCGCCGTGAACCTGGCCATAGAGCCGGCGCGGTTCGTCAGGAAAGGCACGCAGCTGCTGGACCAGGACGGGCAGGCGGCCGGTTCCTACGAGAATAACGTGATAACGCTCTATGAGGCCTACAGCGCCGAGGTCGACATCACCACCGTCATAAAAGTGGACGGGCTTCATTTCGACTATTCCGAGATCTGGCGCGGGAAGAACGGCGCCGAGTTATACAACATATGGGGGCGCCTCTTTACCGGGGGTTAAGCCGTCTTCCGGGTAACTTTAAAACCGCCGGGCTGCCCCCGGCGGTTTTGTTTTGTGAAATAGAAAGTTTATGCGGCCGGCGCCGGTCTCTTCCTACAGGTTGGCGGCGAGCCAGAGGCCCAGGGTGAGCAGCAATAGAATTAACACAAGCGCCACCGGCCAACCATGAAGTCTTTTTACAGCGCGTCGCATTCAGTCTCCGGATATGTTAAAGCGGCCGGGTCTTAGCGGCCCGAGGGAGTGTAGAAGATCTCGAAGGAGTACGCGCCGGCTGCGGCGGTAACGCGTTTCTCTATGACGCCCACCTTGCCGGCCAGCAGGCGGCTTTCGGTGTTGTACATCTCGTTCATGGCGCCGGCGGCGGAACTGAAGGCCCTTTCCGGCGTGAAAGTCTTAACCTCGGAGGCGGACAGGAAGAACAGGGTGTAATAATAGGAACCGTCGGCTTTTCTGAGAACCCCTGTTTCCGCTACCGGCACCGCCGCTTTGAGCATGGCGGCTTCGGCGTTCATGGCCGCGTTAAGGGCCAGGGCGGCCGAAGTATAGGCGGTTTTAGAGGCGTAGTCGCGCAGCGGGGCCGCGGAGAGATATTTGAGCTCGAAGGTATAACCGCCAGCGCTTTTTATAACGCGTTTTTCAAAAACGGCCACGTCCGACTTCAACAGGCGGGCTTCGGCGTTCATCATGGCGTTGACGGCGCCGGTTTTGGTTTCAAAAGTCCTGAACGAGAGGTAGGTGGAAAGTCCTGTTGCGGCGCGCGCCAACCCGGGTTCCGGGATCTGCACGCTCTTCAAGTTAGCCGGGGTTACTTCGTTTAATTCCAAAGCGCGGACGTTCTGCGCAAGAACCATGAACACGGCCAGCATGGCTAAAAGTATCTTCATTCATTCCTCCTGTCCCGTTATACATATATTATGGTTTTTTCCCGGGCCGAAGGCATGGGCCGCGCGGCCTGAAACGCCGGTTTTCGGACCCAGGCGGAAATGGGCCTTTCGGCCGGCGGTTTATCAATAAACCACGGGGAAGGCCGGCGGCGCCGAATTCGGCGGGACCGTCTGGTAAGGGCAGGCGAAGCCGGGCTTGGTCTTGGACCCCATAGGGTTGCGCAGCTTCTCGACTTTGCTGAGGAAAAGGTCCGCCCACTCTTCGGGTGTGTGCTGCGGGCTGCGGCTGGAAGCCCGCGCCGCGGTGAAGATATCTATCAGTTGCGCGCGCGAGAGCAGCGAGAGGCGGCGGATCATCAGTTGCCGTGCCTTTTCGCCTATCTGGTGCAGGTCACGGCCGGTGGAATCCGCGCCGGAAAGCGAACTGGTATGCGTGGCGTTGAGGTGCATGACGCAGGCGGCGGGATCGTCCCAGACCTTCTCTTTGGCCCATTTCCTGAAGTTCATCCGGCTGTTGTGGAACCAGCCGCGCCCGCCGAAGCTTATCCCCATATCCTGCAGGTAGACCACTGGTTTAAGGCAGACGGCCCGGCCGGTGGCGTCGGTCACCAGGTCCTTCTTGTGACAAGCGAGGGCCTGGTTGGGGGCCTTGTTGTCCGAGTTGCCGAAGAACTGAGACATCCCGGACAGGGCTTCCGCCCCGACGCGGTCGGTTATAAGGTGAAATTCGTCGAAGCCGATGCCGGAGTTGGCTTTGTACTCTATGCGTTCGCCAAGTTTGTCCTCTATGGCCACCAGGGAATTGGCGGGCCATGCCCCCCTGTCGTTTTCGTTCTTGAAGGGGTCGGAAGGGCAATCCGGGCAAGTCAGGCGCACCGGGTACATCCTGTCGGCGTAGGCGCCGATGGCCGTCAGTATCCAGCTGGCCGCCACTTCCGTTATCACTTCGCCGTTATCGCTGCCGTATTTTACCTTGAATTTTTTACCTTCAGCGTTCCTGCATTTAAATTTCGGGGTCAGGCCGTTGGGTTTTTCTCCGTCATAAGCCTCCGCCATGGGAACGTATTCGCAGGTTACCTGTTCTTCCGGCCGGTACTTGTTCGGACTGTAGGGACCGGCTTTGAAATCCACCGCGCCAAGGTTCAGTGATTCCTCGGGGCGCCACAGTTCGGCCCCGGCTATATAATCCCTGCGCTCCGCTTTGGACACCAGGCCGAATTTCACCTTGGCGAAACCGTCCTGCGCCCTGGCCCAGTTCACATCGCGGGCCGGGATGGGCTCCGGGGCCGCGGCCGGGTCCGCGGCGTAGAAGTCGGCGGCCGACATGGCCGGCAGCTCGAACCGCTCGCCGGGCGCCTCGTCCCAGGCTTTGGCGAGGGCGGGGCCGGCAAGGCCGGCCATGACCGCCAGGAGAATAATTCTTTTCATCATAACTTTCATTTCCTTATTGGAGGCTGTCGCCGGGCAGGCTGCGCTGCGGAATATCCCGGAAAGAAACTAAGCGCCCGTTGGAAAAATTAAGCAGCCAGGCTCTGTCGAAGGTCCCGGCCGGCCAGGGGCCGGGCAGAAGGCCCTGCGCGGCCTGCCCCGGGGTGTTATACTCGGCCAGTTCGCGGACCACGTTAGTAATGGCCTCGTGCTGCCAGCAGATCAGTACCATCCGCCCTTCGTAGGCCGGATTCTCCATTATGCTTACGGCCAGTTTATGTGCCTGGCCGCGGGTGAAGGCGCTGTTGATGGTGATATTCAGCGCGCGGGCCAGCGGCGTTACCGTCTGGATGGAGCGCACGGAGCTGTCTTCGTGTTTGGGCGCCGCGGCGTAGATGGCGGCGGGGGCGCCGTAGCCGGTGACGGCGGGCTCGGCCCGGAAGAACCAGACCAGCGCCTCGGCGCGCTTAAAGCCCTGCTCGCTGAGCTCGCTGCCGGAGGCGGGTTTCTCGGCGTGACGGATAATGATCACCTGCGCGGGCGCGGCAAAAGCCGGGGCGGCGCAGGCCAGCGCGGCAGCCGCGCCGATGATAAGGCTTAAGATCGTTTTTTGCACAACATTTATCCTAACATTAAGGCCGGCGCGGGCATATGAAGCGAACGGCCTACGGCCGCGGCGTTTTTTGGCCCAGGTCGGCCTGGGCCCTGCGGTGGGCGGGGCGCTGCCGGTATGTTTTTGAGGCGCGCGCGGTTTTTTTGTAGAATTAGGAAAAGCTATTTCGGAGGGGTAATAATGAAAAAGAACATGATCATATGTTTTCTTATATTGACGGGCGCGGCGCTGAGCGCCCATGCCGCGCGGGCGCGTGTGAACGGCCCGGCGGCCCAGAAAATGTGGGAGGCCCTGAACCTGATGGCCAAATTCGAGGACCTGCCGCTGCACGTTATAGAGGGGAATTCCGATACGCTGACGGTGGCCAGGCTCGCCTGCGCCTCGGAGCAGTACGATGCCTGCTCCTTCTTTGTGAAAGTGAACGGCGCGGATAAGATGATAGTGCACACCGACGCGGCCGGCAAGATCATAGACGCGCTCTACGCCAACGGCATTTATCCCTCCGAGGACGATCCCAGTCTGTCTCAGTGGGCGGCCTCCGTGTCCTGCTCCAAAACCAACGGGAATTACGATTGCGTCATAACGGAGTGAACCTGGCCCGCGGGCCTGTGAAAAGGGCGGGCCCGCCAGTTTTTATTAGCGGTCCCGGAGTTGCCGGTTCCTTCGGACGGAAATTCAAGGAGAGGCGGTTTATGCTTAAAAAAAACGTGATGATCCCAGTTATTCTGATGGCGCTTGCGGTTGCGGCCTGGTGGCAGGTCCTGGCCAGGGAGCGCGCTTTCAGGCAGGCGTTCGAGATGACGCAGGTGCTGGTGGCCAGGACCGACCTGCCTGCCAAAACCCTCCTGTCGGAAGAGCTTGTGGAAACTTTGGCGGTGCCCAGGCGTTATATGCAGCAGGACGCCTACGAGGTGAAGAGCATGTCGGACGTTAAACTGGTCAACGGCCTGGTCCTGGCGGTAAGGATCCCCAAAGGCAACCAGGTAATCCAGTCCGCCATGGTCAGTCCCGGCCCGGCGGCGAAAGCGGACATGAAGGTCAGGCCGGCACAACTGCATTATCTCTCCGGTCTTAAATATTTCCAGAACGGAGATTATGAGAAGGCGCGCGGGGAATGGAAGGCCGCGCTGGAGCTGGACCCGTCCAATGCCGACTCGGCCGCGGGCCTGGAACGCATAGACCGGATCACCGGCGGCAAGTAGCCGGGTTTGATCCGGGCGCCGCCCCCGCCGGGCCGTAAGGCCGCGGGGGGGTGGCGTTTTTTAATTCCGTGATGGAGGACAAATGAAAATAAGATCAGCTGTGCTGCTGCTTGCCGTTCTTCTGCCCGCCTATTTCGCGGCTACACCGCGCGCCGTGCATATCCCGCCCGACCTGCGCGACGCCGTAGGAGGAGGCGAGGCCCTGAACGGGCTGCCCGACGGCGGCTCGGCGGCCGCCGGCAAGGGCGAAACCGTGACCAAGATAGCGGCGATCGAGAAATACATCCCCTAGGCCGGCCCAGTGTTTCAGGCGGCTTGCAATCTGCCATAATATAGATATCAAATGCATGTATGATCATTAATTTTATCCTGTACGTTGGGGACCAGGCCAGGAGCAGGAAGTTTTACGCGCTGGCTTTGGGAATGGAGCCGAGGCTGGATGTGCCCGGCATGACCGAGTTCGAACTTTCCCCCGGCTGTATATTGGGGCTGATGCCGGAGAAGGGTATAAAACGGCTGCTGCCGGCCATGCCGGATCCGGAAAAAGGCGGCGGGGCGTCCCGCGCCGAGGTCTATCTTACGGTGCCGGACCCGGAAATTTGCCATGCCCGGGCGCTGGCGGCCGGGGCCGTGGAGCTGAGCCCGCTGGGACCCAGGGGCTGGGGGGACAAGGCCGCTTATAGCCTTGATCCGGACGGCCATGTGCTGGCTTTTGCCTGTCCTTTATAATATAATTATAGATATCAAAATTATTTCCGTAGATCTGAGCCGGCGCTGATCTTTGAATAAATGCAATAAAACCGGGCTCGACCGCGTTTAGGTGGTATGTCTATTAAATATATGGTTACCTTGTTTATTGCCTTCTGCCTGGCGGGCTGCGCACATAATGCCCCCACTAGGCCGGGCCCGCTCCAGGCGGCGGCACAGGCGCAGCCGGTTTCGCGTTCGGAGCTCCTGATGGAGGTCCGCAACGCGCCCGCCGGGACGGCCGGTAAGAAGGACGATTTTATAGAGGTTGACGATAAAAAAGGCTTTCTGAAAAGCTGGCCGATGGTGTTATTCGTGGGCCTGATCGCGGTTGCGGTCGGCACCCTTTAAAATAACCTTTGACTCCACAGGGCGGTTTTGTTATAATAATTTTGATGTTAACTGCGGCAACGCCGCGGTTTCTTTGAAAATGCAGTTTTTATTACGCTGTCGCGTTCGAAAGAATACGGGCAGCGGCCCTATAGATGAAGCGGCCTTGATTCCCTTCACCTGCGGGCTTAATCATAGAAACTAAAAATATTGTTCTAAGAGAACCGGAGCTGTAAAGTTCCGGCGCGGTTTGTTCGTTTGTTTTTTAACCGCGGAAAAACCCGGCGTTAAAACCGGGCGTTTCCCGTCGTAGCGAACCAAGGAGCGGACTTATGACAGAAGAAAACAAAGATAACACTGCCCCCGCGGCGAAGCCGGAAGTTGCGGCGCTGCCCGTGAGCTATAAATTTCTCGTCGGTCAGAAGCTGGGCATGACCCAGATCTTCGACGCCGCGGGTTCCCTTCACGCCGTTACGGTCGTGAAAGCCGGCCCCTGCCGCGTGGCTTACACCCGCACCAAAGAGAAGGACGGCTACCAGGCCGTCTGTCTCGGCTTCGGGCACAAACCCGACAAAGGCGCCAACAGCGCGGAAAAGGGCCTGGCCAAAAAGCTCTCCTCCAAACCCATCCGCCACATGAAGGAATTCCGCGTAGAGAACCTCGCGGGCGCGGAAGCCGGCCAGACGGCCAGCGTCGAGCGCTTCGCCGAAGGCCATTACGTGGACCTGCAGGGCGTCAGCAAGGGTAAGGGTTTTGCCGGCGGCATGAAACGCCACGGCTTCCACGGCGGAGCCGCCTCCCACGGCGCCTCGGACAGGGAAAGGGCCCCGGGTTCGCTGGGTTCTCGCCGCTCCCTCGGGCGCGTGCTGCCCGGCCAGCGCATGGCCGGCCACATGGGCGTGGACACCGTGTCCGTGCAGAAAGTGAAGATCATAAAGATCATCCCCGAAGAGAACATGATACTGGTGAACAGCGGCATTCCCGGCGCCAACGGCAGCATGGTGTACATAACCCTCACCAATAAGAAGGTTACCGTCGCCGCCGCCGAGAACCTTAAGTCCAAATCCAAGAAGGACGCCATAAAAGGCGCGGCCAAGAAGCCGGCGGCCAAGAAATAACCGCGGAGCCTAAGCAAGGATAAACTATGGAAACTAAACTTTTAGACCTGAAAGGCAAGGAAGTCGGCAAGGTTAGCCTGCCGGAGGCCGTTTTCTCCGTTAGGCCCGACGCCAACTTCATACATGAAGTTATAAAGTACTACCTGGCCAACAAGCACCGCGGCACCGCCTGCACCAAGACCCGCGCCGAGATCTCCGGCGGCGGCAAGAAGCCCTGGAAGCAGAAAGGTACGGGCCGCGCCCGCGCCGGTTCCACCCGCTCGCCGATCTGGCGCAAAGGCGGCGTGGTGTTCGGCCCCAAGCCCCGCTCTTTCCGCCAGTACCTGCCCATCCAGAAACTGCGCCAGGCCCTGATCGAGGTCCTCTCCGCCCGCGCGGCCGACGGCGCCGTCATGATGATGGAGAACCTGGCCCTGGACGTGCCCAAGACCAGCTCGCTTAACAGCCTGGACAAATCCCTCGCCTCCAAGAGCGTGCTCTTCGTCACCGACAAAATGGACAAGAACTTCAGGACCGCCGCCAAGAACATGCCGAACTTCGGCTGGTGCCTGGCCCCCAACCTCAACGCTTATGAGGCCATGCGCAACAACAAGCTCGTTTTCACCTCGGCCGGCCTTAAGGCCCTGGTCGACAGCATCAAGGAGGCCAAATGAATTACGCTGAAATCCTCGTTTCTCCCATCCTCAGCGAGAAAAGCGTGACCATTAAGGACACGCAGAACCGCTACACCTTCCGGGTCAACCCCAAGTCCAACAAGAGCGAGATCAAGAAGGCCATCGAGACCCTTTTCAAGGTCAAGGTTACGGCGGTCCGCACCGCCAACATGCCCGGCAAGCTCCATAAAGTGGGCCGCTACGAGGGCTACCGCTCCGACTGGAAGAAAGCCATAGTGACCGTAAAGACCGGGCAGAAAATAGACATGACGGACCTGCCGAAATAAGGCGGAACAGGAAAGAAAGATATGCCAATTAAATCATACAGACCTTACACCCCCTCGCGGCGCACGATGCAGATCGCCGACTTCTCGGAGATCACCAAGACGGAGCCCGAGAAGAACCTGGCCACCGGCCTGCGCAAGCACGGCGGCCGCAATAACACCGGCATGGTCATGGTCCGCCACCACGGCGGCGGCCACCGCCGGCGCTACCGCGACATCGATTTCAAGCGCGAAAAGTACGGCGTGCCCGCGCGCGTCGCCGCTATTGAATACGATCCCAACAGGAACGCCCGCATCGCCCTGCTGTTCTACGCGGACGGCGACAAGCGCTACATCCCCGCCCCTCTGGGCCTGGGCGTAGGCGCCACGGTCATGAGCGGCCCCAAGGCCGAGATACGCCTGGGCAACGCGCTGCCGATGACCAATATCCCCGACGGTACCTTTATCCACGCCATCGAAATGATCCCGGGCAAGGGCGCCCAGTTCGTGCGCGCCGCCGGCACCCAGGCGCAGCTGATGGCCAAAGAGGGCGATTACGCCACCATCAAGATGCCTTCCGGCGAGATCCGCAAAGTGCTTAAGGGCTGCCTGGCCACCATCGGCCAGGTCGGCAACATCGAACACAATACCATCACCCTCGGCAAGGCGGGCCGCCAGCGCCACATCGGCGTGAAGCCCACCGTGCGCGGCGGAGCGATGAACGCCACCGACCACCCGCTCGGCGGAGGCCGCGGCCGTTCAAAGGGCAATAACGTGCCCCGCTCGCCGTGGAACCAGCCCTCCAAGGGCTTCAAGACCAGGACCAAATCAAAGATCTGGGGCTGGATGATAGTGGCTGACAGGCGCAAGTCGACGACCGCTTAACGGAGGAATACAAATGAGCAGATCATCTAAAAAAGGCCCTTTCGTAGACCAGAAACTTCTGGAGAAGGTACAGGCTGCCGTGCAGTCCGGCGACAAGCGCCAGATAAAGACCTGGGCGCGCGCCTGCACCATCACCCCCGAATTCGTCGGGCAGACGCTTATGGTTCACAACGGCCGCAAGTTCCTGCCGGTGTACGTGACCGAGCGCATGGTGGGCCACAAACTGGGCGAGT
>Ga0209212_1009414_pt1 | contig 10199 bp, 10 predicted proteins | sample RifGroC2_FD_183996 | JGI IMG/M metagenome (GOLD analysis project Ga0209212, IMG submission 183996) | Groundwater microbial communities from Rifle, Colorado, USA - Groundwater C2 (SPAdes) (version 2) | ecosystem: Environmental > Aquatic > Deep subsurface > Groundwater | place: Rifle, Colorado... | reverse complement strand
CCATCGGGATGCCGCTGCCCGACACGGATGCCCGCATCGTGGACCTCGAGACGGGCGCCGATGTGCCGCCCGGCGCCAGCGGCGAGCTCCTGATCCGCGGCCCCCAGGTGATGCGCGGCTACTGGAAGCGCCCCGAGGAGACGGCGCGCGCGCTGCGGGAGGGCTGGTTCGCCACGGGGGATGTGGCGGTGATGGACGCCGACGGCTACTTCGCCATCGTGGACCGCAAGAAGGACATGATCAACACGGCCGGCTTCAAGGTCTGGCCGCGCGAGGTGGAGGAGGCGCTCTATGGCCACGAGGCCGTCGAGCTCGCCGTCGTGGTCGGCGTGCCCGACGACTACCGTGGCGAGGCCGTCAAGGCCTTCGTCGTCCTCAAGGAGCGCCACCGCGGCCGCGTGGGCGAGCGGGAGCTCGAGGAGTTCTGCCGGGCGCGTCTGTCGGGCTACAAGGTGCCGCGCGGGATCGAGCTCAGGACGGAGCTGCCGGTGAGCGGAGCGGGAAAGCTCCTCAGGCGGGCGCTGCGCGAGGAGTCGCGTGCGACCTAGCGCCCCGGGCACGACACACACTCCCCGAGGACCGGCCGCCGCGGACGCGGGCCGCCCCCCGGCCGGTCGCCGGGCGCCGTCCGGGCCACGCGTCGAGTGGCTGCTCACCGGGCTCACCCTCACCTCGATCTTCCTCGCCTGGTGGGCCATCGCCCGCTACCGCGTTGTCTCCGAGCTGTTCGTGCCGCACCCGGCTGCCGTGTGGGAGGCCTTCACCGACGTGCTGCTCGAGGGTTACCGCGGAACCACGCTGCTCCGCCACCTGGCCGACAGCCTCTACCGCGTGATCGCGGGTTTCCTCCTGGCCGTGGTGACCGCGGTGCCCATCGGCCTGCTCATCGGCGCAAGTCGCAAGGCCCGGGCCATCCTCGACCCGCTCATCGAGTTCTACCGGCCGCTGCCACCGCTCGCCTACTACACGCTCCTCGTCATCTGGCTCGGCATCGAGAACGCCTCCAAGATCGCGCTGCTCTACCTGGCCGCGTTCCCGCCGCTGTCGGTGGCCGCCATGGCCGGGGTGCGCGGCGTGGGCCAGGAGCGCATCCAGGGCGCCCAGTCGCTGGGCGCCAGCCGCTGGCAGGTCTTCCGCCACGTCATCTTCCCCTCGTGCCTGCCGGACATCTTCACCGGCATGCGCGTCAGCGTGGGCTTCACCTACACCACGCTCGTGGCCGCCGAGATGGTGGCCGCGACCTCGGGCGTGGGGTGGATGGTGCTGGACGCCTCGAAGTTCCTCCGCTCCGACGTAATCTTCATGGGCAACATCGTCATGGGCCTCACCGGCATCGCGCTCGACCGGCTCATCCGGGTGGCCGAGCGCCAGGTGGTGCCGTGGAAGGGGAAGGGGTAGAGCAGGCGGCGTGCACTCTCGAGCGGAGGGACGACACATGCGAACGCGGCGGTGGCTCATCGGCGTGGTGGCGGGACTCGTGGCGGCGGTGCTGGCTGCGGGGGCGGAGGCCCAGGGCAAGCCCAACAAGGTGACCATCGGCTACCAGGTCATCCCCAACGGGGAGATCGTGGCCAAGGCCCTCGGGTGGCACGAGAAGGAGATGGGGGTCAAGATCGAGTGGAAGCAGTTCGACTCCGGCCGCGACGTCAACACCGCCATGGCCGCGGGCGGCATCGACATCGGCCTGGCGGGCTCGAGCCCCGTGGCGAACGGCATCGCCTCCGGCGTCCCCTACGAGGTGATCTGGATCTACGACGTGATCGCCGACAACGAGGCCCTGGTGGCGCGCAAGGGCAAGGGCATCAGCGGCGTCAAGGACCTGGTGGGGAAGAAGGTGGCGACACCCTTCGGCTCCACCACCCACTACCACCTGCTGGTGGCCTTCACGGTCTTCGGCGTGGACCCGAAGCAGGCGACGATCCTCGACATGCAGCCGCCCGACATGCTGGCCGCCTGGCAGCGCGGCGACATCGACGCCGGCTTCGTCTGGGAGCCCACGCTCATCAAGTTGGTCGAGAACAACGGCCAGATCGTGCTGTCGAGCCGCGCCCTGGCCGAGAAGGGCTACATGACGGCCGATCTGGCCGTGGCGCGCAAGGCCTTCGCCCAGAAGTACCCCGACCTCGTGGCGGCCTACGTGAAGAGCCTCTCGCGGGCCACGGATCTCTACCGCAAGGACCCGAAGGAGGCGGCGCGGGCCGTGGCCAAGGAGATCCGGCTGAGCGAGGCCGAGGCCTTGCGGCAGATGAAGACCATGATCCACCTGAACGGCAAGGACCACCTCGGAGCCGCGTACCTCGGCACCTCGTCGAAGAAAGGCGGGCTCGCCAAGGCGCTCAAGGACGCAGCAGACTTCCTGGTCGCGCAGAAGACCATCCGCTCCGCCCCGGCACTCGCGGCCTTCGAGCAGGGGGTGAACCCCTCCTACGTCGAGCGGGCGATGAAGTAGTGCCGGCCCCACTGACTTCGCCATACGGCGTCTTCGGTCGGCGCGGGCGGTACCTGTGCGGGCACCGAGTCCCGCCGGAGGCGGGCTTGGTCGTACGCCTCGCGCCCGCGCCTCCCTCGGGCCTTGGCTGGCTCGCCATCTGGCCCGGCACCCGGCGGGCGGCCGCGGGATGCCGGCGAAACTCGTTGGCGATGAAGTAGGCGGCTGCATGGCGGCGGACCGGCCCGTCCTGGAGATCTCGGATGTCTCCCTCGAGTACGACTCGCGCGACGGGCCGGTCGTCGCGCTCGAGCAGGTCAACCTCGCCATCGAGGAGGGCGAGTTCATCTGCGTGGTGGGGCCGTCGGGCTGCGGCAAGACCACGCTGCTCCGGATCATCGCGGGGTTCATCGCCCCGACGGCGGGCAGCGTGAGGCTCGACGGGGCGCGCATCGCGGGGCCCGACCCGCAGCGGGCCGTGGTGTTCCAGCAGCCGGCGCTCTACCCCTGGCTCACGGTGCAGCAGAACGTGGAGTTCGGGCCCAAGATGCGCGGCATGAGCGCTGCCGCGCGCCGGCCGGCCGCGGAGCGTTACCTGCGGCTCGTGAGGCTCTGGGACTTCCGCGGGCGGGCGCCCTACGAGCTGTCGGGCGGCATGCAGCAGCGCGTCGCCATCGCCCGGGTGCTCGTCAACGACCCGCGCATCCTGCTCATGGACGAGCCCTTCGGGGCGCTTGACGCGCTCACGCGAGAGCACCTCCAGGAGGAGCTGCTGAAGATCTGGAAGGCGACCGGCAAGACGGTCTTCTTCATCACCCACAGCGTGGAGGAGGCCTGCTACCTCGGCACCCGCGTGATCGTCATGTCGCCGCGCCCGGGGCGCGTGGTGGCCGCCGTGGAGGCGCCATTCAGCCGCTCCCGCAGCGGCGGTGAGGGGCGGGCGGTGAAGTCGAGCCCGGAGTTCGTGGAGCTCCGGGAACACATCCTGAAGTTCATCTGGGACGAGCCCTGAGAGCCTGTGAGGCCCTAGACGATCCAGGAGCTCCTGCAGGCGGCGAAGGCGACTCCCGGCAAAATCCGGGTGGCGGCGACCGGCTACGGCACGGTGGACGACGTCACGGTCCGCTTCTTCGAGAAGAAGGGGATCAAGCTGACGACGGTTCCGTACCCGAAGCCCGGGGAGCGCTACGCCTCGACCCTCGGCGGCCACTCGGAGGTGCTCTACGAGCAGGCCGGCGACGTCCTCCAGTACCTCAAGGCCGGCCAGCTCCGCCCCGTGATCATCTTCGCCGACAAGCGGCATCCGGCGTTTCCGGATGTGCCCGCGTCCGTCGAGCTCGGCTACGACATCCAGCTCCCCCAGTTCCGGAGCATCGTGGCCAGGAAGGGAGTGCCCGCGGACCGGGTGAAGATCCTGGCCGACGCGATCCGCAAGGGGATGGAGACGCCGGCCTACAGGAAGTTCGCGGAGGAGTGGTACTTCCGGCCCGACAGCTACATGGGCCCCGAGCAATTCGGCCCCTGGGTGCGGGAGCAGGTCGGGATCCTCGACCGCTACGTGAAGGAGTTCGGCCTGAAGCGGTAGAGGAACGCCCGTGCGCTCCCTTCGCGGGGCGATCGGCCCCGCGCTGATCTTCCTCGCCGGTGCGGGGCTCTTCGCGGCCGCGGGACGGCTCCCCGTGGTGCCGGTCCCCGGCCAGTTGGGCCCCGACTTCTGGCCCCGGCTGGTCCTGATCGGCCTCATGGCCTCCTGCGTCCTGAAGATCCTCGAGGTGGCGCGGGGCCGGGAGGGCGGGGGAGAGCCGGCCGCCCTCCTGCCGCTGAGTCGGCCGAAGCTCGCGGGCGGGATGGCGCTCGTCCTCGGCTATCCCGCCCTCGCGCCGCTCCTCGGCTTCCCGCTCACGACCTCCTTCTTCCTCCTGGCGTTCATGCGCCTGGCCGGCACGCGCCGGCCGCTTCCCCTCCTCGTGACCGCCCTGCTAGGGACCGTGGCCCTGCTCTACCTGTTCGTCAAGGTCGTCTACCTCCCTCTGCCGAAGGGCGCCGGCGTCATGGAAGATTTCACCATCTTCCTCTACCGGCTCCTCCGCATCTTCTGACCGCCGACCATGTGGGAGACCCTCGCCAACCTGGCGGCCGGCCTGGCGGCCTCGCTCGAGCCCCTGAACTTCCTCATGATCCTGGTGGGCCTCGCCATCGGGATCGTGGCGGGCGCGCTGCCGGGCATCACGATGCTGAACTCGATCGTGCTGGTGCTTCCCTTCACCTACCTGATGGAGATCGTTCCCTCCCTCCTCCTCATGACGTCCATCTACATCGGCGGGGTTTTCGGGGGGTCCATCACCGGCATCCTCTTCAACATCCCCGGCGACCCGATGAACGTCCCCACCACCTGGGAGGGCTACCAGCTCAACAAGAAGGGGCAGGTGCGCCTGGCCCTCGGAATGGCCATCATGGCCTCGGCCATCGGCGGCTTTCTCTCCGCCCTGATCCTGACCTTCGCGTCCCCCCCCTTCGCGAAGGTGGCGCTGACCTTTTCCACCGTGGAGTACTTCGCCGTGGTGGTGCTCGGGCTGGCCAGCGTCGTCGTCATCGGCCAGGTCTCGGTCGCCGGCGCGCTCATGTCGCTCTTCGCGGGCATGTTCCTCGGGACCGTCGGGACGGAAGCCCAGTACGGGATCACGCGCTTCGCCTTCGGCATCAAATTTCTCGAGACCGGGATCGACTTCGTGACGGTCCTCATCGGGCTCTTCGCCATCGGGGAGGTCCTGGACCAGCTCTCGGGATCGAAGGCCGGGGCGGGCGGGGACGCGGCGGCGCCGTCAACGTCACGGGCACGCCTGCCGTCGCCGCGGCAGCTCTGGGCGCTCCGGGGATCCATCGTCCGGGGCCTGGGGACGGGCGTCGTCATCGGAGCCATCCCCGGGGCGGGGGCCACGGTCGCCTCCTTCGTCTCCTACGGCCTGGAGAAGCAGGTGTCGAAGGAGCCCGAGCGCTTCGGCACCGGCGTGCTCGAGGGATTGACCGCCTCCGAGACCTCCGTGAACGCCTCCACGGGCGGCGCGATGATCCCGCTCCTCACGCTCGGCATCCCCGGCAGCGGGGCGACGGCGGTGATGATGGGGGCGTTTCTCCTCCACGGGGTCCAGCCCGGCCCGCTCCTTTTTTCCAAGAGTCCCCACGAGGTGTACACCATCTTCGTGGGGATGCTCCTGGCGAACCTCATCATGATCGTGATGGGGCTCCTGGCCGCCCGCTCCTTCGCCCAGCTCATGAAGGTCCCCGAGCCGATTCTCGCGGCTTTTATCATCACTTTCTGTTTTATCGGCGCCTACGCCCTCCGCAACGACATGGCGGACGTCTGGCTGACCATGCTCTTCGGGGTCCTCGGCTTCTTCATGCGGCGCTACAACCTTCCCATCCCCCCGCTCATCCTCGGGGTCATCCTGGGGCCGCTGGCCGAGCAGTATTTCCTGACCTCCATGGTGAGCTACGGCAACGACGTGACGGTGTTCTTCACCCGGCCGGTCAGCGCCGCCGTGCTCCTCACCTCGGCCGGCCTGCTCCTCTGGCCGGCGCTCAAGGGCTGGCTGGCCCGGCGGAAGGCCTTGCGCGTATGACCTTCCGGCGCATCCTCGTCCCCGTGGATTTCTCCCCGAGCTCGGACCACGCCCTGGACGAAGCGGTCAGGCTAGGGACCGGATACTCCTCTCCGGCGGGCCCATCGGGCTCCTGGGGAGCCCGATGGCGGCTGCTGAGCAGGCCGCCCGGCTCGTTGCCGAGGGGCTTTCGCACCGTCAAGCTCAAGATCGGCGACCCCGACGGCCAGGACGAGGGGACGGTCAGGGCGGTGCGAGAGGCCATCGGGCGCGATGTCGAGCTTCGCCTGGACGCCAACCAGGCGTACACCGCCGACCGGGCCATCCCCCTGCTGAGACGCCTGGAACGCTACGAGCCCGCCCTGATCGAGCAGCCTGTGGCTGCGTGGGACCTTGACGGGCTGGCCAGGGTGAGTGCCGCGCTGGACGTGCCCGTGATGGCGGACGAGCCGGTCTCGACGCCCACCGATGTGCTACGGATTGTGGAAAAGCGGGCGGCGGACCTCGTCAAGATCAAGGTCATGCGCTCCGGCGGTCTCCACCGCGCCCGCAAGGTCTGCGCGGTGGCCGAAGCGGCGGGGCTGCCGGTGATCGTCGGGAGCGGTCATGAGTCGGGGATCGGCGTCGCGGCCGAATTGCACCTCGCGGCGGCCACCCGGGCGATCCCCTACGCCGGTGGCACCGTGGAATCGACGGCGCGCAAGGCCGCCATGAACCTGGAGGACATCCGGCGGGCCCTCGGGGCAGAGCCCATCCGTTACTGCGTCAACATTCCCGGCCCACGGGCCGTGTAGGGCGCAACCATGAGGGCTCGGCGGAGGACGGGGACCCGGACCGTGGTGACCGGCGTCATCGGCGCCGACTGCCACATCGTGGGGAACCGGATCCTCCAGATGGCCCTCGAGGAGGCGGGCTTCACGGTCGTGCCGCTGGGGATCATGGTGGCGCAGGAGGAGTTCGTCAAAGCGGCCATCGAGACCAACGCCGACGCGATCCTGGTCTCCTCCCTCTACGGCCAGGGAGAGCTGGACTGCCAGGGGCTGCGCGACAAGTTCGAGGAGGCCGGCCTGGGGCGGATCCACCTCGTCGTGGGGGGGAACCTGGTGGTGGGGAAGCAGGAGTGGGCGGAGGTGGAGCAGCGCTTCCTGGCGATGGGCCTCGACCGGGCCTATCCGCCGGGCATCGATCTGCGCCGGGTGATCGAAGAGCTCCGCCGGGATCTGGGAGGGCCGGCCCGAGATGGGTGACCGGGAGCTCTGGCTCTTCATCGACTTCGGCAGCACCTTCACCAAGGTCGTGGCCGTCGATCCCGCGACCGAGACCGTCAGGGCGCGCGTCCAGGCTCCGACGACGGTCAGCACGGACATCACGGAGGGGCTCGGCGCCGCCCTCCGCGCCCTCGAGCGCGAGGTCGGCGCCGGGGCGGCCTACACCCGCAAGCTGGCCTGCAGCTTCGGCCTCCTCGGCGAGCTGGATTCGAAGCTGGCCGTGCGCATGCTCAAGCGCTACTGTCGTCCCATGGACGAGGGAACGGGCTATGGCCGCTGACGTCAGCCAGAGCCGCTGGCAGTGGGACGAGTTTCTCGAGATGCGGAAGGAGGTCTTGGCCCGCTGGCCGACCGGTCGTGAAGTGGATCTCGACGAGGCGGTGGCCTACCAGCGTGGAGTTCCCCGGCACCGGAACTTCGCCCTGACCGTCCTCCGGGCCAAGTCGGAAGGGATCACCCTGGCCCAGCCGCGGGGCGGGTTCGCGACGGTCGAGGAGCAGATCGCGCTGCTCAAGGCCCTCCAGGACCAGGGCGGGCCCGATCTCCTCCCCCTCACCACCGACAGCTACACGCGGAACGAGCGCTTCGCCGAGGCCGAGAAGGGGTTGGCGGAAAGCGTCAGCGCCGGCCGGTCTCTGCTGAACGGGCTCCCCTTGGTGAACCACGGCGTGAAGGGAGTCCGCCGGGTCACCGAGGCCGTGGAAAAGCCCGCGATGGTCCTCTCGGGGACATCCAGGCCGTGCCTCACCGCCGAGGTCGGCCTGGCCGGCGGGGCCACCGGCTTTCTCGGCGGCGGGATCTCCTACACGCTCTCTTATACGAAGGAGCTGCCGATCGCCGAGGGGATCCGGAACTACCAGTACCTGGACCGTCTCTGCGCCCACTACTGGGAGCAGGGCGTTCCCATCCATCGCGAGCAGCCGGGGTTCCTCACCGGCACGCTGATCCCGCCGGGGCTCGGGGTGGCCATCGCGGTGATCGAGCCCCTGCTCGGCGCCGGGCAGGGGCTGCCGCACTACAGCGTCGGGCTGGGGCAGGCGCTCTGCCTCGCCCAGGACGTGGCGGCCCTCCGGGCGCTGGAGAACGTCTGCCGGGAGTACCTCCAGCGGTTCGGGTTCGGCACGACCACGCTCACCATCGCGTCGCACCAGTGGATGGCAAACTTCCCCCAGGACGAGGCCCAGGCGGCGGGGGTCATCGCGCTGGGCGCCGCCATTGCCGGCACCGCCGGGGTCACGCAGGTGATCACCAAGAGCGTGCACGAGGCCCTCGGCATCCCGAGCCCCGAGGTCAACGCCGCGGGCGTGCGCCTGACGCAGCAGGTTCTCCGGATGCTCGAGCGGTGGCGGCTGCCTCTCGATCCCGAAGTGGAGACCGAGGAGGCCATGGTCGCCGCCGAGGCCCGGGCCATCCTCGATCGCGCTCGCGACCTCGGCGACGGCGACTGGGCCCGCGGCGCCGTCCGCGCGGTTGAGGCGGGGGTCATCGACGTTCCCTGGTCGCCGAGCCGCTTCAATGCCGGGAAGGCGCTTCCGGGGCGCGACCGATTCGGCGCCGTGCGCTACCTGGCCCACGGCGACATCCCGCTCCCCCCCGAGGTGCGGGAGCATCACCGCTCGAAACTGGCGGAGCGGTCGGGGGGCGCCTCATCCGGGATGGTGTCGGAGCGGTTGCTCGCCGACCTGACGGCCGTCAGCCGTCCGGTCTCGGGCAACTTCGGCCCGGACGGCTGGCGGGACTTCAAGGACTACGCCGACCTGCTCCGGCGATAGGCGCGGCCGTGGACCTGGGGCTCGGCGGGAAGATCGCGCTGGTGACGGGCGGCAGCCTGGGGATCGGCCGGGCCGTCGTCCTGGGCCTCGCGCGGGAGGGCGTCTCCGTCGCGCTCTGCGCCCGGGGGCGCGCGGCTCTGGGCGAGGCCGCCGAGGCGGTCCGGGCCCTCGGGGGCAAGGCGCTGGCCGTCCAGGCCGACTGCACGCGGCCGGAGGACGTGACCCGGCTGGTCCGGGCCGTGGCCACGGAGTTCGGCGGCCTCGACATCCTGGTGAACTCCGTCGGGGCCGCCAAGGGCGGCAATTTCCTCGAGCTGACCGAGGAGGACTGGGAAGAGAGCCTGGCGCTGAAGCTCCGGGGCCAGATCCGCTGCTGTCGCGAGGCGCTGCCCGTCATGCGGGCGCGGGGCGGCGGCGTGATCGTGAACGTCATCGGGCACCGGGGCAAGCAGCCGGACGGCCGCGCCCTGCCGGCGGGCGTCGCCAACGCGGGCCTGATCAACTTCACGGTGGGGCTGGCGCAGGAGGAAGCGCGCCACGGCATCCGGATCGTCGGGGTGAGCCCGGCGCCCGTCGAGACCCGCCGCCTCCGGTCGGTGTTCGAGACCGAGGCGCGGGTCCTGGGGGTCTCCGTGGCGGAGGCCGGCCGGCGCTGGCTCGCCCACGTCCCGCTGGGGCGCGCCGCGAAGCCGGAGGAGATCGCCGACGTGATCGTGTTCCTCGCCTCCGAGCGGGCCAGCTTCGTGACGGGGACGGTGGTCCACGTGGACGGCGGAGCGACGCGATCGCTCTGAGGACCCTGGTCGGCTTGGCGCTCGCGCCCGGCCTTTTTTTGCGCTGAGCCCTACCCTGAAGTTCCCCTGGCAGCGCGCGACGTAAGTCCGCATCTCCGTGTCGAAAACTGTCGGTTTCGAGTGAAGATCTGGAGCCAATGGGCACGCTGCTCAGCACGCCGCGCGGCGACCAGGCCGTGCCGGCCAGATGGTAGGGCAGGGCGTCGAGCGCCCGCTGGACCCCGCGAGGGCTCCGCAGGGCGCGCCGCGTGCGCAGCTCGCGCGGGGTGAAACCGAAGTCGGGTCGGGGCACGGGATCGGAAAGCCGGGCCGGCGCGATGCCGAGCCAGCCACGCCCC
>Ga0209212_1009413_pt1 | contig 10200 bp, 9 predicted proteins | sample RifGroC2_FD_183996 | JGI IMG/M metagenome (GOLD analysis project Ga0209212, IMG submission 183996) | Groundwater microbial communities from Rifle, Colorado, USA - Groundwater C2 (SPAdes) (version 2) | ecosystem: Environmental > Aquatic > Deep subsurface > Groundwater | place: Rifle, Colorado... | reverse complement strand
ATATTTGCTTTAAATGCACAACAAAAAAGACAGGCTCTTCACGGAATATAGTGCATTTAAAGCAAATATTCCGCAAGGTTTATGCCATATTGATTAGGGTCGAGTGTCTTTGCAATGCTCCTTTTATAATTTCCATTTTCATCTTTTTCCGTCAGGTTCACAAAATCTTCAACCCTTGCTCCTGTGCTGTCTGTTATCAGGCGAACCTTTGGCCTGTCAATTAATGCCGGGTCGGGATTATTCTCGAATACAAGACCCAATTCATTAGTATTAAGCATAACAAGACAACCAACAGGGTAAACACCGACCATCTGTATAAATACCTTCAAGAGGCGGTGGTCTAATTTTTTACCACTATCCTCATACATTATACTCAGCGCCTTTTCAGGTGGTCTGGATATTCTTGAATAGACCCTTGATGAAGTCAATGCGTCATATACATCTGCTATTGATATTATCTTTGAAAAAAGGTCAAGGGTCATTCTTGTTTTTAATTTCGGGTATCCTGAATTGTCTATGTTAAGGTGATGTTCAAAGGCTGATATTGCAAGATTCATGGAGGATTCATCAATGCCCCTGATTTTAAAAATTGTGATTGCACTCCACAAGGGATGTTGTCTTATTAGTTGCCAGTCTTCATCTGAGAGTTTTGTGGGTTTATTTAAGACTTCTATCGGTATCTTGACCTTTCCCAGGTCATGAAAGAGGGCTGCCAGACCAAGTTCAGCAAGGACTTTTCTCGGTAATCCTATCTTGTGGCCAATGGCCATGGCGAGAATGCTTACATTTACAGAATGATAATGGGTATATTCATCGTAATCCTTTATTGTGGCCATCCCCATAAGCATTGATTTTGATTCCTCTTCGACAATCTGATCCACTATTGCCTCTATTACCCTTTTTGATTTCTTAAGATTTATGCCCTCATTTGACTTTATGTTATTCAGGACGCCTTGAGTTATTGAAACGGCAGCCGAATAACTCTTTTTTATCATTTTCTTTTTTTCAAATTCAGTGATGTCTTCTTTGATTTTTCTCGCTGTTTTTACCTGTATATGCGGCACACTCTCAAGCGCCTTTGAAAGTTCTTGGAAAGGTGTCTCAGAAGACTCTGATGTTATAAATGCACTGGTTAAGGCTTTAATATCATCTTCATTCACATTGTTTTCAAAAACAACGCTGCCCAACTCCCTTTTTCTGAATTCCTCCGCTAAAAAATCAAAGTTAAAACTGTATTCCATAGAATATCTGACCCTGTTTTCATTTAAATAGAAAATCTCTCCAACCAGCTCAAGTGTGAGTTTTTCTGAGGCTGTCAATGGATTAAGCACTATGAGTAGTTTATCTATGGCATTAGTTACAGCGATATTGTTGACATCGTGTATCTGGGCTGTTCTTATCACAACAGGTAAATTATTTATTAAATCACTAACTTCTTTGTCTGTGATTAGTTTTTTCATGGGCTTTTTAGCCTTCTGAGTGCAGATAGGGATGACTCTCTTAAAAGTCTGTCTTTTGACTTGCTTGTTTTTTCAAGGTACTGAACAGCGCCTTTAGCATTAATAATTCCAAGGACATGGGCGGCACACGCCCTGGTTTCATCATGTTTTGCCCTTCCGAAGAAGAATCTTTTTTTATTGAGTGTTTTGATTAAAAAGTCCTTTACATCTTCATCATGCCAACGTGCAATAATCTCATAAAATTCCTTTTTTTCAGTAAAATCTCTTGTATAGAAATCCTTTTTTGATAACTCGGCAAGAAGTATTTTTTTTGTACCCTCTGTCTTTATACTGCCCACTACCCTTGCCACAGCCAGCCTTATGGACTGGACGCTGTCGTTTAAGGCGTCTTTAAGATATCGGGGTGTGTCAGGGCTTTTGATGTTCCCAATAGCCTTAACTGCCTCTCTTCTCACCCTCTGATCAGGATGTGTTATGATTTCACTAAGGTATTTAATACAATCCTGGGTGGCAATCATTCCCATAATGATGACCGTATTTATTACGACATACCATCTACTGTCATGAAGTCCATTAGCCAGAGCCTTGATATCAAGGCTCCCTATTATTTTTAGTGTTTCTATGATGAGATGTTTGTTTTTTATATCCTGCTTTTCTCCCATGAGATGCATAAAGAAAGGTATGGAAGATGCATCTAGATGTTTTATAAATTTTATAAATTCGTCTTCTTCAATTACAGTCTCTCTGTCCAAAACAGCGCCGATTTTTTCAACGAATGCCTCGCTGTTAATTGCAGTATAAATTGTGTTTAAAACCTTAATTCTTTCGTCTTTGTAAGACTTATCTCCTGTGGCAGATTTTATCATGTCTAATATATAAGAAGCATTTTTAAAGTCTCCTTTTGTGATGCAGTGGTCTATAGTATTCTCAATAGTTTTGAAGATTTCTGTGAATTCAGGTGATTCCCTTGTATGATACAGCAATTCAAACAGGATTGTTATAACCTTGCCTATTTTGGGCTGTGCCTGCTGCTCTATCTCTCGTACCAAATACTGCAGGTCAGTGACATCTATATCAACTGAAATCTTTACCTGTGTTTTTTCTGCTTTCAGCGCATCTATGTAGGCTGTTTTAATGGCTTTATCAGGCATCTTCTCTCTTTTAGGAATTTCCCATTCACACAAAAACTTCTCGTCAACAACGTATTTTATATGCTTAAAATCTCTTTCCCAGAAAAGGGTAACTACATCGTCATCAGGGACGTCCTTCTCAAAATCTGTGTTCAATACATTTATAAAGTCTTCAAGTTCTTGCTGGGTGAGAGTGCTTAAAAAGGCTAATTCTGTTATTCCATCCTTAAAAAGAAACAGGGCAATATTATCACCTTTTTCCGGGCTGTAATAGACCTGTTCATTTTTATATACAATCTCATGCTGATGTATTTTTAATAAAAGTTTATTGTATAGGCTGAGGAACTTTTTGAATCTGTCGTAGAGTGTCCCGGATGCCTTTATATATACGGGATTACTAGACGGATACATCCTTATCTGTTTTTTTGCTTTTAAAATTTCCTGAATAAGGTCTCTTACAGACCCTATTTCCTCTGCGGGGATTTCTGTTTTTGGAAAATTATCCATTTACCCTGTGTTGCCCTCTATAGTTTTTTGGCTCTTTACGTAATATAGTAAATAAGTAATCTATTGGATGTGTTGCATCTGGAAGGGCGTTATTACCCCCCCCCCCCCTAAAAAATCTTCATTCAAGAAGAGGAGGTTAACTCAGACAGATGTGGTAAACAAATTTTTTCATAAATCCTTTGGAGTGTCAATGGTTTTTTATGTGTGTGTAACCACAAAATGAAAATGTCCTAATTCACCAAAGTAGGAATTGCCTAAATTATATATACTAAACTGTCCATTTTTTAAGGAGGCCAGGATGGCAGGAAAGGGGATTGTTGTCCCCTTTCCTGCTTCTGATTACATAACATAAAAAAATTGACAAGAAGTAAAACATCTTATAAACTTAAACTATGCTGCACGAAAAAGAAAGCCTTTCACATATAATCAATTTAAGCAACGAGATTGCCAGTGTCAAAGACATTGATATGCTCCTTGAAAAGGTACTTACTATTGCACGGCAATTTGTTAATGCAGATGCAGGTTCAATATATATAAAAGAAGACAACCGCTTAAGGTTCAATTATACCCAGAATGAAACAATGCAGAAAAAACTCCCTTCCGGGCAAAAACTAATTTATTCCACATTTTCGATACCAATAAACAGCGAATCAATTGCAGGATATGCTGCAGGTTGTGGAGAAATGCTCAATATCCCTGATGTCTATTTTCTGCCATACGATGTCCCTTATTTTTTTAACAAAGAATATGATGAGATAACAAAATACCGCACAAAATCAATGCTGACGTGTCCACTTAAAAACTACCGTGACGAAGTTATTGGAGTTTTACAACTCATTAATGCAAAAGATTCAAATGATGACATTATCCCGTTTTCAAGAGAAAATGAACCTTATGTCATGCACTTTGCCAATAGCGCAGCAGCTGCTATAGAAAGGGCTCAAATGACAAGGGCAATTATTTTGAGAATGATAAAGATGGCAGAGTTAAGAGACCCTAAAGAAACGGGCGCTCATGTAAATCGGGTTGCATCTTACTCTGTTGAGATTTATGAAAAGTGGGCGCAGCAGAGAAGCATATCTATAACTGAAATAGACAAAAACAAAGATATTTTAAGAATGGCTGCAATGCTTCATGATGTTGGCAAGGTTGCAATATCAGACACTATCCTTAAGAAACCGGCAAAACTTGACCCCGATGAATATGAAATAATGAAACAACATACCTTGCTTGGTTCAAGACTTTTTACAGATAAATATTCAGAATTTGACGATGCGTCCGCAATAGTATCATTAAATCACCATGAAAGATGGGATGGCAATGGCTATCCAGGTTATGTCAATCCATTAACCGGACTGCCCATTGTCGGATATGGGTCTAATAAGGGTGCGGCTGTAGGTAAAAAAGGTGCGGAAATACCACTCCTTGGAAGGATTGTAGCCATTGCAGATGTTTATGATGCACTCTGTTCAAAAAGGGTCTATAAAGAGTCATGGGATGAAGGCAGGGTTTTAGAAACCTTAAAGAGTGAAAGCGGAAAACAGTTTGACCCTGAAATAGTTGATGCATTCTTTTTAAGCCTGAATATGATAAAGGCTATTGCCCATCGTTATCCAGAATAGAAGTCTTTGCATCAAGAATCGTTGCAATATCCCCTTTTCTGTTCCAATCTTTTTTCTATTTCTTAACCTTCCACCCTTTAACCCGAAAAACGCATTTGGTTTTTATTTTTCGGGTGCAAACGCAAGATTTGAGCCAAAGACAAGGAAAAGATGGCTGGACAAAACGGAGCATACTGTTTTAAGTATGTGAGTATTTGGACAGCCAGATTTGACGCAGTATTTGGCCAAAGATTGAGTTTGCCAAAAAATGTAACTGCATTTTTTGGGTTAACAGCCTCTATCGCTCAGTCAACGGTTTTGTCAGTATGTCAATTGCTGCATGCATTCGGCACACCGTATTGTTTTGTCATTTCAGGCGATATGAATTTAAAGGAATTGTCTCTTGATTCTTTATCTAATGCATGTTTGCCAGTTCTAGATTATCGCTTTAAAAAATTTTGTGTAATATAAATAATTCCTACTATCACAGTACTCCCTAATGCCGCTGATATTATGTAACCTGCAATAGTTTTTATCGGACTTTTTTCCCAGCCTGAAATATTATATCCGGGCAGCACAGCGCCCCAGATATTTTCCATATTTTTCAAACCTTCTGGCACATAACCGAGCATTACATTCAGTTTATCAGAACCCCATTCACCCCATGCACTTCCTGCTGCAATAAGTCCCAGAGGGGTTAAAAGGAGAATGAAAAGAAGAATCGCCCATAAAGGTTTAAATTTTTCATTTTCTCTGGCATATAAAAATCCTTGCTCCATTTTGCAGATATAAGACACGATAAGCCCTGTGCCTATTGCCTCAACAATGCCAAATAAAAAAAGGTGTTCAACTGCCATTACTGGTATTGTAACTGAAAGGGGATAAGGTGCATAAAGCGGTCTTCCATCAGGTGAGTGTGCGAGCATGGGCTGCATTCCAAGTTCAAATGCAGTTGCAAGGGCTGCAAGATTCAAACTGATATAGCCTGCAATACACGCGGCGGCGGCACCCCTTTTTGATAATGGCAATGCAGAGCCTTTTATAAATTTGTAAGTATAATAGCCGGAAAACGGCATGATGAATGCCATGTTAAAGCAGTTTGCGCCGATTGCTGTTATGCCGCCGTCACCGAATATAAGCGCCTGCATAACAAGCGCAATAGAAACGGCAATTACTGCTGCCCATGGTCCAAGGATTATTGCAGCAACAGCGCCGCCTACCATATGCCCTGATGTCCCACCGGGCGCAGGGATGTTAAACATCATTATGATAAAGACAAATGCTGATGTAAGCGCAATCAAAGGAACCTGTCTTGCCTTAAATACCTCTTTGACTTTCTTTGAGGCAAGATACCATACAGGCGCCATTGCGGCATATAATGTGGCGTATGTCTGCGGTCCCAGATAACCGTCAGGTATGTGCATGCTTATCTCATCATTATTTAATATTTATTGTGTTACTTCCTTTATAACACTAACACATTTCCATATCAAATAGAGTTTTAGCCCAAAAATAGACATTGATTTTTGGGGAAACCTGCAAGTTGGCTGTCAGACGAGGCAGCGGACAATTTTTGAGACGAGCCGTATGTTCACCGAGAGGGACAGGCTACTTTTTTTGTAAAAAAGTTGCCTGTCCCTTTAGGAGCCCGGTTTGTAAAATAGCGAGGTCTTTAATCGCTATTTTACGGTTTAGTTATGAAATTGACCGAACTCATCACTTATGCTAAATATTTGGTGCGGAGGATTTTCAGGTGAAAAAGGATAATATTGAAAAAGAGATTGAACATCTCAAAGAAGAGATAAATTTTCATAACTACCGCTATTATGTTCTGGACAGCCCTGTAATCTCTGACGCAGAGTATGACAAACTCTTGCGTAAACTTGAGAAATTAGAAACAGAACATCCTGATTTAATCACATCTGATTCACCCACCCAGAGGATTGGCGCAAAGCCATTAGAGGCATTTGGAAATATTAAACATACTGTGCCGATGCTGTCTTTAAGTAATGCCTTCACCCGGGAAGAGGCGGTAGATTTTGACAACAGGATAAAAAAACTTTTAAAAATAGATAGCAGTATCGAATATGTTGCGGAGCCAAAGATGGATGGCCTTGCAGTGGAACTTGTTTACAGAGATGGCAGATTTAAAACAGGTTCAACAAGAGGTGATGGATATACAGGCGAGGATGTAACGCAGAATCTAAAAACGATAAAGAGCATACCAATGAGGCTGTTACAGGGTCAAGGGATGAAAGACACAGAAGTGTCTTTTATGGTCAGGGGTCAGGGAATAGAAATTCCTCAATCCACAATACAGAATTCGCAATTTAAAGTCCCTTCCCGCATTGAAGTCCGCGGCGAGGTATTTATCCCGCTCAAGGTTTTTGAAAGACTAAATGAGGAACGGAGCAAAACAGGCGAGCCGCTTTTTGCTAATCCCAGAAATGCTGCGGCAGGTTCGTTAAGACAGTTAGACCCCCGCATAACAGCATCAAGGCATTTGGACATATTCTGCTATGGTGTCGGTGCAGTTGAAGGTATCAGGTTTAAAACCCACTGGGAGACATTGCAGGCATTAAAGGCATTTGGTTTTAAGGTAAACCCTCTTATAAAAATCTGTAACAGCATTGAAGATGTTCTGGACTACCATAGAGAGATAGAAGATAAGACTATTCGCCTTCCGCATGAACTTGACGGCATTGTAATAAAGGTGAATAGTCTTGAACTTCAGGAAAGACTTGGTGTTTTGACAAGGAGTCCCAGATGGGCGCTTGCATATAAATTTAAGCCAAGACAGGAGACAACAAGGATTAAAAATATTGAAATAGGGGTTGGTAGGACCGGCGCCCTGACACCTGTTGCAATAATGGAGCCTGTTATAGTTGGAGGTGTAACCATAGAAAGGGCAACACTTCACAATCAAGACGAGATAGACAGAAAGGATGTAAGGGTCGACGATACAGTTATTGTCCAGAGGGCAGGGGATGTAATACCTGAGGTTGTGATGGTTATAAAGGAGAAAAGGACAGGCAAAGAAAAGGTGTTTAAAATCCCTGAAAGATGTCCGCTTTGCAGTTCAATGGTTGAAAGGGTTGGCTCTATACACTATTGCACAGGCGGTCTCTCATGCCCTGCTCAAGTTAAAGAGACAATAAGACACTTTGCATCAAAGAGGGCAATGGATATTGAAGGGCTTGGAGACAAGCATATTGAGCAGTTTGTTGACAACGGCATTATAAAAGATGTTGCAGATTTATATTTTCTGAAAAAAGGAGATATTTTAAAACTTGAGAGATGGGCTGAAAAATCAGCAGAGAATCTGATTGATGCCGTTGAAAAGAGCAAGACCCCCGCACTTTCGAGACTTATATATGCCCTTGGCATAAGACAGGTAGGGGAGAGGACGGCACAGGTTCTGGCAGAAGAGTTTGGAAGTCTGAAGATATTGATGGGCGCTGATAAGGAGCGTCTTTTATCAGTCCGCGACATAGGTCCGGAGACAGCAGAGAGTATCTTTGATTTCTTTCATGAACCGCACAATATAAAGGTTATTGAAAAATTGAAAAAAGCAGGAGTAGTATTTCCTGAAATGATAAAAACGGAGGTGCCATCTGGGCGTGGAAAACTCTCTGGCAAGACATTTTTATTTACAGGCGCTTTAGAATCGTTTTCAAGGGATGAGGCAAGGGAACTGGTAGAAAAACTTGGCGGCAAAACAGCCTCAGGTGTAAGCAAAAATATTGACTATGTAGTTGGGGGGAGTGAGCCGGGTTCAAAGTATGACAAGGCAAGAAAGTTAGGGTTAAAGATAATAACAGAGGATGAGTTTAGAAAGATGGTAAAATGACAATGTCATTCAAAGTTCCCTTTGCAACAACTTTATGGTTAGGCACGGTAATCGAGTATCTCTGCTGTTTTTCCTTTTTTCAACTCATCCTCAAGATGCAAAGTTACCGCCTCTTTAATATTTTTTAAAAGCTCATCATATGTCTCACCCTGAGTAAATATGTCTTCATTAACTCCCCTTGCGCACCAATACTCTCCGTCAAAATATGTATCCATCTTTACGAGCATATATTTCGCCTCCTCGTTTCGTTTTACTTTACCCTAATCCTTTTATAAAATCAATTGCTGCATTCAAAACAGGCTGGCTGCGTCCGCCAATCATATTCGCCCTCTGAATCTATTTCTTTACGCCAAAAATAAATCAGACTCCTTTTTCCTATGACTCCAAGAGTGTAATAGAGAAACGTTTCCCCTTTATTTTTTACCGAGCATTCTGTCAATCCAATATCGCGGCTCCCTGTGCAAATGCGCTACTGCAACAACGATAATTGTTTCAGAATCAGTCCCATAGATGATTCCATAGGGAAACCGTGAAAGCAGGCAACGGCGAAGATCTTGCTCTATTTCCACACTTGAGAAAGGGTATGCAGCGATTCTCCTGATTGCACGGTCAATATCGTCTAAAAATTGTATCCCCAGACCGCGAGATTGGGAATCATACCATGCAACAGCGTCATCAACCTCAATTTGTGCGGGTTTTAAAAAGCGGATTTTCATCTGACACGATACTTATTCATTACCTGCTCATAGGACACTGCCTCTATTTCCCCCGACTTGTATGCCTGCCAGCGTTTTCTCGCCTCATCTGCCCAAATACGGTCAATCTCCGGATCAGGTTTGTCAAGCTGCATCAGGATAGAATCTACCAGTTCTATCTTTTCGCTGTCCGGCAAGGATTTAATCTTTGCTGCAAATTCATCATTTATCGTTCCCATAATACACTCTCCTTATTTCGTATATCTTATCTCGTGCTGTCCCAACAATAAATTAAGCATATGCTATAATATTCCAATAATCAAGGGTTTTGTGGCGTAGATTGGCGGTGGGCGCAGCCCACCCTACGGACTTTCCTGAATCCATGTTCTTTGCGCCGAGAAATAAATCAGGTGCCTTTTCCATTGGGATAATTTGCCTTAACAGACGATTTAATGCTCTGGATGGTCTCTCTGCATCGGATGTCAGAATATAATTGCCATCATGCATGTAAACAGTGCTAAAATAAGCCCATCTTAATATACCTGCAAATTCTTTTGCATGTTGTATAAGTCGTTCAAGCTCCAGCCATGCCGGGCCTTGAATCTCTGTGCACTGTTCGTTATGGGCAATAGATTTGTCTCTTATCACCTTGAGTTTTTGAAGTGTATTAATTGTCAGCGGATGGTCGAGAATATTTAGGAAATATTTAACCAGCTCCAATGCAAAAGCGGGCTCATCCGTATCAACCAGTGAAATTGCATTCTCATCCATTCCAATTCGTTGTAGTTCTTTTTTAAGATTATACTTTTCTATTATACTTGGCAGTTTGTTCCTGTTTTCCTCAATTAAATATAATGCGGAGTTAAGCCGTAGCCCCGTAGGGGCTTATCGGTCTTGAACTCCTTGTTCTCCCGAAGCGGAGCGAGGGAAACAAGGAGTTCCGGCTTAACTCCGCAT
>Ga0209212_1009412_pt1 | contig 10200 bp, 9 predicted proteins | sample RifGroC2_FD_183996 | JGI IMG/M metagenome (GOLD analysis project Ga0209212, IMG submission 183996) | Groundwater microbial communities from Rifle, Colorado, USA - Groundwater C2 (SPAdes) (version 2) | ecosystem: Environmental > Aquatic > Deep subsurface > Groundwater | place: Rifle, Colorado... | reverse complement strand
TCCCCGCCGGCTCGCCGCCGGCGAGGCCGCACTGCGCGCCATCGCCGACCACGTCCTCGACCCCTACACCGCGGCGGACCGCCTGCTGGCGACCCTCGCGCCGGAGTAGGCTAGGCGGCCATGGAAGCCGACCCGACCGCCATCTCCACCGTCCTGGTCTGCGGCGCCGGGCTGATGGGCCACGGCATCGCCCAGGTCTGCGCCGTCGCCGGGCGGCGTGTCTTCCTCTACGAGCCGGATCGCGCCCGGGCCGAGGCCGGGCTCGCGCGCGTCGCCGACAACCTCGAGCGCGCGGTGGCGAAGGGACGCATGGCGGCCGAGGAACGCGCCGCGGCGCTGGCCCGCATCACCGTCGCCGATTCGCTCGGTGCCGCCGCCGCGCAGTCCGAGCTCGTCGTCGAGGCGGTCTGGGAGGACGAGGGGGTCAAGCGCGCCCTCTTCAGCGAGCTCGACGGTCGCGCCGCGGAGCACACCATCTTCGCCTCGAACACGTCCTCGATCCCGATCACGCGGCTGGCGACCGCCTGCCGGCCGGCGCGCCGTGCCCGGTTCGCCGGGATGCACTTCTTCAGTCCGGTGCCGGTCATGCCCCTGGTCGAGCTGATTCGCGGGGTCGAGACGAGCGACGAGACGGCCGAGACGATCCGCGCCCTGTCCGGGACGCTCGGCAAGCAGGTGATCGTCTCCCGGGACCGGCCCGGCTTCATCGTCAACCGGATGCTGATGCCGTTCCTGGCCGAGGCGATGCGCAGCTACGAGGAGGGCGTCGGCAGCGCCGAGGACATCGACGCCGGGGCGCGCGTCGGCCTCGGTCACCCGATGGGCCCGCTCGAGCTGGCCGACTTCGTCGGGCTCGACGTCTGCCTCCACGTCATGGGGGTGCTCCACGAGGGCTTCGGGGCGCAGCACTTCGTCCCGCCGCCGATCCTCCGCCAGCTCGTCGACGCCGGCCACCTCGGCCAGAAGACGGGCCGCGGCTTCTACACCTACCCGCGGGAGTAGGCGTCGGGTCCGTCAGCCGGACCGGGGCGTGTCCAGCGCCTCGCGCACCCGGCTGGCCAGCAGTGCGGCCCCGATCGGCTTCGGCAGATGCGCGGCGCCTGCATCGAGGACGCCCCGCTCCGCGATCGCGTCGGCCGCGTAGCCTGACATGAAGAGGACACGGAGCCCGGGTCTGGTCACCGCGAGACGTTCGGCGAGTTCCGGCCCGCTCATGCCCGGCATGACGACGTCGCTGAGGAGGAGGTCGATCGTCCCCTCGTGGCCGCCGGCGACCTCGAGCGCGTCCTCGCCGCTGGCCGCGCTCAGCACCCGGTACCCGCGCCGCTCCAGTTGGCTCCCGACGGCGGACCGCACCGCGTCGCTATCGTCCACGACGAGAACGGTTTCCGAGCCGCCCGCCGATGACGCCGGGCTCGCCTCGAGCACGTACGGCTCGGCGGACTCATCCACCCGGGGCAGGTAGATCCGGAGGGTCGAGCCCCTGCCCGGTTCGCTGTCGACCGAGATGTAGCCGCCGCTCTGCTTGACGATGCCGTAGACCGTGGAGAGGCCGAGCCCGGTGCCCTTTCCCTCGCTCTTGGTGGTGAAGAATGGTTCGAAGATCCGCGCCTGGGTCGCGTTGTCCATGCCGACGCCGGTGTCGGCCACCGTGAGCACGACGTGCGGGCCGGCGGTCGCCCCGGCGTGGCGCCTGACGTAGACCTCGTCGAGCAGGACCTCGGCGGTCTCGACCGTCAGCCTCCCGCCGCCGGGCATCGCGTCCAGGGCGTTGATGGCCAGGTTGAGGATCACCTGCTCCAGCTGCCCGGCGTCGGCCCTGACGCTGGCGAGTCCCGGCTCGGCGGCGATCACCAGCTCGACGTCCTCGCCGATCGTGCGGCGGAGCATGGGCTCGACCTCCCGAACGAGGGTGTTCAGGTCGAGCACCTGCGGCCGCAGGAGCTGGCGGCGGCCGAAGGCGAGCAGCTGGCGCGTCAGGTCCGCCGCCCGTTGCGCGGCCCGCACGACCTCGGCCAGGTCGTCTCGGCGCCGATCGCCGAGGGGCAGGTCGGCCATGACGAGCTCGCTGAACCCGATGACGGCGGAGAGCAGATTGTTGAAGTCATGGGCGATCCCGCCGGCGAGACGCCCGACCGCCTCCATCTTCTGCGCCTGGCGCAGCTGCGCCTCGAGCTCTCGCTCGCGTGTCACGTCCCGCCGGATCGAGACGAAGTCGGTCACCCGGCCGCCGTCGGCGCGGATCGGGGTGATCGCCATCTCCGCCGTGTACGGCGTTCCGTCGCGACGGGTATTGACGACCTCGCCCGACCAGGCCTCGCCGCGGGCGAGCGCGGCGCGCATCGCCTCGTGGAGCTCCGGCGGGCCAGTGGCGCCGTCGATCTCACCGACCTGCCGACCGACGGCCTCGGCACCGCTGTAGCCCGACAGGCGCTCGAACGCGGGATTGACGTAGACGATCCTGCCGTCCGGGTCGGTGATGACGATCGCTTCGACCCCCTGCTCGATCGCCGCGGCCAGGCGTCCGCGCTCCTCCTCGGTCCGTCGCAGCGCCGTGACGTCGAAGACGACCCCCTGGAGTCGCGGCACCCCACCGGGTCCGGTGGTGGTGCCGAGGTCGCTGTCGTGCACCCAGACGACCCGACCATCGCGAGCGATCATGCGGTACTCGGCGACGAACGGCTCCCCGGCCGCGTGCCTGCGGTCGAGCTCGGCGACCACGCGATCGCGGTCCTCGGGGTGGATGAGCCGCCGCGTCAAGGCGGGGTCGGCCAGCCAGTCCGCCTGCGGGTAGCCCAGGGTCGCCTCGACCTGGGGGCTCACGTAGATCGGCCGGATCGACCCGTCGGGGGCGATCTCGTCGATGAAGACGATGGCGGGGATCTGCTCGACCAGGACGCGATATCGCTCCTCCGCCTCGCGGAGCTCGAGCTCGGCGCGGTTCCGCTCCGAGACTTCGTGGCCGGTGACGACATAGCCGTCTCCCAGCCGCACGGCGTGGAGATCGATCACCAGGTCCAGTCCGCCTCCGCGTGCCCGGGGATCCCGGTAGACCAGGCCGTTCAGCGTCAAGGGCTCGCCGGTCTCGACGACCCTGCAGAACGCGTCGAAGAGCCCTGATGGGCGGTGGGCCGGGAAGAGGTCGAGGAGGGTCTGGCCGACCTGCCGTTCCCGCGGGACGCTGTTCAGCCGGCACATCGCTCCGTTGACGTAATCGATCCGGAAGTCGACGATCCGGCCGGTGTCGTCGCGGAGAGCCGTGTAGAGCCCGAAGGGGTCGAGCAGCGCCTCGACCGACGTGCGGAAGCGTTCCTCCGTCGCGCGCCGGGCCCCGGCCGATGCGACGGGTATCCTCTCAAGCACGCCCGGATCGTCGCCCGGCCCAAGGTGCGGGCCAGCAGCCGGTCGCGCGCCGGGCCCCGGCCGATGCCTCGGCCCCGCGCCCCCCTCGTCGGTCATCCACATGCCTCCGTCGCCGGTCCTCTCCAACGCGACGATCGGCAGGAGGGCAGTCTGGGGGCGCGGCTCCCTGGGTTCAAGGTGCCGAAGATCCCCTTGTGTCCAGTGCCGGCCCGGGACCGCCGCGCGGATCGGGTCCGGCGCCGCGCGCCGGCCGCTCCGGCTGCGAACCCCGACCGCAGGCGACGCCGCGGCCCCCGCGTACAATCGGGCCGATGGCAGGCGACGGTCCCACAGCTCTCGGCGGCCCGAACGGGCAGGTCTTCCTTGTCTCGGCGGCGCGCACCCCCATCGGCAAGTTCGGCGGCGCCTTCGCCGAGACGCCGGCGACGACGCTCGGCGGGATCGCCATCCGGGCGGCGGTCGAGCGTGCCGGCATCTCCGGGGAGGCGGTCGACGAGGTCCTGGTGGGGCAGGTCCTCCAGGCCGGCGTCGGGCAGGCCCCCGCCCGCCAGGCGGCGATCAAGGCCGGGCTCCCGGTCACCATCAGCGCCACCACCATCAACCGCGTCTGCGGCTCGGGGCTCAAGGCGATCATGCTGGCCGCCGCCGAGATTCGGGCCGGCGACGCCGAGGTCGTCGTGGCGGGCGGCATGGAGAACATGAACCTGGGGCCCTACCTGCTGCCGAGAGCGCGCTTCGGCTACCGGCTGGGACACGGGCAGCTGGTCGACGAGACGGTCCTCGACGGGCTCTGGTGCGTCTTCGAGGACTGTCACATGGGGACCCACGCCGAGCGGGTCGCGGCGCACGCGGGCATCAGCCGCGAGGACCAGGACCGCCATGCCCTGGAGAGCCACCGGCGGGCGGTCGCCGCCATCGACGCGGGGCGCTTCGACGACGAGATCGCGCCGGTCGAGCTGGTCGACCGCACCGGCATCATCACCGCCACCGTGACCGTCGACGAGAACCCCCGCCGCGACACCTCGCTCGAGGCGCTCGCCCGCCTCCGGCCGGTCTTCCCCACGCCGGCGCGCGAGCCGGGCGACCCCGAGCCGGTCGCCTCGGTCACCGCCGGCAACGCCCCGGGGATCACCGACGGGGCGGCCGCCACCGTCGTCGCCAGCGAGCGGGCGATCGAGCGGCACGGCCTCACGCCGCTCGCGCGGATCGTCGGCTACGGCCAAGCCGAGGTCGAGCCGAAGTGGCTCTTCCTCGCCCCGGTCACCGGGGTGCGCCGGCTGCTCGACCGGATCGAGCTGCCGCTGGAAGCGTTCGACCTGGTCGAGATCAACGAGGCGTTCGCCGCGCAGGTGCTGGCCGACGGGCGGGCGCTCGGTTTCGACTGGTCGAGGGTGAACGTCAACGGCGGGGCGATCGCGCTCGGCCACCCGATCGGGGCGTCCGGCGCGCGGATCGTCGCCACGCTGCTCCACGAGCTGCGGCGTCGCGAGGGCCGCTACGGGCTCGCCACACTGTGCCTGGGCGGTGGCGGGTCGGTGTCGATGGCCTTCGAGCGCGTCGCCTGAGCCGGGTACGTCGAAGGAGGGACGGAGATGGTCGTCGAGCCGCTGGATTCCCCCGACCCGCGCGACGACTGGTCGATCGAGCTGCGCCTGTCGGGCGTGGAGGTGGCGCTCATCCGCACCGCTCTCAAGCTGCTCGAGTCGACGCTGGGCCGCGAGGAGGCCGACGAGCTGGCCGAGGTGAAGGCGCTGCTGGGGGAGCTGCCGCCGGTCCCCGAGGGCGACGCTTCGCGGTTCTGAGTCCATGTCGGACGTCGGGATTGCCCAGGGCCCACGTGGGCGGTCTTCCCGCCGCCGGCCCGCGCGCGTATCATCGCGGCGCGGAGGATGGGGGAGACGGAGGAGGGAGCATGGGACGCGTCGCCATCGTCACCGATTCGGCCGCCGACCTTCCGGTCGAGCTGGCGGCCCAGCGGGGGATCGCGGTCGTTCCGCTGATCGTCACCTTCGGCTCGGAGTCGTATCGCGCCAACGTCGACATCACGACCGAGGCGTTCTGGGCGAGGATGACCGCTCCGGGGGCGCCGTTCCCGTCGACCGCGGCGTCGTCGCCCGGCGCCTTCCAGCAGGCCTTCGAGGAGGCGTTCGCCGCCGGCGCCGAGGCGATCGTCTGCGTCGACATCGCGGGCACGCTGTCGGCCACGATCAAGAGCGCCCAGATCGCTCGCGACGCGCTGCCCGACCGCGAGATCCACGTCGTCGACACCTGGTCGGCCTCGATGGGGACCGGGCTCCTCGCCCTCCTCGCCGCCGAGCTGCGCGACGCGGGCGCCTCGGCCTCCGAGATCGCCGCGAACGTCTCGGCGCGGATCAAGGACCTGCGCCTCTACGTCGCGCTCGAGACGCTCGAGTACCTCAAGCGTGGCGGCCGGATCAGCGGGGCACGCGCGGCCCTCGGCACGATCCTCTCGGTCAAGCCGATCATCACCGTGGAGAACGGCCAGGTCGAGCAGGCCGATCGGGTGCGCACCCGGACCAAGGCGCGCGAGCGTCTCTTCGAGCTCCTCGGCGTGGCACCCGTCGAACGCCTCGCCGTGCTCCATGGCATGACGCCCGAGATCGAGTCGTTCGCGGCCGGTCTCGTGGCGCGGATCCCGGGCGGGGTTCCGGCCGACCGGATCGTGATCACCCCGGTCGGGCCGTCGATCGGGCCGCACCTGGGTCCCGGCTGCTTCGGCGCGGTGATCCTGCTCAGGGCCTGACGGCCGCCCCGGCGCTGGTCGGGCCGGTGTCCAACGGCCCGGCGCCGTGGGTCGGAAGACCCTGAGCGCGCCGCGGGGGCCGGGCTATACTGCCTCCGCTTCGACACCCCACGCGTCCCGGCGACCGCATCGCAGGCGTCCCCGGGGCGCGACCAAGGGAGGTTTTCCGCTGCGATGACCACCGAACAGATCGCCGCGCCCATCAACGCCTGGGCCGTGGCCCAACAGCAGTTCGACCGCGCCGCCGACAAGCTCGATCTCGACCCCGGGCTGCGTCGCGTCCTGCGCCAGCCCCGCCGTGAGCTGACCGTCCACTTCCCGGTGAAGATGGACGACGGCTCGGTCCAGGTCTTCACCGGCTACCGCGTCCAGCACAACCTCGGCCGCGGCCCGGCCAAGGGCGGCATCCGCTACCACCAGGACGTCACCCTCGACGAGGTCAAGGCCCTCGCCATGTGGATGACCTGGAAGTGCGCCGTGGTGGGGATCCCCTACGGTGGCGGCAAGGGCGGCGTGGTGGTCGACCCCAAGAAGCTCTCCCGCAAGGAGCTGGAGGGCCTCACCCGCCGCTACGCCACGGAGATCAGCATCCTGATCGGCCCCGAGCGTGATATCCCCGCCCCCGACGTCAACACCAACGCGCAGACGATGGCCTGGATCATGGACACCTACTCGATGCACGTCGGCTACACCGTGCCGGCGATCGTGACCGGCAAGCCGATCGCGCTCGGTGGCTCGCAGGGCCGCAACGAGGCGACCGCGCGCGGCGCCGTCTACTGCATCGAGGAGGCGGCCCCGCACCTCGGCCTCGACCTGGCGAAGGCGACCGTCGTCGTGCAGGGCTACGGCAATGCCGGCTCGATCGCCGCGCGCCTGATGGCCGAGGTCGGCTCGAAGATCATCGCCGTCTCCGACTCGACCGGCGGGATCGTCGACCCGAACGGCCTCGATCCGCTCAAAGTGCTCGCCTGGAAGCAGGAGCATGGCACCGTCCAGGGCTACCCCGGCGCGCGCGACATCACCAATGTCGAGCTGCTCGAGACGCCGTGCGACATCCTCATCCCGGCCGCCCTCGAGAACCAGATCACGGCCCGCAACGCCGGCCGCATCGAGGCGAGGATCGTGGCCGAGGCGGCCAACGGTCCGACGACCCCGGAGGCGGACGCCGAGCTCTACCGCCGCGGCGTCTTCGTCATCCCCGACATCCTGTGCAACGCCGGCGGCGTCACCGTCAGCTACTTCGAGTGGGTCCAGGATCTCAACCGCGATTTCTGGAACGAGGCGGTCGTCAACGCCAAGCTGCGCGAGATCATGGTCAAGGCGTTCAGGGACACCCTGGCCACCAGCCTGCGCGAGGAGGTCGACATGCGCCTGGCCGCCTACATGCTGGCGGTCGAGCGCGTCGCCTCGGCGACCTCCACCCGCGGCCTCTACCCGTAGGCTGCCCTCGATCCTTGCCCGCCGCTTTCCGGGGCGCCTCCTCGCCCGCAGCGGCGCGTCCCGCCGGTGCTACGATGCGGCGGCCATGCTCGACCACGAAGAGAAGTTCCTGTTCAAGGAGGAGATCCTCCAGCTCTCCACCGCGCTGAACGAGTCGGGCGTGCTCGACAACGTCGAGGACGTACTGGCCGAGATGACCGGCTCGCCCCGCTTCGACAGCGAGGTCTTCACCCTCGAGCGTTCGCTCCAGGTGATGCTGGGGCGGCGCCCCGGCACGACGCTCGTCGGCCTGCTCACCGTGACGCCCGAGATCTTCGACGAGGTCGCCGAGGTCCGTGTCGCCCCGGAGGTGCTCGAGCGCCTGACCGCCTGGCGCGCGCGCTTCGGCCTGGCGATCGACAACGCCCTCAACTTCCTCAACAACCCGGACGGCATCCAGGGCCACAACTTCGCCACGCAGGTGACCCACATCGACGAGCGGCCGGTGCTCCAGGGGCGGCTCACCCTGGTCCGCTACAACAACGAACCGCAGTTCTTCGTCGCCGATGCGGCGGTCTTCCTGGGGCTGGTCGGCGACATCCTCGACGGGCTCGGGCCGTACCTCGAGCCCGACGCGGTCGAGTCGGAAACGATCACCCGCCTGCGCGACGCCCTGGCGGTCATCGAGCGCAAGACGACCCCGCGCGAGCGGGCGTAGGGGATCGGCCTCCGTCCGCGACGCCGCGGGCGCGGTGCCGGCAACGACGATGCGCCAGCTCTACCTCGCCGCCACCGGCATGAACCGCGGCAAGACGACGGTCGCGCTCGGTCTTTTCGCCGCGATCGTGGCGCGCGGCCACCGGACCGGCTTCATCAAGCCGGTCGGCCAGCGCTACGCGGTCGTCGACGGGACGCCGGCCGACGAGGACGCCATCCTGATGAAGGCGACCTTCGATCTGCCCGACCAGCTCGACGAGATGAGCCCGGTGCACATCCCGCGCGGCTTCACCAGGGCCTACATCGAGGGACGGGTGACGGCCGACCTGCCGGGCCGGATCCGCGAGGCGCACGCGCAGGTCGCCGCCGGCCGCGAGGTGCTCGTCGTCGAAGGGACCGGCCATGCCGGCGTCGGCGCCGTCGTCGGCCTCTCCAACGCGACGGTGGCGCGGATGCTCGGCGCGCGGGCGCTGGTCGTCAGCGAGGGCGGCGTCGGCCGGCCGATCGACGAGATCGTCCTCAACGCGGCGCTCTTCGAGAAAGAGGGCGTGGAGGTCGTCGGCGCCGTGGTCAACAAGGTCGATCTCGACGCGCAGCCCGACCTGCCGGCGATCATCGGGCGGGGGCTGGCGCACCACGGTGTCCGCCTCCTCGGGGTCCTGCCCTACCGACCGCTCCTCTCCAACCCGACCCTGGCGATGCTGGCCGAGCAGCTGGAGGGTGAGGTGCTCGTGCGCGGGCCGACGCTCGAGGTCGTCATCGAGCATGTCCTGATCGGGGCCATGCAGCCGCACCACCTGCTCGAGCGGGTCCGGCGTGGGACGCTGGTGATCGCCCCCGGGGACCGCGAGGATGCGATCATGGCCTCGGTCACCAGGCGGCTGGTCGGGCCGCCGCGCGGCTCGGCGCCCGGCAGCGCGGCGGCGCCCCCGTCTCCCCCCAACGACTCGATCGTCGGGCTCGTGCTGACCGGCGGCTACCGGCCCGGCCCGCGCGTCCTCGAGGCGATCCGCCACGCCGACCTCTTCGCCCTGCTCGTCCGCGCTGACACCTACCAGGCCGCCTCGGCGGTCCACGACCTCCTGGTCAAGACGCACCCCGCCGACACCGAGAAGATCGAGCTGATCAAGGCGCTCGTGGCCGAGCATCTCGACGTCGACCGGCTGCTCGACCTCTTCGCCACCGCCTGACGACCGGCGGCGCGATCCGTCCGCGCCACGCCGGCGTATCCTCCGGCGACGCAACGACTGCCGAACGACGAGGAGGGATCCGATGTCCAGCTCACCCACCGTTCGCGGCCGCCGGAGGGCGCCGCTCCGCGCCGCCGCCTTCCTGGCCGGAGCCCTGCTGCTCGCCGCCGCCGGGCCGGCGCTCGCCAAGGAGGTGAACATCGCGATCACCGGCTTCTCCTTCCCGGCGACGATGACGGTCACCGCCGAGACGCCGATCGTCTGGGTCAACCAGACCGGCGCGCCGCACACCGCCACCGCCGACGACGGCAGCTTCGACACCGGGCGGATCGACGCGGGCGCCACGAGCGGGGCGATCGTCATCGACACGCCCGGCAGCTACGCCTACTACTGCCAGTACCACGGCGGGCCGGGTGGCACGGGCATGAGCGGCGTCCTCGTCGTCGAGGCGGCCGGCACCGCCACGCCGACCCCGGCCGGCGGCGGACCGACCCCGCCCCCGACCGACGTGCTCACGGTCGCCCCCGGCGAGGGCGGCTCGACCAGCCGCCTCCTGACCCTCGTCCTCGTGGCGCTGGGCGCCACGCTCCTCCTGCGTTCGCTGCCGAGCAGGCGTCGCCCCGCCGGCCGCTAGAGCCAGCGGCGAGGACCGGCTGGAGTCGACGGTGAGGCTCAGCGGCGTCTGATCGCCGGCCTGTGGGGACGGTGCGGGGCTGATCGACGCGATCTGCGACGCTAGCCGATCGG
>Ga0209212_1009409_pt1 | contig 10201 bp, 10 predicted proteins | sample RifGroC2_FD_183996 | JGI IMG/M metagenome (GOLD analysis project Ga0209212, IMG submission 183996) | Groundwater microbial communities from Rifle, Colorado, USA - Groundwater C2 (SPAdes) (version 2) | ecosystem: Environmental > Aquatic > Deep subsurface > Groundwater | place: Rifle, Colorado... | reverse complement strand
ATCCTCTCCGCTTCAATCTGTCAGTTACCCTTCAGATTGGGAGATTCAGTACGACATTGTTGGTTAGACTTTACGTCGGTTGGATTTGAACCAACTGTATCACTCAAGCTTCCCTTGGCGCACTCATTGCCAAAATTATATCAGAAAATGCGGTATTTTAAACTGTTTCTCATAATTGTGGTTTAAAATGGTAACTTATGAAATATTTACGCCCATTTTTAATTTTCATCATCATATTGATCTTTCTTTCTTTGGGACTGATGTTTTATTCCATAAAATCCCCCTCAAAGATACAGGAGGCAATCAATATTGCCATCCCGACCCATAAACCCGAAATAAATCCTCTATCTATAGAAGCTATGAGAAAAAAGAGTTATCCCGGAAGCACGATCAAAATCGAGGAGAGTTTGGAAAACGGTACTAATTACAAAAGATTTCTGGTTTCTTATCAGTCTGAAGGACTCAAAATATACGGACTTTTTACTGTTCCTGAAGGAGATAAACCCGGAAACGGATGGCCTGTCATCATATTTAATCACGGTTATATTCCACCAGAAGAGTACAGCCCGACCGAAAAATATATTGCTTATGTGGACGGTTTTGCACGGAACGGATACATAGTTTTCCGTCCGGATTTCCGGGGAAACGGAGACAGTGAAGGTGAACCTGAAGGAGCGTATTATTCACCCGGTTATGCTACAGATGCATTAAATGCTATTGCTTCTGTCAAAAAATATCCGGAGGCAAACCCGGATAATATAGGAATGTGGGGACACTCTATGGGAGGAAATGTGATCATGCGGGATCTGGTTACGATGGGTGAAATAAAAGCTGCTGTGATCTGGGGAGGAGTAGTCGGAAGTTATCATGATCTTATGAATAATTGGCAAAGGAAAGTGCCTTATAAACCCTCTCCCAGGGAATTATCTCTTAGAAATAAAAGACGTCAGGAATTCATCCGAAAATACGGAACTCCTTCCTCAAATCCTGTTTTTTGGAATTCCATTGATCCGACGGCACACCTCAATTTAATCCAAACTCCCATCCAACTGCATCATTCGACAACTGATGAAGAGGTTCCTGTGGCATTTTCGGAAAGTCTGGCAGACAAACTGAAAAAAGCAGATAAAACAGTTGAACTTTATACCTATCCTGGAGACAACCATAATATAAATGCAAATTTCAACACTGCAATGGAAAGATCCCTGGATTTTTTCGATAAATATCTCAAGAATTAATTTGCCACCGGGTGACCCACAGAACTATTTCTTTTCAGTTTAAAATAACAATAAACAGATTTAATATTGCCGCAAATGAAACCCAGAAAATATAGGGGACCAGGAGATATGCCGCAGGTTTGGATATTTTCTGGAATTTAAGAATCGAAACCATGATCGCCATCCATAAAATCACTATTTCAAAAAAAGCCAGAAGCGGCAAATGCATATAAAAGAAAATAAATGACCAGAGAAAATTCAGCACCAACTGGAAAACGAAAAACTTCACTCCTTCCCTTCTGGTTATGGATAATTTTTTTGATTTCAGTTTTTTGTCCAAAACCAAAAATAAAGATACACCCATCAGGAAATAAAGACTCGTCCAAACCGGACCGAATATGAAGTTCGGAGGATTAAATGATGGCTTATTTAAAGCTCCGTACCAGGTAGACATGGAAGGAAGAGTCACTAAGGAGCCAAGTATTCCGACTGATTCACAAAAGAACACTGCTCCTGCTAATTTAATTAATTTATTCATTCTTATTTTCATCATATTAATTAATATTGTTATTTTCCGATTCTTGCAGCCCAGTTAAATGCGTAAAAATATTTTTTCCACAATATATCGGAAGAATGATAGATGTTTTCGCCTGAAAAATAGTCAACAAGCACCTCATATACCCTGGTTAACTCTTTCAGTCTTGATCTGTTTTTCTTATCTTCTATTGTCAGATATAATAATTCCAGACACCTTTCGAATGCTTTTTGAGAGATACTTTCTACTCCTTTATTTTTCCAGTTAATAGTCCTTTCCACTTCACTTCCCACGTTTGCCATTTGTTCAAAAAATGTCATCTTAAACCATTTTCCCGATGCTAAATCTTTATGTAACATGATTACCTTCAACCAGCTTATTAACTATACTGATAATCTTCTGTTGAATGGAGATATTATCCACACCCCTGGATTTATTTCCATCTGCTGGCCGTAAATTTATCATTGAATCAAATTCAATCCAATCTTTTTGTGGCAATAGCGGATAAAGAATTCTTCTGTTTTGATCCTTTTTCAAGAAGCAATCTCTCTTCATCAGCATGAAGATCCCCATCCAACGCCATAATTTCTTTGTCTACATCTACTACTGCTTTTACCAAATCACCGAATTTTTCTTCCGCCATTTTTGCCAGTTCTGCTATAGTAATTTTATCCTTTACGATTTTCATTTATGAATTAATTATACCCGAAATCCGATAATTTACTATAATAATATTATATGCTGCAAAAAGAAGCCCTGGATGTGATGAAAATGGGATATAACGTATACCTGACCGGGGAAGCGGGTACCGGCAAAACGTATGTATTAAACCAATATATCAAGTATATACGTAATAAAAATATAAATATCGCGGTTTGTGCTTCGACTGGTATTGCAGCTACACATTTGGACGGAGTAACTGTCGATTCCTGGTCGGGGCTGGGAATCAGGGATTATATTACTGACCGTGAAATACGTGCGTTATCAGCTAAACATCATTTGAGAAAAAGGATAGCGGAGACAAATATTCTTGTCATTGATGAAATTTCCATGATAGACGCTATGCGTTTTGACGCGGTTGATAGAATTTTAAAATATATCAGAAAAAATGACTCTCCTTTTGGTGGTCTGCAGGTAATATTATGCGGTGATTTATTCCAGCTTCCGCCCGTATCACCTGATAGGGGGCACGTAAATTATATTTTCAAATCCCGGTCATGGCAGGGACTTAATCTTAAAATCTGTTATCTGACTGTTCCCAAAAGACAATCCGACAAACTGCTTATCAGAATTCTGACAGAAATAAGACATGGTAATGTGAGTCCCTCTTCCCGTGAAGTTCTTTCCGAAAACATCCGAAAGCCCCATAATAATATACACATGACCCCCAAACTTTATACACACAATATAGATGTAGACAGCATAAACCTACTGGAACTGGATAAAATTCGCGGAGAACCTAGATATTATTTCATGACAAGTACGGGTCCGGAAAAACTGACGGAGATGATCAAAAAGACATGTCTTGCTCCGGAAAAACTGACACTTAAAAAAGGAGCTCTTGTGATGTTTGTCAGAAATAATTTTGAAAAGGGATACGTGAACGGTACACTCGGAAAAGTTGACAGCTTCAACAGAAATGATGAACCGATTATAAAAACGTATTCAGGTAAAAAAATTACAGTGGAACCGGCTGATTGGACAATAGGTGAAAAAAACCGGGCAATCGCCCAAATCCGGCAGATTCCGCTTCGGCTGGCCTGGGCAATTACAGTACACAAAAGTCAGGGAATGACGCTTGATGCCGCTGAAATAGATTTATCGAAATCGTTTCTGGAAGGTATGGGTTATGTCGCTTTATCCAGGGTAAAATCTCTTAAGGGACTCAAACTTCTCGGAATTAATGAAATGGCCTACAGGGTAAATCAGGAAGTAAGTAAGTTTGACAAAAAATTGATGGAATTTTCTAATTCTACTTCTCTGGAGCTTAGGAAAATGGGCTGGATCAGAAGATGGCTGAAAAGAAGACAATTTATTTATAACCATACATAAACTCACAAGTAAAGGTAAAAAAAGATATAATAATAGACATGAAACTTCTTCTTTTCGAAAAAAATGAAATTCATCCGGAGGCTATAAAGCTGTTAAAACAAAACGGGATAGATGTCATGGAAATTATTCCAAATCAATCAGAAATCGATGCCGTATTTATCCGTACTTATACAAAGATCAATTCCGACTTTTTGGACATTTATCCCAATCTTAAATTTATTATTCGTGCCGGCGTAGGGCTGGATAACATTGACTCGGAAGAATGTAAAAAAAAGAATATCAGGGTTTTTAACAGCCCAGGTTCCAATTCCAACGCGGTAGCGGAACTTGTAATCAGTTATATTTTAATGCTTCTTAGGAAGATGCCCCGGCAAATTAATTCTTTAAAACAAGGAAAATGGCGGGATAAGGAATTTATGGGTGAAGAATTAAAAAACAAAATAGTAGGTCTGGTCGGGTGCGGTGCAATCGGAAAATTGATTGCAAAAAAACTGGAAAATTTCGGAGTAGGAAAATTCGTAGGTTTTGACCCCTTTCTTTCGGAGGAAGGTTTAAAGGAAAATAATATAAGAAAAGTAGAACTGGAAGAATTGATAAAAATTTCAGACATAATCACCCTGCATCTTCCTTTGACCCAGGAGACAAAAAATCTTATATCCGAAAAACAATTCTCCCTGATGAAGAAAAACGCTTTTTTAATCAATACTTCCAGGGGAGGAATAGTAAACGAAAAAGATTTGATTAAAACATTAAAAGAAGGGAAAATTTCCGGAGCAGCACTTGATGTATTTGAAAATGAGCCGAATATGAATAAGGAACTATTGGAAATAGAAAACCTCATAGCTACCCCTCATATCGGTGCATATACCCATGAAGCAGACAGGGCAATGAGCGTAGAAGCAGTAAAAAACTTTCTTAACTTTCTGAATCCTAATAACGGATAATGCCTTAATATCAGGCATAGCCGGGGAAAAAATCAGTCTTTATTTTTTCTTTTTTTATACCGAGATTTCCCAGAACCTCTTCAAAACTACTCACCATCCCGTGAGGACCGGAAAGATAATAAGTTCTTTCAAAATAATCCGGCACTTTTCTCCTGATCATCTCTCCGTCAATTCTACCCTTTTCACCATTCCATCCTTTCGGAATACTGTTCCTGTCTGTTGTAGTGTATACGGTCTTTATTCCTAACTTTCTTTCTGCCAGATCAAATACGTCCCTGTAGACTATCTCATCGGCTTTTTTATTTGAATAAAATAAAACTATATCCCTTTTTTCCTGTTTATCAATAAGATATTTCAGGATACTTCTGAAAGGAGTGATACCAATACCTCCTCCGAGGAAAATATATTTTACTTCTTTATTTTCTGATAAGATGAAATCACCTGCCCGCTGCCCGGCTATGACTCTCGTCCCCAAATCAGCATTTAACAGGGCTTTTTTTAAAGTACTTCCATGTTCATAAAACTTCACCCCGATACGAAGATGGTCTTCAGTCGGAGATGATGCTAAAGTAAAATATCTTCTGTTTCCCCGTGGGTCAACATTCTTATGCCCCAAAGTCCATTCCATATACTGACCGGGAATGTAAGAAAATTTTGGTTTGAACGGAAAAATGAAATCATAAGTATCTATAGAAGTTTTGATTTTTTCTTTTAGTTTCAGAACTAATTTTTCTTTCGGACTTACGATGTAAGAAAAAATATTTCCTATGATTAGAGCCGTTTCAGGAGTCAGATAAATATTTCCCGCATGAAATTCTGAACTGTAAAGGATACCAACTAATATTCCATAAACAATTTGGAGTTTCCGGGTCGGTGGAGTGGTCAAAGGTTCTGTAAACATGACTGTAGCAAAAAATAAGACTGAAGTATAAATATAAATATTAAGAATACCGGATATAGACACACCTCTTACTGTACCCAGTATTGCGAAAACTATAGCTGTAGTTATAAAAAAAACATAAACCATAGCTTCTTTTTGTAACTTCCGGATAATAAGAAGTCCCCCGAAAAAAACAAAAGGAAACATGGGAAGATTCCCTACCCACCAACTGGCGGGTATGCCGAAGGCAAACCAAGCAATGACTACTGCAAATGCTGCGGGGTTGAAGAGATGTTTATTTTTCAAACTGAATATATATTTGGAAGCCATGGAAATTAACCCTACTATAAATAAAAATAAGAAACCATGAGCTTCTTGGACCGGTGTGATGATGAGAGTTAATATCAGAGACGTAATATAAGGAGATTCTATATTGGCGGGGACATTATATAACTTTGCGAATAATTTATTTGTAATAAGGCATACAGCAATTAAAAAAAGGGAGGAAAAAATAATACCTTGTGGCTTATAAGGAAGTACTCCGAATAGAGAATAAATTACCGATACAACGACAAGTATCATCAGGAAATAAAACATGAGTCTGTACATCGTGATCCTGTTTAAAAAATCGTCAACAAAAGAGAAATACCTCATCATAATATTAGGGAAATAGTTGTATATAATGTGTTAAACTATTGTATCTTATGATAATAAAAAAAGTCGAATTTACCAAAGAAGGTTTTGAAAAAATGCAAAAAAGACTGGAAGAACTTACTGAAAAAAGAAAACAGGCCATAGTCAGTCTCCAGACTGCCCGGGAACTGGGAGACCTTTCCGAAAATGGAGCATACAAGGCAGCACGCTGGGAATTGGGTGGAATTGACCGGGAGCTTAGACGACTGAAATATTTTCTGAGAGTAGCAAAAGTTGTAGAAAAAGTAAACAATGATTCTGTCGATTTTGGGAATAACATTACAGTGGAAAATGAAGGAAAAGAATTAACCTTCACTTTGGTAAGCAGTTTCGAATCAGACCCGACCCATCATAAACTGTCCATCAACAGCCCCATCGGTAAGGCGGTTTTAGGAAAAAAAGTCGGGGATAAAATCTCCGTAAATACTCCCTCCGGATTAAATACTTATATAATAAAAAGTATAAAATAGTTCCTAAATTCTACAAGGCATCGCCTTGTAACAAGGCGATGCCTTATTGGGATTTAGCCGGCTTCAATGAAAAACTGTTTCAACTTCTTTTCCGGAATAGTTCCCAGCGCCTGATAAGACAACAATTCCGCGTAAATCCCATTTATCTTTTCCAACTCGTCTGGCGTCCCTTGTTCAACCAATTTACCACCTTTTATCACCACTATTTGATCCACATTTCTTATTGTCGATAATCTGTGTGCGATAATAATTGTGGTTCTCCCTTCCATGAGTTTATTAAGGGCTTTTTGAACTTCAAACTCTGCCTTACTATCCAGTGACGAAGTCGCCTCGTCAAAAATCAGAATCGGCGGATCTTTGAGAAGCGCACGGGCTATGGCTATCCTTTGTTTTTGCCCGCCCGAAAGTTTAATCCCTCTCTCTCCTATTTCAGTATCGTATCCCTTCGGCAGCTTTTTGATAAACTCATGTGCATTAGCTATTTTTGCCACTCTTTCCACATCTTCCCGTGTGGCATTATCTTTACTGTATCTGATATTGTCATAAACAGACCCGGAAAAAAGAAAAGTGTCCTGAAATACTACGCCAATATTTTTTCGAAGTGATACTTGAGTCAAATCCTGTATATTTACTCCATCTATAGTGATACTTCCCTGCTCAGTTTCATAAAATCTGAGTAGTAAACTTGCGATAGTAGATTTACCTTCTCCCGACTCCCCTACTATGGCCAATTTATTTCCGGGATTTACGTGGAAAGAAATATTTCTCAGCACTTCTGAACCCTTGGAATAAGAAAAACTGACATTATTAAAAGCTATATTTCCCCGGGCTCTTTTGAGAATAGCTGCCTCTCTTTTGTCTTTTATGGAAACCGCAGTATCAAGAACTTTGAAAAAGTCTTTCGATCCGGCTTGCGCCTGTTGTATCTGGCCGATGATAAAAGACATGGCGAAAAGCGGAAATCTGGCTTGGTTCGCCAGTTGCAGAAGAAGGGTCATCTCACCTATCGTAAATTTGCCAAGGAATGTAGAATACACTATGTATCCGAAGACGGAAAACATAACCAGATCCAAAACCAGTCTGCGGTAAAAATCATACAGATGCCATTCTCTGGATTGTGCTTTGGCCAAGTCCACTACTTTCTGTCTTTCATTGTTGAAAAATTTCAGCTCTATAGCTTCCTGTATGAATGATTTCACTACCCTAATTGAAGATATCGCTTCAAATACCCGCCCAGATGTCACATCCATAATTGCATTTTTCGCACCTTCCTTCTTGCCCCAGGCAATTGAGGATTTATGGGAAATATAGACATAAGCCGGAAATAGAAAGAAAAGAAGTACCGCAAGAGGCCAACTGAAATAACCGATAATGATGAGTGTAAAAGCGGTAGAAACAAAAAAAGGCAGAAAATTATTGGTAGATTGGTTTATAAGCTCGGTAATGTTGGCTATTCCGCGATCAAGCTTATTTACTATCTGTCCTGTAATTTCATTATCGAAATAATCTATGGAAAGGGAAAGTACATGCGAAAAGTATTTTTCGCTCAGATGTTTATTGAGTCTTGCGCTCATCACATCGCTTATATATCCCGAAACGTCAGTAAGAACCGTAATTACAATGTCCGACACCAAGATTATCGCTAGCAAAACCAATACTAATTCGACCGGAGAAGGCTTTCCCTGTATCCTGGCCACTATCAGATCCACTATCTGTTTAGTCAAAAGCGGGGACACCTGGTTTAAAAGAGCCAATGCAATCACGGTAATACCCATGAGTATATAAAAGCTCTTAAAGGACTTGGTGTATGTAATTATTTTCCAAATTTCTTTCATATGAAGACCTTACATTATACTATTTGCATATGAAATCAGCCAGTAAACCAAAAGAAACTGTTGAAACTATTTTGAGGGAAAAATATAAAGCTCTTCTTCAGCGCGGGTAACGGCAGTATAAAGCCATCTTCGCCAATCATCATCAGTCATTTGTTTAAACCTTTCTTCAAAAAGAATTACTTTTTTGGCCTGGCTGCCCTGAGCTTTGTGGACTGTCAGTGCATAACCGAAATCAAATAAATCCCCTTTCATAATTTGTGACCGCTTATCAGTAAAATTTAAAGGAGTATCATAATCAAATTGCTTGGCGGAGATGAGTCCCTTGTAATTTTTTTCTTCCCCATCCATTTCAATTTCAGCCAAGTACCAATCGCTATCACGATTTTCGATATTTACAATTGTACCCAACATTCCGTTGAAAATATTTTCTGCATGATTATTCCTAAGACAAATTACCCTGTCTCCATTTTGCGGATACGGCAACTCAAATCCTAATGAAGAACGTATATGTTTGTTTAACTTTCTCCTTGTGGTATTGTACCCGCAAAGAATTAAAGTATCGGATGTATAACTGTTTAACATTTCAGTCATCACTTCATAAGCATCAGCATCTTCGGAAGAAAATTTTTTGACACAAGGTGAATAATTTTCGGGTCTGATGAGTCCTTTTTCCCGGGCTTCGATAGAAATATCTATGATCGGATTTTTCCTGGCCTGGCGGTGTATTTCCTCCAGTTTAAGTTCCGGTTTTTGCATAAGGTTGAAGTTGCCCGAAATAGGGGGAAGTTGTCCGTGATCTCCTACTGCAACTATTGGAACCCGGTACGACAGAAGGTGAGTCCAGATGGTTTCATCTACCATTGATGCTTCGTCGATAATGATAAGATTACGGTCAATCTCTTCTTTGGTCTTCCAACCCACAATTTCTTCGTTATCATTTACTATCGGGGAATAAATCAGGGAATGGATAGTGCCGATGGTATCTTCTTTTAAGACAGCCTTTTCTTCTTTTAGCCTGTTCCTGAGGACTCGCGCTGCTTTTCCTGTATAACTTGCAAATCCTACTTTCAGATTTTTATCAATTTTCGCCAACTCCTGCCGGAGTATTGCAATAAGAGTAGTCTTTCCTGTACCGGCAAAACCACCAAGAGTAATAAACTGTTTATTTTTCCTGTCTTTTTGGTACCACTTGATAATATGATCTAAAGCTTTTGTCTGATCGGAAGAAAGGGAAATCATAATTATTTTCCGGCAAGTTGCCCGCATGCAGCGCCAATATCATCCCCCATCGTCACTCTGATGGTATGCTCCAGATCACCCGCCGTCAGATAATCAGAAAATATTTTAATGGAATTTTTTGAAGATCTTTTCCAGTCTTTTCCTGAAACGGGATTATATGGAATCAGGTTTACATGGGTAAGATATTTTCCTAAAAGCAGGGAAAGTGTTTTTGCATCTTCAGGTTTATCGTTTAAACCGTCAATTAATATATATTCGTAACTCACACGCTTACCTGTTTTTTCGGCGAATTCTTTCACAACTTTTAATAATTCCGGAAGTGGATATTTGGACGTA
>Ga0209212_1009399_pt1 | contig 10206 bp, 11 predicted proteins | sample RifGroC2_FD_183996 | JGI IMG/M metagenome (GOLD analysis project Ga0209212, IMG submission 183996) | Groundwater microbial communities from Rifle, Colorado, USA - Groundwater C2 (SPAdes) (version 2) | ecosystem: Environmental > Aquatic > Deep subsurface > Groundwater | place: Rifle, Colorado... | reverse complement strand
TACTTTTGCTAAAATATGTTTTATTCATAAATTATTCCACTCTAACTTAAAAAACTCAAAATTTTATTCAATTAAATAATAACAGACGTTTTGCCATAAATCAAACAATATAATATTCAGTTCATCTTTTTTATTAAAACTTTAAAATCATTATTTTGATTATAAATATTTTCTAATTCCTCAAAGTTTTTTAATCCTGTCTGTGCTCCAAAACTTCCCACAACAGCAGCGGAATTAATAGAAGCCATTTTTAAGGCTTTTTCTATATTCCGGTCATACTTGATCATACTCGCCACAAAAGTACTTGAAAACGCATCTCCAGCCCCTAATGTGCTGACAACTTTTGAGGGAAAAGTCGGAGAGAAGTATAAAGTTTTTCCGTCAAAAGCATAAGCGCCTCTTTTGCCTTCCGTAATCACCACAATCTTTGATCCTTGCTGTTTAAGTTTTTCAATCATTTCTGTTAAATTATCATCATCTATAGTCGGATATTCAGGCGGGTTATTTGAAATATTTGTTATAATAGAAGCCTCTGTTCTGTTTAGAATAAGTATTTCCGCTTTTTCGAGAACCTTTTTCATATCTTCTATTCCTCTTTTAATCTGAGTTGTACCCGGATTAAAAGCCATATTTATGCCATTTTTTTCCGCAAATTCGGCAAATTTATCTAATACCTGATTAGAATTTCCACTGAGTGAAGCTACATAAACCCATTTTGACTGTTTAACTTTTTCCCAGTCAATTTCATCCAGATTTATGGTACTGTTTGCGCCTCTGTGCATAAGTACTGTCCTATCTCCTTCATAGCTGACCAGGATAACGGAAAAACCTGTTTGGTCTTTTTTAGACTGGATAATCATTGATCTGTCGACATTTTTTTCTTCAAATCTTTGCAAAACAGCCTTGGAAATTATATCATTACCTATTTTGGCGATAATTCCGGTTTGCAAACCCAGATTAGCAAGATTTACCGCCGCATTTGAAGCTCCTCCTCCAATATCATAAGCAAGTTTATCAAGTTCAATTTTTGCCCCATAATCAAAACACAAATAGCTTTGTTTATCAGAAACTGTTTCTATATTGAGGATTTTCGCTTCGTCCGTTTCAACAAAAATATCCTGCGTTGCTCCGCCTATTGCTATGACATCGTACATTTTTATTCTCCTGCTATTACCTTTATTATTGTTTAGATTATATTATAAAAGGTTAATGAGTTTAAAAAAAAGAGTTCATTTTGTAATATGTTTTATTTTCATGAAAAACAAAATACAAATCTCTATAAATCATCAATTCTTGATGATGAAAAGATAATTCATGCTTTTACAACAAGAACCGGTGGAAATACTCCAGTTCCTCTTTCAACTTTTAGTATGGGAACAGCCGAAAACCCTGAATTATTGCCTTATGTTGAAGAAAATCGAAAAAAAATCTGCGAAATTCTTGAAATAAAATACAAAAATTTGATTATTCCAGAGCAAAAACATACTGATAACATAAAAATAGTATCTTCAATAAATGATGATGTTTCCAATTGCGACGGATTAATAACAGAAGTACCCGAATTAGTTTTAATGCTTCTTTTTGCAGACTGCGTGCCTGTTATAATTTATGCGCCGGATAAACATATAATTTCTGTAGTCCATGCCGGATGGCGAGGGACTGCAAAATCTATAGTTAAAAAAGCTGTTAATATTTTAGATAAAGAATTCCATGCGGACATAAAAAAAATAAAAGTCGCTATAGGTTCTGCTATCGGACAATGCTGCTATCCTGTCTCTACAGAAGTTTCGGAAGAACTTGTAAATACAATTCAAGAAGATTGTGATAACATATTTACAAGAAATATAAATGATAATAACCTTGTTAATGTTGATCTTAAAAAACTTAATGCTCGACAGTTAGAGGACACAGGAGTAATAAATATTGATAAGTCAGATAATTGCACATGTTGCATGAGTTCAGTATTTTATTCTTATAGAGCCGAAAATGGCAAAACTGGCAGACACGCTGCTATAGCAAGCTTAATTAGGTAAATTAAAAAACGGGATTGATACAAAAGGAGAAAACATGCCTGTACAGGAGCAAACATCAGATAAGATTTTTAAACTTAACGAAGATTTAAGCAAATTTATTTATGAAGACGAACAGGTCAGCAAAGAACTTAATGAATATGCAAAAACCTTCAAAAATGGTTTAAGCAGAGATTCTCTTGCTTATTTTATGTTTGATAAAACTCTTGAAAACGGTCAAAAAGTAATTGATGTTTATCTCAAAAACAATAAAGATTTAACAGCTGAGGATAAAAAAGTCTTAAAAGAATTCAAAAATTCAATTAACTCTGTATTTGAGATAAAAAAAGTTCTTAAAGACGGCTTTGAAATGTATAATCTCGTTAATGAAAAAGATTACACAGTAAAAAGCCTGATTAAAATGGTTAATTACAGGGGTGTGGTTCAAGGAAACTATTTTACTTGCAGGCTGATTTCTTATGAAAAAGAATATCATCTGCTTGTTTTAAATTCTATTTTAAGAACAACGGATAAACAGCAGGCATATAAAATTGCAGTATCCATGCAGGTAGAAAATCCTGAATCCTTGTACAAAGACAATGCTAAAAAGCTGAAACAGCTTGAAAAAATGGTTAAAGATTTAAACGCAAAATTTAATGAATTTTTCCAAAAAGATGAAATTATTACTATAAATCAAAATATAGATGAACTTCTTGGAGCGTTTAACGACTTTGCAGAAGAAGGAACCAAATCAGAAGATTTAGAAAATATTATTCAGCTTCCCGAAAAATATTCATATTTTAAAATCCAGTCAGATGTTGATCCGTTTGATATGACCGCGAGAAGGGCTGATACGGAAAAATATGATGTAGGTATAGTTTTTGATCCCGAACTCGGGATTCAGGTGCTTCCTTTTTATGGAACCTTCAGGAAAATTTTTGAAACAAAAGATTATAAATCCATAACAGGTTATAAAGATTGTATTTCTGATTATTTCCAGAACGGCAAAGTTTCTCCGTTTGTAATTAAAAAAGTATATGAAGAATATGGAGAAAAGTTTCTAAAAATTGTCCTTGATGTTCTTGAAATAAAAGAAAAAATTACAATGGAAGAACTTTTGCATAAATATAAAGAAGATTTTTTTGCGTCCAAAAAGTTTTCGTCAACGACAGTACTTTATGCATCAGAAGCATTCACAAGTTTGATGGCTTCTTCTATGGAAATGCAGCTTGAAATGACAAAAACATCTTCCGGAACTGGCAGAAACGAGCCTTGCCCATGCGGCAGCGGTAAAAAATTCAAGAAATGCTGTGCTAGGTAAAATTGTATTTGATTTAAAGTGTCATCCCGAACTTGATTCGGGATCTGTCCAGCAAACGATTTTAAGCTTTAATTCACAAACGGATAGATGCTGAATCAAGTTCAGCATGACATCATGTGGATTTAGGTTAATTAATGATTTTAGTTAACCAACCTTTTCAGTCGCTTTGTTCTTAAAATAACTATCAATAGAGGTTTTTAGCTTTTCAGTATCAGTTACTTCCGGTTTTACTTCTTGCTTAATTTCAGGTGCTGTTTCAGGTGCAGCAGTTTTTTGAGGAACATAAGAATCAAATTGAGCTTTTTTCATTGCAGAATTAACTTTTGCATTATAAATAGCAGCAGGAAGTGACATCAACGCTGAACCAATGCCGACAGCGCCTGCGATTAACCATGATTTGTTTTGTATTGACTGAAGCGGAACTTTTTTTGATACTGCAAATGCGCCAATAGTTGATAGAATAGTCATCAAAACAGGTCCTGTGCAGGCAACAGCCATTTCAAATCCGGGACGTACAGGATTTTTAAGCTCAGGCTTATCTTCAGAAGAAAACCCTACAAAACGTTCTTTCTTCTGCGTTATTATATTTCGGCAAGGTGTATTTAGAGTTACATTTGAAAGCCCTGATAGCATTTTTCTCTCCTTGATTTAGTAATTCTAAGAATTTAAAGTTTCTCAAGCTGAAAAATTGCTAATTTAAGCCACTATCTTTACAAAAGATTTACATAATTTAAACTTGAATCTAATTAACCCGAATTGTTAAATGGGTGAAACCTGCAAGAATAGAAGTATTGTCATTCTGAGGGATTTAGCCCGAAGAATCTGTCCACATAAGTATTAAAGCTTAAATCCCAAAAGGGACAGATGTTTCGCTTTGCTCAACATGACAATTTGAAAAATCATCTGGTAATTCAATCTAACTATGGTAAATTTTAAATAATTAATACAAAAAGGACTTTCATTATGAATTCAACTCAAAGTTTTAATATTTTTAAAAATCTTATACTTTATACTTTCGTCATTCTTATAGGAGTTTTAATTTATAAACTTCAATTTATTGCCATATTGTTTTTTGCGGCATTCATTGTAGCAAGCGCTATCGATCCGCTGATAAATCTTTTAAGCAAAAAAATGCCCCGAAATATTGCAGTAATAGCAGTTGCAATAATCGGACTTATTTTAATATCAATATTTTTAGTGCCGTTTATAAATATTTTAATAGCCCAGACTTTAGCTTTTCTAAAAGAAGCTCCTGCATATTGGGAAAAATTAGTTTCTTTTATCTCTCAAACAAAAGATAAAGGCGCAATAGGAATTATAAGCTCATTCGGACTTAGTAAATGGGTTGTATATGCACAACACATTGGCGTGTTGCCCAGCATGACTCAAATTATGACATTTGCTTCAACTCTTGGTCAAAATGTTTTATCAAGCTCAATCGACCTGACAAAAAGTTTTTTAACTTCAATAATGTTTATTTTTACAATGGCAATGCTGACTTTATTTATGCTGGTTGACAAAAATTATTTAAAGGACAAAGTTTTAAGCTTTTTTCCTCAAAAAAATAGAGAAAAAACCACAGCAATATTGCGCATAATTTCTAAAAAAGTCGGCGGTTATGTGATAAGTCAGGTAATTGTTATGTCGGCAGTATTCATCCTTGTAAGTCTCGGACTTTTTCTTGTAAAAGTTGAATTTGCCATGATTCTTGGAGTTCTTGCAGCACTTCTGGAGCTAATTCCTGTTATTGGACCAATAACTACAACTGTTGTAATTGGTCTTGTAGCACTGGCTCAAAAACCAATTCTTGCGATATTTGCACTTATTACTTACGGCATTATTCAATGGCTTATAGATAATGTGATAAGACCATTTGTAGTAGCAAAATTTCTTAAAATGCACCCGCTTACTTTTATATTTTCTCTTTTTGCAGGCGGAACTTTTTTTGGTGTCACCGGTTTACTTCTTGCGCCACCTGCTGTTGCCGCAGTTTGCGTGCTTATAGATGAACTTTACCTGAATAAAATTAAATAAATTTTATTCTTAAAAAATACTACCTAAAATCTTCGGGAAGGTAAAAATTATTTTTCTTAAGTGCAAGCCTTACTTCATCGTAAGTGTAATCTTTGCAATTGCATTTTTGCTGATACATGGAAATTACCATCAAAACATCGTCAACGGAAAGCTTTATCATCCTTCTTCCATTATCATTCTCAATAATTAACGCCATTTTTTACACGACCTCAAAAATATTACAATATATTCATAAAAAATCTTTTGCATATATAAAATACTTATCGGCACTTTTATAAAAAACTTTAACAAAAATTGCCGGAAATAATTGTTATTGTTGCATTTCCGACTTGTATTTAATTCTGTACAAATATTTGAATGTTAAGTTTTTGTAATAAAATAAACAAATTTTTCAAAAATATAGCAATTTTATATAACTTCTATTGTTTTTATATATAAGCAACAAATAAAAAATAAATGACCTTACCTACAACTATTAATATTTTACACAGGAGGAAACATACATGATGTCACCTTATTCGACACCATACGGAATGTATGGGGTTAATACCAACGGTTATGCTACTTATGGCCAAACGCCTAACGGTCAAAGTCCATACTCAGGACCAACATTGTACAATTATAACCAAGGCAACCCCGGTTATGGATTATATGGAATGAATCCATCCTACTTATTGGCAGAAAGTCCTTATGCAAGAATGACAGGACAATATACATCTTTGAGCAGTCAAGCAATCCCTAATTTATCATCATTTATACAACCTATGACTGTTGATATGAACGCATTTATGGGAAGAACCGGCGGCATTCCCGCTTATGCAAGCTTTATTGGCGCAACAGCAATGAATAATTCGCAAAAACCATTATATAGTACTTTCCAGGATTATTTGGGCCAAAATTATGGATACCAACAACCATATCAAAACTATAGCAGCTTTATGATGCCAGCAGGCGGCAATTATCAGCAAGTGCAGCCAAGTTATGGTTATCCGCAACAATATCAACAGCAACAAAATCCATTCATGTCAATGTCAGGAGCTTTTCCCGGAACAACTATGGATGCATACGCAATGAGTAACCCATATCAACAGGGATATTCACAACAAAATAATTTTTATTACTACGGTTAAAACCAGATAAACAAATATAAAAAAAGCCTTTCTTTATGTAGAGAAAGGCTTTTTTGTTAGTTATATAAATCTCTTTCGCCGTTTTCAACTCTTGCCAGTTGGGATTTAACTCTTTCCAAAACTTTTTCATCTTTAATTTCTGCTAAATGCTGATTTATTGTATTTAAACCTAACTGTTTTGTTTCAGGAGTTGCATAATCTTCAAGATACTCCCTAAAAGTTACCATAGCATTTGGCTGACAAAATTTTTGTATCAAGCCCGGTTTTGCAAGATCCATAAAATCTTTTCCGACTCTGCCTAATCTATAGCAGCTTGTGCAAAAACTCGGCAAATAACCTGTTTCTGAAAGTTCTTTTATAACTTCATCAAGTGTTCTATGGTCGCCCATCGTGAACTGTTCTGTAGAATCATCTTCTGAATATCCGCCGGGATTTGTTCTGGAACCGGCACTTACCTGCGAAATTCCAAGTTCGAGACCTTCTTTTCTGAATTCGGCTTTTTCTCTTGTAGTAAGGATAAGCCCTGTATATGGAACAGAAATTCTTAATATTGAAATGATTTTCTTAAAAGTTTTATCGTCAATAGCAAAAGGAGGATTTTCAGAAACAGACGAACCGCTTGCAGGCTCAATTCTTGGAACAGAAATAGTATGAGGACCTGTGCCGTATTTTTTGTCCAAATGCTGTGCATGTGAAAGAAGTGCCAATACTTCAAACCTGTAATCGGTCAACCCGAAAAGAACACCAATGCCAACATCATTAAGCCCTGCCTCTAAAGCTCTGTCCATGGTTCCCACGCGGTATTCATAATTTGCTTTTAAGCCGGCAACGTGCATTTTTTTGTAGGTTTCTTCATGATAAGTTTCTTGAAATGATTGAAATGTACCTATATTAAAGGATTTTAGACGTTTAAAATCATCGACGCTAAGCGGAGCAATATTTATATTTATCCTTCTGACTTCTCCGTTCATTACCTTTAATTCGTACATTTTTTGGATAATTTCCTCGATATAATCGAGGCTGACAGTGTTTTGATCTTCGCCGGCTACAAGAAGAATCCTTTTATGCCCCATACTTACAATAGATTGAGCTTCTTTTATAACTTCATCTACGCTTAATTTTCTCCTTTTTATATCCTTGTTGTCATACCGAAAACCGCAATAAAGGCAGTTATTCGTACAATAATTGCTGATATAAAGAGGAGAAAACAAAACGATACGTTTGCCGTAAATTTTTTCTTTAACAGTTTTTGCCGTTTTAAAGAGCTTATTGAGCGACTCATCGTCTTCAATATTAAGCAAATGCGCTGTTTCTTCAAGTGTAAGCCCTTTCAACGCAAGGGCGTTATTTAAAATTTCATCAATTCCGGTTTCTGTCGATTGTAAGCTCATTAAGTCGTTAATACGGCTTTCAGGAATAATTTGTTCTGAAAGTTTGGACATTTTAAATTTTCTACCTCGTTATTAAATCTACAGGTATAGTATAAACCCGTAAAAAATTTTTAGTCCAAAATTTTACTTTTTATTAATATTTTTAATGACCGCTTAATCTGTTACGAATACTGCTAATTTTATCCTGATAGGTATCTAAAGCTTCTAAATCTTCTCTTATTTGATTTTGAGACCTTATACATCTTTCAATATCAAATTTTGTACAGGCGCCCATTGAAATTAAAACATTTCCCAACTTTAAAGCAGGATTTCTCTTTTGTTCCAAGAGTGCTTCTTTCAATTGCTGCAATGTTACTATTTTATTTTTAACCAGCATATTTCCCAACTGAGTTGATTGTTTGAAATTTCCTTTTCTGGAAAGAAAAGAATTGCACAGCTGAATTGCTTCAAAATCGTTAATATAAGTATCCTGGCTTAATAAACCTGCTTCCTTAAGTACATTAGCCAACACCTCTTCAGGAGTTGCTCCAAAAGGTTTAAATAATCCTATATTGAGATTTTTTACAGTTAATGTATTCTGATCAGCCATATATTCGACACTTCCTAAGATAACTAACGAAAGTTTTTATCTTTCTAAATTAATTTTATACCTGATTAACATAAAATTAATCATCTATTTATTTTAACAAATTTATAATTGATTTTTCAATATCAACTGATTTTATTAATGATTCTCCTACAAGAATTCCGTCTACGCCATAAGATTTCAAAAAACTTACATCATCGAAAGTTGTAATTCCTGATTCACTAATAATATATTTGTTATTAAGCTTCAGTTCTTTAATCAGATTAATAGTATTATCAAGACTAACTTCAAAAGTTTTTAAATTTCGATTATTTATGCCGATAATATCAACATTTATTTCCAGCGCAAAATCAAATTCTTCTTTATCATGCACTTCCAGAAGCACATCCAGCCCGAGTTTTTTTGACAATTTATAAAAATCTATCAGCTGATTTTTTTCAAGCGCAGCTGCAATCAAAAGAATAATATCAGCGCACATTTCTCTTGTTTGATAGATTTGATATTCATCTATAATAAAATCTTTTCTTAAAACAGGAATTTTTGAGATTTTTTTTATATCTTTCAAATATTGAATTGATCCCTGAAAAAACTTTTCGTCTGTTAAAACAGAAATTGCCGAAGCACCTGCATTTTGATAAATTTGGGCAATTTCAACATGGTTAAAATCTTCTTTTATAATCCCTTTAGATGGTGAAGCTTTTTTGACTTCAGCAATTAAAGAGATTTTTTTATTTTCTTTATTCTTTTTTAAAATATTTAAAAAACTATTTGTTTCAGGAAAATTTTTGCACTTATTGATTAATTCATCAATACTGCAAAGTTTTTTCTGGTTTTCAACTTCTGTTTTTTTATACTTTAATATAGTGTCTAAAATTGTCATTATATTCTGTCACTTCAAACTACTCAATAATTTTTATTTGTTTTGGCGAATTTATGACAATTTCAGGTTTGCCATTAGCAATTCTTACTACACCTTGCAGCACAACTTTTTTATTCTTGAAATAAGCCTGTGGATTATCTATTCCCGCGGCTATGAAGGAATGTACATCAAAATCATATATTACGGCGCTTAATGACGTATTAAAATTTTTGCCGAAATTTAAAAATATAACTTTTGAATTATCTGAAATTTCGCTGCTGCAAATTGTTCCCGTTATTTTTACATGTTTGCTTGTAGAATTCATAAGCTGAACAAGATTTTCTGAGTCAACACTCGGATTTTTAAGCTCAATAAAAGCTAAAGACGGTAAATTAAGTGTTAAAACCAATCCCAATATAATAAATGCTTTAAATTTGCCCAAATTTCCTTTTTTCATTTAGCCCCTCTCTTCATATATAACTTTTAATTATTATACTTATTTAAGTCAAAAAAGTCATTTTGATGACAAAAATTTAATGCAAATTAAGGACAGTTAGTTATTTGTTTCTTAACAAAAAGAAAAGAGGTCAGTTACGACCTCTTTTCTAAACTCAATGGTTTTGTTGACTACTTAGCAACAACTTCTTTGAATTTTTTGCCTGCTGAGAAAGCTGGAACTGTTTTTGCAGCGATTTTAATTACCGCACCTGTTTGTGGGTTTCTGCCTGTTCTAGCTGCTCTTTTGCGAGCTTCGAATGTACCAAAGCCAACTAATGTTACTTTTTTACCTTTAGAAACTGTTTTTTCAATTGTTTCAATGGTTAATCCTAAGATTTCAGCAACTTGTTTTTGAGCCATTCTTGTCTTTTTTGCGAT
>Ga0209212_1009398_pt1 | contig 10207 bp, 7 predicted proteins | sample RifGroC2_FD_183996 | JGI IMG/M metagenome (GOLD analysis project Ga0209212, IMG submission 183996) | Groundwater microbial communities from Rifle, Colorado, USA - Groundwater C2 (SPAdes) (version 2) | ecosystem: Environmental > Aquatic > Deep subsurface > Groundwater | place: Rifle, Colorado... | reverse complement strand
GAAGCGAGCAGCAACGTACTGGTATACGACACCAAGGGGACCCTGATGTTCACGTGGGGCAAGACCGGGCAGCTTGTCGGTGATTTCTGGCTGCCAGCCGGCATTTTTATAGATGACCGCGACAGGATCTACGTTGCCGACCAGATGAACAGCCGGGTCCAGGAGTTTCAGTACATACAATGAAACCTATGTGGACCATCGTACGATATTGCGCAGCCTTTTTGGGTATCATTCTCATCAGCGCAGCCTGCAATCCTGCTGTGCGGCGTTTTGAACCTACCGACCTCGTGTGGCCTTCGCCGCCGAACCCGCCAAGGATCAAATATGTCCAGTCGATCTATACGGAAGACGATATCGGCAGAGACTACTCGCTGAAGGAGCGTCTTTTCGGCAAGGACTATGACGATACGCTCATGCGTCCCTATAGCGTATTTGCAGGCCGCGGGCGTATCCTTATCACGGACATCGGTGCGAAGTTCGTCGTGGTACTTGATCGCACGACGAAGCGCATGCAGGTCGTGGGCGGAGACGGCACGCTGCGATATCCCGTGGCAGCGATATCCGATGCTTCGGGCGCTATTTACGTGGCCGATGTCGGCAGCGCAAAGGTCATGGTCTACGACGGGAACGGCGGATACCGAACGTCCTATGCTGTTGATAATGGCAAACCGGTGGCGCTGGCCATGAACGAAAGGCTCGGCATCCTGTATGTGGCGGACCGCCAGCAACACCGGGTCATTGCCCTGGACAAGCAGGGACTGCAGTTGTTCTCCTTCGGCTCTTTTGGCGGCGACAACGGCAAGTTCAATGTGCCCCTCGCCATTGCCATCGGCGCAGATGACAAACTGTATGTCCTCGACAGCGGCAACTTCCGGGTGCAGGTCTTCGATGCCAGGGGGGGCTATCTCTTCAAGTTCGGCGCTGTAGGAGACCGGGCCGGCCTCTTCGCAAACCCCAAAGGGATTGCCCTGGATTCCGCAGGCCATATCTATGTGACTGATGCGGCATTCAGCAATTTCCAGATCTTTGACCAGCAGGGGAACGTGCTGCTCTATGTCGGCTCCCTGGGGCCCGCACCGGGCCAGATGCATCTGCCCGGAGGCATCGCCATCGACGACCAGGACCGGATCTATGTGGCGGACCAGTTGAACCGGCGGATCGAGGTTTTTCAATATTTGAAAGATGCGCCGTAGCTAATGTGATCTGGATCTGAATCAATGTCAGAGCTTTTTTCCGCCGTGCGCTAAAATGCCAGCCCTCTTTCTTCGCGCAGCTGCCCGCGACCCCGCCTTGCTTGCTATTTCAATGGTAATGACATACAATCGATACTACGAACTCCAACCTTGTTCTCCGGGGTATGCTGAATGGAAGAGGACCTGCAGGTCAAATTTTTAACGTATCTTGCGGTGGAAAAAGGCCTTGCTCCCAACACGCTGGCATCCTATGAACGGGACCTGAAAAAATATTTTCGCGCCATGCGGAGCAGGGATCCCGACGCGATATCCCCCGCTGACGTGAACGCCTTTCTCTCCAGCCTCTCGGGTTCCGGGATCGCCGCCCCGTCGATCGCCCGCAATCTGGCCGCGGTGCGCGGGTTTCATAAATTCCTTCAGATCGACGGCCTGGCGCAGGGCGACCCTACGGTGAACCTGGAAACGCCGCGGGGCTGGAAACGCCTGCCTAAAACGCTCTCGATGTTCGAGGTCGATGCGCTGCTGGCCCAACCTGACCTGTCAACGACGCTCGGCCTTCGGGACAAGGCCATGCTCGAACTGCTCTACGCCACGGGGATCAGGGTGAGCGAGCTCGTGGGGCTGCGAATGCAGAACGTGAACCTCGAACGCGGGTTCCTTGTGGTGATGGGGAAAGGCTCCAAGGAACGGGCCGTACCGATGGGCGAAGCGGCGGCGAAGGCCGTCCGGAGCTATGGTGAGCGCGCACGGCCGCTTCTGCTGAACGGTGCGGATTCCGACTTCCTCTTCATCAGTTCCCGCCGCCGCGGGATCACCCGGCAGATGTTCTGGGAGCGTATCAAGCTTCACGCCCGCACGGCCGGCATTACCTCGTCCATCTCGCCCCACACGCTGCGCCATTGCTTTGCCACCCATCTCCTGGACAACGGAGCGGATCTGCGCGCCGTGCAGGCCATGCTTGGCCATGCCGATATCTCCACAACGCAGATCTATACGCACGTATCGCGGGAGCGGCTCAAACAGATCCATGAAAAGCACCATCCGAGAGGATGAGACGATTGCGGATTGCGGATTTCGGATTGCGGAATGGGGACCGGGGAGTGACGATTGTGGATTTGGATTGCAGATTGCGGAATGAAAAAAGGAGAAACAGGTTATGATCTCAAGGTGTTCAATCCGAAATCCGAAATCCGCAATCCGCAATTGAACCATGGACATCATCACCAGCCATACGAACGCTGATTTCGACGCCCTTGCCTCCATGGTCGCGGCAAAGAAACTGCACCCGGAGGCCACGATCGTGTTCGCCGGATCGCAGGAAAAGAACATGCGTGATTTTTTCCTGGAGTCCGCGTTCTACGCGGTAGAGACGGTACGGCTCAAGAACATCGATGTCGAAAAAGTAACGAAGCTCATCATCGTCGATAACCGGAACCCTGCACGAATCGGCAAGCTGGCAGGGGCACTCGGCCGTCCGGGCGTGACTGTGCTTGTCTATGATCATCATCCGGCGGCAGAAGGCGATATCCGGGGAGACGTCGAGGTCGTGCAGGAGGTCGGCGCCACCACCACGATCATGGTGGAGCTCCTGCAGCAGAAAAAGGTTTTGATCACGCCGACGGAGGCCACGATCCTGGCGCTCGGGATCTATGAGGAGACCGGTTCGCTCACCTTCGTCTCGACCACTGAGCGGGACGCCCTGGCTGCGGCCTACCTGATCTCGCAGGGCGCCCATCTGAACGTGGTCTCCGATTTCCTCTCCCGGGAACTGACCATCGACCAGGTCGCGGTGCTGAACGACCTCGTCACCGCGGCAAAAAGCTATGAGATCAACGGTATTTCCGTCGTGATCACGGCTATGGCCACCCCGCAGTACGTGCCGGACCTCGCGAACCTGGCGCATAAGATCAGAGAGACCCAGGGTCTTGACACGCTTTTCCTCGTGGTGCAGATGGGAGAGAAGACCCATCTGATCGCCCGCAGCCGCATACCTGCGGTGAATGTCGGCAGGGTCCTCGAAGAGTTCGGCGGCGGGGGCCATGCCACAGCCGCTTCCGCTGTTGCCCGGGACATGACCTATCTGCAGGCACGGGAGCGGCTCATCGATGTTCTGAAGCGGCACATCATCCCGGGCAGGATCGCAAGCGAGATCATGACCGCTCCGGTCAAGACCGTGCCCCTGGGCAGCAGCATTCACGCGGCGGGCGAGGCCATGACGCGCTTCAGCGTCAACGTGCTGCCGGTGGTGGAGCAGGGCAGGTATCTGGGCATCATAACGCGGGAGGTCGTACAGAAGGCGCTGTTTCACGGCCTCGGCGAGCAGGCTGTTGAAGCGTTCATGACCTCCGGAGGCCCCGCGGCAGCGCCGGACATGCCCATGGACCTGGTGGAGCGGATGATGATCGAAGAACACCAGCGGTTCATCCCGGTGCTCGACCGGGGCGGAGCGATCGCAGGGGCCATAACCCGCACCGACCTGCTGCGCTCGCTGCACGAAGAGCGCTTGCAGGGCCCGTCCGGAGAGGACGAAGACGCAGCCAGCCATTCCCGCCGAAACGTCAGACACTTCATGGAAGAACGGTTCCCTGCAGATGTTCGCGAGGCATTGAAGCTCGTCGGAGAGGTTTCCGAAGAAACGGGATTTCCCGTGTATCTGGTGGGCGGCATTGTGCGCGACCTTTTTCTGCGGGTGCCGAATTTCGACGTAGATATCGTGGTCGAAGGCGACGGGATCACCTTTGCGGGCCTCCTTGCCGCCAAGACCGGCGGCAGGCTCAGGACACACCAGAAGTTCGGTACCGCCGTGGTCGTGCTGCCGAAAGGGCTCAAGATCGACATTGCAACCGCCCGGCTTGAGTATTACGAATCTCCGGCAGCGCTGCCGACGGTCGAACTGTCTTCCATAAAAAAAGACCTTTACCGGCGGGATTTCACGATCAACACCCTTGCGGTGCGGCTGCAAAAGAAACGGTTCGGCGAGCTCATTGATTTCTTCGGCGGCCTGCGTGATATCAAGGAAAAGACAATCCGGGTGCTGCACAACCTGTCCTTCGTGGAAGACCCGACCCGGGTCCTGCGGGCGATCCGGTTCGAACAGCGGTTCGATTTCCGGATCAGCAAACATACGCAGAACATGATCAAGACCGCTGTTGCCATGCGGCTTTTTGACCGGCTCACGGGGGAGCGCATTTATACAGAGCTGGTGCTGATGTTCGCCGAATCGGAGCCTGTCAAAGGCTTAAAGCGCATGAAGGAGCTCGACCTGCTGAAGTTCATCCACCCGTCGCTCACCATAACCCCGAACACGGAAAAGCTCTTTGACGCACTGAGCGAGACCCTTACCTGGTTCAGGCTGCTCTATCTCGAAATCCCGCTGGAAAAAGGGTTCGTCTATTTTCTCGGGCTCCTCGACCGGTTGAAGGGCCCCGAGGCGGAGGAGGCGCTCGAACGGCTTGCAGCGCCGATGCGGATCCGGGAGCGGGTCCGGTTGGCACGGTCCCGCTGTCATGACGTGCTTCCTATCCTGTCGCGTGAACCGCTGCTCGCGCCGAGCCGTGTCTATGCGCTGGTCCATCCCCTGGATATCGAATCGATCCTGCTCATGATGGCCAAGGCCAGACAGGAGCGGGCCAGGAAGTATATCTCCCTTTACCTTACCCATCTGCGCAGCGTCACGGTTATGCTGACGGGTGATGATCTCAAGCTTCTTGGCATCCCGCCGGGACCGCGATTCAGAACGATCCTTGCGGAGCTTCTGGATGCAAAGCTTGATGAACAGGTAAGGACGCTTGAGGACGAGAGGGAGTTTGTAAAGAGAAGGGTACGTGAATAACAGAGCTTATTACGAAGAGCTTGCTGCACTGTTGAAGCATTTCCGAAAACGAGCTCCAGGTGAATCAGCGAAAATCGCCCGGGGTTTTTGAGCATCTGCGAGGATGATCCAGAATGTTTCGCTCCAGCCGAGGCTTCAGGCTTCCCTCTCTGTTTCCCCTGAGGGCATGCTCACCGCATCCGGCATGGCAGCATCTCTTCCACTCGTTACCTCGGCCCCAAAACCCAGGGCAATTTTGCTGGTGGTCGACCGGTCATCGTTCGTCGTACGGACTTCGTACCCTGCTGCGCAACGCTCACTGCACGGTGATGACGCTGTTGCTCGTGCCGAAGGGATTGGGAACACAGTCGGGCCGTGCAGCATCGTTGACCCACGAACCGTCCACGAAATACTTATATTCGCATTTTCCCGGAGGAAGTTTCAATTTTATCTTCCATGCGCCGTCTTTCCCTTTTTTCATCGGCATTGCCTGCGGATTCCAGTTGTTGAACTGGCCTGCGATAAAGACCTTTTTCGCGTCAGGAGCAACGAGATTGAACTCCACTTCCTGACTGCCCGAATGTGAACTGTTGATCGATTTTTTAAGCTGTTTTACCGTATCTTTTAAGATCATGTGAGAATCCTCCTTGTCTCGTATAGTTGACGGCCTCGCCCTTTGTGGACAGAAAACGACAACGAGAATAAGATAGCATATTTTCTTGCCGCAGGCGGAGTTATGCGTATCATAAACATAAAAAAGACGTCAGAATTGATATTTTTTCTCGAAAGATGAGCATGATGTTGCATTTTATGCGAGCCTCGAAGGTCATTGCCTTTCAACTTTCTCCCTTGACCCCGTTTTCTGGCCCCTGACCGCTGCTGAACCGAAACCATATCGATGTGCTTGCGTTTTTGCCTGAATTGTCCTATTCTGCTGATGGGTGATAAGGACAAAATCCATGACGTGCGCACGGTCCCCAAGGAGAGATCATGAACAAGGGCGGCAATAAAGAACCGGAAAAATCTGAGGACCAGGAGCAGGGCAGTGCGTTCGTGAACATCGGGAAGATCATTTTTCTCATTGCGGCGCTCGTTGCCGCGTGGTTTATTCTTGAAAAATTGATGGGCAGTAAATGACCCATGCTGTCGGGAGTCCCCTCGCCAGGTTCCTTTTACGATAAAAAAGGGTGAATCCTTAACGACGAATACTTCATAGAGAAGGTCCACACTGACCCTATGCCAAATCTGCTCTTGCTCAATTTCAACGGCGTCCGTTATGGTGTGTGGGAGGACGCGGTTCCTTCTGTCATCAGCGCGGTGCCGCTCCACCACCTGCCGCTCAGCCCTGCTGTCATCGCCGGTATTGCGATTATCGACGACCGCAGCGCGGTCATCGCGGATCTGGGCGCCTGCCTCGGCCGTACTCCCCTGGCGAATCCGCGGCAAGGAACTTTTCTCATCATCGATGCCAATGACACAATCGCCGGTTTTTGCGTTGAAGGAAAGGTAGAAGGGTTCGAATGCTCTCCTGAGCGTGTTCTGTCCCTCCCTCCCGCCGTTGCAACACCGGTTGCAGACACCTGCGCTGTACGCGGTTCATCTTTGCTACCTATCATTAATTTTGGACATCTTCACGATCGGTTGAAGCAGGGGCTCCTGGAACTTCCGTTGCCTGAACCGGGACCGCCTGCCTCCGCCTGCGACCTGTCGGGCCTGCGCAGCATCAGGGTCCTCTCGGTCGGCGATGCGCAGTTCTGCGTCAATGCCGGGGATACTGCTTATGCCGTCCTCGGAGAAGGCGGCATCGCGGCGGTCCCTGTCCTGTCGAGGCGGCTTGCCGGTGTCGCCCTGCACAACGGTGCGGCGGTGCCGGTGATGCTGCCCGAAACGTTCCTGGGTTGCGTGAAGGCGGACAACAGGAAGGGCATTCTCCTTGCCGGACCGCAGGGGGCACGATACGCCGTTGCTGTTGATCAGGACCTCGGGATCGTCGAGGGGACTGACCTTGCGGTGCTTGCCCTGCCGAAGCTCGCGGCCAAGCCATGGCTTCCGGCCGCTGCCATAGCAAGGGGAAAAATCTGTCTGTTCGTCGACAGCAATGTGTTCGCTGCTCCCGAAGACCTTGCCCTCGTCCAGGCGGAGAAGATGTCCTTCACTCCTTCGTCCCAGTTCCCGGCCCAGTTCCGGAAGAGCGACACCGCGGTCGTTGAGTTCTCGCTCCTGGGCACACGCCATGCCGTTCCCCAGGAGGAGATGAAGGACGACCTCGCGTTATTACCGTTCGTCCCCGTCCCGGGGACGCCCGAGATCGTGCTGGGGATCGCGGAACTTCATGGAGAGCTGCTCCCGGTCCTGGATCTGGCAGCGCTTTTCGGGAGACGGACTCCCATCGGGAAGAAAAGCAGGATGATGCATCTCGTCAACGGGGATTTCCATGCCCTCGTGGTCACCGATGAGGTCGCGGGCAGCCGTCAGCTCCCTGTCGGGACGCAGCGGCAAGTGCCTATTGCCCTGCCCCATCAGGTCCTGTATGGGTGCTACCTTGATGCGGGCATGGTTAGGCTGATCCTGAACGTGGAGGCGCTGGCTGTCCATTTCGAAAAAACGGCCGTCCGCGAGCTCGTCGCCAGCCTGTCGCTGGAACTGATGGAGACCAGTGCCTTCGAAACGGGATCAACGGCAACGATGGTGTCAACACAGCATTCCGCTGTCGCGTCCTCAGTGCCGGCGGTGCTTGAAGCAGAGCATGCTGTTGTTCAACCAATGACGGAGACAGTCTCTCAATCTGAGCTCGCTGCTCATTCCGGCGGGGATCTTGACAGGGGAACAGCGTGGGATGGACCGCTGGTTGCCCCTGCCGGCGCAGGGGACGTCGCACAGGCAGCAGTATCCGAGGAAGAGGGAGCAGGGGAGGATGCACCGGCAAAGGCCGCAGCAGAAGCTGCGGCGCGGGAACAGGCAAGGCAGCGCGTCGAAGCGGAGAAGCTCCGGGCAGAGGATGAGGCGCGGTCCCGGGCCGTTGAGCAGGCGCGCTTGAAGGCCGAAGCCGAGGCAAAGGCCATTGAAGAAAAACGGGCGCGGGAAGAAGCGGAAAAATTAAAGTCGGAAACTGAGTCCCTGGCACGCGCAGAGGCAGAAGCCAGAGCTCAGGAAGAGGCGCGCAGGAAAACAGCCGAAGAAGCAGTGAACATGGCGGCAGAGGAAGCACGGAAACAAAAAGAGGAAGAATCCCGGCGCAAGGCAGAAGACCTGGCAAAGGAGACTGCCGCTGTTGCCGCACGGCAAGCAGCAGAAGAAGCAGAACAGCGAGCCGAAGAAGCGAAAAAGCATGCGGCTGAGGAAGCAAGGACCCGTGCCGAAGCAGAAGCCGTCAAGCAAGAACGGATAATTGCAGAACAACAGGAAACCGAGAATGCACGTAAGCGGAAAGAGGACGCGGAGCGACTTGCCGCGGAACAGCTCCGAATCGCCGCAGCAGAGGCCGCGAAACGCAAAACCGACGAAGCGCAGAAACGAGAAAAAGAAGAAGCAGAAGAGCGTTCGGCGCGCGAGGCTTTGGCGAAAAGCAGGGTAATGGCGGAGCCGCGGCCTGAACCGCTGTTTTCCCCGGAATCCGAACCCGGACACGGGGAAGTTCGGCCAGTAGCACGGAAAAGCAGAAAGTACGTTGGCATTGCGGCCCTGATCGCGATTTTACTGATACTCCTCTTCTCCGTTGTCAACATGCTCAAACGGCCGGACCCGCAGGTGTCCAGGCCGGAAAAGACAGAGAACCAAGCGGCGACTCAGAAGCGCGCGCCGCAGTCCGAAAAGGCCCCCCCCCTCTACCTTGCTGTGCCTTCGGGCGGCACCCTGTCCGCACCCTTCGTATATACGGTGGTGAAAGGCGACAATCTCTGGAACATTGCGAAGCGGTTCACCGGGAACCCGTTCAACTACCCCCGCGTTGCCAGGGATAACAGCTTAGCCACTCCCGATCTCATCTTCCCGGGACAGACGATACGCCTGCTGCCGCAAACTGCAGCCGGACCGCGCGGGGCCGCTTCACGTTGACCGCGTCATTTTACTGCCGTCCATTCCTCCTTGCATAAAGACAACCGCTCCGGGATGGAATGAAAGGGTTCTTTGCGGGATTGAAAGCAGTATGCCGATATTCGGTTAAAAGAAGAAGGAGCGAACCATGATCTACGAACACGAGATCAACGGTGTAAAACTGCGGACCGGCGACATCATCTGCACCCATGACGGCGGCGAGCCGATCCTCGTAGGCCAGTTCTGGCGCTTTGTCGGGAACTTGGTGCCGGGCGATGTGGACCATGTTGCAATCTACGTGGGGCCGGGAGGCCGGTGCGTCGAGGCGGGGGTCAAGGGGGTCATTGCGTACGATGTCGGGTGCAATACGTGGGATTCGGTAAAGCTGCAAGATCAGCGCGGGCCTGTGGCGGACAGTTTTTACGGGGCTTCCTTCCCGGTGGAAGGAAGCGGCTTGCCGGAGGGCAGAAAAACGGCGGTCCGCGAGAATGTTGCCGCATACTGTCTCGCGCAGCTTGGTAAACACTACAATTTGAATTTTCTGAATTCGAAGACGGAAGACAGCTTTTACTGCAGCCAGCTGGCCTATATGGCCTATTTGAAGAACGGCATCGATCTGAACACGGACCTGGGGGTGCCGCACCTGCCGGGTTCGCACAGTATAATTTTCCCGCAGGAGCTCTGGAGCGGGAGTGTGAACAAACGGGCCTGAGCTTTTTGCAGGACCGCAAGCAGACGGCGCTCCGTTACGCTTATGCCGAACGTCGCAATAAGCCGTGCCGTCACTGGACCTGTCCGATCGCGGGCCGATGCTGCGGCCCTCCGCGTCTCCGGGCGGCGTTGCCGCTGGCTCCTGACGCGTTCAGTTTGAAAAATGCGATGGAAGACTGAAGCTGCTCGGCCTGCGACGAAAGCTGCTCCGCCATGGTGGACATTTCCTCGGCTGCCCCGGCGTTCTGCTGCACCACGAGGTTCAACTGCTGGATCGCGCTGTTGATCTGGTCTGCGCCGCCTGCCTGTTCTTTTGATGCGGCGCTGATCTCCTGCACCAGCTCCGAGGTCTTCTGGATGTCGGGCACGAGCGTGGCCAGCATGGTCCCGGCGCGAACGGCGATATCGACGCTCGAACCCGATAAATTGCTGATCTCGGCCGCGGCCGCCTGACTCCGCT
>Ga0209212_1009397_pt1 | contig 10208 bp, 6 predicted proteins | sample RifGroC2_FD_183996 | JGI IMG/M metagenome (GOLD analysis project Ga0209212, IMG submission 183996) | Groundwater microbial communities from Rifle, Colorado, USA - Groundwater C2 (SPAdes) (version 2) | ecosystem: Environmental > Aquatic > Deep subsurface > Groundwater | place: Rifle, Colorado... | reverse complement strand
TTTGTTTTTTCGGTTGGGAATTTAACGGTATTGGTTTCCATCTCTGTTTTCAAAAAAGACCGCTTCTTTACAATTACCAAACCGTGTTATATAAATTGCTTTATTTATATTTATCATTATTTTGAGTACTGCAGCATGAACGTTATGGAATAATAATTTAAATCATTTTAGCAGAAATAATAAAATTTATCAAGAAAAGTAGCGGAAACCCTATGGAAGCAGAAATAATAAAATTTATCAAGAAAAGTAGCGGAAACTCTATGGAAGATTTTAGCATAATTCTTTTATACTTTTTATTGATAGTTTATTGCCAACTAAAGTAATTGATTTTCTACTTCACGCATTTGCTAAAATTAACGAAAAAGGGCATATTGATCTTATTATAGTAGGAAAAGGAACTTCAGAAGGCGAGTTAAAGAGTTTAACAAAAGAACTACACATTGAAGCTCAACTCTCTTTCGTTGGAACCAGAAACCACGACGAAATACCTTTGTGGTTAAATGCCTGTGATGTCTTCTGTTTACCCAGTAATCTTGAAGGTTTTCCCACTGTCGTAGTGTAGAGTAGAGCACTTGCATGTGGAAGGCCTGTTGTAGCAACAAATGTTGGCGGCATTCCAGAAGCAATAGCAAATGAATCCTTAGGTATATTGGTGAAACCGGGTAACAAAGAAGAACTGGCTCTTGCCCTCAATAAAGCACTTGATAAGGAGTGGGATTATCCGGCTATAGCAGATCACGGGTAATATTTTTGTTTGTTATTGTTCGTGGTTTCATGTAACAAAGAATAGCATTCCAACTATATTATGTCAAGTTATTTATTGCCGTTGCTATAACTGCCTGCTCAAATGAACAACGCGCTGTAAACTACTTACCAAATGCAGTATTTTTCTTGTACCTTTTGCAATAAAATATCAATCTCATTTTTTCTTTGCTCAAATCCTTTTTTCCCTAACATTGCAAAGGCATTAATTTTCCCTGCCTCGACGCCGGGCTGGTCAAATGCGTTTACATTATAAAACTTACCGGCATAAGCTGTTTGCAGCTCAAACAGATAGAATAGCTGTCCCAGGGTGAGCGCAGAAAGTTCATCGAGTGTAATGGTACAATTAGGACGCTTTTGTTCCGTTAAAGCAAGCCGTGTCCCTTCAAACTCTGCTTTCATAACATTGTTCAGTGAATGCCCTTTTAGGTAGGACAATTCGTTATGGGAGATTACCCCCCCATCCCCCCCTTTGAAGGGGGGGGATGGGGGGGTATTTTTTTTGCCTGAGAGTGTTTCATCCATAATAGAAACATCCTTGTTAAATCGTTTAATAGTCCAGAAAGTTATAACCTTGTCATAAGGACCTTCCATGTAAAGCTGAAGTTGTGAATGCTGGTCTACAACACCAATAGCCCTTACTGGTGTCAAACCCGTATGTACAACCTCTTTATTTAATGAAATCTTTTTACCCAGGCTCTCCGCCCAGAGTTGGCAGAACCAATCAGCCACACCGCTAAGGGCGTTGGAATACGGCATCATGACTAATATGTTTTTGCCTTTTTTTGTATGACTCAAGAAATAAAGCGCTGCACCCATTATAGCCGGGTTCCCCCATATATTGTCCGATTGACAAAGTTTGTCCATAAGCGCCGCACCATCTAGCATGGCTGTTATATCTATCCCGCTCATTGCCGCCGAAAACAAGCCAACAGGCGTTAATACCGAATACCGTCCGCCTACTCCTGCAGGAATCACAAAGGACTCAAAACCTTCACGCCTTGTGATTTCTCTTAAAGTGCCTTTTCCACTATCTGTGGTGGCAACAATGTGTTCTTTGTAACCGTTACCAAGCCTATCGTATAAAAGTCTAGTTATTATTAAGAACTGGGACATAGTTTCAACTGTAGTACCAGACTTAGTTATAAAATTGAACAGGGTTTCTTCGGGTTTAAAAATTTCCATGAGGCCAGACTTAGTTATAAAATTGAACAGGGTTTCTTCGGGTTTAAAAATTTCCATGAGGCCTGAGAACCTGTCAGGGTCAATATTATCCAGCACAAAAACGCGTGGACAACCATTCCTTCCTGCATCACTGAGAATATTGTAAAAAGGATGATTTAAAGCCGTGTGGATAGCAATATTACCCAACGCAGAGCCGCCGATACCGACAACAAGAAAGTTTTTAAATTTTCCTTTTAGAGAATTTGTAGTTTTAAGAATCTTCGATAAAACTTTTTTGTCGTAAGGCAAGTCAAGAAACCGTAGTTTACCTGCTGCACGTTCCTCTTTCAAATCCTTTACATATCTGGCAGCAAGGGACTCAATGTCTCTTAATTCTTGCTCAGTTATGCCATGTATTGATCCAATAGCCTCTGCCATCATATTATTAAAATCAAAGTGTATTGCTTGTCTGTCTTTCATCTATGCCCTCGTTCGTATTTATATTAATCGACGGACCTGAACGATGTCATTGCGAGGGTGTTAGCCTGAAGCAATCACAAAGGTGGGATTGCTTCGCTTCGCTCGCAATGACACTTGCATGTCAACTTATTTGTGGACGTTCATTATAGCTCGCTGAAATTTATTTGTTATTTGGTGCTTGTTATTTGTAATTTATAAAGATACACAGGTAGCTGACAATAAACAATTTAATTTGTAAATACCTTACAAATGCAAATTACCATTAAACTGCAAGTGCTTATCTATCTTGCTTTTTAATTCCTCTTCTTCCAGCGCAAAGCAAGGACTAATCTCGATTAGACCGACGACATTGCCTTGAGAGTCCTTGAGAGTCTGTAGGAATAGAAATACCAGCACTACGCAACCATCGTCCAAACAAATTAATCAAGTCTTGTCTTGCAGTAGCTGGAGAGTTTTCCCCCTCCATATTTTTTACAGGCGAAAACTCGTCCTCGCGAAGAACTTCCATAACCACACCTTTCTTTACGTACTTGAGTACATCAAAGATAAAACTCTCAAATTTAATGGCATTGTTTTTATCAGGATTAATTATATTACCATTCCCGTCAAGGCAGGAAACCTTTTTTACAGCAGCATGATAAGGAAGACCCTCTCCTTTTTGATGTATTTTCTCAAGAAAATCAATACTAATTATGTGAACTGCAATGCTCCCCGCATTATATTTTAGTGTACCATCCTCATTTCATTATATTTTAGTGTACCATTCTCATTCCTTGCATACATCTCATCCCGACTTAGTTCGCTATATTCCACAATATGCAAAGACCCATTGATGCATACTACAACCCCTACTTTTTCTTCAGGGCGGCATTTTTTAACTACTTTTAATGACATCTCTGCCCTATCCCTCAGATGATAACCAATAAAAACAGGGTCAACGATCTTTATTAACACGTTATCAACTTGATGATAGAAAATAATTTTAATACCGCGCCTTTCCATATCTTCAAGTATGCCTTTTTCCTTTAGGGCAATAATAGTGCCTCCGTGGCCGTTGGGACTCATTACAATGTTCGATTTGGAATCCATCAATAAATTACCTTGAAAATCCACGGCAGGAAGCATACCCTGAGTAAAAAAGCATACCTGTCTGGGATCTAATCCAAAGAACTGATTAGTTTGGAAAAAAGTTTGTGTTACAAGATCATTCGTCTCACTGGTCATAATATACCATGGAATACATGTCTGATATTTTTGTTGCGTTGCACGTATCTTTTCTGCATGAAGCTGAAAAATACTCTTGCTACTGATTGGCGCAATGGGAAGCGTTCCCTTTGGCCCATCAGCCCCCAACCTTGTTCCATGTCCTCCTGCAACTGTCAGGACAGCAATCTCTCCTTTTCGTAAAGCATCCTCTCCAATTTGCCTTGCCTTTTGCGCAACATCTTTTTCAGAAGTATTCTTGGGAATGGTTATAATTTGCGGTGGAACCAAGCTTCCTTTAGTGGTTTGTGTAGTTTTCTTGAAACTATCATTGAAAAGTTTACGTACAAATTGGAAATTAATAGAGGCTATCTGTTCTAAGAGGCGCTTTTTTTCAGGAGGGGATATATCATTCCACCATTTGAAGACGTGAGTTTGCCCAGCTTCAAAAATATTATCAACATACTTGTTATAGTCTGGATATTCTTTTATCAGTGCTTTTCTATTCAATTATTTATCACAAAAATGAAAACTATAATTTGGCACACCAATAAAATCTGCATTTCAAATAGGCAAAATTATATGCCAAGTTATCATTCTCTGCAAGGATTTTTACACAATGCTTATTTTAACCCTTTTAGAAATTTAGACTTGAAATACATCTGGAATAACAGTAACCTTAATTGATAATTCTATCCTACAATTCTGGGAAAAAGAGATAATTTAATGAAAAAAAACTTAATTATTATCTCAGCCATTGTTTGCGTTCTATTAGGAACTGCAGGCACTGGATACTTCATTTTCAAAAGGGCAACATCGGATGAAGTAATTAAGAGTCGTCTGTTAAGCGCATTGAAAGATTTCGGAGAGGTGGAAGTTGAACACGTTCACATGGATTTTTTGGAAGGAATTATTATAGATAACCTTTCGTTCATCGGCACATCTGAATACCTAAGAGGCAAATCTATAAAAGTTCCCAAAATCGTATTAAAACATAGTCCGCAAAGCCTCATAAAAGGTCAAATCAACATTAATAATGCAATCGTTATTGCCCCTGAGTTGACTGTCGAAAAAGCAACTGATGTTTGGTCGCTCCTTGATGCCATTAAGGCAAACTTTGATAAGGCAGAAATGCCCACATATATAGATGTTTTAAACCACGGATTAGAGATCAGAGATTTAAAGGTCCATATCAAGGAAAACCCTCAGACAAACAGCCATGAAATCAAATTATCAGGTGTTGATATCACATTTCTACCTTACGCAGGCTCTTTTAAAGACATTGTAATTAAGGGAAATATAGATGACGAACTTTTTGGAAATTATTCGTTTACTATGGATCTTCACCCCGGTATTCCCAGCCTCGATATAAAAGCTAATGCAAACAATATTATGCTGAATGAGGAATTTTTAACCCATTTCCCATACATAGGCAAGACGCTGTGGAATAATTATAAACCCACAGGAAAGATTAATGTATCCTGCACGGCCAATTTTGATAATCGAGATAAGCAAAAGAAAAAGGATTACGTAATTAACGTCAATCTTAATGGGTTAGAGGCCATGTATGCAAATTGGCCATTCCTGATTTATAATTTGAATGGCGATGCAGAATTGAACACAGAAAAGTTATATCTGAAAGGGATTGTGGGTTATATCAAGAGCGGCAACAGCACCTCTCAGGCTGAATTCAAGGGAGAATTCGATCTCCACGGCCCTAAAGAGACCTTTGTGATGACGATTCCTAACCTGTTTGTAAACCAGGAACTATTAAAGAATATTCCTAATTTTGGCGAACAAATATGGTCTAAAATACAGCCTACAGGCTTAGTAGACCTGACTTTCCAATATAATAAAGGGGGACAGGGAGAAAAGAGTTGTTTCCTTTCCGTAAATTGCAGGGATTTAGAGATCGTTCCTTTGAATCCTTCCATGCCCATATCACATGTAAATGGGCAATTCAAGTTATGCAATAATATCATTTTATTTACAAATGCCAGTGGTTTTATCCAATGCGGCAGTCAGTCTATCTTTGCTGAAATGAATGGCATTTACGACCTGAATAACGACCGAAAGATATTTAACTTTCACGTACCAAATCTGTCAATCACAGAGGACCTGTTAAAAAATTTGCCCAGTACGAAGATGGGTGAAAAGGCTTGGGCAAATCTAAAACCTACAGGCAAGGCAGACATCATTGCTAATTTCCAGGGGTTTAAGGAAGAAAAAGACAATAATTATTCAATAGAGATCAATCTTAAGGATTGCGAGATTAACGATAGCAAACACAACATCCTCCTCTGGGGAATAGGAGGAAGACTAGAAGTCAACAAAGATAGTATCTTAACTAAACATTTTGATGGTAAATGCTGTGGTGGCCATGTAGAAGGAACATTATCGGTCAATACAGAAAAAGAGCCATACCAATACGAAGGAGAACTAAATTTTTCAAGGATTATATTGGAAGAAATTTCCAGGAAGATCATAAAGGCAGAGAAATCGTGGTCGGGACTCCTTTATGGCAGGATTAATTATCGGGGGAACGGTGCAGATCCTAAAAGTTTTTATGCTGATGGACAGATAAATGTCAATGAAGGATATCTCTCAGATGTTCCCATAATTCTCAGTGTTTTTAATCTTCTCAACCTCACCCTGCCTAAAAAAGAAAGTTTTCACAGTGCGCAGACAAAGTTTACTGTAAAAGACGGCATAATTCACGTTGACGAAGGAAAGGTTTATAGTGATACAGTAGAACTCAACGGCAAGGGGGACATCAATCTTAACGGAGACCTCCATTTAAATATCGTTGCAGGTTTCAGCAAGGATTTCTTTTCTCAAATTCCTATAGTGGGAAGGTTGTTTGAATTTATTGTGGGCGGCGTGCGGAAACAATTGACTATGGTGGAGATCAGCGGCACCTTTTTAAAACCAGAAAGTCATTCCGTTCCATTTAAATCATTTACACGGTCTATTAAAAGTATGTTCGATTTACTGCCAAAAGACAAACGTGAAACTACTACCCATACCGAAAAGAAGGATTCTGGGGAAGAAAACCCTTTTTAACTCAATGTTCAAATATTTCAATATGATCGACTCGTTCCCAACCTCTGTTTGGAAACACACTTTTAGGCAAAGCTCCAGCCCCGTATCAAATACGGGGCGGAGATTCACTGGTAATCAGGTTCTCAAGCAAAACAGCCAAAAGCCTAACATAATACAGCCAAAAGCCTAACTTAATATTCAAGAATTTCAATGTCCACATAGAACTTGACTCAGCATTGAGATATCCCAATCGCATTTCATCTTTGTTCAGTGTAAGGTCTTTACGGGTGGAGTCGAGGAATTAATTCATGCTAGAACATTTCTTTTCACCTAAGGCAGTCGCTGTAGTTGGCGCCTCTCGTGAAGAGGGCAAGGTGGGGCACGATTTACTTAAGAATTTAGTTAATCATGGTTATAAAGGTACAATCTATCCTATAAATCCTAAGGTGGATAATCTTCTGGGAATTAAAGCATATGCCAGTCTGAACGAGGTACCTGATAAAATTGATCTGGCTGTGATTGTTGTGCCTGCCGCACACGTAGAAAAAGTGGTAGACGAATGCATTATAAAAGGAATAGATTCGATTATTGTTATCAGCGCTGGTTTTAAAGAAAGCGGCATTGAAGGTACTGCAAGAGAAAGAGAGTTATACAACAAGATAAAACAGCACTCAATTCGCATGCTGGGACCAAACTGCCTTGGACTAATAGATACCCAGTCGTCCCTGAACGCCTCTTTCGCCGCCGATATGCCCACGCAGGGTAATATTGCGTTCTTTTCTCAATCAGGGGCACTCTGCACCGCAATTCTAGACTGGGCTGCAAGTGAATGTATTGGATTCTCCAAATTTATTAGTATGGGAAATAAAACAGATATTGACGAAGTAGACCTGATAAAAGTCATGGATGACGACCCCCATACGAAGGTTGTTCTGGGTTATTTAGAAGGTGTAAAAAATGGGATTTCATTTATTAATGCCACTCAAAAATTGACTAAAAAAAAACCAATGATTGTAGTAAAATCGGGAGGCACTATGGCAGGCGCTAAGGCAGCTTCATCACATACAGGAACGCTAGCTGGCGCCGAAAACGCTTTTGATGCGGCATTTAAACAATCAGGAATTTTACGGGCAAAAACCATCGAGGAACTCTTTGACTATGCCAGGATATTCAGTCATCAAAATCTGCCAAAAGGACCAAATATAGCACTAATCACAAATGCAGGTGGTCCTGGCATTATTGCTGCCGATGCGATAGAACGGTCAACACTCAAAATGACATCATTTTCTAAATACACAATTGACTCTCTCCGTTCTTCTTTGCCGGCCATGTCAAACGTATACAATCCTGTTGATGTATTGGGAGATGCGAAGGCAGACCGTTACAAATTTGTTATCGAGAAAGTATTAGAAGACTCCAACGTGGACGCTGTTCTTATTATTTTAACGCCTCAAACCATGACTGAAATAGAAAAAACGGCAGTGGTAATTGGTGAAATTTCAAATCGTACCAACAAAACCGTCGTGACGTCCTTTATGGGTGGCAAGCGAATTGGAAACAGTTTAAAGCTTATGTGCCAAAAAAATGTGACTAATTATCCTTTTCCAGAACGCGCAGTAAAAGCCGTAGAGGCTATGTACAAATATACCCTATGGCAAAAAAAACCAATACCAGAAATAAATACAATTAATGTTCAAAAGGAGAAAGTATTATCTATTTTTGAAAAGGTCAAACAAACAGGACATCACGACCTGGACGAAAAAGATGCAAAAGAAGTAATCTCTGCCTATGGCTTCAAAATCCCAAAAAACATGCTCGCCACTTCCGAAGTTGATGCTGTAAAGGTTGCAAATGAGATTGGATATCCTGTTGTCCTGAAAATTTCTTCACCGGATATCCTTCATAAATCAGACTTTGGCGGAGTAGTAATTGGAGTAAAAAACGAGGTAGAAGTCAGAAGGTATTTTTGTGATATTACTCAAAAGGCGCGCCGCCTTTTGCCCGACGCAGAAATAAAGGGAGTTCTTGTACAAGTTCTTGTACAGCAAATGATCACAGGCGGTAAAGAATTAGCTCTGGGCATGTCACGTGATCCACAGTTTGGCCCATTAATAATGTTTGGACTCGGAGGTATTTATATTGAAATACTGAAAGACATCACGTTCCGAATAGCGCCGATTGGAATTGAAGATGCTAAAGAGATGATTCAGGAAATTCGATCTTTTCCACTTTTAAAAGGCACTCGCGGTGAAAGGCCAGTGGATATAAATGCTATTGTGGATAATATTTTATGGCTTTCACAAATGGTAACAGATTTTCCAGAAATCATGGAAATGGACATAAATCCCTTGTTTGTCCTCCCTGAAGGTGAGGGTACGATAGCATTGGATGCTCGTATAACAATATCTTAGCGCACCATAGCCACAATCAGAAGAGAGTTACTATAATAGCTGGCAATACTATCTTTCTACAAACTCGAAACTCAAATATCGAATTCCAAACAAATTCTAATGTCAAAAACAAAAATATAAAACAAGGTTTTGTGATATTTGAATTTGTAATTTTGAAATTGTTTCGCATTTCGGGCTTAGCGCTCCGAATTTATTAATTCTAACGAACAATATTACTAAAAAATCCTTTATAGTGTAATGTTAAAATACAAGGGGGGGATTATTATGATACCTATATTTATTGGTTCTGTTTCACCCTTTTCCGGGAAGAACCTCGTTTGTCTCGGTCTTGGATTAAAATTCAAAAAAGATGGATACAAGGTCGGCTACTTTAAACCTGTAGGATTTTCACCTGCGGTTGTTGAGGGATCGCTTACAGACGAGGATGCAGTCTTTCTTTCTAAGGTCTTGGAGACAAATGAACCGCCGCAATCAATCTGTCCCGTTGTGTTAACCGACGACCTTCTTGTTCGCCTGATGAATGGTGAGAACTTAAATATCAGTAAAAAAACAATGTCAGCCTTTAATCACGTCTCCAAAGACAAGGATATTATGATTGCCAGGGGCTTGGGAAGACTCTCGGCTGGCACATGTCTGCGTTTTTCAGAATTGGATTTTATTAAAGAATCCAGAGCAAAAGTAATCTTTACAGACAAGTTTCAATCTAACATTGATATGCTCGATGGATTCCTCTATGCTTACAAAATGCTTGGAGCCCAGTTGCTGGGTGTAGTATTTAATCTTGTCCCAACAACAAAATTAAATTATGTACGGGAAATCTTGGTCCCGTTTCTTAAAAACAACGGTGTTACTACTCTGGGAATCATTCAAAAGGATCCCATTCTTGGTGCTGTACCAATCAGAGAAATAGTCAATACCCTTAAAGGAAATATCCTATGTCGTGAGGATAAAGCAGATGAACTTATTGAACATTTCATGATAGGTGCAATGAATGTAGAAAGTGCCTTGAGTTATTTCAGAAAGGTTTCAAACAAGGCTGTCATTACAGGCGGAGATCGCAGTGATATTCAACTAGCGGCGCTCGAAACACCCACAAAGTGCCTTATCCTCACAGGTGAAATGTATCCAAATGCTTCCATTTTGGGA
>Ga0209212_1009393_pt1 | contig 10211 bp, 8 predicted proteins | sample RifGroC2_FD_183996 | JGI IMG/M metagenome (GOLD analysis project Ga0209212, IMG submission 183996) | Groundwater microbial communities from Rifle, Colorado, USA - Groundwater C2 (SPAdes) (version 2) | ecosystem: Environmental > Aquatic > Deep subsurface > Groundwater | place: Rifle, Colorado... | reverse complement strand
ATCCCAACCGGTCTTGACCACAATGCCGATTCCCTTGGTTCCCAGCTTCGATGCGATTTCTCGGGCGGTGATTTCTTTCCGGGATTCCCGTGGGGTGAAGTCGAGCACCTGCGCATCAACATACCAGAGACCGGGATCGTATTGATCCAGCGTGGGCATTCCCTCCAGGACGTGGCTTGGCGCATCGATATGTGTTCCGGAATGCGTCCCGATGGTCACTTGTGTTACTTCGCAACGGTGTTCCGTGAAACTTGCCGTCTTCACGAGTTCCGTCTTCGGGTGCCACGGAAAATAGACGGGGATTGAGTTTGTGAGGGGATGCGTAAGATCAATCACTCTCATAGATCCGTATCTTCCATCAATGGGGACGCGGTTTTCGGTTTCGCTTCTCCGTCTTTGTCCGGAATCCAGATGATCGCATCAACGGGACAAGCATCGAAACAGAGTCCGCACCCGGTGCAGTTCGCGTTGATAATGACGGCGGTTCTCGAATACTTATGCCCCGGTCGGTTCTCCATCACGATTGCATCAAAGAAACAAATCGGCGGACAACGATCGCAGGCGATGCAATGTTCCTCTACCACTTGAGCGATCGGTGGAAATTCCTTCGCAAAGGAAGGAGGGAAAGGATAGAGGCCACGGTATTTCATCATTTGCCCGGAGATCATCTATTCCTGTTCCCCTGTTTCTTTCCATAGGTTCCGGGACCCTGATTTCGGCTCGCCTGACCACCGGATGATCTCCTCCGGATGAGTCATCGCCTGGAGCGCCTTTCCTCTGATTTCACTTAACGATGTTACGCCTTTTCGTTGCATGTATTCTTCAATCTCCTTGTTGATCCGCGCAATCGACTCCCATCCGTTCACCATAATTACCGAGAGAATCTGCACCGTCGTCGCACCGAGCAACACGTACTTGATAACGTCTTCTCCGCTCATAACTCCCCCCGTCCCACTGATCGGAATCTTACTGACCAGGGCCGCCTCTGCGACATGGCGAAGGGTATAGTACTTGGCCCAGGGGCCTCCGACGCCGGCAAAATTGCCGTGGAGGATCGGTCGCTGCGTTTCTATGTCGACGTCAAATCCCCGCAACCTGTTGCATAGGGTCAGGGCTGAAGCTCCACACTCTTCAGCGACGCGGCATTGATGAAGGAGCTCGGGAGAAGGAGCAAGCTTCACCAACACGGGAAACCGGACCGCACCCATGACAGCCTTGATTGCCGCAACAAAGGTCGTCTCGAAGCCCAGGCTGCCGGGTTTGTGAGGGGATGAGATATCAAGCTCGATGGCATCAGCGCCACTCTGCTCGACCCGTTTCGCCATGTCTGCCCAATCCTCTGCATCATCGGCAAAAATGCTGGCGATAAGGGGAACCTTCGCATGCTCTTTGCTCACTCGAATGAATTTCCAGTAGTCTTCCAACGTGCCGGAATACCCTTGCTCGTACGAATAGAGACTGAACACTTTCGATCGCCCGTCCATCTGCTTGTCCCAGTCAAGCAATTTGTAACGTGGACGCGGCCAGAAACGCATGTGCTCGTACTTGTCGGAACACGCAGTCTTCAGAACGACAGCACCGGCATGTTGTTCTTCCGCAAGTCGAACTTGATTGACGTCATGACTAGCGGGACCCGATGCCACCATCACCGGACTTTGCAGCGTCAGGCCGAGAAAAGATGTCGTAAGTGACATTGCTTAGCTTGTCAATAGGTGTTCGTGAAGATGGAAGGTCGCTGGACGGTGGTGATTCTCCTTCTGACCTCGTGACTGTGTAGAAGGAGTCGTCATTTATTTGGCCGACGAGCGGCCTTGAGCTCGATCCCGTCGCCCCGTTTGAATGTCCCCGGAATCGTAACGGGGAGTTTCCCTCTTACCTCAGTTGCTCCAACGAGTGCCCTCCCAACCGCCTCTTCTGCCTTTCTGTTCCCGGTATAAGGAGTTATTATGACGTCCGTCATCGGAACTTTGGCGAGAATGTATGGGTCGCCGAACGCGATCGTCACCACCGGCTTCCGCATCCTCTGTATGCGGCTTAGAAATTCCTGCACCTGTTTTGAGAATCCCAGACGTCCTTTCCACGAGCCGACGGAAAGATACACACCGACCACGACGATGTCGGATCGGCCAAAACTTTTGGCAATGCGCTGGACGGCCTCGCTCCCCGACTCATTCGAAAGTCTGGAAAGCGTAACGGATCCAACGTGCGACTCAAGAACGCCGGCGAGCCCTTCGCCGATCTCCGTATTCGGCTCATCGGTCACTGTAACGATGTGGACGCGGGAGTTCTTTGAGAGAGGCAGAACTTTATTCCGATTTCGAAGCACCGTGACTGACGCGCTGAAGATCGAATCTGCAATTGCCTCGGACTCGGGCGACGCCACTTCGCTGGAGATGTTCTCGGTCCTCACGAATCTGGTCTTATCCAACCCTACCCAAGCTTTGGCGGCAAGGATTCTTCGGACCGACTCGTTCATACGCTCTGTGCTGATGCGACCAGACTTCACTGCCGAAAGGACGCCGTGATATGCCTCGTCGAAATCGGAGGGAACAAGAATGGCATCCGCACCCGCCTCGATGGCACGCACGGCCGCATCACCCGCGCGGAAGTGATCCGTAATGCCTTGCATGGTCATCCCGTCGGTTATCACAATACCTCCGAATTTAAGCCTTCCCCGGAGCAATGTTGTGATAATCATCGGAGAGAGTGTCGCGGGGCGCTTCACCGAATCGATCTTTGGCAGCGCAATGTGCGCCGTCATCACCGCCTTGACGCCCGCTTCAATGCCGGCCCGGAACGGCACGAACTCGGTCGACTCGAGCCTCTTCAGATCGAACGGCAGTATGGGCAGCTTCATATGTGTGTCTTCTTCCGTGTCGCCATGACCGGGAAAATGCTTGAGCGTTCCGATCATTCGACTATCCTGCAGCCCGCGGACATACGCCTCCACCATCGTTGCCACGAGAGCCGGGTCCTCCCCGAATGATCGCGTGTTGATGATCGGGTTATTCGGGTTGTTGTTGACATCCGCGACAGGAGAATTTGTCCAGTGAATGCCGACTGCGCGCGATTCCCGTGCCGTGATGCGTCCGAATTCATACGCAAAGCGTGGACTGCCCGTTGCTCCGATTGCCATTTGGGATGGAAACGGCGTGCCGCCGCCGTGGACGAAGCGCGGTAACTCCGGCGCCCGGCCCCGAGGCCGGCGATACGGATGAAAGAACCACAGTCCTCCTTCCAGATCACCGTTGAAGAGTAACGGGATTTTGGATTCTCGTTGAAGCGCATTTGTCGTCAACGCGATATCTGCGACCGTCCCACCCGCGATCACGAATCCCCCGACGTGGTAGGTATGAACAAACTCCCGGGCAAGCCGTGCATTCGGGCTCTCTTTATGAGAATAGACGGCAATGAGATCCGCAATGAAGAGCTGGCCCACCTTCTCCTCGATGGAGAGAGATGAGAGGGTCGACTCAACCCAGCCGCTGTTCTGCGCACGCGTGGACATAGTGGCACTCAGTAGGAGAATGATTGAGAGAACCTGTCTTAACGAAACGTAACCGCTCAGCGTTCTGAACAAAGGAAGCTTTTTTTTTGACCATCGATGGCACACAGCCGGAGGCCCAAGAATGACAAACGCGATAGCGTTTGACAAGTTAGAAGTACGGCTTCGCCATGCCCGCCCGAACGCCGCAAGGCGGGCGAGCGTGGTCAAATAACCGAGTAGTTGCGGCTGTACGTTCAATACGTTTCTTCCCGCACTCTGTAGGCTGCAACTTTCTTCTGATCAAGCTTGTACGAGTTTCCGATTCCTTCCGGGATTTGGATAATTCCATCCCGCACCTCCAGCAAGGGCTCGATGAGATCATCGACAAACCATCGTTTGGATGATTCCACATCTGTGGGGAAGTGGAAATTCGGAAGTGTTGAGAGATGGAGGGTCTGCGCGCCGCCGATGCCAAGCTCAGGCATCGTCCCTCCCCAAACCGGTATGCCGGCCTGTGAGCAGAGATCGTGCATCTCCTTAGCATGCTTCAATCCTCCGACTCTCTGAATCTTGATATTCACGATCCTGCAACTTCCGAACTCGATTGCCTTGCGGAGCGTTCGGAGATCTGTCGCACTCTCGTCGAGACAGATCGGCGTGCTCATCATTGCCTGAAGTGTCGCATGTCCCTCCAGGTCCCCCTTCGGCAACGGTTGCTCGATCATCATCATCTCGAAATCATCAAGCGCTTTGAGATGATCAACATCGTTTCGGGAGTAGGCACAATTTGCGTCCGCCATCAGTTTGAGCCGTCCAAATTCCCCCCGCACGGCAAGGAGCGGTTCAACATCCCACCCCGGTTGAATCTTGACCTTCACTCGCTTGTAACCTTCGACGAGGTACCGCTCAATCGCTGCGAGGAGCGCGCCCACAGAGGGATAGATTCCGACGGCAAGACCGGATTCAACGTTGATGCGCTCACCTCCCAGAAGTTTATGGAGAGGAAGCCCCCGCTTCTGCGCTTCGAGATCCCAGAAGGCGGTCTCGACACCTGCCCTTGCGAAGGAATTCCCGGGAACGCCGTCGAAAATGGCATTGACGTGTTCGATGGAATCCGGGCCGCTCAAGCGAATCCGGGGGATGAGTTCTTCCGTTAGACAGTTCCACGTCGACTCCGGCGTATCGTCCGAATAAAATCCTCCTGACATGGGAGAGGCTTCACCGTAGCCGATGAGACCTTCACTGTGTACGCCGATGATGATCGCGTCTTTCTCGCTCACCTCGCCATTGCTGATCTTGAACGGCTCAACAAGCGGAATCCGTACGTGCGTGAGCGTAATGCGGTCGATCTTCATTTGTTGCGAACCGTGTTCCTCAGTTCCCCGATCTTCTCGATTCGACAGCTCACCGTGTCGCCGTCTTTGATGGGGCCTATGCCCTCCGGCGTGCCCGTCGAGATCACGTCGCCCGGCTCGAGGGTGATGAATTTCGAAATGAATTCGATGATCGTCGGGATATCGAAGACGAGGTCGCGCGTGTTCGCCCGTTGTCTGATCTTCCCGTTGACCCGGCACTCGATGTTGACGTGCACCGGAGGTTTCATATCGTCCGTAGTGACGAGCCAGGGACCGAGCGGCGTGAACGTGTCGTAGCTCTTCGACCGAAACCAGGGATGTTGATTGACAAGATCGTTCGTTTGTTGATCGCGCGCGGTGACGTCGTTGACAATCGTGTACCCGGCAACGTAGTTGTACGCGTCCTTCTTCTTTACTTCCGCTGCGCGGCGGCCGATGACAACGGCGAGCTCAACCTCATGATCCATTCTTCCCAAGCCACGCGGGAGCAACACGGTTTCGTTCGGACCCACAACGGAAGATCCGGCTTTTGAAAAGAGGATTGGCTCTTTGGGAACTTTGAAATTGCCCTCCTTTGCGTGCAGCACATAGTTGAGCCCCAGTGCGATGATCTTCGGAGGGCGCAGGATCGGCGCTTTCAGCACGGTCTCTTTGCCGATGACGTACCGGCCTTCGAGCTTGTGCTGTTTGAGGAACTGCAGCACAGCTTTGAACTCGGCCGGATCGAACCGTTCATCTTCCAGCAATTGAAGGATGGTTGTTGTCGGCTCGACGACAACATTGTGTGTAATGGATGTATACGTCGCTTCTGCATCGGTATAGTTGATCCATCGGCCATCATGCTCGACACCAATACAATATCCTTGCGCATCTTCGAATTGTGCAACGTTCATTGGTCTAGCCTCGTTGTTCGTTTCCGGCGTTGATGGTTTCTTTGAAATACACGCCCACCGGATGTTGCTCCGCCAGCACCTGGTCCGGATAGGAGAGCACGCGCGCGCGGCGCTCCGGATCGTTTTTCGTCAGCTCATCAATCCAGTGGACACCATACAGGACGTGATTGACCTCATCGGCGAGCAAAAACTCAACGAGCTGCTGCGAACGCGCGTCCCCCGTCTTGTTGGCCTTCGCGATCCAATCGCGAAGATGCTTGCAGCTTTCGCTCTCGAAGGTCATGTTGGACAGTGCGAGCCGCTCGAGTGGATCGGGCCTGTTCACATCCTGCTCCCACCCGAAGCAACTTGTGGGAAACATGCCGACGTGGCCCCCCAACTCTTCGAGCCTGCGTTGCACAATTTCCGCATGCCGCGCTTCATCCCACGCCTGCCGGGCCATATCCATTTTCATTTGCCACGGGATATCGGGGAAGTCGGACAGGATTCTCCCCATTCGCTCGACCGTAATAAACTCGCTGTTGAGCAAGTCATGGAGCAGGTGCAGCTTGCCTTCCTGCGTGTCGAACGACCAGTTCTTCTCGGTAAATTCACTTGGACTTTTCATGAGATTCCACCGGGAGTCCCGGGCCGGCAGCTTGCTGTAAGAATAGATTTTCTTGAACGAATATGTCCCCGGCGTTTTTCCCTCGCCCCAGACGCCGCCGGATTGTTGAAGCCGACGTGCGAGATCTTCCTGCCATGCATCGGCTTCGTCCTCGCGCTTTGAGGCGGCCGTCAATCTCACAACGATATTCTCCCCCCATTCCACATGATCTTGCTCTTCATCGGCAATGTGACGAAGGATGTAGGCAGTCGGTTCATCGGCCGGCAACTCCAAATGCTCGAGATGATGGCGATAGCTTTCAACAAGGGATGGTTTAATGATCCGATAAAGCCCAACCATCCGGAGCAACTCATCCGAGTTGTTCCAGATCTTCTCCAAGAGACGGACGAAGTCGTCGCTGGGAGTAATCGACTGATGTCGGCCGGATCGCCCCTTAAGCTCCGGTATGCGTCTTCCCAGAAGATCCGCGTGCACGGAATCTTGAAACATCTGCCGGCCGAAGCCGATCTTGATGTCAGGATCAATCATCGTATACGCCCAGCCCCCCATCAACTCCATGCACTCCGTCTCGACATATCGGTACTTGCCGAGCTGATCGAGGTTTTCTCGAACCGAAAATGTGTGTGCCATGCTTTTCCTCCTCCTCTACACGCGAATCCAGCTTTTTGTCTCCACAGACTTGTAGATAGATTCCATCAAGTGGTGTAACTTGAGGGCGTCGCGGAAATCCGGCGACGGTCTCTTGTCGTTGACGACGCAATCGAGAAAGTGATGGAGCGCCGCAACGTGCGAGCGCACCCACCCCATGGTGAACTTGGGTGCAGGCATCGCGGCCGGCGGCGGATACTTCTGCACGGTACTGATCTTTTTGAATCCCTGGGCTCCTTTCGGCTCCCGCGCGTCGAACGCCAGCAGCTCGTTTGGCTGCATCAAGTTGAAGGCAAGCGCTCCATACTGACCGTGGATTTCGAACCGCATCTCGTCTTCGGCGCCCGTGGCAACGCGTGACATCTCCGCCGTTCCGATTGCTCCGTTCTTGAACCTGAGCAGCGTTGTAATGGCGTCCTCAACCTCGACCTTTCCGAGTTTGCCAGGATCTTCCGGCAAGGGGCGCTCCTTGAAGAAGGTCTCCATCGTCGCCGTGACTTCATCCACGTCCCCCACAAGATGATGGATCATGTCGAGGAGATGCGGCCCAAGATCGACCAGCACGCCGCCGCCGATGACGTCTTTCTGCATGCGCCATTCGCGCGGTCGTTTCGGATCGATGTAGCCGGCATGTAAATAGACTCCGCGGAAATGGAAGACACGACCGACGAATCCGGCGTCGACGAGCTCTTTCGCTTTCATGATGGCCGGGATGAACCGATATTCGGCCGTGATTTGATGCTTTAGCCCGGACTCCTCGGCGACTTCGACGATCTCCTTCGCTTCCGTTTCGTTGAACGCAAGCGGCTTTTCGCAGTAGACATGCTTCCCGTTCCGGAGAGCGGCAAGCACCGCCTCCTTGTGCATCTTGTTGGGGGTGCAGATGTTGACCACATCGATATCGTTTCTTGTGACAAGATCGTGAACGTTCGTTGTCGACGATTCGAAACCGGCCTGCTCGACTCCCTTTCTTGCCAGCGTCTCGTTCGTGTCGCAGACGCACTTCAGCTTGACGGTGCACGGATGGCCGTCGTAATACATTGGGATGGAGCGGTAGGCGTACGCATGTATCCGCCCCATCTGGCCGAATCCCACAATGCCGACGCGAATTTCCTTTTGCATGTTATTTCCCCAGAAGGTTCAGACTTTTGGCGACGCTATGCCGCTCGTGCACAATTGCGGCAAGAGCACGCAGAATCTTTGCCGGATTCCTGTGCTGCCACACGTTGCGCCCGAACACGATTCCCTTTGCTCCGCGTTCCATCGCATTCTTTACCATCTGCAGTATTTCTTTGTCGGAATCCATCTTCGGGCCGCCGCGCACAAGAATCGGCACGGTGGCAATTCCGACAAGCTCTTCGAACTGTTTGCCGGACTCGGGATAGTCGGCCTTGATGACATCGGCTCCGATCTCCGAGGCCATCCGAACGATGAGTTTCATGATGTCGAAATCGCGGACGACGTTTGCACCCTTCTGAATTGCCAGCGGCTCGACGATAAAGGGAATTCCATGCTTACGAGCTTCCGAGCCAATTACTGCAAGTGTCCGGAGATTATCCGCCTCTTGCGCATCGGTATCATACCCGGCGAACAGGAACGTTACGACTGCATCTGCCCCGAGCTGGATCGCGTCTTTCACGGAAGCGACGTGCGTATAATAGCCTTCCTTCGGCCCAGGCTTCTTGCGCCAGATGTTTGTGGCGTCGAGACGTATGACAACCCCGGGTTTGTCCTTGCCATGGAATTTCCGGAGATTGGCGCGAGCAATGCCCGGCGTCATCTGGATCGCATCCGGACGACCTTGGAGAAGCGTGTCAATTGCCTCGCCCGGATGCTCAACCCCGGGAAGCGGACCGATGAAGAGTCCATGGTCAATGGCAACGACGATGCCGTTGCCGGTTTCAGGATTCAGGATCCTTGATAGCCTGAGTTGTGAGCCGGTTGATGCGGACATATCGTTCCCCAAGATTCTAAAATGAAACGGTCGGTTGACCCAAGCAGTTCAGAAGACCACTTTGATGCTGACGATACCGTACGGCTTCACTGCCACATTTACGCTGTTTCCGCTGTTCACACGTAATGGTTCGATTTGCTCTTCGTTGAGCATTGCACTCCACGCTCGCTGAATCGGCCGCTCGAATCGAATGAGACTATTGATCTCGCTTCCAGTCGGATTGCAGACTCTCACGATCACTCCTCTTCGATCCTCCGACTCTTTGAGAGCGCTCAACTGGAGATGCGACGGCGTGACTTCAAGAAACGACCTTTCCCACACCGTTTGTTTGTTCTTGCGCGGGACAACAAGTGGCGGAACAATGAAGTGCTCTACCTCTCTGAGAAGCGAGGCCCATGAGTTATCGTTGTTTGGCGCATACGGAAAGAGGGAATACTCGAAGACATGTGTGCCAGGACATTGAGCCTCTGGAGTTTCGTTCCACCATCCTGCTGCCCCGCCGGGTCGAGTGATAAGATCTCTCCCGGAGAGTTTTCCCACGCAACGGAGCAAGGTTAGCGCAAGCACCCCCGGTTCACGGACCTTCAGTTCATACTCCGGCAGACCTTTTACGATCAGTGCAAATCCTTTCGTTCCATCGCCGAGCGCAACGAAACGCTGCATCGGGGCGACCATTGCAGGGTGTTCGTAGGGAAACTGGGCCACGTCATATTCCGGGTGTTTCCGTTCCACGACGGCAAAGGGCGTGTCGGCAAACGACTTGTTCGTCTCGATCCCGGTTGCAAAAACCACCCGCAAACGATGATCTTTAATAGAGTTGTGGACCGTCGTCCTCACATCGACCCTGCGTGAGCCCGAAGTCAGGGAGATCACCGTTGAGATGAGGAGTTTCGCTTTTTTCAATGAACGACTCCCTGCATCCTTCGACGCCGAGGCCGGAACAACCATTCCGTGATCAATTTGCAGGGCGGCTCTCAGGGGGCCGCTTTCCGTAACTTGAATGTCGGGAATTCCCTGGTGTGAATAGTACCACTCGTCGTCTTGAGGGTATGAATAGGTGTACTCGTCCCCGACGTCTCCGGAATCTTCAAAATAGTTCAGATTCTCGTAAACAAGTCCCGAGCTCTTGTCCGTGAGTTGTACCGAACCGTCTACATTGGCGTCGACCCTCAGAAGCTCATTCTCGATGAACTTCGGACCACCTTGCACTCCAGAACTGTAGCGTGGAAATGCGGATGTTTTGAGAATGTTCAGCCCTCTCCAGCCC
>Ga0209212_1009392_pt1 | contig 10212 bp, 8 predicted proteins | sample RifGroC2_FD_183996 | JGI IMG/M metagenome (GOLD analysis project Ga0209212, IMG submission 183996) | Groundwater microbial communities from Rifle, Colorado, USA - Groundwater C2 (SPAdes) (version 2) | ecosystem: Environmental > Aquatic > Deep subsurface > Groundwater | place: Rifle, Colorado... | reverse complement strand
CCGCTTCTGCGGCCGCCGCGGCGGTCTTTCCTGTTAATTATCGCCGCCACCGGGAGAGGTAGAGGCGGAGATAAGGAACGGGCCAGGGCGGTAGCGCCTGGCCGCCCGTGGGCCGTCGCCGCCGCCCTGGCCCGGGGATCTTATGATTGTCCCCGCCCATTCATGATACGGCTGAATGACCCACCCGGGAATTATATGCTAAAGAAGTTCTTCTCGTGTTAATCCGTCTTTTGTTTTCTTCTTAACAGCTGGTGTTTGGTTTTGGAAATCCAGTCATACACCTTTCTCATTGAAACTACTATTGCTCTCCAATAAGTTGCACAAATAGTAGTTATGGCTTTCCAGATTTCTGGGAAGGCATACAAGACGGAAAGAATCAACGCAATTGCTGTTAAAATACAAAGCAGCAATATGGACGGATTTCGGACAGGAATGCTTTCTACTGAGACTTCTTTGCGTATTAGCGGTTTTCCATGCGTCTTCAAGAACAGAACCTTGCTGGCATTGCTCAGGAGCATCGGGAATCTGACGACGTAGTAAAATGGGCTGGAGTGTACGACTGTCCCCCCTTCCGCCACAACGACTGGCTCAAGTAATTCGGTTATCCCTTGCCAGGGCCTTTCAATATAGACTGTGACGTCCTGAATAGGATGTCGCGAGGGGTTTGTGATTTTTACACTATTCCATAGAATGCTAGACGAGGAAAGAGCATAATAGGCGTTACGACGAAATGCGGTTGAAGAAACCTGATTGATGCAAGTAGGGAAAAGATCCACGTTCAAATATATAACACCACCAGGATGATGCGGGATTGTGGACATTTGAATCGAGTATCGCTGTCCAAGATACTGGTTCAAATACATTGGATTAACCAATGCTTCATTGGCTGTTATCGTTACGTCCCTTGTCGTACCTGTGGTGCCATATCCTGCCACGGATATAGCATGTTTAAGCATCCCTTCCTCGCTCATTTGATCTTCAACCGTAGAAGATGAGCTGGTGGTTGGTCCAAGCCTGCTAATCGTAGTATATCGATTGGAATTGAAGTTATAAATCAAATAGTAGCTTGTTCCACTAAGCAAAAAAGGAGGGTTCACTAGTGTGGGAACGCTGCTGGATACCAAAATTGAATAGTAATGTCCAACGTCATGATTCCGTATGACATTGTAAGCACATGGCATCAATAAATTGCCACTATCATGAATCTCAGACGCAAATTTTGCAAAATCAGTAACAGCAACGGTGTTCCCGAGGTCAATAGTGACATGACTTTCCGCTTGAAAATACTCTATGGCGCATACAAATACGACTATGGCCAATGACGCCGCAAGGAATTGGACAAATTTATTTAGACTGTTTGGAAACTCGCTCATAAGTCGCCTAGGAACCCATATTCTCACGTATGGGAGATTGTGTTTTCGGTGCCCGTAAAGACGCCGTGAAAAAATTGGCGTGGTTGGGATTAATCTTAGATCCCCGGCTTAATTTCCTTAAAATACGCTCTTGTAATTAGCCCAACCACATTTGGGCTTTCTGCTTTTGCACATTTATCCCCGACGAGATCATGGCATGTCTGGAGCTCAATCTTATCCATTTGCGAAATCGCCGCCAGAATGGAAAACGGCAGTTTGAGATTGATTTGGGTAACCAAGGCTTCACTCCCGGCGCCTTGAAACATAAGAATCTCTCCGATATATTTGATTGCGGGCAAATCAGTTTTCCCCGGCGATTCATTGTCCGGCTCCCGCAAATCATCCCCAGCCTCATCAATAGCTTCGATATATCCAAATACCTTTTCAGATTTTAATCCTGCTTTCGGACTTGGCCAATTAAAGCGCACCATTTTCCCATCAAACTCTAAATCTAAACTTTTAGAGACCACCCCTTGATGCGCACCAAAACCCAACAATGACGATTCAATTTTAATTGTAGCGCAAAATCCGCCGATATCTTTGCTGGACATATGCCTCCCACTGTCTATTAGTTAATACTGGTTCTTCTTCTCTTCAAGGTACAACTCGCGAGCTTCAACTAAATCTATTTTTACATTGTATCCGTGATTCATTAGAAGATGAAGCAGGTTGTTCCCATTTATAAGCGTTATAGGCTTGTCTTTTGCAAAGGTGTATGCTTCTGGACTGTAATCAGCGGTAGTCACAAGAATGCCTTTGATTGCATTCTCGCTATGTACAGTTCCGAATAAGTCCCTGACCGCCTCAACGCCTACAGTATTTATATAGCGTTTTGCTTGGATTACAATCTTCCCGCCACGAAGAGGATCCGGGTCAAATACAACGGCATCTACTCCCCCATCACGACTGGCACGTGTAACTCTGACCTCTGCCCCCTCTTTGCTGAACTCTTTTTCAAAAAGTCCACGTATTAGATGCTCAAATTCTTCCCAGGGCATGGAGGCAATGTTTTCTACGTTTGATAGGGCGGTTTCTATCGAGTGCGATTGCACAAATCTCTTGTCTTTGCGATTCAGCTCAATAATTGGTTTTACTGGGACTAATCCATATAGTTTTGTGCTACCAATCCCTTTTAGTTTTTTAAAACATTCTGCCGGGTTGACGAGTTTTAAATTGATGTCGAGGATTTCCTTTGGGATGCATTGTAGAGATAATATGCATGCAGCTTCTTTGTTTCCTGTGGCGGGATTGACAAATCTAACCCAGCCGTTAAAAGTGATTAGTGCTAAAAACTGCGAGGGGATGCTTTTGGCAATCGTGTATGTAATCGCTAGGGTAATCTTATAAAGCAGGGAATCATAAATTTTGTGAAGTTCAGTCTCTTTGTAGGGGATATCTTTGTAGGTATTCTTCGTTTTAAGGAACTTTCTCTCTTTAATCTGAGGTAAGTGTTTAATGGAAGGCAGTCTGTAGTTAATGACTATGCCTTTGTTTAACTCTGAATACTCCAACTCAAAGTCTTGTGGGAGCTTAGTCGGGTATGGAAAGGAATAGAGAATTATCTTGATGAAATCAGTAAGTGCTTCGGAATCCCCATTGGTAATTAGTCTTTTTTCTTCTAGAATGGTTTTTTGAAATGCGGATTTTAGTTCATTATATTCATCGATTTTGAGTTTTAGTAGCGCTTTTGCTTTCTCATGGTCGAGAAAGACTTGCTGGTTTACAGCCTCAATCTTTTTGTTTTTAAGATCTGAATTAAGCTTTAAAACCTCCCACTCTAAGACGCGATTGTTTGCATGCCGCTCTAGTTCAGATTCAGATAATAAAAACTTCTCTTTGTCGTAAGTCTTAAAACTGCGCCCCCAGTTTTCATATTCGGCTTTGATTAACTCAAATGTGGGTTTTTCTGGCGGTGTGTGGCAGGGTGGATTAGTTGTTATGTTGAAGCTAACTACAGGGACTTTGAAAGCAGGAATATTCCGTAATAACTCTTCGTAGTTATACGACTGAGAGGTGCTAAGTAATGTGTTCTCCCAGGACAACAACTTCTCAAACTCAATCTTGGGTGTAGTATCTGGGCGAAGGGCACTCCATAAAGCGCGTAGTTTCGTAATTCCGTGCGATTTTATGGAGTTTTCGGAGGCAGCGGCTGCTGCTCCTAATTCTTTTTGAAGTAGTTCAAATGTCGTGTTTACTGTTTCTACTTGCTCAAATACAGGAGGTGATATGATGGTCTCCTGTAGTTGCTCCTGGAGATGGGTAATCTTTTCCTCAAGATATAACCGTTTTGAATCTAAGCTATCAATAAACAACTTCCGATTGCTCTCATTCTCCTCTTGGCGCCGAAGCGCTTTTTCTTTTGCGTGCTTTTCTGCCGATACCTTCTTTTCTCTATCGTCAAAATATTTCGATATGCTTTCAAAAAAATCAGAAATGCCTTTGAAAATGGCAACAATAATGCTGCCCAGGATCAATAAAACTATTAGTCCGATAACTAACCACGTCATTATATGGTTCCTATCATGTTAAATGCCTTTTATATCAACAAACCCGTTACTATATTATATAGTAAATCTATCGGACAATTGGTGGCCGCGTAAGCACGATGTAAAAACGCTGCCATCCTAAATCGCAGTGTGGAAAATACATATGAAACTGCCTACAGAAGATATTGCACAAAAGGACATCGTAAGGATATATCGTCAACATTTTGGTTTTGCAGATGCGGTCTTTGAGAAAACTCGCATTTTGTTTTCTGGTAAGGTCCCCCCACATAGCCCAATTGTGCTGTGCTTAATGCCTGTTCTCACTCGCATGATGCGTCTACACTATTGTTGCATCAAGTTAGCATCAATGGGATGCGCGCTAGAAGGCAAACTGCAAGGGCGTGCAATGTTTGAGAATCTCGTAAATGTGCTCGCTCTTGAATATTCCGCCGATCAAGAGTTATATGCGCGCAGATGGATTGCCTGGGACTTGGCAAATCATATAAAGCAGGTGAAAATTTATGTGGCCGATAACCCAAACGATGCCAAATTGTTGGTCGAAAAAGAAGAGATGTTAAAGGAAACGAGAAATGCAATTGCTCTAGAGAGTCGAAGCACTGCGAAATTGCGTTGGCCTACAGATGTAACTCGACAAAATCAGTATGTGAAAGACAGGTGGAAAATATTTGTGGATAAAGGTCCCTCTATGCGGGATTTGAGAGAAAATGCTGGATTTGCAGATGGGAAGATATCTCGGGCAAATCTTCAGCGAACCTATGATCAGTTTTACCCCTACGCATCAGGTGTGATGCATGGGTCAGACATAAAGTCCCTGGTGGAAACGGACAAAATAGCCGAAAACAAAATAGTCCTGAAGCTTGCGCCATCTAAAAAAGATATTCCGGAACTGATTGTGACCAGCTCCTTCTTTTTGGGGCGGGCAGCAGCATCTGTTTCGCGAGTCGTTGGCTTGGGAGGTAAAAACTTTAGCGACGAAGTGAATGATATTCTGGCAACAGCACCTAATCCTGAATAGATATTCGGTTGCCTGCTCCTGCCTACCTAGGTTTACAATGCTAGGGTTTCAATCATGATAGAATATGGGCATAGGAATTGCTCGTTGTCTGGAGAATTTATGAGCGCTGTAATCCGAAAAATTATTATTGGTTCCTTAATGGTTTTGCCGGTAGTAGTTTCGGCACAAACAATGGAGCAACTCGCATCTAAAATCGGAAAGGACATTAATAACCCAACGATGAAGGTTGCTGTGGTCGGACTTACTGCTGTCCCCGGAGTAGAGAAGAGAGACGTTGATGTCGTTCAAGAGCGATTAACAACGTTTCTGGGAATGACTAAAGGATTTAGGTTAATCGAGCGTAAACTGTTGGAGAAGGTTTTAGAAGAGCAAAGGCTTCAGTTGAGCGGTGCGATAAGCTCTTCGACTGTTAAAAAGATAGGTGAATTATCTGGCGCAGATATTGTTGTCAGCGGAACCGTAAACTCACTCATTGGGGATGAAATCGAAGTTAATGTACGTGCGGTTAATGTGGAAACAGGTGAAGTGGTTTCTTCAGGGCGTTCTAGAATGTCTCGAGATTGGCAGTATTTAAAAACTCTTAGCAAGGAAGAAGTTAAAGCATCCCAAACGGCTGAGGCTAGTAGCGCTTATACTAAAGCCGAACAGTATTACGCTGACGGGAAGTATGGGATTTCCTTAGCATTCTACACGAAAGCGATAGAGGCCGACATGAGCTTCTGGGATGCCTACTACGGCCGAGCGATTGTATCTGCGTTGCAGAATAAATTGGATGATGCAATATTGGATCTCAATGTGTTTCTTAAGGCCAGGATTGACCATAGGAGCGCCTATATTCTGCGCGGGCGGATGCACTATTCCAAAGAGCAATACGATAAAGCCATTTCTGACTATAACATGGCCATAGAATTGGGGGCGAATGAATCGGAGTTGTATTTCTTGAGGGGCATAGCAACGCATTGTTTGCGAAATTGGGATGAGGCAATTAAAGATTACTCGAAAGCTATCGCTCTAAATCCCGAGTACGACGAGGCATATTACTGGCGGGCGCGTGCTTATGCTGGGGCAGGAAAGGGCGGTCAGGTGTCTAACGCGGATTACACAACGGCTATTAGTTTGCGCAAGTTGCCGAGTTATTATGCGATGCGTGCTCTGAATTATTACGATAGTAAGCAAAAAGATAAAGCCATGAAAGATGTTGATATGGCGATTCAACTTGACCCAACCAATCCTATGGGATATTTTGCGCGCGCCGCTATTTATAATTCGGAGAAAGAATTCCGTCTGGCGTTGAAAGAGGCAGATGCTGCGATCAGCCTTGACCCATTCCATGCCGATTCATTGATGCTTCGTGCTAAATTGAATTATTTGCTTTCCTTCGATAAAGATAAGGCTATTTCAGATTACAGCCGTGTTATCGATGTTGACCCTTCCCGTGAGGAAGCTTATCTGCAACGCGGAGAACTGTATGCCTGCAAGATTGGAGATTCTTTTGACTATGTAGATAAGGCTATTTCTGATTTTGATAAGGCCATAGCGTTTAGTCCTAAAAATGATGCAGCGTATTCAACTAGAGGAACGCTATATGCCACAAAAGGGGCGTTTTCTCTTGCATTTGCTGATTGCAATACGGCTATCGAACTCAATCCGGGAACAGCGAAAGGATATGAGTGCCTGGCTGAAACTTATGGGGCAAAGGGTGACTTCCCTGCGGCGATCTCGAACATGAATAACGCAATTTCACGAAATCCGAAACAGTTCGGATATTATGAGATGCTAGCGAATTATTATGAGCAAAATGGAGAGCCATACAAGGCTCAAGAAAGCCGGGAAAGAATGAAAGAAGTCGGTGATAATCTTGTTAAAGAAATAAGTGCTAAGGCTAAACAGCAGGCGAAAAAGAAATAGAATGGCTGAATCAAAAATAGAGATAGATAAATATATCGACGCGACCTGTGTCGATAAAGAACTGTTGCTTAAATTCTTTGTTGTCTTTTCTAGATTTGAGTACGCGCTAAAAAGAGCGAAATACTGTAAAAACAGCGAGGCGGCAATGCCGGACTGGGAAAAATTCGCCCTCGCGTGCAGGGCTCTTAATCCCGAGGACACTTTGCGCCTAAAAGAGGTGGGGCGTTATTTGCTCGACTCCCCTCCGGAAAAACAAATCTACTCCGCTAATCTCCTATCCTTCGCCCCTATATATTTTACGGATGGGACCCATGTGGCAGAAAAACTAATTAGGTACGTGAAAACAGTTCGCAATAATCTGTTTCATGGCGGTAAATATCCTGAGAAGCCTGTTGCGGAGATTAGTCGCAACCCCAAGCTGCTCAACTCTAGTATTGATACTTTGGTGTTTTTCTTAGAGACTAATGAGAAGCTCCGGGAACTATTTGTTGATGTTGGGTGACGGAGAGGGCTAATTGTAGGATATTGTTTGCCCGCAGTCTTTCTTTATCAGGGCATCTGACGAGTTTAGGGGTGTTTCCAATCTTAATTCTCACCCCCCTTCACTGGCGTTGAACCCATGCGAATCCAAAATCTGGCCCGCTCCGCGGCATTAGCCTCGGACTCCAGAATGCGTCTGGACTCAGGAAAGACTTCGGCATACGCAAAGATCATGTTTGCTGTTGAGATATTCATCACATTCAGTGTCGCTCCGCAAATGCTTCTTTGGTCCTGTGCGGTCTGCGCCTGGTGAATCTGCGTTACGCTGATGTTGCTTGCGTGGGCATGGCCACAAAGAAATTTATAGAAGGTGTTTGCATGTATTTCTGAGAGCCCAGCGGCTACGGTCATCTCTCGCCATGTATGAAGCCGCCACTCTCTCCCTTTAAGTATCTTCTTCTTGCTCTCTTCTGATAATGCGCAAAAAACCGGATTGTTCTTTAGCTTGTTGCGTAGTGATTCGGCTTTCTCTCTGCTCTCAATAATTACCTTCTTGGCCTCAGGAGAGAAGCCTGGGCTTTTTGACCTTTCTAATAATCCATATAAAACCCATGCGGTGTGCTTCAAATCTTTTTCATCTGGGGCGTTTGTGCTTAAAAAGATGTCGTGAAAAACGAGAAAGCTTTCCAGCGCGGCTCGGGCAACGACATTTGCGGAGCTGGGATCAAAGAAATTCGCCTTAAGTTCTGGAATAGTTGTCCCGCGGTAGAGCTGTAAAAAAGAAAGTGCGTGAGTGAAATACTTTATGGCCAATCCTTCTGCATCAAATAATCTTTTGTCATTATTAGGGATAGGTTTCCCAGTATTAATTTCAACTACTTTGATTAATAACTGAAGTAGTCTGATAAGTTCCGCTTCGCGTTCATCAGAATTTAAATATCCCATTTTAATTCGCTTTCTACGCACCTTATTCCGTATAAACCTAATTAAATTTAAGAATTCGCGCAAACTCATAGTGGTTTAGGGCAATAGTTTCAGCCTCAGTGTTCGAATAGCCTATTTCTGTGAGCATGCATATCCAGAATAGGATGCGTAGTTTTTCGGATGGAAAATATAATTCGCTTGATGCAAAGCTGCCTTTCTTGTTATTTTCGTCAAAATGCGTAAGATAATGTCGTGTTTTCACGACGCGGGTTAGAAAGTCCGGTGTTCGTTCATTAATCATTCGACTGTAATTCGGAAACTGGGCGCATAATGATTCTAGACGCTTCTTAAGATGAGGTTCATTGCTGTGGGATAGTTTTAAATTTAGCCAGTCTTTATGCTCAGCGGGCGCGGCGTTAAGGATAGTGGTAAGTCGCGCCTGATGTTCTGCTAATGGTCGATCGTTGCCGCCTTTTATCCTTCGGTGGTATGATTCAAGCGCTTGCGTAATCGACAAAAATCGATTTTCTGCATATATCGATTCGTTGTAAATTGTTCCGAGTGCAAGGTTGTGGATAGGTCTCAATATACTGGCTTTCTGAAGCCAGTTCCGTATAAGTTCAGTCGCGCGGTCTCCCATCTTATCGAGTGGTAGCAAAAGTTCTAAAGGGTGAAGTGCCTTGGAGGGTTTATGAAATGCCATTCGGCGTATTATGGTTACCCTTCTAACGTCGTTGGGTGGAATGCCATATATTTCAGATGGGAAGCAGGGCTGGTCAACTAAGATCGATAATAGGTTCTGAAAATCTCGGAGGACGGGCCAATATTCGATTAGTGGTGTGGGGTTCTTAAAGGAACACACAAGGCTTGTGGATTGAACAACTTTTGATGAATAGTCATCCAAACTGTTCTCCAACGAGGCAAAGACGCGGAGTGAATATCCTTCGCAATCTGTTAAATTGCGTGAGGGAAGCCGTGTCGCTCGTATAATGTCGGTATTGTCCTCATATTGATGGGTAATGGCCCGAAAGTCAGCCCAAGTGTTTAGGTGCGTAATGTCGGCGTAAATCTCCTTGAACTGGATTTCATTCTGAGTGGTAAAATGCTTTCCAAGGAACATTACGGTCGGGCGATATGTTTCTTTAGCTGTTTCCCCGCCGAGAGTACCATGGCTCCCCGTGCCCTTACAACCCATCAAGGTAATCTCGGATACTTCGTGGGTTCTTCCAAGAATTATCTGGTACTCATGAAGATCCAGCCCATGTTTAGACTGGCTCTCTAAAGTTCCTAATAGTACTAATTTGGGGCCACTTTGCTCGGAGTATTCTAGGCGTCCAGCAACAGCGTTGTTAGGCGTGTCGGGGAGCCACCACTTACCTTCAATTGGGAACTTTTCATACATGATCAACTCGCTAGCTGGCAAATCTTAAAACTTGGCTTATAGCCCTTTTAATAACGATGAAATAGAAATTCTTAAGGATCTGGATAGCTTTTCAATGTTGCTGAGTGTAATGTTCCTTTCTGCCCGCTCTATCATGCCAATATAGGTCCGGTGGAAGCCGGACTTAGCGGCGAACTCTTCCTGGGATAACTTTAGCTTCTTCCGTTCTTCCCTAACCCGTTTAGCAAACTTGATGAGAATTGGCTTTTTCATTAATGAAAGTCTAGGAATTTGCTAATTATACATCTACATACAAGACGTAGCAATTATATATAATAGAAAGAGGGAGGTAGGGTGCAGCTTACAACAGCGAAGATTTATGCGCGCGGGGAATAATTTTCTGCGTTGTACGGCCGCCGAAGGCGGACGGGAGCGGCCCTGTAAGGCCCAGTTGGGTACCGGCCGGCCGCGCACAGGAGGTGTTAATAAGTGCGGGACTCCTTGGGAGCAAGAGCGAAGGCGCGTAGTGCCGAGCCTTGCGAACCGCCTTCTCGCGGCAAGGAGCAGTGCGGGGCCGCGCTGCGT
>Ga0209212_1009391_pt1 | contig 10213 bp, 11 predicted proteins | sample RifGroC2_FD_183996 | JGI IMG/M metagenome (GOLD analysis project Ga0209212, IMG submission 183996) | Groundwater microbial communities from Rifle, Colorado, USA - Groundwater C2 (SPAdes) (version 2) | ecosystem: Environmental > Aquatic > Deep subsurface > Groundwater | place: Rifle, Colorado... | reverse complement strand
ATTGAGGTAGTGCCCGCCACCTCCAGGGCGATTGCGCCAGCAAGAAAGAACCAGTGTTGCATTAACGCTCCCTCATTGGTTTAACCGGCATAATGCGGAGTTAAGCCGTAGCCTCGTAGGGGCGTATCGGTCTTGAACTCCTTGTTCTCCCGAAGCGGAGCGAGGGGAACAAGGAGTTCTGGCTTAACTCCGCATTCTCCCTGAGCGAAGCAAAGGGAGAACGCCAAAAATCAGCGGCGGCGCTTTTTGCCGTCCGATGGATTGATTTGTTATATGGTTTTATTATTTCATCTTACATAAGCCACTGGCAATGGACCTGCGGCTACAAGTTTTTTTAAACGAGAATCTACTGTCAAATTAAGGCCTTCTAAAGTTCTTGCACCAAGCAAAAGCATATCACCTTCTTCACCAAAGACAACTTCATCAATTGTAAAATATTCTTCTATTTTAATGATAGCGAACCCAACACTTCTGGTTACCCTTTGACCATTTGCCATAATAAATACTAAATCTTTTTTTTCACGAATGACATCTATTTTATGAAGCATTTCACTTGGAATCCAAGTATATTCACTACCTGTATCAACAAGTATTTTTGGTATGGACACTGACTTCTTTCTCTTGATATGATTTTCAATTATACATTTTGTGTAGAAAGTACCCATGACAATCCTCCTTTATTTTTTTATTCTTCTTCCATATAATGCGGAGTTAAGCCGTGAACTCCTTGTTCTCCCTGAGCGAAGCGAAGGGAGAACGCTCCGCATAACCGGCCGGCAATGAAGCGCGGCGGAATTGCCCAGTCCGAGTTGATGCGATTGTTAGGTGATGGCAATGTACAACGAGAAATAGACCGAATCTATTAGTTGCATCTTTCACTGTATTTTTCGAGAACCCTGTCTTTTGATAGCATGTAATCATCAACGTAGACCCTGCCTTCTCGGTCTTGTTTAGGATAATATACATCTTTAAAACCATATGAGCTAATGTCGCCAACGATAATGTCTCCCTTGCTCGGATCGTAACCGCCATACCATTCCAAGAGGTAATAGCCCTTTGGCCCATCGGCAATAAAATAACTGTGACAACCTGATTGGTACAAGACAACGACAGCCTTATCTGCAAACACAACAGAAGGAATTAATAGCGTTAATATCATCGAGAGATTGAAAAAGATTGTTCTCATTTGCGCCTCCCTTTATTATTTACCTAATGCGGCAGTTAAGCCGTAGCCCCGTAGGGGCGTGTCGGTCTTGAACTGCCTGTTTTCCCGAAGCAAAGCGAGGGAAAAACAAGTTATTATACAGTTACTGTCCTTATATCAGAGCCAAATATGATAGTCAATGACAAAAAATAAAATTTGCAGTATACTTATCATTAATTTGCAAGGTTAATATGCTAAAGGAACTGCGCATAAAAAATTATGCCATCATAGACGAATTGAGCATAGATTTTAAATCAGGGTTAAATATACTGACAGGAGAGACAGGTGCAGGAAAATCTATTATAATTGAATCTCTCGGACTGATACTTGGCGAAAGGGCATCTGATGAATCTATCAGGAGCGGAGAGGATTCAGCTTCAGTTGAGGCAGTTCTTGATATATCAAGGATAAAAAATATAAAAGAAAAACTGTCTGAATCTGGAATTGAAGCAGAAAATAATGAGCTGATAATAAGGAGACAGATTTCCCGTTCAGGAAAGAACAGGAGCTATATAAATAACAGTGCAGTCAATCTCTCTTTATTAAAAGATATAGGCGATATGCTGGTGGATATACACGGACAGCATGAGCATCAAACCCTCCTCCACCCTGAAAACCACTCTATTGTTCTTGATTTGTTTGGCAATACACTTCCCTTGAGAGAAAAATGCAGGGAAAACTATTCAAATCTCCAGAACCTCCAAAGAGAGGTAAATGAGCTTATTAATAAGGAAAGGGAAAGGGTGCAGAAGATAGACCTTTTAAACTTTCAAAAGGAAGAGATAGATAAGGCTGAACTGAAAATCGGTGAAGATGATGATTTGAAAAATGAAAAAAATCTCCTGCAGAATGCAGAGAGGCTGCACAGATATGCAACAGAATCTTATGAGGCTCTATATTCAACAGAGGGGTCTGTCATTGAAAAGTTAAATTCTGTTATTACAAATATTGCAGAAATAAACAAGATTGATTCATCAGCAGGGAAGATTTTAGATGATGGGAAGGAAGCCCTTTTTGAGATAGAGGATGTAGCATCAAGGATAAGGGATTATGCTGGAAAAATTGAATTCAATCCCGACCGCTTATCTGAAATAGACGACAGGCTTGCCGAGATAACAGCCTTAAAGAGAAAATATGGAACCAATATTGAGGATGTTTTAACTTATAGAAAAAAGATTGATGAAGACCTGTCAATCCTGTCTAAGAGTCAGGAGAGGATGGATGGACTGAATGCAGAAATAGAAAAACTCAAAAAAGAGATGGAAGATGTTTCAATAGAATTGGCAAGAGAAAGGGAAAAGGCTTCAGATAAATTTGAATCCCTGATAGAAAAAGAGCTGAAAGAACTAAAGATGGAAAAGGTCAGATTCAAGGTAAATTTTTTCTATGAATCCCCTCCTTCACCATCATCCTTAGACCACCCCTCTCCCCTCCTTCAAAAGGAGGGAATTAAGGGGAGGTCAGAAGGGGGGACAGTGGGGGGTAGTATTTTCATAAATTACAAAGGTAAGCCTGTCAGACTTTTTTCTGAAGGGATAGGCAAAATAGAATTTTTCTTCTCTCCAAATATAGGTGAGGATTTAAAACCCCTTTCAAAGATAGCCTCCGGCGGCGAGCTTTCAAGGGTCATGCTTTCAATAAAAAATATATTAACAAATAAAGATTCTATTCCTGTCCTGATTTTTGATGAGGTGGATGCAGGGATAGGCGGAGGTGTAGCGGAGATTGTTGGGGAAAAATTGAAGAAGGTTTCAAAAGGGAGACAGGTTTTTTGTATTACTCATCTCCCCCAGATTGCAAGCCGTGCAGACTCACATTTCCAGATTGCAAAGAAAACTTCCAATAACAGAACAGTCACATCAATAAAAGAACTAAAAGGCGAAGAGAGGGTTGAAGAAATTGCAAGGATGGCTGGTGGAAAGGTGATTACAGATACTGTCAGGAGGCATGCAGAGGAAATGATTATAAAGGGAGGTGAAATATAAGAAATAGGAAAAACCTAATTAGCCACAGATGAACACAGATGGTCACAGAAAAAAACAGAAGCATAAAATATTATCAACCTAAAAAATGCATGAAACCACAGATAGACACAGATTTTCACAGATTACTCAACGAATTATAAATAAAACCTTTCAACATTTTAAGTAAAAAGGACAAGAATTTAATTATTTGTTTTATCTGTATTTATCCGTGTTAATCTGTGGTTAATATATATTTTGGCTTAATAATTCTTATTTATCTGTGAATATCTGTGGCTAAATTTTATAGGGAGGGATTTATTATGACAGGAAAATTGGCAGGTAAAAAAATATTAATGGTAATTGCACCAAAGAATTTCAGGGATGAGGAACTGAATCATCCAAAAGAGATATTTGAAAAAGAAGGGGCAAAGGTAACAATTGGATGCAAACAGATGGGTAAATGTTCCGGCATGCTTGGGGCAGCTGCAACACCAGATATTCTGATTAAAGATGCAAAGGCTGATGACTATGATGCAGTAATAGTTGTAGGAGGCAACGGCTCACCTGAACACCTCTGGAATGACAGCCAATTGTATAAAGTTATTCAGGATGCTGATAAATCAGGCAAGGTAGTTGCTGCTATATGTTTATCAGGTGCAGTTTTGGCAAAGGCAGGAGTCTTAAAAAATAGAGAGGCAACTGTATATGAGACACCTGAATCCCTCAAAGAACTTCAGAATGGCGGTGCAAAGTTTATAAGAAAAGATGTTGTAATTTCAGGCAAGGTTATTACAGCGAATGGGCCTGAGGCTGCAAAGGATTTTGGAAAGGCAATAGTGGAGGGGATAATAAAAGGCTAAGGTTTAGGTTAAGGTTGAGATTTTAGCTTTTTCTTAACCTTGACCTTGACCTCAACCTTAGTTTTTATGAAAATATTAATTGTAGGCACGGGGGCGGTTGGTGGTTATTTTGGCGGGATGCTGGCAAAGAGCGGAGAAGATGTAACATTTCTTGCAAGGGGTGAACACCTTAAGGCAATTCAGGAAAAAGGGCTTTATATAAAAAGTATAAACGGTGATTTTAATATAAAAATAAATGCAGTAGAGAAGCCTAATGCTAATGAGAAATATGATTTGATAGTTATTGCAGTAAAATCTTATGACCTGCCTGATGCCTGTAATAATATAAATGGCACAGTTAAAAATGATACAGTATTAATGTCACTCCTGAATGGAGTAGATAGTGAGGAGATAATAGGAAGCATTTTCGGAGCCGATAATGTTATTGGAAGTGTGGCATTCATAGGCTCTCAAATTTTAGATGCGGGTGTAATATCTCATACTGCTTCTGGCATGATTACCATTGGCGAACTGAAGCCCCCCTCCCTTCCCTCCCCCACAAAGGGGGAGGATGGGGGTGAGGGGAGATGTGATAAAATACTGAAAATATTTGAAAGGGCTAAAATTCCCATTAAATTATCAGAAAACATTCAGAAGGATATATGGGCAAAGATGGTCTGGAATACAGGGTTTAATGCAATCACTGCATTGACAGGCTCATTGGTCTCCGATGTCCTCTCCATTCCTGAATCAAGGAAAATCGTAGAGATGGCGATGAAAGAGACAGTGGAGGTTGCAAATAAAAAGGGAATAAAACTATCGGATGACCTTGTAGAAAAGACTATCTCTAAGACATTAAAGGCGGGAGAGATAAAAACCTCCATGCTTCAGGATAGAGAAAATGGCAAGGTAATGGAGATTGATTCAATAAACGGGGCTATTGTCAGGTTGGGGCATGAAATGAATATCCCTGTCCCTGTCAATGAGACACTATACGGGGCTCTTAAAGTTATCAATAAACGGCTCGGCAATTCATAAACTAATTTTAAAACCTCTATTTTATTATCAATCCTTATTTTAAATATATAGGAAATTATAAAAATTGCCACAGAGTTCACAGAGAAAAAAGATTTTTTTAAAACACAGGAAAATTTAAACCAGAACACGAAGAACACGAAGAAAAATATAATTTAGACACAGATTTTCACAAGAAATGTCATTCTGACCCTGAGCAGAGCAAAGGGGAAGAATCTGGGTTTGAGATACTTCGCTCCGCTCAGTATGACACTTTGTGTCATCTCGTGAAATCTTGTGGTTTCATCAATCTTTTCCTTCGTGAGCTTCGTGGTTAATTAGGTTTTTGTTATTTTATGGGCAGAATACTTGGACTTGACATAGGTGATGTAAGAATAGGAATAGCCATAAGTGATGAATTAGAGATTACTGCTCAAGGGCTTCAGACATTTAAGAGGAAATATTTAGAGAAGGATATTGAAGGCATTAAAGATATAATAGAATCAAGTGAAATAAAGACTGTAATTGTCGGACTCCCTAAGATGCTTGACGGAACTATAGGGGTTCAGGCACAAAAGGTAATTGATTTCACAAATATACTTAAAACTAAAATTAATGTCCCTGTCATCTTCTGGGATGAAAGGCTGACAACCTCTGAAGTAAATAAGATGCTGATAGATGCGGATGTAAGGAGAAGCAAAAGGAGAGAAGTAGCAGATAAATTGGCAGCCCAACTGATATTGCAGGGGTATCTTGATAGAAAAAGAACAGAACAAAAATCTAATGAAACCACAGATTAACACAGATTAACACAGATTTTTTAAAGACCACCCCCTTCCCCTCCTTTGTAAGGAGGGGATTAAGGGGAGGTAGATAGTGCGAATCCTTGATTTTGTTAAGTCTTCAAACAACCGATTGAATAACGATTGACATATCAATGTGTTACAAACACTGAATTTTATAATTTCCTATACATGAACAAAAATCTAATGAAACCACAGATTCCACAGATTTTCACAGATTTTAAACCCATTAATTATTAGGAAACCAGGAATACAGGAATATTTATTCATAGCTTCATGGATTCCTTATAAAAATTCCTATACAATAATATAACAATGAATAACTGTGAAATTAAACATGAATCAGGGTTAAAGTCCTCTGCCGCCCTCCTATGGGTTCTTGTAATTTGCATATTCTCACTGATTATGGCAATTGTCAGCATCATATATATAAAAAAGAGTGTAACTACACCTCTGTCCCGCATTGCCAATCCAAAAATAATAAATATACCCAAAGGCTCTGATTTAAATACTGTCTCTTCAATATTAAAAAGGGATGGCATTATTAAAGACACAATGGCATTCAATCTGCTTGCAAAATACAAATCTGCAGAAGGGAATCTTAAGGCAGGTGAATATCAATTAAGTCCTGATATGCCCCCTTCACAAATCCTCAATCTGATTTTAGAGGGGAAGGTATATCAATATCCTATAACAATCCCGGAGGGCTATAATATCTTTGAGATTGCATCTCTCCTTAATAAAAAAGGACTCGCAGAGAGGGAAAAATTTGTCCTCTTAGCATTTAACAGGGATTTTATAGAATCGTTGGGGATTGAAGCAAATAACTTAGAGGGTTATGTATTCCCCGATACATACTATATACATAAAGGCATGGATGAAAGTGCCATCATAAATAAAATGGTTGATACATTCAGAAAGATAGTGCTGAATGAGATAACTGATGAATATAAAAAAACAGGCTTAACCATCCATCAGATAATCACACTCGCATCACTTATTGAAAAGGAGACAGGAAATGAAGTAGAGAAACCGATAATATCAGCAGTCTTTCATAACAGGTTTAAAAAGAGGATGAGGCTCCAATGCGACCCGACAGTTATCTATGCACTATTACTCAAGGGCATTAAAGAAAAGAAAATCATATATGACGGGAATATCAGAAAAGAGGATTTATCAATAGACTCGCCATATAATACTTACAGATATGCCGGTTTACCGCCGGGCCCAATTGCAAACCCCGGAAAACCCTCAATCCATGCTGCGATTTACCCTTCTGTATCCAAATATATATACTTTGTATCAAAGAATGACGGAAGCCACCACTTTTCATCAACAATAGAAGAACATAACAGGGCAGTAAGGATATATCAGGGCAAAAATAATGTAACCACGAAGGACACTAAGAAGAAAACAAAAACCTGATTTTCTTAGGAAATCAGGAATACAGGAATATTTTTTCATGCCTTCCTGAATTCCTTAGAGTTTTTATAATTTCCCATACATAAAAAACCAACCAGCAAAGATAGATTCACAAAACATTTACAAAACATGGCATTTCTGATATAGTTTTTTTATATGATACAAAAGCCTTTGGGTAAGATACTCGTTGAAGATGGGTATATAAATAATTACCAGTTGAGCGAGGCATTAATAAAACAAAGAACAACACCGGGCTCAAAATTAGGCGATATATTGATTCAACTGGGTCATCTTTCAACCGAATCACTAAATGAGGTATTAAAAAAGCAGGCTGAGATTGCCAAAAGGATTGCTTCAAAAAGTGAATCATTGAATAAACCGGAAGACCATGAAAAGGCTCTGGCTATACAAAATAAAGAACTATCAGCCCTGATAAGGCTTTTAATTAAAAAGAGGCTGATAGGCATTGAGGAGTATTTTAAAGAACTCAAGGAGGAATGATGGAGATAAAACTAATCTTTGGTGCAATGGTATTATCGGCTCTTATAGTACTCTTTATCATCTCCAAACTTAACAGGGCAATTAAACTTTTAAATAACAGGGTCAACATACATTCTTCATTAATAAAGCGTATAAAAGAAGAACAGCCAGATGAAAGTGAAGATCAGGACGAGGTCATAAGAAAAATAATAGAAAAGGATTTTAAAATGGAATGGAAACAGGAAACTGTGGAGTAGTTATCAAAGGGAAAAATACAAAATTTATTATAGGTATTGTATTCTTGGCAGTTAGCTTTACCCTTTACCTATGCATCCCGTTAGTATTTTTTCTCCCTTACGATAAAAAGATACAGGGGGGTATTGCCTTCGGTACTTACATCTTTAGCTGGGTTCTGACAGCTATCGCCATTTTCTTTATGGGGAAGGAAGGATACAATCTTGTAAAGGGCAAGATATTTTCTATTTTTAAGAAGAAAAAAACCTTATTAACCACGGAGGACACTGAGAAAAAATAAATTTAATCCTGTTTCCCCCTCTGTGAACTCTGTGGTAAATATTGCTTATAGTTATATTTTTTTGAGGAAGAAATGAAATCTCATAATTCATGCATAAAATGCGGAAGTCGGGTCATGTCAAACAAAACTATTGACTGTTATGGGAATACGGTTGTATCTGAAGGATGCTGGAATGGACACTATGAAAAGATGGAGATTGAAGGAATTGAAAGTAGTTCCTTAGAGAGAAAAATAAAAGAGACAATCCCCTTTGTAGGCTTCTTTACATTCCAATAATAATCTATAGAACACGAATTACACGAATATACGAATGTCACGAATACGCAAAATAAATTACAAATTACAAGCTCCAAATTCCAAACAATATCCAAATTTCAAATTCAAATGTTCAAACTGTCTTGAATGTGGGATTTAGGTCATTGGAATTTGTTTGGTGCTTGATGCTTGAAATTTGGTGCTTTATGTTATTCGTGTAATATGTCAATTCGTGTCATTCGTGTTCAAGTTTTGCTCTATTTTTATGTTCTTCTCCATCAGTAAAAAGATAGAAATCCTCCCCATAATTCATGGAAGCGGGGATTTTGCAAAGGTTGCAAGGCATAAAATTTTAAGCTCCCATTTTGACTGTCTCGCAGTATCCATCCCCCCCTCTTTTAAAAATTCAGTAGAGTCAGGCATAAGACTCCTTCCATCAATAACCATTTCTGCACTTGAAGAAGAAGATGCGGATGGAGAAATGGATGTATTCAGTTTTGTCCCTATAGACCCGTGTCAGGGAATTATTGCAGCCCTGAGAGTTGCCATTGAAGAAGGAATAAACAGGGCATACATTGACAGGGAGGTATCAAGTTTTGAAACTCAGAGGGGCTATTTTCCCGACCCCTACGCCTTAAAGAATGTCCCCCTTGAGAAATTTGCCCTGGCATTACTGTCAGCCGTTCCCATACCGCAAAAGGAGAGCCAGCAGGAAAAAAGGGTTCGCTGGATGGCATACCAATTACATCAACTGGAACTTCAATATAACAATATCCTCTTCATCTGTTCCATACTTGATTGGCCATTTGTAAGGGATTCATATAACAGGAGACTCCCCTACCCTAAATCGGAAAATATTTATCAATCACCTCAGCTTCATAATGTAGAAGAAAAAACCCTCTTTTTTATCCTCGGCGAACTCCCCTATATTACATATCTATACGAAAAAAAGAGGGAGGGGCTTCTATCGGACAGCAACATATCCATAGACGGAATCAAGGAATTATTAATTGAGTCCAGAAAAAGGTTTATAAAACAATACGAACTCAATCAGCACTATCTGACACCAAATGTCCTGCAGGTCTTCATGAAATATGTAAGAAATCTCTCCCTGCTTGAGAGCAGAATGACACCCGACCTATGGACACTCTCTACCGCCGCAAAACAGATTGGCGGGGACAGTTTTGCCGTTGCCTTATTGGAGACTGCAAAGTTATATCCGTATCAATCCAATAACCACCCCTCACCTCAATCCTCTCCCCTGAAGGGAGAGGAGGCAATAGAATCAATCCCCTCTCACCCCCCTTTTAATAAAGGGGGGAATATTCTTAATTCCCCCTTTGAAAAGGGGGAACAAGGGGGATTTTTAGATGAATGGAATCTTAATACCATAGAAATGGGAATTGACAGGGCTGAATTTCCAGACAGGGGTGTAGTTAAAATGAAGAACAGGCTTTCAGGCTCAGAGATTACATGGAGGCACCTTTCCTTAAAACCAAAGCCTGAAATAAAGAAACAAAAAATCTGGAAGTTTATGTGGGACCCTTATGGGCAGTGTTCCTGGCCCCCCGAAGATAAGAAGATTGAGAGCTTTAACAGTCATATAAGGGAGCAGACAAAGGCACTCCTTGGTGAAGACCTTGCAAGGACAGAGAAGTTTACAACATCTGTTAAGGACGGGATTGACATAAGGGATA
>Ga0209212_1009385_pt1 | contig 10217 bp, 8 predicted proteins | sample RifGroC2_FD_183996 | JGI IMG/M metagenome (GOLD analysis project Ga0209212, IMG submission 183996) | Groundwater microbial communities from Rifle, Colorado, USA - Groundwater C2 (SPAdes) (version 2) | ecosystem: Environmental > Aquatic > Deep subsurface > Groundwater | place: Rifle, Colorado... | reverse complement strand
CCATCGACTTCTACATGCAACATGGTTGCAATCGTGAAGAATTGCTGGGCAACTCGCAACGTCTTGGTGAGGTTTTGCATGGTCATTACGAACCCCGTGCTGCAAAAGTGAGAACCAGAATCGGTGCTCGTCGTATGCTGGAGTGGCTTCAGCACCGCGAAATAAAGGCGGTGATTCTCAGTAATCATACGGTGACAGGGATTAATAGACAGCTTCAAAGGCTTCGCATTCAGGACTACTTTTCAGAAGTTCTCGCCAACAACGCCTTGGGTTCTTCAATCAAAGGTCGGAACAAGCGAGAGAAGCTGGAAGTGTGCTTTGCAAAAAGCGGTCTGAGGCAAAATGAGGTTCTGATAGTCGGCGACTCGCCCGAAGAAATAGAAATGGGACGGTATGTCGGAATCGGTACCGTCGCTATCACGGGCGGATATTATGCACGTAACCGGCTAGTAAGGAATAACCCCGATTACCTTATCAACAAGCCGAGTGATCTGATTACCATTATTGAGGCAATCCGCTGATTCAATCCTGCGGTCTTCAAAAGAATATGTTTCACCAAGACCCACTTTTACAGATTCTGTGTCAGTGGGTTTTGTGCTTTTTCAGAGCATGTGACTTTTTACTGCCCCGAATTTATCTTGAAAGAAAGTAGAGAATTGGAAGTAGTGAGGAAAACCTCATTGGTTTTTTCGTTGACGGTGACGGTTTGGGCAGCGGCGAGTTTCTCGGAGAAATACTGGGCGAGGAGGGCACCGTCTTGGTTCCAGACGAGAATGCGTTTGTTCTCGGCATCGAGAGCGTAGATATCAGTCAATCCCGGATGAGTGAAGAGACTGGTTACGGAAAGGGGGGTGTTGGGAGACTCGAGATTCTTTACGAAGCGGCCGCGGAAAAAGGCTTGGACAGAATTTTTATTTGGTGCTAGGAAAATGGTCTCGTTGACTGCCATTTTGGCAGTGTCTTCAATAGCTACGCTGTTTTTCATCCAGACGCTACCTGATCCGAAGCCGCTCTCGGCGCGCGGGAAGCGATAGATTTGATCGGTAGTGCCATCGAGGACATAGAGGTAGGTGAGATAAGTGCCGATGTCTTTAACGCTGGCGCCTTCGGGGAGGGTGAGGATATTTTTGACGAAGGTCCGGCTGATCGGGCTCCAGGCGAAAAGTTCGCTGCTTGAAGTGTAGATGAAAATGAGGCTCAAGTGATCCATCGGAGCGGCCAAGCGCGCGGAACCGCTTCCCGGCAATGCGTATTGTTTCTTGTCACTTATGTTGATAATACTTTTCTCAGTGATGAGGTAGGTAACGTTATCGAGAACGACGGAAGCAACGAGGGGATTTTTTTGAGTAGTAAATACCGTTGGTGATGCGAGGAGGTGGGCATTTTTTTCGGTATTGGGAGGGAATACCGGTGTCGCGGGTTGTTGTTTTGGCGCTTCCGCTACCGGGACGGAATTATTTGAAGACGGGCGTGTCAAGAACCAGATGCCAGCAATGAGAAGGACGATGCCGGTGATGCCTCCTATGAGAAGAATTTGTCGTCTTTGTGGCGACACGTTTTTTAAGAGGAAAGATATGCGTCTGAGGAGAGCCTGTGTCACCAGGAGCACCCGTTTCCGGAGTGAAGGGAGAAAGCCAGAACTTCGCCGGGAAATTTTCCGCATGAAAGAAAATATCGTATCGGTGGCATGTATGAAATTTTGAGGAGGAAATTTTTCTGGCGGAACGAATGGCCTCGGAACGCCATTTTTTCGATAGAAAGCGTTCAATTTTTCTTTCATAAAAAGCGGAACATCCGTGTCCGGGAGCGTTTCGGTGGGGAGCGGTGCTTCTGTCTTTCTTTCTGCTGGGGCTGACTCGGATTGTGGTGTCGGAAGCGGGGGAAATCCCGGTCTCTCGTGGAAAATGGGAGTTTTCTCCTTTGTTTGTTGGATCGTCGTTTCTTGCGGGGATGGCGAAAATTTTCGAAAAGATCTTTTTTGCAACTGTTTACGCAGGAAGCGCGCGGTTTTTCTGGCGGTGGCGCCGCTTTTTTTTGTCAGTTCGGCAAAAAAGATGAAGCTGTATTTTTTCCCCTTGCGCAGGAGCCTTCCCTGAGAAACAAAGAATAAGCCCAGTGTGTGGAGTACGTTCTGAAGCGAGAGCTTGATATGTTCGAGACTCTGGTTGGCTTCTGTTTTTCCGAATGTGCTCCCCTGGACATAGATATGGCCGGTTTTGGAATCGACATATTCTTCCGGGGCGCCGGTTTCCTGCTCGCCTTCCTGTTGGAAAGAGGCGGTTCCCGGAGTTTTGGTTTTTGGGACGAACGCTTCTTGACTGAAGACATTGCCAGTGGTTTCTTTCGCTCTTTCTTCCTGTTTTTGCGGCGCTGGGAAGGGTCTGCCTTCTTGAAAATCGAGAACGACGGTGCCGGCCATATCAAGCTCATTGATGAGCACGGTGCGCAAGAATTGCCCGAAATGCTCCCCATCCATCCGCAGAGCGTTTTTCTCGAGATCTTCGAGAGGCAGGAGACCGAGGAGTTCCGGCGAGGTGAAGATGACCTTGTCTCGGGGCAGCAGGCGCCCGCTGGAAACTTCGACGAATGTCTTGATGGGGTGGACGTGGGATTCTTCGGAAGCCAGCCCGGCGCTTATTTCTGAAAGGCTGTTGTTTCGCAAGAGAAGAATCTGGGCTTGGCCGGTAACGGAAAAGTGAAGATTGTTTTTTTCCAGGATGCCGAGCGCGCCATGGCATTTCCCCAGCCAGGCGATATTGCCGTGCTTCACGATTTCGGCCAGCGCGAGATTGATCTTGTGGAGAGCGGCTTCAAAACTTTCGATAGCGCCGCGGCGCGGGTTGCTGAAGTATTCTTTTTTGGCGACGGAAGCGAGGAAATTGACGATGTATGCCGAGTCTTCGCTCCGGTCGGCAATTTCAAACACACCTACCAAGGTGCCGAGCGGGCTTTTGGTGACGTTTTCGCCGCTGTAAGTGAAAACTTTGACGAAGGGCTCGACAGAACGTCCATTGGCGACGAGAATTTCCACTATGGTTCTCTCGAGCGGAGCAGCCGTCCTGATTTTGTCCTGGCGTTTTTTCTCCAACATACCCGGTGGAACAACTTTGAACAGAAAAGGTATTTTCTCTATCTAAGCTGTTGCTTTTGTATATTTCTGTATTATGTGAGTTAATCTTTACGTTTTTTATATCGTTTTTCAAAGTTGTGTCACCGGGCGTACTTCTCCAGTATACCACAGAAAAGCTCTTGAGAGAGAGCTTTTTGGAGCTTTTTGCAAATTATGGCATAGTCAGAAGTCCTTTTGACTTTTTCTGTCATTTTTCGTATACTGCGGAAAGAAGACCGTTCGCTGTGGTGTGTCGTCGTAACGAATGAAAACCCTATGTCGCTTGTCCTCTTTGATGCGCTGTTCGGATCGAAAGCTCGTGCCCGTCTTATCCGTTTTTTTCTCCTCAATCCGGGGGCAGGGTTCAAAGTGGCCGAAGTTTCTGAAAAGACGCTTATTCCCAAGGGAGAGACCTTTCGCGAACTTTCCCGCCTGGTCAAGATGAAAATGGTTCTTGAGCGCTCTCGCAAAGGGCGCAAACATTTCGTCGGCAACGAAGAATTCCCTTTTTATACGGAATTGAAGAGCCTCGTTTCGAAATTGAATGTGCATGCCCAATCGCAGGTGTTCCGTAAATTGAAAATAATAGGCGAAGTGAAACTGACTCTCATCAGCGGCCTCTTTCTCAATTATCCCAAGAGCAAGGTGGATATGATTCTCGTAGTGAATAACGTCAATCGGACGAAGCTCCGGCATGCCATGGCTCATCTGGAAGCGGAGGTCGGCAAGGAAATCCGCTTTGTGCTGATGAATAGCGAGGAGTTGCACTATCGGCTGAATATGCTGGATCGCTTCTTCATCGAATTCCTCGAAGGTCCGTACGAAGAGGTGACCAACAAGGTTCCCGAGCTGAAACGCTTTATTGCCGGCCTGAAGAAGTAGTTTAGTAATACCTAATAAAAATCCTTAGGCCAAATTTTGAAATGAAACATCGAGTCTCGCCTGGGTGGGATTAGGAATTAGGAATTAGAAATTAGGAATTAGAAATTGTTTTTTCTAAAAAACGAAAGTATGCTCACGGGGGGACTTATTTTTCTAGGAGTTGTGATAGCTGGTCTTCTGTTGTGGCTGGCTTTTTCTTTGCGCAAAGAGCGGTCATCTGCGGGCAGTACCCAGGCGGAGATCGAGAATATGAGTCGTCGTTTTGATGAGCAATTGCACTCGGTCGGGAGCGCCTTTAATCAGCAGTTGACGAATTTTCAGCATACGCTGGACAATCGCTTGGCAGACAATGGGAAGCGCCTCGATGAACGCCTCGATGGTGCGGCTCGCTCGTATGCCGATGTGCAGAAAAGCCTTGAGCAGATGCGCCAATCCAGCGACAAGATCCTGGAAGTCGGGAAAGAAGTGGCGTCGCTTCAGGAAATCTTGAAGGCCCCGAAGATCCGTGGCGGTTTTGGGGAGCTTATGCTTCAGGATATCCTCTCCCAGATGCTGCCTAAGGAAAATTTCGTTTTGCAGTATGTTTTCAAGAGCGGCGAAGCGGTCGATGCTATCATCAAGCTGAAGGGGGGGATGGTGAGCGTCGATTCCAAATTTCCGCTGGAAAATTTCAAGAGGATTATTGCGGCGAAAACCGATGAAGAGAAGCGCCTGGCGCGCAGGCAGTTTTATACCGATGTGAAGAAGCATGTGGATGCGATCGCGGGCAAGTACATCGTTCCGAACGAGGGGACGCTCGATTTCGCGCTGATGTATATTCCGGCGGAAAACGTCTATTATGAAATTATCATCAAGGATGATGACGAACAGGGGCTACTCGACTATCTGACCCGGAAGCGCATTATGCCGGTTTCTCCCAATTCTTTTTATGCCTATATGCGGACGATCCTCTTCGGACTGCAGGGCCTGCAGATCGAGAAGCGGGCCAAGGAGATTATGGGGCAATTGGAGACATTGGCCCGCGAGCATGAAAAATTCGAGCGGGAATTCGATGTCCTCGGCAACCACATCGGCAACGCGCAGAAGAAATACGATGATGCTGAGAAACGCCTGTACAGAGTTACCGACCAGCTGGAGCATGCGCGCATGGGATTGGAACAGGGCGCCGCCGAGTCCCTGCCGGCTCTCGGAAAAGGAGAAGAACATCCGCCTGTGACGACAACGTATGTTCCAGAATGAAAAAAGAGACGAGAGAGGCTGGGATGTCGATATCGCGGAGTCGGAAAAGGGTGCTCCTTTCTTCAAGAACACGATCGTGCGGGTCCTCCTCTCTGCCAATGTTCTTTTTCTCTCTGCCAGTTTCTCGGTACTCGGGTATTTCATCCGACCGTCTGAAAATCTTTTTATCCTTCATTACAATGTGTATTTCGGCGTGGAAATCCAAGGCATCTGGTGGCAGGCATTTATTCTTCCGCTGACCGGCGTACTGTTCTTTGGCGGGCATCTTTTTTTTGCCAGCCGCTTGTATAGAAAAACTGAACGCATCGCGAGCTATCTCATGCTCTTCGGATCGTGGCTTATCAGTGTCGGCATACTGGTCGCGAGTGCGGGTATCGCATTTATCAACTATTAGTTTTGATCGAGGGGAGTATGTGGACTGAGCTCTATCTCGCGCCATTTCTTACAGCGTTTGCCCTGACGGCCGGGCTCATTCTCATGTTTCTCCTCACTCCTCTTTTCCGGCGGGCGGTATGGCGCTCCGAGAGGCGGCATGGCTATAAAAAGACCCTTTCTCGCCTGGGAGGCGTCGCGATGCTCAGCGCCTTCATTTTTGCCGTATTTTTTGATCCGCACCTCGTCCTGACACGGGAATTTTATGGCTTGCTGTTCGGGGGAGTGCTGATTTTCATTTTCGGCCTGTGGGATGATTTGAGCGAACTGGGATGGAAAATCCAAGTTTTTTTCCAGGTGGCGCTCACGGCGCTTATTTTTATCTTCGGGATGCGGATTACCTCGCTTACCAATCCTTTCGGAGGCGTATGGATTTTTCCGTACAGCGATTTTGTCATTCCGGGGTTCGGCATCCTTTTTGTATGGTTTTTTTTGGTGATGAATGCGATGAATTGGCTGGATGGCGTCGATGGGCTCTGCGGGGGAGTAGCGCTCATCACGCTCGTCACCATTTTTTTCCTCAGCCTGAAACCGGAAGTTTTCCAACCGCCGATCAATCGCTGGTTTTCTTTTTTTCAATGTGTATCCGGCGCGCATTCTGGCCGGGACGGTGGGCTCGATGTTCCTGGGATTTCTTGTTGCGACGCTGGCAGTCATCGCCGGGACAAAGATCGCCACAGCTCTATTGGTTCTGTCGCTTCCTATCGCGGATGCCTTTTTTGTTATTTGGCAGCGTCTTCGCGAGCGAGTTTCTATTTTTCAGCCTGATAAGCGCCATCTGCACTACAAGCTGATGGAACTCGGCTGGTCTGAGCGCCGGATCGCCTGGTTTTTCTTCGGTGTGACGGCTCTCATCGCCCTGATCGCCTTGAATACGCAGGCACTGGGGAAATTTCTGGCGTTTTTGTTAGTGCTAGGAATATTGTTTTCTATTCTGCTCTTCGTAGATTTTAAGACGCGGAAAAAGGAAGGCACATGATTCTTCCAATACACGGACTTGCGCAGACTGGACACAGCCAACACAGCGCTAAATGGGCTAATACGGACTATAATAGTAGACTTAGCGGAATAAGAAAGGAGTCAGTATCAGCCAGCGTAAAAGTCAGTATCAGCCAGTAAAAGTGAAACGTATGACGCTCTCGGCCAGGCTTGCGACAGGTTGTGCGGCAGCACTGATTTTTGGTATTGTTCTCTGGCGGTTCTGGCCCTCCCTTCAATATGATGCTTTGCCGACACAGATGGAGCTGGGCGGAGAGCGTTTCACGCTAGAAACCGTACTGACAGAGGAAGCGCGGGAGAAGGGTTTGGGGGGCAGGGAAAGTCTCTGCCGAACATGCGCGATGCTATTCGTATTCGAGAAACCGGGACGGTATGCGTTTTGGATGAAGGATATGCGTTTCCCTATTGACATTGTTTGGCTCTTTCAAAACAGGGCGGTTTTTGTCGCACGTGAGGTCAGTCCTGATTTTTCCGGCATTCTCGATTCGGCGGTCGTCGCTGATCAGATCATCGAACTCTCTGCGGGCGCGGCCAAGAACGTGGATGTGGGGGAGAAAGTGCGGTTTTCTTACTAAGAGGTACTGAACGACAAAACCCCGCCGTTGCGGGGTCTTATATATTTTAATCAAAGAAAGAACGGTGCTTCTGTATTTCGGTTGGCGTCTAGCGATAAGCGCTGACGCGGGCAGAGTACTTCTTTAAATTCTGCAGTTGCCTGTCATTGAGAGTCTTAGATTTCTCGATGCCTTGCTTGATGAGATTCTTGGAAAATTCAATCGATGTCTTAGTTGTCACGGCGCCTCGGAAACTGACATTCTTGCGAAGGTAGTCTTCGATGTAAACTTTATGTTCGGCGGATAAAGACGAATCAGGATTCTTTTCGAGGTAGTGAGCGAGTGCGCGGCGCGCCAAGTGTGTCGAGCCGTTTCCGCGTTCAGCTTGCTCGATAAAAGATGTTTCCGTCTCTCGGCTGAGTTCTGGAGTGACGACAACGCCAGACTTCACTTCTACCTTTATGGCGCTTGGCGGCTGTTTGTCTCCGGTCTGATCTGTGCCAGTGTCGCTGCCTTTCGTCTCGAGGAGGGTGTTTGCGCCATCATCAGTGATAGTTTGCGAACGCTGCGAGTATGAGTAGATGCCCAGTGCGATCGCGGCGACAATGAACACGCTGACAATGATACGGAGATTTTCCTGGATCCAGGCCTTGGCTTGATCAGCAGAAGATTCTTCGAAAATGGGGTCTTGCTGTTCCATAGTGTTCACCTCTCTTTCTAGCTTTAGTTAATTTTGAATGTACCGCTTGCGTTGAAGCACGTCTCGGCTTACCAGGCTATCTTTTCCATCGTTGATAAACCATATCGACCCCCTACCTTTTCATACTACGTCTTTGAAAAATGGCTGTCAACTGGACAAAACGGGCGATTTTTGGCGTGGTAAAGGGAAAATTTTAGAGAAGAATCCATCCGTCGCTAAGGCTCTGGCGGGCAGGTAGGAATTATGAATCCCTGCCCGTCCGGCAGGCGGGAGGAATTAAGGTTGAAAAGCGGTATTGAGAGAGTGTTTTATCAGACAGACTCTTAATAAAATAACGGGTATTAGACCCCAGGGCAAGCCCTGAGCCCAATCCCTCCGCGGCAAGCCGCGGGGTATTGAACCTGATTTTACCGGCACTGCGCTCGGAAACGAAAGTTTCCTTTCGCTTCGCTCGCTTCGTTCGGTAATAAAATCAAAATTTAAAAATCCCTGCCTGCCGGCAGACAGGAAAATGCAAAATGACCCGTCTCGCCAATGGCTTTGCCGAGGTGGACAGATTAAAATTCAAAAATGAAATGAATCAAATCTGTTTTGAATTCCAAAATTTTTTATATTTTACATAGCAATTTTTACTTTTGAGATTTACATTTTAAATTTTTTCTTAGGGGGTTGACCCCGTTAGAAGTCTGCCAAAATAATATACTTTATAATGATTATTTTTCTTTTTAGACGTTTGCATATTGAAATTAGCCAGCTAGACTTCTAACGGGGTTGACAGATATTATTTTCTTATTGTATTTTGCATAAAAAAGAGTATAATAAAAATGTACAGGAAAATTTTTCTGTATCACGCACAAAGAAAACAAACATTTGTTGTGTGAAACAAAAAAAATAATCCGCTTCCTTTTTCTCCCCATAAACTTATGGAGCATGAAAATGAGAAGTAGGTGTAGAAGGAGGTGAGTATTATGGCTAAGAAAAAAGCAGCCAAGAGAAAGAAGGCTACAAAGAAGAAGAAAGGTGGTAAGAAACGAAAGTAGTTTCGCTTTCTTCGGTTCTTTTAGTTCAAAAAACAAAAAACCCCAATCCGCTAACTGGCGGAGGGGTTTTTTGTCTGTTTTTCGCAATGTTTACTGTATATGAATCTCTACGACGCGCTCTTTTTGGGCGAGATCTTCATGTATCTGCATCTTTGCTCTTGGAAAAAACTCTAGAACAAAGCTCTGTAAGGGGAGTCTCTGTTCGGGACTTATTTCTAGAAAGAGAGTGATAGGGTGTTTCTGCATATGAAAACTTTTGATATCTTCCAGCAACCGATAATAATGATCCAGTCCCGCACGTTCGCTTAAAAGAGCTTCTCTCGGTTCATATGCGTGAACATCCTCCGAGGTGTTGTCATAGAGGCTGTGTGAGAGATAGGGAAGATTGGCAGTGATAACGATCTCGCTTGTTGAAAAGATTTTTTTGTCGAGCGGCTGAAGAAGATCGCCTTTGTGGAATTTGATGAGACCGTCTCCATCGTGTCGTTTTGCATTTTGCCTTGCGATTACAAGCGCTGCTTCGGAAAAATCTGCAGCATAATACCTGATACCTGATACCTGATACCTTTTTTCTATTTCTTTGGCGATAGAGATAATAATGTTCCCGCTGCCCGTGCCAACATCAATGATAGCAAGTTTTTGTTTGTTGTTAACTGTTAATTGTTGGCTCTTAGTCGAGGCGTGCTTTAGCGCGCTTTCGACTAAGAGTTCCGTTTCCGGGCGCGGGATGAGCGTATCTTGGGTAACGAGAAAATCGTAACCATAGAATTCTTTGTGGCCGACGATATACGCTATTGGTTCATGCTTGAGACGGCGCCGGAAGTAATCTCTGGCGAGAGTTTCATCTTTTGGATCAAGGGCGTATTCCGGGTGAGCCAGAAAGAAAACCTTCTTTTTTTTCGTCGCGTGAGCCAGAAGGATAAAAAAATCTTCCGGAGCGATTGCCGGAAGGAACATTTTTTGTAGTTCTGTAACAGTCATATTTCAATTTCCTAAAAGCTAAAAAGCTGATGAAGCTAAAAGCTATAAGCTTTCTTACCGCTCCTGTCTTTCCAGTTTGCGGCGGATATCCTCTTCTTCCAGAGCGGCGATAATTGGTTCGCAAGAGCCACCAAGGATTTGCGGGATATTGCTCCATGACATCTTGATCCGATGATCGGTGATGCGATCCTGGGGAAAGTTGTAGGTGCGGATTTTCTCGCTGCGATCGCCAGTGCCGATCTGGCTACGGCGGGCATCGCCTTGCTCCTTGGCGCGTTTTT
>Ga0209212_1009383_pt1 | contig 10218 bp, 11 predicted proteins | sample RifGroC2_FD_183996 | JGI IMG/M metagenome (GOLD analysis project Ga0209212, IMG submission 183996) | Groundwater microbial communities from Rifle, Colorado, USA - Groundwater C2 (SPAdes) (version 2) | ecosystem: Environmental > Aquatic > Deep subsurface > Groundwater | place: Rifle, Colorado... | reverse complement strand
GCTGATTGGAGCGGTCGTTGGTTATGCAACGTATAGAATCATGAGTCATTGAGGTGAAACGATGAACTACAAAAACTTGATAGTGCCTCCGGGCAAAAAGATTAAACTAAAAAACTACGATCCAAACTACACGGGAAAATTCAAAAAGAGGAAGGCAACCGCAAAAAAGCTGGATCAGGACATTCAAAAGTTGGCGGAATATCAGGATGTTCTTTACGCGCAGAACATCTATGGCTTGTTGTTGGTCTTTCAGGCCCTGGATGCGGCGGGCAAGGATAGCGCCATTAAGCATGTCATGTCAGGCGTCAACCCCCAGGGGTGTCAGGTCTTTAGCTTCAAGGTGCCTTCGGCTGAAGAGCTTGATCATGACTATTTGTGGCGTTATACGAAAGACCTTCCCGAGCGCGGGCGCATAGGGATATTCAACAGATCCTACTACGAGGAGGTGCTGGTCGTCCGAGTCCACCCTGAGATCTTGGAAAAGCAGCAACTCCCGCCCGGCGCGAAGGATAAGAATATTTGGCAGCGTCGCTTTCAAGACATCAACAATTTTGAAAAGTACCTTGTGCACAACGGCATCATTGTCATGAAGTTCTTTCTCAACGTATCGAAACGGGAACAAAAACAGAGATTTCTAGAACGCCTTACCTTGTCTCAAAAGAACTGGAAATTCTCTTCAACGGACGCTAAGGAGAGGAGCTATTGGATTCGTTACATGAAGGCCTACGAGGACGTCTTCAACCATACCAGCACCAAGTGGGCCCCATGGTACATTATTCCCGCCAATCATAAATGGTTTACCCGGGTCGCCATCGCCGATATCATTATCGCGAGGATCAAGGCTCTAAAATTGAGTTACCCCTCAGTATCAAAACAGCAGAGCAGGGATCTTCTCAAGACCAAGCGGATGTTGGAAAGGGGAGCCGTATAAGGGCCCGCGTGCCTGTGCGTTCGATCCTCGCAGGCACTCGCCTTGATCGCGGGATGGAGAGCCAGGCGGCGACGGCGCGCTGCCTCCTGGGGGATGAGAATTGAAGCAGAGGGTCAGGATCGGCACCTCCGGTTATTCCTACCCGGGTCCCGCGCCGCAAGGCTGGTACGGGGTTTTCTATCCCGAGAAGAAAGCCAAAAAGTTCGATGAGCTTGCCTTCTACTCGTCGTTTTTTGACAGCGTAGAGATCAACAGCACTTTCTACCGACCTCCGGCTCCCGGCATGGCCGAGGCTTGGGCGAAAAGGAGCCCGGCTGATTTTGAGTTCGCGGTCAAGGTGTGGCAGAAGTTCACGCACCCGATGAAGCTGGGCGAGGAGACGGGTGAGAAGGGCCGAAATTGGGAGGCGCCTACGCAGGCCGACGTCGAGCTTTTCAAAAGGGGCGTCGGACCTCTCTCGGATTGCGGCAAGCTCGGCGTTCTGCTCTTCCAATATCCCCCCGGATTTCACTACAGCGAGGAAAACGCGGAAAAACTCGGTTGGACTCTCGACGTCTTCAAGGATTATCCCAAAGCGGTTGAGCTTCGCCATCGAAGCTGGAGCGACAAGGGCGCGGAAACCAAGAGACTGTTGGGGCAATGCGGGGCCACCTGGGCCGTCATCGACGAGCCCAAGTTTGCCTCTTCGGTGGTGCAGGGGTTCGAGCCCATGGGGAATATCTTTTACCTGCGTTTGCACGGACGAAACCGGGAGAAATGGTGGAGCCACAAAGAGGCGTGGGAGAGGTACGATTATTTCTACGGGCCCGAAGAGATCCGCTCCCTGGCGGGTGGGGTCGGGGAAGCGGCCGAGAAGTCTCCGAGAGCGAAGATCTATGTCCTATTCAACAACCACGCCAGGGGTCAGGCCGTGGCGGATGCAGTCATGCTCAAGCGGGAGCTGGGGCAGGAGGTAGCTGCCGCTCTGCCCGAGAGCCTCGTTCGGGCCTATCCCCAGCTTGCCGGCTTCGGCAGGGTCCAAGATCGGGACACGCTCTTTTAGAGCTTCAGGCTTGCGCTCTTTTTCCCAGATCGATGAGTTCTATTTTGTAGCCGTTGGGATCTTCGATGAAGGCGATCTCGGAGCCTCCATGTTTCATCGGCCCTGGTTCACGCACGATCTTTGCCCCTTTGGCGCGGAGCGTCTCACAGGTTTGGTAGAGGTCGTCCACCCCGAGCGCGATGTGGCCAAAGGCGTTCCCCGGATCGTATTGGTGCGTGTCCCAGTTGTAAGTTAGTTCGATGACAGTTGTTTCCGACTCGGGACCGTAGCCGACAAAGGCGAGAGTAAAACGCCCCGACGGGTAATCTTTTTTCCTCAGGAGCTTCATTCCTAAAACGTCGCAATAAAACTTGATCGACCCATCCAGGTCATTGACCCGGATCATGGTATGAAGAATTTTCATAACGGACCCTCCAAAACCCCCTTTCACCATAACCTGCGCCGCGCGTCAAGAAGCTTGAGGTTCGACCGGCATCTTGGCAGAGGGCGCGGATATGGGATATATATCGGTCCGGGCCGGCACAGACACATCAACGATAAAGGAGGCACCCTCTATGGAAAATCGTCGCTACGACTATCAGCCAATTATCAGGCGGAAGAAAATAAGGTGGCCCAACGGCGCCAGGATCGCGCTATGGGTTTGCCCGAACATTGAGTACTTCCACATCGATAAGGCCATCCCGGCGGCATCGGCTTCGCACTTGCCCGATATCCAGGGTTACACGCTGCGCGATTATGGATCGCGCGCTGGCGTGTTTCGCCTGATGGATGTTCTCGATAAGCACGGGATCAGGGCGAGCGTCCTGCTCAACGCCGAGGTGTGCGAAAGGCATCCTGCCATCATTGAGGAAGGAAAGAAGCGGAACTGGGAGTGGTTGGGGCACGGGTTAACCAACAACGTGCGCATGGGTGATTACCCTCCAGAAGAGGAGCGAAAAATTATCCGCCAAGTCAAGGAGACAATCACCGCCGCAGTCGGGAAGGCTCCGAAAGGCTGGCTCGGGCCCGGGCTGGTGGAGACCTTCGATACACCGGACCACTTGGCTGCCGAGGGATTCGAATATCTGTGTGACTGGGGGTGCGACGATCAGCCGATTCCTATGCGCGTTCGCAGCGGCCGGATGGTCATGGTGCCCTATCAGCAGGGGATCAACGATATCAGCACATTGCTGCATTTTCACCATACCCCGGAAGAATATTTTCGTATGGTTTGCGATCAATTTGATATCTTGTATCAAGAGGGGGCGGAAAACGGACGGGTCATGGCAATCCCGCTGCATCCCTTTGTTATCGGGCTGCCGTTTCGCATCAAGTATCTGGACAAGGCCCTAGAGTACATCTGTTCCCACGAGGGCGTCTGGCGTGCAACGGGCTGGGAAATAGCGGATTGGTACTATCGACACTATTATGAAGATCCCGGTGCGCTGGAGTCCTAAGATAGGATTTGAAGCTCGCTCACACATACTGGGACGCGGGTAGCCTGCTCAGCAGGGCAATAGGCTTTGGCGAAAGAATGGAAAGTAGATGACGTCCTGGAACTTCGACGTTGCTTCTGGTAAGAAAAAAAACACCAGCAAAGACGAATCGCCAGGTGCGCGGGGTCATTTTTTAGGAGAGAAGCTGAAAGTATAGGCATGGAGGTGCGACATTGATGAGATTGGATAACCAAGTGGCCATAGTTACAGGTGCCGGGCGTAATATCGGCGAAGATATAGCCAAGACCTTTGCTCAAGAGGGGGCTCGCGTCGCTGTGGTCGATCTCGATAAGGGAAGAGGAGAACGGGTAGCAAGTGAGATCAACGCGGCAAATAGGGATCGTGCCATATCCATCGTCTGTGATGTTTCTTCTTCTGCGGATGTGGAGAAGATGGTCAAGACTGTCGTTCAAAAATGGGGTGGAGTGGATATTCTGGTTAACAATGCTGCCTGGACCGACCGCAAGACTATCTTGGATCTCACCGAGGAAGAATGGGATAAGGTCATGGCGATCTCGCTCAAGAGTGTCTTTCTCTGCACCAAGCTCGCCGCGCGCATCATGGTGGACCAGAAGCGCAAGGGCCGCATCGTCAACATCTCCTCCACATCGGGCTATACCGGGAGGTCCGATGCCACCGCCTATACTGCGGCAAAGGCCGGCATTCTAAATCTCACCCGTTCCCTGGCGGTTCAGCTCTCTAGTTATGGCATTCGTGTGAACTCCGTTACCCCCAACCGGATCGGCTCGCCGGTTGGGGAGGATGTAGTACCGGAAAACCGTTTTGTCAGAAACCTTGTCGGTCGGCGGGGAACCCCTAAGGATATTGCCGCAGCTGTGCTGTTCCTCTGTTCGGAGGAATCCGACTTTATCACGGCTGCGGATCTTCTGGTCGACGGTGGGGCCATGGCTTCTAAGATTTAAAAGTGATTCCGGTTCGCATTAAGCGCAGGGCTGCTGTTAAAAGCCCTCATGGCCAATTTCTCCGAGGAAACTCCAGCCCTGGACACAGATCCCGTTTGATTTTCCGCCAGTCTCTCATTGATAAATGCCGGAGGAATAATAGCCCTTCGTACGTTTGTTAAATAGCCTACTAACTTGAGATCACTTGTTTTTGGCTGTTTCATGGTAAAGCCTCTTCCTTGTCGCTGCGACGGCGTGGAATCAAGTAAACGGGGATATGAGGCACTGATTAGCCAGCCACTTCACCGTTATTGACCCCGATGTTGAATGCCTCAACATCAGACCAAGCCAAGGCGATTAGCAATAGCGGTCATGGAATGTTATTCATGGTATGATTCCTTTAGGCTATCGCACAGGGGGGGCGATGAACTCTGAAAGGGCGAGGAGCCGGACTTGTCATCTGAGACAAAATAGCATGCGCTGGACGAGATCGACTCAAGTTTTCGGTTTTAAGCTGAGTTATGGCCACAGCCCGTAAAGACATGCTTTCCCCAGCCGAGATGGCGAACCGCGAACAGACAAGAAATGATGCCTCCCCTGGGCTTTCTCAGGATGGGCCGATCCCTTGTACGGTCGAACTGTTCGGAACCGCCCGCCTGCGTGCGAAGACAGCAAAGGTCGCTCTCGTATTGCCGCCCCAAGCCGTTCTCTCAAGCGTCTTCATGGCCTTGGCCGGAGAGCTGCCGGTTTTGGTAGGGTCGGTGATCGCCCCTGACCGAAGCAAGCTGACCAGCGGCTACGCCTGCAACATCAATGGGCTTGACTTTGTACGGGACCCGGGATTTAAGATCAATCCGGGAGATAGCATTATCATCATCTCCAACGATGCTGGAGGCTGAGGCATGTACGGCTTTGACGGTCGTCTGCTCCACATCGACCTAACCAAGAAAGCCCACCATTGGCTTAGCCTGGAAGAGTCCCGTCTGCGAGCGGTCCTCGGCGGGATTGGTCTTGGTGTTAGCCTGCTGCACGATCTTGCCCCTCCCGGCGTTGAGCCCTTGTCTCCGGATAATCCTCTGATTTTTGCCAGCGCGCCCCTGGTTGGCACCGAGCTGACCAGCACCGCCAAATATGCCGTGGTCACTAAATCCCCGCTGACCGGCTTTATTACCGACTCACTTTCCTCCAGCTTTTTTGCCCTAGAGCTGAAGCGGGCCGGTCTCGACGCGCTGGTGATCACCGGTCGAGCGTCTTCGCTGGTATATGTCTTCATCGAGAACGAAAAGGTGGAGGTGAGGGAGGGCGAATACCTGTGCGGCAAAAGTCCCGCTGAAACGGAAGCTCTCATTCGTTCCGAGCTCAAGGATGCGGACTTGCGTGTAGCAGCCATTGGCCAGGCCGGAGAAAACCTCGTACGCTTTGCCACCATCAGCAACGATGGCCGCCAAGCCGGTCGTGGAGGCGTGGGCGCGGTGATGGGATCCAAAAACCTGAAAGCCATCGCCTTGCGGGGCCGCGGTGGAGTCCGGGTAGCCGACCCGCGCGGCGTCGAGGCCATCGCCGAATCCATGCGGCGCCTGAGCCTGGGACCGCTGACCACGAAGTACCGGGACATCGGAACCGTGGCGAACCTTGCGGTTTTCAACCGTCTCGGAGCCTTGCCCACGCGCAATTTTCTGCAGTCGACCTTCGATCACGCCGAAGCCCTGAGCGGGGAAAGCCTGGCGGAAAATAACTTCAGCCGCAGGCAGGGCTGCGCGTCCTGTACGATCCGTTGCGAACGACTCTTCAAGTCTCTGGCCGGAGGGGAGCAACGCCTGGAATACGAGAGCCTGTATGCCCTGGGGCCGCTGTGCGGGATTAAGGACCCGGAGGTGGTGCTCCAGGCCGCTCATCTGTGTGATCTCTACGGTCTCGATACCATCAGCACGGGTGGGACGCTCGCGTGGGCCATGGAGTGCACGGAGAAGGGGCTATTACTTGAGGATCATGACCTTGGCCTCCGCTTTGGTCGAGCCGACGCTATTCTGGCGGCCATTCCGCTGATCGCCCAGCGCAGCGGCTTTGGCTCTATCCTGGCCGAAGGCTCGAGGCGGGCGGCTCTGCGAGTCGGCAAAGACGCGATGCACTGGGCGATGCACGTAAAAGGCTTGGAACTTCCCGGCTACGAGCCGCGCAGCTTGAAGAGCATGGCGCTCGGACTGGCGGTAAGCCCGCGTGGCGCTTGCCACAATCGCTCCGGCGCATACGAGGCTGACTTCTCCGGACAGGTCGATCGCTTGAGCGCGGACCCTGGCAGGGGAGCTCTGGTGGTCGCCGGAGAAGACTTTGCGGCCGTGCTGGACTCACTGATTATCTGCAAGTTCCTGCGAAAGTGCTTCACCGACTTTTATGCCGAGGCGGCAAATCTACTCGAGAAGGTAACTGGCTGGCCGATCTCCGCTGCTGAGTTGCGTCGGGTGGGCGAGCGGGTTTGCACGCTCAAGAAGCTGTTCAACATCCGCGAGGGCTGGAAGCCGGAAGATGACTGGCTGCCCCAGCGCCTTCTTAGTGAGCCTCTTTCTACTGGCGTTGCTCGAGGCGCAACCTTGACTCCTTCAGAGCTCCGGGAAATGATCCAGGGCTACTATAGAGCGAGAGAGTGGCATGAGAACGGCTTTATTCCGGAGAAGAAATTAACCGCGCTGGGGATACCGGCTCTTACCAGCGCTCTCCTCAAGGCGGAGAGAAAATCTCCCGCCCGCGAAAGGGAAAAAGGGGATAACTCCAATTATTGAAAGTCGGTAATGGATAAATGACTCCACCGGTCAGCCGGGCTGTCCCTGCGGGTTACGCATTTTGAAAAAACACTTGTGTAAACATCGGTGCGCCAGCACTCTCGATTTAGCTTTGCTGGCTTTGACTTCGCGACCATAATCGTCGAACACAACGAAGGACGTCCGCATCGGCGGATCGGCTCTGGTATCGACGGCAACCCAATAGTTCTTCCGCTCACGAACTAGGCGGGCGATAATCTGATAACAGCGGCGGTCGCCATCAGCACGGCGCGAAGCCCGTCGCGCGACCTCGACGTGCCAGATTTGTGAGATGTTCAAACTCTTTTTTCGTGGCATAGATTTTCTATCTCCCGAGGTCGCCTTGCCGGATTAACCTTTCTCGTGGGCTCTACACGCAAGCGCACCTTAATTATGAAGCGAGCTCATGCAGCCTGAGATTATCCAGAAAACATCACCTAATTCAACGCCCAACTTTAGAAATCGCCCCCCCTCCAGATTCTTTTCCGGCTGCGTCATGTTTCTGCAACGGTTACCCCGGGGGAGCTCTGCTGCATCCGTTTCTGGTTTGTATCTATTTGTAAATCTTGATAAACAACCCGTTTAGACCGTTTAGTCATTGACGTTTCCAAAAAAACACGGACAATTAAAGCATGGGCTGTTTTTCTTAAGTATCATCCCCCCACGGCGTAAACGCCAGAGGAGACCCTATGAACAATCGCACTATTAAGGTCAGACTCATGAAGGCTGAGGATTTTGACGCTGTGGTTGGCATTGACGAGAAAGTGATCAACACGGCGCGCAGAGAATACTATCAAATGAAATTTGAAATGCTGTTTAAAACCAGTGATTACATACCCGCGTCACTGGTGGCAGAACAAGAAGATGGAACCGTGGTGGGATTTGTAATGGGGACAACGTATATGGGAGAATTTGGTATTTTCCAGGAACAAGCATCGTTGGATACCATCGGTGTTGATCCCGATTGTCAGGAAAAGGGTATCGGCAAGCAGTTAATTGATGAGTTTGTCGATCATCTGAGAAGCCTCGGGGTGAAAAAAGTAAATACCCTGGTGGATAAGGGAGATGTGAGCCTGACACGTTTCTTTGCCTCGAACAAATTTACTCCCTCAGCAACCATTAACCTGGAGCGAAGTCTATAATCCCATAGCCACATCCTGCGATTATATATCAAGTCCCTCTCAGCCCGCCGGCTTTTCAGCACCTCGTCGAGCGGACCGTAGTCCATGAGCGCGCGGCTGTTCGCTTTTTGCTGGATCTGGCCGGGTTCTTAGGGTCGGCGGCGTCGCGAAACGCCTGGACATCTTCAAAAGTCAGGAAACGCTGTGCGGCAGCTTGGGAATGGGGCGACGGCCGAAAAGATCAACAAGGTTTGCCTGAGCTCGGCGTTGTGATTATCAGGCCTGAGTCTGGACTTAATCGTATTTCTTCACAACAGCGTGCCGTTTTACGCGAATCGTAAAATTTGCTAAAGTGCCAACGGATGATCCGAAGCTTCAAGGACCGGAAGACGGAGGATTTCTTCGGTGGAGAGAATGTCAGGCAGTTCTCGGGGTTCAAGAAGACGGCGGAGCGCAAGCTGGTGTTGCTGGATAGCGCAGTGAAGCTCGGCGACCTCGCCGCGAGTCCCGGAAGTAGATTGGAAAAGTTGTCGGGAAACAGGGCCGGACAATACAGTATCCGGATCAACGACCAATGGCGGATCTGTTTTACTTGGAAAGACGACGGTCCGCATGACGTTGAAATCGTGGACTATCATTAAGGAGTAACAAATGAAAAAGAATGGAATGCGACCGGTTCCGCCGGGTGAAATTCTCAACGAGGAGTTTTTGAAACCGCTGGGCCTGACGGCAAACGCGCTCGCGAAGGCGATCGGGGTGCCGCCCAACCGGATCACGGCGATTCTGAAGGATGAAAGAGGCATCACCGGGGACACGGCGATCCGCCTGGGAACGTTTTTCAAAACCTCGGCGGAATTCTGGATGAACCTGCAAATGACCTACGACTTGCGTAACGCCGAGAAGGCGCTGCCGGCGAGGGTGAGAAAGAGTATCGAAGACAACAGGAGCGTGCTGGCATGATACGGACTGTCAAAGGTAAAGATGCGACCCCCAGCGCGTTTACTGAGATCGCAGCGCCTGAAGCGTAGGCGGCACGGTTTCTTGGACCGGTTTAAGGCCCATAGATCGATAATTGCGAAGACCCAGCCAGGAAACGGCGTCGATCTCCGGCACACTTCAATAGAAAAGAGCTATGGTCGCGGCAGTAAATGAGGCGGCTCATTGCGCAGGGGCGACCCGTTTCCCGTAAAGTAGAATGTCCCCTTTTCTCCGGCCGGGTTCGTAAGGTAGGCGGCGTCGAGAAACTCCTGGACATCTTCAAAAGTCAGGAAACGCTGTGTGACAGCTTGAGAATGGGGCGACGGCCGAAAAGATCAACAAGGTTTGCCTGACCGTATGCCGCGGAAGCGGTGCAACTTGCCGGTTAAAGTCCGGTCCAGGGAATTATCGGTTCGCCCTGGTAGCGAAGATCCGGTTTTGAGGGGCGACTCTCAGGGCTAAGTGGATCGAGAAAACTTTCAAAGGAAAGGATTGCAAACTTGCAGGCCGTACCACCAGGGAACCCATAGAGCCTCGTGACTTGTAAAACGAGAGTGCCGACCTTGTGGTCAGGTAGGGAAGGCCGATGCCATCTGCTCAACAAACCGAGCAAGGAGCAGGTGGGCTCTCCGGGGTCGTCGGGATGGCATGCGGGTGAAGTTGTACCGGGTAACGAGGGAGATCTCGCTCGTAGCGGGTGATGGCCGCAAGGGATTGGTATAAGGGCGACCGAAAACTGAGCCTTACGGGCGAGAAGTCGGAGGGGCGCGCAGTACCGAGGAGGCCGGGTAACGCCGGAAGAGGGAAGGCGCCCTACTTTCATCGAGTCTCTTAACGAGGGAAGGAGGGATGATTGCCGTGAGGCTACAAACACCCGAAAAGATCAGAGACCTCCAGCGGGGACTGTATCTGAAGGCCAAGAGGGAGCCCAAGTTTCGCTTCTACCTATTGCACGACAAGGTATGGCGGGAGGA
>Ga0209212_1009382_pt1 | contig 10218 bp, 9 predicted proteins | sample RifGroC2_FD_183996 | JGI IMG/M metagenome (GOLD analysis project Ga0209212, IMG submission 183996) | Groundwater microbial communities from Rifle, Colorado, USA - Groundwater C2 (SPAdes) (version 2) | ecosystem: Environmental > Aquatic > Deep subsurface > Groundwater | place: Rifle, Colorado... | reverse complement strand
CAGGGCGAAGACCCCGGTGTACATGATGCCGATGGCGGTGTCCTCCTTGACCCGGGAGACCCGGGAGACCAGGCCGATCAGCGCCACGGTGATCACCGCCGCCAGCAGAGAGCCGAGCAGCATGCTCGGCGCGTGCGCCTCGATGCCGAACAGCAGCTTCATCACCAGGTAGCCGCCGGCAACCCCGGCGATCATGGCGTGGGACAGGGCATCGCCCAGAAAGGCCATGCGCCGCAGCACCACCAGGCAGCCGACCACGCCGGAGACCAGCGCCACCGCGCAGCCGCCGATCAGCGCCTTCTGGAAATAGGTCTCGGTGAGCGGAGCCCAAAACGCCTGCGCCAGAAAGCTCATCGGTTACTCTCCTTGGCCATCAGGTCGGCAAAGACCCTAAGCCGCCCTTCGTACACCTGGCTCAGCAGTTCCTCGTGCAGGACGGCGCTCGGCGGGCCGTAGGCGTAGAGCCTCTGCTTCAGGAGGATCAGGTTGTCGAAGTACTCCGCGGCGGTGGTCAGATCGTGATGCACCACCACCAGGGTCTTGCCGGCCGCCTTGGCCCGCTCCAGCACGTCGAGGATGGCGCGCTCGGTGGCCGCGTCGACGCCGGCGAACGGCTCGTCCAGGAGCAGGATGTCGGACCCCTGGGCCAGCGCCCGGGCCAGGAAGACGCGCTGCTGCTGCCCGCCGGAGAGCTGGCCGATCTGCCGCCCGGCGAAATCGGTCATCCGCACCATGGCGAGCGCCTCCATGGCGGCCTCGCGGTCGGCCGGCGACGGGGAGCGGTACCAGGGGATGCGCTGGTAGCGCCCCATGAGCGCCACCTCCCGGACCGTGATCGGGAAATCCCAGTCGACCGCGCCGCGCTGCGGCACGTAGGCGACCCGCCCCTTCGCCTTCTGCACGTCCTCGCCCCCGATCAGGATCTCCCCCACGTCCGGCTTCTCGAAGCCGAGGATCGCCTTGATGAGCGTCGACTTCCCCGAGCCGTTCGGACCGATCACCCCGACCAGCTGGTCCCGCTCTATCGAGACGGTGACGTCGAGAAGCGCCGGGCGCGCGCCGTAGCTTACCGTCAGGTGGCGCACCTCGATGGCCGGTACCCGCTTATCGTTCATGGTGCGCCTCCCCGGCTCCGGCCAGCTCGAACGGGAGCGTGCCGCTCACCACCGCCCCCTTTTCCCCCCAGAGCGTCTGGTCCAGCACCACCCGCCCTCCCTGCCAAAGCCTGACCCGCACCGCGTGATCGAGCGCCTCGCCCTGCGGCGGCACCGCCCGCAGGTAGATCTCGTTATGGCCAAGGACCAGTCCCGGCACCGGATGCACCGTCAGCGTGACACCCGCCGGCAGCGGCTTGTCGCTGCGGTAAAGCTCCCGGCCCGCCACCCGCACCAGGAGGGTCGCCGCGGCGGCCGGGTCGCTTCTGAGGGCAAAGGGGTCGGCTGCCGTGGCAAAGCCGGGGGTGATCTCCAGGGTATGGGCCTCCATCGGCGCCTCCGGCACGGTTTCCGCCGCGACGGGGGGAGGTTGGCGACGGTCGCGCTCAAAGGTGTAAAGGGAAAGCCCCCCGACCAGTATCAGCCAGATGACTGCCACCAGGGCGAATTTCATGTGGAAACCTCTCTGTTCAAGGCTTAAGCGCCTGGATGATGAGCAGCACGTTCTCGCGCATCATGCCGATGTAGGTCTCGCCCGCGGAGCCCGCGGTCCCCATGGAGTCGGAGTAGAGTTCGCCGCCGATCTTCACCCCGGTCTCGCGGGCGATCTCGCGGATCTGCTTCGGGTTGATGGTGGTCTCCACGAAGATCGCGTTGGCCCGCGCCTTGCGTATCGACTGCACCACCTGGCGGTGCCGCTCCGGGGTCATCCCCGCCCCCACTTCGCTCCCGGTGGACCAGCCGACCGGCGCGATGCTCAGGTAGTCGTTCTCCGGATTGAAGCGGTATTCGCGGCAGAAATAGTTGAAGGCGTCGTGCGTGGTGACCAGCACGCGGCGCTGGGGCGGGATGAGGTTCACCTGCTCCCTGATCCAGGCGTCCAGCACCCGCAGCTGCTGCAGGTAAAGCTTCCCCCTGCTGCGGTACTCGGCCGCGTTGGGGGGATCGAAGCGCTCGAAGGTCTCGATGATGTTGTTCACGTAGAGCGCCGCGTTGGTGATGGAAAACCAGGCGTGCGGGTCGGGGGCGCTCTCCCCGGTCTTTCCCAGCTTCAGCGGCGCGAGCCCCCGGGTCACCGTGACCAGCTCCTTGCCGGCATCGTGGGCCAGGGCCCCCATCCAGTTTTTCCCTTCCAGGTGCAGGCCGTTCTCCAGGCAGAGGCTCGCGCCGAGCACGATCTGCACGTCGTCCGGCGTCGGCTGGTAGGTGTGCGGGTCGGCGCCGGGCGCCAGGATGCTCCTGACCACCAGCCGGTCTCCGGCGATCTGGCGGGCGAAGTCCGCGATCTGGGTGGTGGAGGCGACGACGACCTTGCGGGGGTCCTTGCGGGCGGCAAGGGCCGAGGTGGCTGAGGTCATCCAGAGCAGGGTCACTGCGATGAGGACGAGCAGGCGAAACATGAGCACCTCCCGGGGCTCGTCCGAAGACGGGGAGCCGCCCTTGATAGGGGCGGGTTTGGAGTTCGCGGCAAAACACCTGAACCATTGAAGCATCTCGTTCATTATTGTCAAATATTTACTCTCAGAAGTTGCACCCGGCAAAGGGGAGGTGCTTTGACAATAGATCATCTTGCGGGTCATGCCGCCGTCCACGATGTGATTCTCGGCTCCCATCTGTTATAGTATCGCCCGACCTGTCACAGGCCGCTGCAAAACTTACAGCAGTGCCGGCCTGAAGGCAAACCGAAAGATACAGATCCTGAAGGAAGCTTTGGTGTGCTGGGGCTTTCTGGCAGGGCTGCCGCTCCCACAGATGGAGAACTCGCGTTGAAACTTGATCAGGCAGCGCTGTGACAGGAAGTTTTCCCACTGAGGCAAAAGACCCATTTTTTATGCAGCGAAGCACCGCTTTCTATGCTAGCCTTATTGCTATTTTTCAACCCGCGGGAGGCAGAACCTAATACATGCAAAACAGGGCAATCGAAAAGATCCTCCAGGGGGTGAGCGAGGGGAGCGTCGACGTCCGGCAGGCGCTGGAAAGGCTCAAGCATCTCCCCTTCGAGGACCTGGGGTGCGCCACGGTGGACCACCACCGCTCGCTGCGCCAGGGCTTTCCGGAAGTGATCTTCGGCCAGGGGAAGAGCATCGCCCAGATGCGGACCATCATCGCGGCGCTCCTTGAGAAGGGCGGCAACGTGCTCGCCACCAGGGTGAACGGCGCCAAGGGGGCCAAGCTGAGGGAGTTTTTTCCCGACGCCGTCTACCATCCGGACGCCCGCGCCCTCACCATAGAGCAGCATCCGGTGGAGCTGCGCGGCAGGGGTAAGGTCCTGGTCATCTGCGCCGGCACCTCGGACATCGCGGTCGCGGCGGAGGCGGTGCTCACCGCGCGGCTGATGGGAAACGAGGTGGAGAAGCTCTACGACGTCGGGGTGGCCGGCCTGCACCGCCTGCTGGCGCGCCGCAGCGTCCTGGCCGAGGCGGCGGTGCTCATCGTCGTCGCCGGGATGGAGGGGGCGCTCCCCTCGGTGGTCGGGGGGCTGGTGGACAAGCCGGTGATAGCGGTGCCGACCTCGATCGGCTACGGCGCGGCCTTCGGCGGCGTGGCGGCGCTGCTCGGCATGCTCAACTCCTGCGCCGCCGGGGTGACCGTGGTGAACATAGACAACGGCTTCGGGGCGGCCTATGCCGCCAGCCTGATCAACAGGGTGCACGCATGAAACTGATTTATTTCGACTGCTTTGCCGGGATCGCCGGCGACATGACCGTCGCGGCCCTGATCGAACTCGGCCTCCCGATGGCAGTGCTGCGCGAGGGGCTCTCCGCACTGCCGCTCTCGGGCTACACGCTGGAGAGCTCCCGGGTGAGCCGGCAGGGGATCGCCGGGACCTCGTTCAAGGTGACCCTTACCGGGGCGGACCAGCCGCACCGCCACTACTCGGGGATTGCCGCGATGATCGAGAAGGCGCAGTTGCAGCCGCGGGTGAAGGAGCTGGCGCAGCGCATCTTCAGAAGGCTCGCCGAGGCCGAGGCGAGCGTGCACGGCGTGGCGCTCGAGCGGGTGCACTTTCACGAGGTGGGCGCCGTCGACTCCATCGTCGACATCGTCGGCACCGCCATCGGCCTCGACTACCTCGGCATCGACACGGTCTACGCCTCCGGGCTCCCCTTCGGGCGCGGCTTCGTGCAGACGGCCCACGGCCGGCTCCCGGTCCCGGCGCCCGCGACCGCGCAGCTCATGCAGGGGATTCCGCTCACGGCCGACATCGGTGCGGGGGAGCGGGTGACCCCGACCGGGGCCGCCATCGTCGCGGCGCTCGCGGCGGGGTTCGGGCCGCCCCCGGCCATGACGCTAGAGCGGATCGGCTACGGCGCCGGGGAGAAGGACTTCCCGGAACTGCCGAACCTGCTCCGCCTGGTGCTGGGGGAGGCGAGCGCGGCGGCGCACCGGGAGGAGGTCCTGGTCCTCGAGACCCACATCGACGACATGAACCCGGAACTGTTCGGATTCCTGATGGAAAGGCTCCTGGAGGCGGGCGCGCTCGACGTCGCCTTCTCGCCGCTGCAGATGAAGAAGAACCGCCCGGGGACCCGCCTTACCGTCATCGCGGCGCCGGGGGACCTGGAGCGGCTCTCCGGGATCATCCTGGCCGAATCGACGGCGATCGGCCTGCGCTACTACCCGGTGCGGCGCATCACCCTGGCGCGAAGGAGCGAGCTGCGGCAGACCTCGCTCGGCCCGGTGCAGGTGAAGCTTCTGGAAAACGGGCGCGTGGCGCCGGAGTTCGAGGCGTGCCGGGAGATCGCCCTGGCGCGCCGGCTGCCGCTCATCGAGGTGTACCGGATCGTCGAGAAGGAGTGCCGTAACGGATGAGAAGCTTCGTGATCGTCGCCGCCACCTGGTTCGGCACCGGGTTTTCCCCCTTCGCCTCGGGCACCGTCGGCACCCTGGGCGCCATCCCCCTGTACCTGGCGCTCGCCAGGCTGCCGCTGCCGCTCTACCTCCTGACCACCGTCGCCTTCACCCTGTTCGCCTGCTTTATCGCGGGACACGGGGAAGCACTCTGGGGCGAGCATGATTCCGGCAAGATCGTCATCGACGAGGTGGCGGGATACCTGGTCACCATGATCGCCCTGCCGCCAAGCTGGCAGGCGGTGACGGTCGGCTTCCTGATGTTCCGCCTCTTCGACATCCTGAAACCGCAGCCGGCGCGCTGGTTCGACCGGTCGCTCAAAAACGGCTACGGCGTGGTGCTGGACGACATCGCCGCAGGGATCTACGCCTGCGGCGCCACGCACCTCGTGCTGAGGTTACTGTGAAGCTGGCGACCCTTTCCATAGGCGACGAGCTTTTGAGCGGCGAGGTGGTCGACACGAATGCCTGCCGGATCGCGGCACGGCTCTACGACCTGGGGGCGCGCGTCAGCAGGCACCTGACGGTGCCCGATGACGAGGAGGCGATCGTCGCGGCCCTCACCGAACTCGCCCGGGCGAGCGACGCGGTCATCGTCACCGGCGGCCTCGGCCCCACCCCGGACGACCTGACGGCCCGGGCCGCGGCGCGCGCGGCGGGGAGCGTGCTGGAGCTCTCCGACGCGGCGCTGGCGCACCTGGCGCGCTTCGAGGAGCGGATCTCCGGGGGGCTGCACCCGGCAAACCGCCGACAGGCGCTCATCCCCAAGGACGCGCCGCTCATCGACAACCCGCTCGGCACCGCCTGCGGCTTCATCGTGAAGCTCGCCGGGGCGGAGCTCTTCTTTCTCCCGGGGGTCCCATACGAGATGGAGCGCATGCTGGAGGAGACGGTGCTCCCCGCCCTGCGGCCGCGGGTCAGCGCCCCCTGGCGGCGTATCGCCCTGAAGCTCTTCGGCGTCTCCGAGGCGGCGGCCGCGGCGCTTTTGCAGGGCGCCATCCCGGAGGGGTCGGAGGTAGAGCTCGCTTACTGCGTCAAGTTCCCGGAGATCCACCTGATCCTGCGCGCCCCGGCCGGGGCTGCCGGGGAGTTGCAGGCGGCGGCAGCGGCGGTAAGGGAGAGGCTCGGGGAGTTCGTCTTCGCCGAGGACGGGGAGACCATGGACGAAACGGTCGCGGCGCTCTTCAGAAAGAGCGGCCTCACCCTGGCGCTCGCCGAATCGTGCACCGGCGGCATGGTCGCCGCCCGCATCACGGCCCAAGCCGGCAGTTCCTCCTATTTCCTGGAGGGGAACGTCACCTACAGCAACGAGGCGAAGACGCGACTGCTGCAGGTCCCGGCCGAGCTGATCGCGGCGCACGGCGCGGTGAGCGCCGAGGTCGCCTGCGCCATGGCGACCGGAGCGCGCCGTGCCGCCGGAAGCGACCTGGCGCTCTCGGTGACCGGAATCGCCGGCCCCGACGGCGGCAGCCCCGACAAACCGGTCGGCACCGTGTTCATCGCCGTTGCCGACGCCTCCTCCTGCCAGGTGGAGCGCTACAACTTCCAGGGCGATCGGGCCGGCGTCCGGTCCAGCACCTGCTTTACCGCACTTGACTTGCTGCGCAAATACCTCCTCCCCCTTCATGGAGCACCGGGCCGGGACTAACCCGTCTTAACGAAACTGCTGGTACAGGGGACACACCTTGCACTTTGCACCGCTCTTACTGATCATCGCCTGCGAACTGCTGCTCCTTTTGCTGCAGCAGCTCACCCCGCTGCCGGGCTGGTTCTACTTTGTCATCTCCATCTTGCTCGCGGCCGCTATCCTCGCCGTTGCCCTGCTCTCCAGTAAGCGCCAGACGAGCGTTCTGGACCGGCTGCGCCAGGAGATCAGCGGCATGCAGCAGGAGGCGGCCAAGGCGGCGCGCCGCTACAAGAGCATGCTTGAGGGGGCGGGGAACGCCATCTTCATCTTCAACGCCGAGTCGGGTGTCCTGGAGGAGGAGAACCGGATGGGGCGTGAACTCCTCGGTTTCAGCAAGGAAGAACTCACCTCCATGCCGGCGCGCGACCTGCTGCACCCCGCGGAGCACGAGAGGTTCCGCTCCTTCGTCTACCAGCTGAAAAGGCACGGCAGGGCCGACATGGACGCGGTGCAGTTCCAGAAGAAGGACGGATCGCTCTTTCTCGGCGAGATCAACGCACGGCTCATCGACCTGGGAGACGAACTGGTGGCGCACTGCCTGCTGCGCGACATCACGCAGAAAAGGCGCACCGAAAAGGAGATCTGGCAAAGAAACCGCGAACTCTCCATCCTGAACAACATAGTGACAGGGATGAACGAAGCGCCGGGGCTGGATGGGGTGCAGGAGAGCACGCTGGCCGAGATCATGGAGCTGTTTCATGCCGGCGGCGGGACGCTGCACCTGAGCGGGCCCGACGACCGTACCCCGCAACTCTGCGTTTCCAGGGAGGTCTCGCCGCGCCTGGAGCAGATGATCTCGGCGGCCATCACGGCGAAGCCTGAGCGTTTCCGGCAACTCAAAGTGCGGGGAGAGCACCAGGGGGGGAAGCTCCCCCGGGCCGCCGCCGAGGAGGGGTGGGGCTGCGTCACCACGGTGCCGATCAGCGCACAGGAGCATCTCATCGGGGTCATGCACCTGATGCACCCCGGCCTGCACTGCTACACCAAGGAGGAGCTGCGCTTTCTCGCCAGCGCGGGGAAGCAGATGGGGAACATCATCGAAAAGAGCAGGCTCTTCGCCGAGTTGAACTGGAAGAGCGAGGAACTGCTCCGCTCCCACCGCCTGCTGGAGAAGAGCAGCCACAGCCTCTCCGTCTCCGAGATCCGGCTGAAGCAGAACCTGGCCCTCGTCGAGCAGGCTAACCTGGAAATGAACCGGCTGGACCGGATGAAGAACCAGTTCCTGGGGATGGTCTCCCACGAGTTCAACACCCCGCTCACCAGCATCATCTCCGGGGCCGATCACCTGCTGCAGAACGGCTGGAGCACGCAGGAGAACGCCGGCGCGGTGCTGGAGATGGTGCGCGACGGCGGGCTCAGGCTGAAGGCGCTGGTGGCCGACCTTTTGAAGCTGATCAAGCTGGAGGCGCGCCGAGGCGGCCTGGAGACCTCCGCGGTACACCTGAGGAGGTTCCTGGACAACCTGCTGAACGAGCAGCTGCAGCCGCAGCTCGAGCAACGCCGGCAGAGCGTGACGCTGCACGGCCTGGAGGGGCTCCCCTTCTTCAACGGGGACCGCAGCTATCTGGAGCGGGTCTTTGGCGAGCTGCTGCTGAACGCCATGCGGTTCAGCCCGGACGGCGGCGAGATCGTGGTCAGCGGCCGGGTGGTGGACCAAAGGGAGTTATACGAGCGCCGGGAGACGCTGGAGCGCTTCAACTGCGAGTTCCTCAGGCGCTGCGGCGAGCGCTGCTACCTCGAGGTGGAGGTCAGGGACGGCGGCATCGGCATCCCGGTCGAGGAGCAGCAGCGCATCTTCGAGATCTTCTACGAGGTGGGGGAGATCCGGCATCACTCAAGCGGCAGGAGCAGGCGGCAGGGAAAAGGGGCGGGTCTCGGGCTGGCCATCGTGAAGGGGATGGTGGAGGCGCACGGCGGCATGGTCTGGGTCGAGAGCGGGGCGGGGAGTTCCTTCTTCCTGGTGCTCCCGCTGGAGCCGGAGGCGATCCAGCCGGCGCTGTTCTAAGATTTTGATCGGACCGATCGGTCCGATAAAACAGAGAAACCTTGAAATGCCGCTCCCGGTTGTGCTACATGTGATGAGTTCCACAATAGGATAAAAAGCCCCCTGCCGGAAGCGCAGGCAACAGGAGATATAAAACGATGCTCGACAAGGAAAAAGCGGAAAAAGCCCTGGACCTGGCCCTGAGCCAGATAGAGAAGCAGTTCGGCAAGGGCGCCATCATGAGGCTCGGCAACGAGGAACCGCTTCCGGACGTGGCCGCCATCCCGACCGGGTCGCTCTCGCTCGACCTGGCGCTCGGGGTCGGGGGCGTGCCGCGCGGCCGGGTCATCGAGATCTTCGGACCGGAATCCTCGGGCAAGACCACCCTCGCGCTGCACATCATCGCCGAGGCGATGAAGCTTGGCGGCATCGCGGCCTTCGTCGACGCGGAGCACGCACTCGACATCGGGTACGCCAGGAAACTCGGCGTCAGGACGGACGACCTCCTGGTCTCCCAGCCGGACACGGGCGAGCAGGCGCTGGAAATCGCCGAAACCCTGGTTCGAAGCGGCGCCATCGACGTGCTGGTGATCGACTCGGTGGCCGCCCTGGTCCCCAAGGCGGAGATCGAGGGCGACATGGGCGACTCGCACATGGGGCTGCAGGCGCGCCTCATGTCCCAGGCCCTGAGGAAGCTGACCGGCATCATCTCCAAGTCGAACTGCTGCGTCATCTTCATCAACCAGATCAGGATGAAGATCGGCGTCATGTTCGGCAACCCCGAGACGACGACCGGCGGCAACGCGCTCAAGTTCTACGCCTCGGTCAGGATGGACATCCGCAAGATCGCGGCGCTCAAGCAGGGAAACGACATGATCGGCTCGCGCACCAGGGTCAAGGTGGTGAAGAACAAGGTCGCCCCCCCCTTCAAAGAGGTCGAGTTCGACATCCTCTACGGCGAGGGGATTTCCAAGGAAGGGGACATCCTCGACCTGGCCGTGGAGCGCAACGTGGTCGACAAGAGCGGCGCCTGGTTCTCCTACGGCAAGGAGCGGATCGGCCAGGGACGCGAGAACTCGCGCATCTTCCTGAAGGAGCACCCGGAGATGACCGCCGAGATCAGGGAGAAACTGATCGCACCGCAACAAGACGCCGCAGTAACCGGCGCAGCCTAGACCATGGAACTCAACGAGATCCTCGGCATTGCCATGAAGGCGAAGGGGTCCGACATCCACCTGAAGGCGGGGCTCCCCCCGATCGTCAGGATCGACGGCGCGCTGCGCGCCATCCCCAACGCGGACCGGCTTTCCAGCGAAGCGGTGCGCAACATGGCCTTCTCCATCATGAACGACCGGCAGAAGCGGATCTTCGACGAGTGCTTCGAGGTCGACCTCTCCTACGGCGTCCCGGGCCTAGGGCGCTTCCGCGTCAACGCCTTCGCCCAGCGCGGCACCGTGGCGCTGGTGCTGCGCGCGATACCGATCGCCATCCCGACGCTGGAGGCGCTCAACCTGCCGCCGGTCTTGAAGAAGCTCGCCCTG
>Ga0209212_1009379_pt1 | contig 10221 bp, 8 predicted proteins | sample RifGroC2_FD_183996 | JGI IMG/M metagenome (GOLD analysis project Ga0209212, IMG submission 183996) | Groundwater microbial communities from Rifle, Colorado, USA - Groundwater C2 (SPAdes) (version 2) | ecosystem: Environmental > Aquatic > Deep subsurface > Groundwater | place: Rifle, Colorado... | reverse complement strand
CGCCGTTGTCATGGGCCCCAAGAAGGCCAAGAAAAAAGTTGTGGTGTTCACGGACCCCGATTGTCCCTACTGCCGCAAACTGCATGAGGAAATGAAGCAGGTCCTGGCGAAGCGGAAGGATGTGGCCTTCTATATCGTCCTGTTCCCGCTTGAGATGCATAAGGACGCGTACAAGAAGGTGCAGGCTATTTTGTGTGAAAAATCATTGACCCTGCTTGACGATGCCTTTGCCGGCAAGCCGCTGCCTGAACCGAAGTGCTCCAACGAGGCGGTAGAAAAGAACAAGGCCCTTGCCAAACAGCTGCAGTTCAGCGGGACCCCTACGCTGGTGCGCGAAGACGGAATGGTGCTGAGCGGCACACGGCCTGCGGATGTGCTCTCAGACTGGATCGACGGCAAGTAGGCTGAACGAACGGAGCGGCCCATGAAGCTTGTACGGTTTATGGCACCGGGCAATCCCACTCCGGCCTGCGGTATCGTCATCAACGACGAGATCGCTGAGCTGGAAGGGGATATTTTTTCCGACCCTGCCCGGCGAAGAGGCCGCTACCCGCTCAGCGGCGTGTCGCTGCTCCCGCCCTGCAGCCCGACCAAGGTCGTGGCAATCGGATTGAACTATGGGGACCATGCGCGCGAGTTGGGCTTCCCGATCCCTGACGAGCCGATCATATTTCTAAAGCCGCCCACGACCATCGTTGGCCCCGGCGAGGCCATTGTCTATCCCCGTTCGAGCTCGCAGGTCGACTTCGAGGCCGAGCTCGGCGTCGTGATCAGGGACCGGATCAGCTCCATCAAACCCGGCGAAGCCTACGGCCACATTCTCGGCTATACCTGCGCCAATGACGTTACTGCCAGGGACCTGCAGAAAAAGGACGGGCAGTGGACTCGCGCCAAATCCTTCGATACCTTTTGTCCAATAGGGCCGTGGATCGAGAAGGACCTTGACCCCGGCGACCTTCTGGTGGAGTCTTACCTGAACGGCGAACGGAAACAGTCCTCACGGACCTCTCAGCTGATCTTCAAGATAGACCTGCTCGTGAGCTTTATCTCCGGCATTATGACGCTTTTTCCCGGCGACCTCATCATCACCGGCACGCCAGCCGGCATCGGGCCCATGCAACCCGGCGATGAAGTGGAAGTTCGGATCGAGGGAATCGGGACTCTGAAAAACAGAGTCATTGCGGATTTCGGATTGCGGATTTCGGATTAAAACCTTGGGTTTCTTCCCAGGCCAGTTTTTATTCCGCAATCCGAAATCCGCAATCCGAAATTGAAAAAGGAGTAATACGTACATGAGCAAGTCCCCTGACACCTACATCCAGTCCCTGTTCGCCGACCGGCTCGGCGGCAGCATGTTCGGCAAGGATACGAAGATCTACAAGTTCGAAAAGATCAAGCGGGCCAAGCGCGCCGCCCTTGCCGCAAACCCGGGAGCAGAGCTCATCGATTTCGGTGTGGGTGAGCCCGACGAAATGGCTTTTCCGGGCGTTGTAAAAAAGCTGCAAAAAGAAGCCGAAAAGCCCGCGAACCGCGGATATGCCGACAACGGCATCGCGGAGTTCAAGGAAGCCGCCGCGCGCTACATGAGAACCGTGTATAAGGTCAAGGGCATCGATCCCGAGACCGAGGTGCTGCATGGCATCGGCAGCAAGCCCGTGCTCGCCATGTTCCCGGCCATCTTCATCAATCCCGGAGATGTGACGCTCATGACCGCTCCCGGATACCCGGTCATGGCAACGCATACGCGGTGGTACGGCGGTGAGGTCCATATCCTGCCGCTGGTCCAGGAGAAGGGGTTCCTGCCCGACCTTGACGCCATCCCCGCAGATATCAAGCGCCGCGCGAAGCTTCTCTATCTCAATTATCCGAACAATCCGACCGGCGCCGGTGCGACCAAGGCTTTTTTCGAGAAGGTCGTGCAGTTCGCCAAAGCGAACAACATTATCGTGGTACATGACGCCGCCTATGCAGCACTCATGTACAAGACCAAACCGCTATCGTTCCTGTCCGTCTCGGGCGCAAAAGAGGTCGGCGTAGAGATCCACTCGCTCTCCAAGGCTTTCAACATGACGGGCTGGCGGCTTGCCTTTGTGGTGGGGAACGCACGGATCATTGCCGGATACGGGAACGTAAAGGACAACTATGATTCCGGCCAGTTCAAGGCGGTCCAGCAGGCAGGAGTTTACGCGCTCGACCATCCCGAGATCACCGGCAAGATCAAGGCCAAGTACGAGCGCAGGCTCACCTCACTTGTTGCGACGCTCCGGGGGATGGGGTTCGATGCCAGTATGCCCGCAGGGACTTTTTACCTCTACGTGAAAATGCCGAAGGGAGTGAAGAACGGACGGCGCTTCGCCAACGCCGACGAGTTCTCCGAGTTCCTTATCACCGAAAAGCTGATCAGCACGGTCCCGTGGGACGACGCGGGTTCGTACATCCGTTTTTCCGCCACCTTTGAGTCCAAGGGACTTGCCGATGAAAAGCGCGTGCTGAACGAGTTCAAGAAACGGATGAGCGGGCTGCAGTTCGAGTTTTAAAAAGCCAGTTGCCGGTCATTACCACGGAGACTCTGAGACACAGAGAAAAAAACTTTGACACTGAAACGTCATGATGTCTTATGATTCTCACGGATGCATAAAAAAATCAGTGAAAATCAGTGTCAAAAAAATATTGCCGTGGTCCTATAGTTCTCAAGGACAAGGTGTCTTCCGTGCCGACCATCGCATACATCGGGCTGGGCTCGAACCTGGGCGAAAAAAAAGACAACTGCCGCAAGGCTATCGCTCTTCTGGCGAAAAGCGGCAGGGTCGTCCGCGCCTCCTCCCTGTATCGCACCGAACCGGTGGGACTTGCAGAGCAGGACGATTTCGTCAACGCTGTGGTGGAGATCGAGACCATCCTTCCGCCCGAGGCCTTGCTCGATCAGTGCCGATCCATCGAAAATGAACTGGGGCGCGTGCGCACGGTCCGCTGGGGCCCGCGTACGATCGACGTGGACATCCTGCTGTACGGAGCGGTCATGATCGAGACCCCGGAACTGACCATCCCGCATCCGCTGCTGCACAACCGGCGCTTTGTGCTGGTCCCGCTTTGCGAGATCGCTCCGCACGTAATGCATCCGAAGCTGCAGAGGACCGCTTCGGACCTGCTCCTTGAACTGCGCGACCACCACAGCGTAGTGCGCTGCGACGAGAATGGAACTGCACCATGACCATGAGACCGCCCGGTTCACGTGATACCAAATACCTGGTGATCGACGGGCCCATCGGCGTCGGCAAGACGAGCCTTACTGCGCTCCTTGCCGAAGAGCTCGGCGCACGGCTGATCCACGAACGCGCAGAGGACAATCCATTCCTCAGTGATTTTTACCGTGACCCCGACCGCTACCGGTTCCAGACGCAGACCTTCTTTCTTCTGAACCGGTTTGCGCAACAAAAGGAGATGGAGCAGCCCGATCTGTTCACGCGGATCACGATCAGCGACTACCTTTTTGCCAAGGACCGGATCTTTGCGCACCTGACCCTGAACGACCATGAGCTCGCCCTGTACGAGCAGTTCTATCAAATGCTCGAGCCTCGCATCGTCAAGCCCGATCTGGTCATCTTCCTCCAGGCAAGCACTGATACGCTGCTGAAGCGCATAAAGCAGCGCGGCCGGCCCTTTGAGAAGGAGATGAACCCCGATTACATCGCCGACGTGAACGAGGCCTACAACCAGTTCTTTTTCCATTACAGCGAAACGCCGCTGCTCGTTATCAATACTTCGGAGATCGATTTCGTGCACCGCCGCGAGGACCTGGACGATCTGTTAAGGCAGATCCTGAGCATGAAGCAGGGGACGCAATACTATGTGCCGGTGTCGCGGGGGAAAAAGTAACTGAAACCATAATTTGCCACGAAGGCACGAAGGCACGAAGAACAACGAAACTGATTAGCACGGTCTTAATAACTGAAGAGGCATTTAGTTCGTGTCTTAGTGCCTTCGTGGCGAAAACGTGCTTGCCCTTCTGAAGATAAAAAAGGAAAAAATATTATGCCCAACACTATCGACAACTACGACGACGACCAGGCGACGCGCGACGCGCTTGCGACGGTTGGATCTGAACGGACGCTGCATGAGTTCTACGGGTATTTCTTCGGCTGCATGGCGGCGCCGAAGCCGGCATTGCCGTCACAGTGCCTGCCGCTCCTGTTCGATGCGGACAAAGCCGATTTTTCCAGCCTGGAAGACGCAGACAACCTTATGGCTCATCTGATGTCGCTCTGGAACTTCATTGCCCGCTGGAAGCCGGAAGAGGAGCCTTGCTATTTCCCCGAGACCGAGTATGCGCCGATTAACGCGGGTTTTAAACAGCGCGGGTCCGACGATCAGGCAATGATCCAATTCTTTATCCGGGGGCTGGACCAGGGAGGCACCAGGGAAAACGATTTTTCCGACGATGCCATCGATGCCATGCACGATCTTGAAGATTCGACAGCGTTGCTGCAAAAATATTCCGTGCAGTATGCGCAGAAAGACCCGGAAACGCCCGTTGGCGATCCGGAAAAAGCAGCGGCGCTCTTTGATGAGCTGGAAGAGGTCGTTGCCGACAGCATTGCACGCGTCACGATCGGACTGAAGGAAGCGAAGTCCAGGGCAGCGAGAAAGGCCGCCGCCGCAGCCATGGAGGAGAAACAATCGAAACCGGGAACAAGGAGGCGTCGATGAGCGTGCTCGGCAGGATTGACCCTGCACAGAGGCCCGGAGCATGAAGATCATCACCACCATAGCCGAGATGCGGTCCCTTTCAGGATCGCACCGGATGCAGGGCAAGAAGCTCGGGTTCGTACCGACCATGGGGTTCCTGCACGAAGGCCATCTTTCGCTCATGGGCCGCGCGCGCCAGGAGAACGACATCGTTGTCGCAAGTATTTTCGTGAACCCCACGCAGTTCGGGCCGAAAGAGGACCTGGACCGCTATCCCCGGGACGCTGCAGGAGACCAGGCAAAGTGCGAAACTTCCGGCGTCGATGTCCTCTTCATGCCGCAGGTGTCGGAAATGTACCCGGAAAAGCCGGATGTTTTTGTTGCGGTCGAAGGAGTTTCGGAGGTCCTGGAAGGCGCTTTGCGGCCCGGTCATTTCCGGGGAGTGGCAACGGTCGTGGCAAAACTGTTCAACATCATACAGCCGCATCGCGCATATTTCGGCCAAAAGGACTTTCAGCAGTGCGTGGTGATCAAGCGCATGGTGGCCGGCTTGAATCTCGATGTCGAGGTTGCCGTGCTTCCCACGGTGCGTGAGCAGGACGGGCTTGCCATGAGCTCGCGGAACAGCTATCTGAGCGCGGAGGAACGGCGCGTTGCAAGCACGATCTGGCGCGCCTTGAGCGAAGGTGAGCGGTTGTTCCGGATCGGGCAGCGCGACGCGGTTGCTCTTCAGGGCGCGGTGCGCAGCATACTGCTCCAGCAACCGGGGATTTCGGTTGATTATGTCGAGATCGTCGATCCCGACGGTCTCAGATCGAAGGCGGTCGTCGAGGACAGAACGTTGATATTAGTTGCAGTTCGTGTTGGCCGCACTCGGCTCATTGACAATCTGCAGTTCCTGTGATACTTATACAAGGGGTTCGGTATCAAGTGCATTCGACCCCCATAGGTTGCAGAAGCAGTCCTTTTCAGGGAGACGTCGATGGCTGTACTAAAACTTAACGACCGGACCCTTGATATCCTTTCGACGGCACGGTCAGTCGTTTCCCAGCTCGACCTTGACAAGGCTCTTGCCATGGTGCTCAAAAAGGCCATGGCGGTAACGAACACCACGGCAGGAAGCATTGCGCTCTACACTCCCGCCACCGCAACCATGCGGATCTCGGCCTCCAGGGGCTTCTCCCGGCAGTTCCTGTCCAGCCGGGAATGGAAGGTCAGGCGAGGCGGCCTGACCGACAGGATCCTTAAGGCCCGCTGCGTCACGGTCATCAACGACACCACGAACGCTTCCTTCTTTTCCAATCCCCTGGTGGCGCGTGAAGGAATAAAATCGCTGGTTTGCGTGCCGCTCATCTTCTCCCAGGACATTGTCGGCATCCTCTATGTCGATGATTTTACGCCCAGGACCTTTTCCCCGTCCAGCATGCAGTCGCTCGAGATCCTTGCTTCCTTCGCATCGGTCGCGATCCACAACGCGCGGATGCATACCGAGATGAAGCAGCAGGCGAATACGGACAGCCTGACGGGTTTGTTCAACCGGCGGTGCTTCGAGAACATCCTGAGCAGGGAACTGCAGCGGGCCGAGCGGCACGGACGGGAATTTTCCCTGGCGCTCGTTGATGTGGATGACTTCAAGAAGTTCAACGATGTACACGGGCACCAGGCCGGGGACGCTGCGCTGGCAGCTCTCGGAGAGTCGATCCGCCTTGCGGTCCGGAGCACCGACCTGGCTTCGCGCTATGGCGGTGACGAGATGGTGATCATCCTGCCCGAGACGAACCTCGCCAAGGCGTACAACCTGTTCGCCAACAGGATCAGATACGAGATCGAAGAGGGCTTCATGCGGTTGTCAGGGGGGCGTTATTCGCTGTCGGTCACGATCGGTATCGCGTCCTATCCGCTTGACGGGATTACCGCCCGGGACCTTGTGCTGGCGGCGGACAAAGCGCTTATGGCAACGAAGAAAGAAAAACACACCCGCAAAATCGGCTGTTCGCGGCGCATCCCCGAATCGCTCATCGCGGCACCGTGATCGGAGCGTTGAGCCTGTAGGAAAACCGCTAAAATGGCTCATTTTAAGCCCATAAGGGCAGCGACGCAAATTCACTGATGCTAATAAGAGTGACGATGGCGACGATTCTGTGCCCGAATGACGGGTTCCTCCTCACTTGGCTATCATTGAGAGACATCGCGGAAGTTTAGTAGCGTTAAACGAAGCGTGGTGCGTCGGGGTTTTGAGAGGGACTTTTCCTACAGACTCGTTGTCTTCATTACCTATTTTGCTCGATCTCAGCCCGCTGACTCCTGATTCGTGAATCCTGTACCCCGACCTTGTTGGACCCTCGGGTAGCCATTCCGAAAACCGAAATTGATTGTCCCCATTAAGCATTAAAATTTGAAAAAAGTAACAGGAGGAGAATGTGAGTAAGTTTACCGTTGCGATCGTGGCGTGTATGGCGTTCCTGGGGATCCTTGTCGTGGGGTGTGAGAACAAGCAGGCTGAGCAAAAGCCCGCGTCCGAGCAGGCGCCGGTAAAAAAGGCTCCGCAGGGCTGCTGATCGACCGTTCCCGTTGCAAATTCGTAAAGAGGGTTGCTTCACGATGCTTGATCAACAAAAAAGCCCGTTCTCTTCTTGGAGACGGGCTTTTGCTATTGCAATTTTGTCATTTTTCGCCTGCTACACCATCACCACCTCGTACTGCTCCTGATGCAGATTCGGGTCGGCTTTGATCACGATCTTCTTCTGGAACTCCTTCTCAAGCTCCTCCACACCGCTCCGCTCCTCATCGTACAGCATGTCGGCCACCACGGAATTGACGGTCACGAGCGCTTTCTTCTCGTCAGCGCCTGTAAAGGCGCGCCTGATCTCGCGGAAAACCTCGTAGCAGATGGTGCGGCTCGACTTCACATAGCCCCGGTTGTCGCAGTAGGGGCAGGGCTCGCAGAGCGTGCGGCCCAGGCTTTCGCGGATGCGCTTCCGGGTCATCTCGATCAGGCCCAGCGGCGAGATGTGCGAGATGGTGGTCTTTGCCTTGTCGCTGGCGAGCGCTTCCTGCAGCGCCGAGTAGACCTTGCGCCGGTTGTCCTCGCGCTCCATGTCGATGAAGTCGAGGATGATGATGCCGCCGATGTTCCTGAGCCGGAGCTGGTAGGCGATCTCGCGCACGGCCTCGAGGTTCGTCTTCAGGATCGTGTCCTCCAGCGTGCGCTTGCCGACATACCGGCCGGTGTTGATGTCGATGGTCGTCAGCGCCTCGGTCTGGTCTATGATGATGTAGCCGCCCGATTTGAGCCAGACCTTGCGGCCCAGGGCGCGCGAGATCTCGATCTCGACCCCGTAGTGGCTGAAAATGGGCTCGTCGCCGTCGTAGGGTTTCACGCGCCTGCCGAGTCCGGGAATGTAGGAGTCGATGAATTCCTTGACGCGCTGGTATTCATCGGGAGAGTCGATGACCATCCGGTCCACGTCCCGCGTGAACACGTCGCGCACCACGCGGAAGACCAGGTCCAGCTCGTTATGCAGCAGCGCCGGCGCCGAGGCGCGTTCCATCTTGCGCTGAATGGTCTCCCATAAGCGGGACAGGAACTCGATGTCCGCGTTCAGCTCGTCTTCGCTCCGGCCCTGGCTCGCGGTCCTGATGATGTAGCCCATATGCGGTTTGCGCAGCCGGCTCACGATCTCGCGCAGTCGTTTCCGCTCCTCACCGTTCTCGATGCGGCGCGAGACGCCGATATGGTTGACCCCGGGCATCATGACGAGATAGCGGCCGGGGATGCTGATATAGGTCGTGACCCGCGCGCCCTTGGTGCTGATCGGCTCCTTGGCGACCTGGACGAGGATCTCCTGGCCTTCCTGCAGCAGGTCCTCGATCTGCGTTGCATGGGTGCGCTTGCGTTTGGTATCGACCTCGAGCTCCAGTCCTTCGTCCTCCATCATGGGCGCATATCCCGACGTGCTGTCGAAGACGTCGCCCACATAGAGGAACGCGGATTTTTCCAGGCCCACATCGACGAACGCGGCCTGCATGCCGGGCAGGACCTTCATGACCCTGCTCTTGTAGACATTCCCGGCAACGCCGCGGTCCTTTTTGCGGTCGATCAATATTTCGGTGACCAGGCCGTTCTCCAGAAGGGCCACGCGGGTTTCCTCCCGGCCGGCGTTTACGATGATCTCAGATGGCATGCTGTCTCCTCAGAAGTTTAATCTTGATGGTTTCGATAAAAGTCGTCATACCCGCGAAAGCGGGTATCCAGTGGTCAAATATGTGTTTATAAAGACTGGATTCACGTTTGCACGGGAAGGACAGGATATAAAAACTATTTTATAACAGGTTATCAATGAATACAAGAAGTAAAACGGTAAATTAGTGCCTTAGGGCAGTCTTCGGGCGATTATAGCCGGCCCGGAAGCCATCGCGACCGGCAGATCGCTATCTGACAGAGAGTTTGCTTATAAGGGGTGGGAAACGAGAGGGAAATGACAGGCCTGGCCAACGCTTCTCTGGGTTCACCCGGTCCTACGCGTCCATGGGGTCGCGCCATTGGCCGTTGTCTTTGCAATATAAACCGGTCCGCTTCACCCGGAAGAGCAGGAATTGCTCTTTGGTAATTGCAAGCAACTGCTCCATTACATCCTGAATGCGCGGCTTTATCTGGCCCTGGTCCTGAAGAGCCACGGTCAGCAGCGCCGGTCCTTCCGTCAGGGTGATGGTGATAGCCTCGATGCACGGCCTGATGTCCTTTTGCTTCCCCTCTTTTTCCACGATGACCGTAGTTCTCGACAGGAAATCCCGCACCCGATCTTCCAGAGCCCCGGCATAGGCCGCCGGGACCTCAATGACGTAGGTGTAACGCTCGATGCTGCCGGAGAGGGATGCCGCTTTCTTCGGGACGACCCGCATTTCGAGAATGCGCATGCCCGATGGCAGGGTGTTGTTCAGCGCCTTTGTCGTGCTCAGCAGGTCGATGCCCGCATCGGTCTCCATGTCGAGGTACTCGGTCTCGCTCTCCATACCCACGGGCAAGGCAGGTCCGAAGGCGATCTTGGGGTGCGGATTGAACCCCAGGGAAAAAGCGAGCGGAATATGAGCGCGGACGGAAGCGCGCTGGACGAGCGTCATGAGGTCCAGGTGCGACAGGAAGCGCAGCCTGCCGGTCTTGGTATAACGCATCCGGATCCTGGTGATGAGCGCTTCTCCTGAGGGGACCGCGGTGCTTGCCGGAGGAAGTGTTGGTGCGGCGGTAAACGCCTTTGCCGGCTTGCCGAAGGTCTCTCTGCCGCCGTCCTTGCATGCCATGCCGCAGGCTTCGCACTTGGTGCGGCAGTTGGGTGTCACTTCCGCCTTGATCGCCCGGTTGTACTCCCGTTTCAGGAACTCCTGCGTTATCCCGGTTTGCACGAAATGCCAGGGCAACTGCTCATCAAGGCCGAAGCTTCGGCTCGCGTAAGTTGCGGGGTCGAGCCCGCAGATCCGAAACGCCTCGGTCCATTTCTTAAAGTCGAAACACTCTGTCCAGCCGTCGAACCTGCAGCC
>Ga0209212_1009378_pt1 | contig 10221 bp, 7 predicted proteins | sample RifGroC2_FD_183996 | JGI IMG/M metagenome (GOLD analysis project Ga0209212, IMG submission 183996) | Groundwater microbial communities from Rifle, Colorado, USA - Groundwater C2 (SPAdes) (version 2) | ecosystem: Environmental > Aquatic > Deep subsurface > Groundwater | place: Rifle, Colorado... | reverse complement strand
GAGCCGGCGAAGAAGGGCAGCCCTGGGCGTTCCAGAAGCGGCGACGTCCAGTGCTGATCCGATATGCGCGGCGAGTCGTCCCTGGATAGCGGGCACCATGGCAGAACAGATGAGGCGATCCGGTGCCCTGAAAAGGGGCTCGGCTGTGACCGGTGCGTCACATTATGGTGCGCAGTTCCTGGCCGGAGGCGGGACGAGGGCTCGATCAGTGGCCATGTGCCATCCATGGAGCGTTTCTTGCTGCGCATCGGTTTTCTGCCTTTCCTGCAGACCTCCGGGCGACAGCCTCAGCATTGTCGCGGCTCCGGGTCATGCAGGATCAACACTTCAAGCCCAGATCAATGACCCAAGAACTCTCTGCCAGAACCAACCGCCGGAGCAGTCTGCTCACCTGTGAGGTGCTGGACCGCTCGCGTGTGCTCGACACGCTGGTCAACAACCTCGAAGGCATGGCCTACCGCTGCCGCAACGACGCGCCTTGGACGATGATCTTCGTCAGCCAGGGCTCGCAAGGCTTGTGCGGCTACAGTGCTGCGGATCTGGTCGACGACAACGGCATCTCATGGGACCGGATCACCCATCCGGATGACCGGCTTCGCGTCCGCCGCTGCATCGATACTGCTGTCGTCGGAATGGGACGATTCACCGTGCATTACCGGATCCGCACCGCCGCGGGGCACCTCAAATGGGTCATCGAGCGCGGCGTCGCGGTGCCCGATGAGCAGGGCGAGATCGTGGTGGAGGGCTTCATCGAGGACATCACCGCCCAGAAGGCTGTGCTCGAAGCGCTGGAACAGGCCGAACTGCGTTATCGCAGCATCTTCGAGAACGCTTCGGAGGGCATTTTCCAGTCCACCCGCGATGGCCGCTATCTGGCCGCGAATCCTGCGTTGGCGCGCATTTACGGATACGACAGTGCGTCCGAGCTGGTGGCCGATCTCGCTGACATAGAGCGTCGCCTGTACGTCGAGGGTGGGCGTCGCGAAGTGTTCTGCCAGCTGATGGAGCAGCAGGGCGAGGTGCTCAACTTCGAGTCCGAGGTCTATCGGCGCGACGGCACACGCATCTGGATATCCGAGAACGCGCACGTGGTGCGAGGCGCCAGCGGCGAGTTCATCTGCTACGAAGGCACCGTGCAGGACATCTCCGAGCGCAAGCATTATCAACAGCAGCTCGAACGTCAGGCCAACCATGACCTGCTGACCGGCCTGCCCAATCGCATCCTGCTCAACGACCGCATCGAGCAGGGCCTGGCCCGTGCGGCTCGCCTGGGCTACTACCTGACGTTGGTATTCATCGACCTGGACAACTTCAAGTTCATCAACGACGGTCTCGGGCATGTCGCTGGTGACGAGCTGCTCAAGAGTATTGCGGCGCGGCTGGCCGGTAGTCTGCGCAGCTCCGACACCGTGGCGCGGGTCGGTGGGGATGAATTCGTGCTGGTGCTCAGCGATCACTACCGCATCAGCACAGTGATCTCGCTATTGGAGCGTGTGCTGAACGAAATCCGCCGGCCGGTCATGCTCGCCGGTCGCGAGTTTCAGGTCGGGGCCAGCCTGGGTGTGGCGATGTTCCCCGACGACGGCGAGGATGCGCAAAGCTTGCTCAAACACGCCGATATCGCCATGTACGCGGCGAAGAAGCGTGGGCGCAACAATTTCCAGTTCTTCACCCACGATCTCAACCGGATCGCCGATGAGCGTCTGAATCTCGAAGCCGCCATGCGCGTGGCGCTGGAGCGCAACGAGTTGTCGGTGCACTACCAGCCGAAGGTCGATGCGACGCGGCGGATTGTCGGTGTCGAGGCGCTGGCGCGTTGGACCCACGCGGAGCTGGGGGTCATAGGGCCGGATCGTTTCATCCCGGTGGCCGAAGAGAGCGGGCTGATCATGCCGCTGACCCTGGCCATCCTGCGCCGCGCCTTCACCGATGCTCGGCAGTGGAACGAGGGGCGTGCCACACCGCTGCTGATTGCGGTGAACCTGTCACCGCTGCTGTTTCTTGGCGACGATGTGGTCGAACGCATCCTCGCGGTGCTCGACGAAATAGGGCTGCCGCCGACCCAGGTGGAGCTGGAAATCACCGAAACGGTATTCCTTGGAGACGGCACCCGTGCGGTTTCCATCCTGGCCGAGTTCAAGGCGCGGGGCTTTCGCTTGGCGATGGACGATTTCGGTACCGGCTACTCGGCGCTCAGTTATCTGCGGCGTTTTCCGCTGGACATCATCAAGATCGATCGATCGCTGGTCACCGGACTCGAACAGGAGGAGGAAGTGGCGATGATCGCCCGTGCCGCCATATCGCTGGGCAAGAGCCTGCACAAGACGGTGGTCGCCGAAGGGGTCGAGAACGCCGCGCAGTTCGACTTCCTGCGTCGCAACGGTTGCGACGAGTTCCAGGGCTACCTGCTCTCACGCCCGCTACCGGCGGCGCAGATCACCGCATTGCTTGCGGACGGCGGCGTGATCCGCTTCTAGCTGTCGCCGGGGATGGCGCCGTTCTGCCAGAGCTGCATCAGTTCCTGTGGCGCTCGGTCCTCGGCGATCTGCAGGATCAGTTCGGCGTCGGTGTCCTCGCGTCGGTAGTGCAGTTCGACTCGGAAGAAGCGCTGATCGCCGGCACCGACGTTCTTGCTGGCGACCGGCAGGCAGCGTTCGACCACCGAGCAGAGGCCGCGGCGCTGCTCGGCGTCGCAGTCGGCGAATTCGATCTGCCGGGGTCGCGCCAGGCTTGGCGCCGCGACGAAGCCGCCCTGGCGCGATACGCGCAACGAGGTTTCCGGTCCCAGAGCTGGCATCTTCATCCTGTCTCCTCAGCGCAGTGCTACGCCCACTGACGTCCAGGCTTCATACAGCGCCTGAACCTGAGGCGACTGACGACCGAACAGCTGCGCCGCGTGGTTCAGCGTCACACCGGCGAAGGTTGCGAAGTCCGCATCATTGGGCAGTTGTGGATCACAGATGGTGGCGTACCAGATTCGTCCGGCCTGCTCCCAGGCGTAACCACCCAGCGCCATGGCCGCGAGGTAGAAGGCGCGGTTGGGAATGCCGGAGTTGAGGTGTACGCCACCGTTGTCGTCGCGGGTCTCGATGAAGTCGCGCATGTGCGCAGGCTGCGGGTCGCGACCGAGCAGCGGATCGTCGTAGGCGGTGCCCGGGTTGGCCATGGAACGCAGGGCGACGCCGTTGACCTTGTCGGTGAGCAGTTCGGCGCCGACCAGCCAGTCGGCCTCCGCCGCAGTCTGGCCGAGCGCGTGCTGTTTGGTCAGCACGCCGAACACGTCCGACACTGATTCGTTGAGCGCTCCTGGCTGGTTGAAATAGACCAGCCCGGCTTCGCTCTCGATCAGGCCGTGGGTCAGTTCGTGGGCGACCACGTCCAGCGAGCGGGTGAAGCGCTGGAACAGCTCACCGTCGCCATCGCCGAACACCATCTGCTCGCCGTTCCAGAAGGCGTTCTCGTAGCCCTGGCCGTAGTGCACGGTGCCGATCAACGGCATCCCCAGGTCATCGATCGAGTCGCGCTGGAAAACCTGCCAGAAGAATGTGTAGGTCGCGCCGAGCGCGTCGTAGGCTTCGTCCACCGCGGCGTCGCCGGAGGCCGGCTGACCTTCGCGACGTCGCAGGGCGCCCGGCAGCTGCATCTGCTGCTCGGCGTCATGGATTCGTCGTTGTGGGTGGCCGGGCGTGCGCAGCTCGCCAAGCTCGGCGATGGCTGTGGGTCGTGGCGGGCCGGGGTTGGGCAGCAGGCTCTGCACGTGGTGCAACGTCTGTTGAGCGCAGCCGCGCTGGTAGGGCGAGCCGCGGTCGATGATGCGGTCGAGAATGTATGGCGGGATGAATGTGTGAATCGGCACCGGCGGTACTCCAAGGCTGACGCGGCTACGACCAGCATAGACCGCTGGAACGCGATGGTTCGACCGCCGATCCAGAGGGCGTGACGAGATGGCGCGGCACCCGCGGCGCACCCTTGGCGCGTTCTGCTGTCACTTGTGCTGGACCCCGTTTTTACCGTCATCGACGACGCGGGCGCTCATTTGACGAGGAGTTGTTGCCCATGTTCGGATTGGAAGCACTAGAGCTGGCGCGCGTCCAGTTCGCTTTCACCATCACCTTTCACATCATCTTCCCGGCGATCACCATCGGGCTCGCCAGCTTTCTCGCCGTGCTCGAGGGGCTCTGGCTGAAGACCCGGCAGGAGGTCTATCGCGACCTCTATCACTTCTGGCTGAAGATATTCGCGGTCAATTTCGGCATGGGTGTGGTGTCGGGAATCGTCATGGCGTACCAGTTCGGCACCAACTGGAGTGCCTACTCCGAGTTCGCCGGCAGTGTCACCGGGCCGCTGCTGGCCTATGAGGTGCTGACCGCGTTCTTCCTGGAGGCGGGTTTCCTCGGGGTCATGCTGTTCGGCTGGAATCGGGTTGGCGAACGCCTGCATTTCTTTTCCACGCTCATGGTGGCCGTGGGCACGCTGATCTCGACCTTCTGGATTCTGGCGTCCAACAGCTGGATGCACACGCCGCAGGGGCACGAGATCATCGACGGCATCGTGGTGCCGGTGGACTGGCTGGCGATCATCTTCAACCCGTCGTTCCCTTATCGACTGGCGCACATGGCGGTCGCCGCGTTCCTCGCCACGGCGTTCTTCGTCGGCGCGTCGGCGGCCTGGCAGCTGTTGCGCGGCAAGGACAACCCGGCGATCCGCAAGATGCTCTCGATGGCCATGTGGATGGCCCTCCTGGTGGCACCGGTGCAGGCGGTGATCGGCGATTTTCATGGGCTGAACACCCTCGAATATCAGCCGGCGAAGATCGCCGCGATGGAAGGGCACTGGGACAACTCCGAAGGCGGGCCGACGCCACTGTTGCTGTTCGGCTGGCCGGACATGGAGGCCGAGGAAACGCGCTTCAAGATCGAGATTCCCTATCTCGCCAGCCTGATCCTCAATCACAGCCTGACCGAACCGATTCCGGCGCTGAAGGACTTCCCGCCCGAGGACCGGCCGAACTCGACGATCGTGTTCTGGACGTTCCGCATCATGGTCGCGCTCGGCCTGCTGATGATCGTCACCGGTATCTGGAGTCTGCTGTTGCGGCGGGGCGACCGGATGTACAGCTCACGCGCGTTCCTGCGGCTGGTGTTGCTGATGGGGCCTTCCGGGCTGATCGCCATCTTGGCTGGCTGGTACACCACCGAGATCGGGCGTCAGCCCTGGGTGATCTATGGCCTGATGCGCACCGCCGATGCCGTATCCAATCACGGCGCCGGCCAGCTGGGGCTCACTCTGGCGATGTTCGTGGTCGTCTACTTCGCCGTGTTCGGGGTGGGCATGGTGTACGTCCTGCGCCTGGTGCGCAAAGGCCCGGTGATCAGCGAAGGGCGCGAGAAAGGTACCGGTGGACCCGGCGAGGCGCGCACGCCGATGCGACCGATCTCCGCGGCGGACGAAGCCCTTCCCGAGGGACATAGCGATCAACTGGGCGAGAGGAACTGAGCCATGGGTATCGATCTTTCACTGATCTGGGCGGTGATCATCATCTTCGGCATCATGATGTACGTGGTGATGGACGGTTTCGATCTCGGCGTCGGCATCCTTTTTCCCTTCGTGCAGGACGCCTCGGAGCGCGACGTGATGATGAACACCGTCGCGCCGATCTGGGACGGCAACGAGACCTGGCTGGTACTCGGCGGTGCCGGGCTGTTCGCCGCGTTTCCGCTGGCCTATTCGGTGGTGCTGTCCGCGCTCTATCTGCCGATCATCTTCATGCTGATGGGGCTGATCTTCCGCGGCGTGGCGTTCGAGTTCCGCTTCAAGGTGGTCCGCGAGCGCCAGCATGTCTGGGACAAGGCCTTTATCGGCGGCTCGCTGGTCGCAACCTTCTTCCAGGGCGTGGTGCTTGGTGCATTCATCAGCGGGTTGCCGGTCGAGGATCGGGCCTATGCCGGCGGGGCGCTGGACTGGTTGACGCCGTTCTCGCTGTTCTGCGGACTGGCGCTGATCGTTGCCTATGCGCTGCTCGGCTGTACCTGGCTGATGATGCGCACCGCCGGCGACCTGCAACGGCGCATGCACGACATCGGCATTCCGCTGGTGTGGGCGGTGCTGGTGGTTACCGGCATCGTCAGCCTGTGGACGCCGCTGACCCATCCGGATATCGCCGAGCGCTGGTTCAGCATGCCCAACCTGCTGTATTTCATGCCGGTTCCGGTGCTGGTGCTGCTCTGCGCGTTCGGACTGCTGCGCTCGATTCAGCGCTATGCCAACTACACGCCATTCCTGCTGACGCTGGCGCTGATCTTCCTCGGCTATAGCGGTCTGGGCATCAGCCTCTGGCCAAACATCATTCCGCCGTCGGTGAGCATCTGGGAGGCAGCCGCACCGCCTCAGAGTCAGGGCTTCACGCTGGTTGGTGCGCTGCTCATTCTGCCGCTGATCCTGATGTACACGGCCTGGAGCTACTACGTGTTCCGCGGCAAGGTCAGTGCCGAGGATGGGTATCACTGATGGCTGATCTGGATAACAAGCCGCCTGCACAGCCTGAGCAGCGGCCGCTCTGGCAGCGCATGAGCTGGTTGGTGCTGATCTGGAGTGGAAGCGTGCTGGCGCTCGGCATCGTTGCCTGGCTGCTGCGTCTGGCCATGAATGCGGCGGGCCTGTCTTCACCCTGAAGGCGCGCCCCGCTTTGGGGCGTGCCGCTCGCGCATGCCCCGTGATCTGGCCGCGGGCGGGACTCGAAGCACGTCACGATTCCTTCATTTGCCGGTTGTAGCCTGCTGGCATGAACCTTGATGCACAGACAGGCATCAGGCCTTGGGCAACCGCAGACAATTGAGGAACCTAGCGATGGATGACTACCAGGACGAACTACTGGAATGGCATGCCGCTGAGCAGGATCACCCGGACTGTGCCGAGGATGCGGTCGAACTCTGAGCGCCGCTCGCATATGCGCCGTTTACGCGCCGCGCCGCTGCGCCCGGCGATAGTCTCCCGGAGTCTGCCCGCTCCAGCGCTTGAAGGCACGCTGAAACGCCTCGGCTGAGGAAAAACCAAGCAGCCAGGCGATCTCGCCGAAAGCGGATTCGGTGTCGCGAATGTAGGCCATCGCCAGGTCGCGGCGGGTGTCGTTGAGGATCGCGCGATAGCTGCTGTCTTCCTCGGCCAGCTTGCGTCGCAGTGTCCAGGCCGGCATTTGCAGACGTGCAGCGATCTGTTGCAGGTCCGGCTCCTGACCCTTGAGCATCGGCCCGAGAATCTGTGCGACCCGCTCGCGCAGACTGCGGGTGCGGGTGCGCCGTTCCAGTTCGGCTTCACACAGCTCCAGCAGATGCCGCCAGGTGCCGGGGCAATGATCCGGGTTGCGCAAAGCCAGGCTGCGCTGATCCAGCTGCAACTGATTCGCTTCGGCGCCGAAGATTACCGGCCGGCCGAACTGCTCGTCGTAGCGCGAGGCGTAGTCAGGGGCTTCGAACTCGATGTGGATCGCCATCGGCACCAGCGGCTGACCGCTCAAGCGGCTGAGCTGCGAGATCCAGCTGGCGAGCACCGTATCGACGACGAAGCGGTTGTAGGCGTTGTAAGGGCTGATGGAATAAAAGCGCAGCCAGGCGCCTGACGCATCTTCATGAAAACTCGAACTGCCGCGGTAGTTGGATGCATACAGCGCCTCGTAGCGGATCAGCGCCCTTGCCGCTTCGCGCACGGTGGGCGCCTGAGCGGCGGTCAGCCCGGCGAGGCCGAGGTGCCCGGGCTTGCGCAGGCGGCCCATCTCCAGGCCCAGAGCGGGATCGCCAGCCAGCTGGATGGCCGCATGCCCGAGCCGCATGTAACGGGGGATCGAGAGGCGGGCATGCGGCTCAGCGAGCCGCTCGCCATCCAGTCCGTAGGCCAGCAAAAGCGGCTGAGGGTCATGGCCGTACAGCTGCAACGCATCGTTGAGGCTGTGCAGGAAACCGACCGACAGATCGCCCAGGCGCACCCGTTGCGCATTCATGGGGTGCTGCCGAGCCATTGATTGCGTACCTGGACCGGGACGCCGTGGCCCGGGGGCGCCGGGCGGCGCGGCGAGCCGAGTAGATTCCAGGGCAAGGCGAGGGTATGCACGGCCATGTGCGGTCTTGCGCTGAGCGCGTCGGAATGTGTACTGCCACAGCTCGCCTGCGGATCTGCCAGCGCGCCGGGTACAGCCAGCAGTTTCGCTTCGGCAGGCGGTTGCTCGAGGTAGGCATCGCAGCCCAGCAGCACTGCCAGCGAGCCCGCCGGTGTTTCAATCAGCCGTCGACGCTCGGGGATGGGGGCAACGCTGTAGCGGCGTTCGTAACGGCTCAACGCCTGCTTGTACTGCAGCGTTCCGAGGGGCTTGCCGCGACCGTCAAAGGTCAGGCTTACCTGGCGCAGCGGGCCATCGCCGATCATCAGTTGATCGTTCTCCAGATAGGGCTCCGGCAGCACGATCGAGCCAGCCACCAAGGTAACGCCGAACTCTCTGGCGAGGCCGCCGAAGACGTTCTGGTATTCCTCTGCCATCTGTCGGGCCTTGAGTCGCAACACCGCACCGGTACGCCGATCGTCGCCCTGATTATCCGGCAGTGCGCGCAGATAGCTGCCGGGATTGCTGAGCGCCATCCACTGCATCGCATCGCGCAAGGTGCGGGCCTGCTGCACTTCCGGCTTTTCGCCCAGGGCGAACAGGCCAGTGCCAACGTGTTCGGGGAGCACCACGACAGTTCGCTCGCTGAGCATTCCGGATTCGGCCGCCTGCTTGAGGTAGGTGCGAAACTTGAGTTGCAGCCGCTCGCGGCTCTGATAGTCGGCTGGCTGCAGCCGCGTCTCGATGCCCAGCAGGTTGCCTGCGCTTCCGGCCTGCCCGTGGTTTTCGATGGGTAGCGTACGCAGATCGGACAGCAGTGGGCCGCTACGACGGTCTTGCGTCCAGTCGAGGTAGACGGCAAATGAGGCTGCCGCGAGGACGAGCAACAGCACGATATTGATTGAGGTGCGCATGTGAGGCTGGGCAGTGAGGGATTGCGTCAGCGTAGGTAACGCGGCGCCTGTTGCCAAGCTTTTTGCGCAGAAGGATCAAAAAGTTGTCACTTTGGATCATTGAGTGCGGCACCTTCGCTGTTTATCGTCGCTGCATACCGACCGTAGCCCCATGAGGCTCGGCACTCGTCATGATGAGGATGCTTCGATGACCGCTTTCCCGAAACTGCTGGCTCCGCTCGATCTTGGCTTTACCACCTTGCGCAACCGTACCCTGATGGGATCCATGCACACGGGCCTGGAGGAAATGCCCAACGGCTTCGAGCGGATGGCGGCATTCTTCGCCGAGCGCGCTCGCGGCGGCGTCGGCCTGATCGTCACCGGTGGCGTCGGCCCCAATGAGGAAGGCTCGGTGCGCGCCGGGGCGGCCAAGCTGTCCACGCCGGAGGAGGCCGAAGAGCACAAGATCGTTACCCAGGCGGTTCACGAAGCTGGCGGCAAGATCTGCATGCAGATCCTGCATGCCGGGCGTTACGCCTACAGCCCGCAGCTGGTGGCGCCGAGCGCTATCCAGGCGCCGATCAATCCGTTCACCCCGCGCGAACTGGACGAGGAGGGCATCGAGAAGCAGATCCGCGACTTCGTCAACTGCGCAAGCCTGGCCCAGCAAGCCGGTTATGACGGCGTCGAGATCATGGGTTCGGAAGGCTACTTCATCAATCAGTTCCTGGTGGCGCACACCAACCACCGCACCGATCGCTGGGGTGGCAGCTACGAGAATCGCATGCGTCTGCCGGTGGAGATCGTGCGCCGCGTGCGCGAAGCGGTGGGCAGCGACTTCATCATCATCTATCGCCTGTCGATGCTCGACCTCATCGAAGGCGGCAGTGTCTGGGAAGAGGTGGTGCAGCTGGCCAAGGCCATCGAGCAGGCGGGCGCCACGCTGATCAATACCGGCATCGGTTGGCACGAGGCGCGGATTCCGACCATCGCCACCAAGGTGCCACGCGCCGCGTTCACCAAGGTGACCGCGAAGCTGCGTGGCGAGGTAAGCATTCCGCTGATCACCACCAACCGGATCAATACCCCGGAGGTCGCCGAACAGGTGCTGGCCGAGGGCGATGCGGACATGGTCTCCATGGCGCGGCCGTTCCTCGCCGATCCGGAGTTCGTCAACAAGGCCGCCGCCGGTCACAGCGAGCGCATCAACACCTGCATCGGCTGCAACCAGGCCTGTCT
>Ga0209212_1009377_pt1 | contig 10222 bp, 9 predicted proteins | sample RifGroC2_FD_183996 | JGI IMG/M metagenome (GOLD analysis project Ga0209212, IMG submission 183996) | Groundwater microbial communities from Rifle, Colorado, USA - Groundwater C2 (SPAdes) (version 2) | ecosystem: Environmental > Aquatic > Deep subsurface > Groundwater | place: Rifle, Colorado... | reverse complement strand
AAAGATTACTTTCGGTGAATACGCGCGGGATATTACCCGTTTTTCAGCCCACCGGGTGAGTGAGGGCGGAATTGCCCGGACATTTCAGAATGCCCGGGTTTTTGCCAGTATGAGCGCGTTAGAAAACGTGATAGTGGGGACTTTTTCGCGCGCATCCTCTACTATCTGGGCTGTTTTAAGGCGCTCCTCCGGCATGAGAAACGAAGAGCAGGCGGTGCGCGCTCGCGCGGAAGAATTGCTGCGTTTTGTGAAACTTCAAAATCGCTCGTCTGATTTGGCATCCAGCCTGCCGTTTGGCGGACAGCGGCGCCTTGAAATTGCCCGGGCCTTGGCTACCGAGCCGCGCCTTTTGCTGATGGATGAACCGGCAGCCGGAATGAACGCGGGAGAAAAATTAGAACTGCTGGATATAATCCGTAAGATTCGCGCCAGCGGCATCAGCGTTCTGGTCATTGAGCATGATATGAAGCTGGTAATGGGGCTTTGCCAGAGGATAGTGGTGCTTGATTCAGGTGAAAAGATTTGCGAAGGCAAGCCCGCTGATGTCCAGTGCAATCCTAAAGTAATCGAGGCCTATTTGGGGAAGGGATGTGTGCGATAAATCGCACCGCTACGGTATGGGAAAAGTGCGCGATAAACTGCCTGCCGGTAGGCAGGCACCACTACAGTAGCGGCGCGATTTATCGCGCTAACCAAAGATGCGTCTAAGAGTTGAAAATCTGCATGCCGGCTACGGTAAGATTGAGGTGCTTAAGGGGATTACCTTAGAAGTCAGCGAAGGCAAGATTACCGCGCTGGTCGGGGCAAATGGGGCGGGAAAATCAACTACCTTAATGGCCATCTCAGGAATTTTACCTTTTAAAGAAGGTAGTATGGAGCTTGACGGCAGGCAGGTAAACCATATCCGGCCGGATGAAATTGTCGCCAGGGGAATTGTTCAGGTCCCTGAAGGAAGGCGGGTATTCCGCGGATTAACAGTATTGGAAAATCTTCAACTGGGCGCTTTCTTGCGCCGGAAAGACCGGACAATAAAAGAAGATATGGAACGGGTATTCAGGCTTTTTCCCATACTTTCTAAACGAGAGAAACAGGAGGCGGGGACACTCTCCGGCGGCGAACAGCAGATGTTGGCTATCGGCAGGGCGCTGATGGCTAAACCGAAGATTCTTTTGCTTGATGAGCCGTCACTTGGCCTGGCGCCTTTAGTGGTGGAGAAAATTTTTGATGTCCTTTTGAAAATTAAGGCAGAAGGTGTGGGGATTTTGCTTGTCGAGCAGAACGCCCGCTGGGCGCTTGAGGCCGCGGCTTGGGCCTATGTTATTGAAACCGGAAAGATTGTGTTAGAGGGAGAAGGTAGAAAGCTTCTAATGAACATCCAGGTGCGCAAAGCTTATTTAGGCGAATAAACCAAATTATGATTAGCGTGATGGTTTTAATAGTTATGGCTGTCTTTCTTCTGGCCTATATTTTTTATGGCCGTTTTCTGGGAAAGAGGATACCGCTCAATGATGACTTTATCACTCCTGCCTGCAGTATAAACGACGGCATTGATTATGTCCCGGCCAAGCCCGCTTTAATTTTGGCCCAGCATTTTTCCGCGATTGCCGCGGCCGGGCCGATTGTCGGGCCTATCATTGCCTGTCTCTGGTTTGGCTGGCTGCCCGCGCTATTATGGGTGGTTATAGGCGCGGTATTTATCGGAGGAGCGCATGATTTCTTTGCCTTGGCCGCCTCAATACGGCACAGGGGGACATCAATCGGTGAAGTAATTAAAAAGTATATGCCCGGGCGCTCCTATAAATTCTTCCTTATCTTTGTCTGGCTGGCCCTGGAATATGTGATTATTACCTTTACCGATATTACCGCCCACACCTTTAAAACGAACATAGAAGGCGCTGCCTTTGGGCCGGGGGTAGCGGCTTCTTCGGTTTTGTATCTTATATTAGCAATGATTATGGGAATCGCGCTTTATCGCGGTAAACTCGCGCTCTGGAAGGCAACCATTATATTTTTACCGTTTCTTTTGGGGATCGTCTGGCTGGGGCCGCGCCTGCCAAACCAGTTCTTGGCGCCGCTTTCGGCCCTTTCGGTAAAACAGTGGGATGTGCTGTTATTGTTTTATTGCCTCATTGCTTCTGTAATCCCGGTTTGGCTTTTGCTTCAGCCGCGGGGGTATTTGGGCGGCTGGTTTTTGTATCTGGTTATATTTATCGGCCTGGCCGGGGCATTGTGCGGGGGATTCTCCATAGAATATCCGGCTATTAACCTCAGCGGGCTGAAGAGCCTGGCAAACGGAAAAAATGTATTCCCGATTCTTTTTATTACGATTGCCTGCGGCGCTTGTTCCGGATTCCACGGGATTGTCTCCTCCGGAACCACCGCCAAGCAGGTGAAGAAGGAAAGAGACTGCGTGCCGATAACCTATGGCGCGATGCTTCTTGAGGGCCTGGTGGCGGTGCTGGCGATTATTACCGTAATTATTTTACCCAAAAACAGCCCTCTTTTAAAAGCCGACCCAAATCTTATTTATGCCGGCGGGATTGCCAAATCTTTGGCGCTTTTTAATATTCCGTATCAATTAGCGTTTACCTTTGCCCTGCTGGCATTCTCTACTTTTGTGTATGACACATTGGATGTCTGCACGCGGCTGGCGCGTTATATCTTCCAGGAGTTAACCGGGATGTCTTCAAAGAAGGGGGGCTTATTGGCCGGCCTTGCCAGCGTGTTACTGCCGTTTGTTTTTCTGATGGCCTCTAAAGAGAAAGGGTATCTAGCCGCCTGGCCGTTGTTCGGGGCCAGCAACCAGCTATTGGCCAGTATTATTCTGCTGGCGGTATCGCTTTGGCTTATTCATTTAGGACGCCGGCCATGGTATACTATCTTGCCGATGATATTTATGTTCACGGTAACTTCCTGGGCATTGGTTAATTTGAGCCTGCCTTTTGTGAAGTCATTGTTTAATATATCAGGCGGAGTTTTCCCTTCAGCGGATATCTGGCTCTTAGGTGTATGCGGGATCCTGCTTTTGGGTTTGAGTGTGCTATTGATTATGGAGGCGGCGAGGGTGTTGTTTTTTAAAACGCGAAAACGCGAAATAGGTTAAAAATAACGCACACCGCGAAGGCGTAAAAATTTTCTTATCCATTTTCGCGTTTTAGCGATTAGAGAGGAGATAAAAATACTATGGAATTACCGGGCATTCTTGGTTTCTTTATGCATTTTGATGATCATTTAATGGTTATTATTCAGCAGTGCGGAGCATGGACCTATCTTGTTCTCTTCGGGATAATTTTTGCCGAGACCGGTTTGGTCTTAACCCCATTTTTGCCGGGAGATTCCCTGCTTTTTGTGGTCGGGGCTTTTTCGGCCCAAGGCGCGTTCCAGCCGTTTCTTATGGGAGGAATATTGCTGGCGGCGGCGATTGCCGGAGACAGCCTAAATTACGCGATAGGCAAATATTTCGGCAAGCGGCTTACTCAGGCCAAACATATACCTTTTTTTAAGAAAGAATATCTTGACCGCACCCACCATTTCTATAAAAAGTACGGAGGCAAGACCATTATCCTGGCCCGTTTTTTGCCTATAGTGCGCACCTTCGCGCCTTTTGTGGCCGGAATTGTGCGTATGGATTATCCGAAGTTCCTGATGTATAATGTAATCGGAGGGTGTGTCTGGATCCTGCTTTTTTATTGCGCGGGGTTTTATTTCGGGAATATCCCTTTAGTTAAAGAGCATTTCTCAGAGGTGATATTGGCAATCATTGTCCTTTCCGTGATTCCGGCGGTTATTGAATTCCTGAAGATGAGAAAGCCGCGGAAATAAATTAGAGTATAGTTGATAACATATAGTTTATTACTCGTGTCCAAAATAGCCAATGATTAATGTCGACAAAATCATTTTGAGATTCCAAAATTGTCATACCCGCGAAAGCGGGTATCCAGAAAATATTCTCGTCGTGGATTCCCGCTTTCGCGGGAATGACAGCGGCTAATTTGGACAGCAATGATAGTTTATGGTTGTTTAGCTAAATTATGTCTATGAATAAGAATTTCCCCTGGGCCCTGGCTATATCCTTATCGGCGCATATCCTTATTTTATTTTCCTTGTCGGCGCTGAATATCCTGCCTAAAGATAAGATAATTAAGGGAATAGAGGTCAATTATTTAAAGATTAAACCGGCAGTTTTAGAAAAGGCCCGGATTAGAAGTAAAGCCCGGGATAACCCGGATAAACTTAGCTTAAGTCAGCCTCTGTCTTTATCCGCCGATAATAAGTTTCTCGAGGACAGCCTGCCCTTTTCCGGCGCCAAGCGCGATGATGTTTCGGCAATGTTCTCAAAGTCAGCTCAAAAACCCGCCCTGGGAAGAATTGAGTTTTCACGCAACGCCCCGATTAAGCTTTCTGAGGTGGAGATGGAATCTTCGCTTAAACTTGCCCGGAAACCGGCCTATCTTACCTATAATAATTTCCTGCGCGAGCGCGTCAGAAGATGCCTGTATAATAAGTTTTCCGAGGTCAGCGATGAAGGCGTGGTCTGCCTTAAATTCGCCCTGAAGGCTGACGGTTCACTTCTGGAGTATCGGGTGATTGATGAGAAAAGCCAGGCCAGTGAAAGATTAAAACGTATGGCTGTCGAAGGCCTGTTGGATGCCTCGCCGTTTCCTCCCCTGCCCAAAGAATTAGACTCACCCCTGGCCACCTTCAGCGTCATTATTCATTTTATAGAACAGCAAGGCGAATAACCAATCGTGAGTTATCGAGGTAATCGGTCAGTCGATGGGGGCATTGGAAATTAATACTTTGGATAGGCGGGACATTCTTGTCCCGCCGGGGCGGGGTTAGAAAACCCCGCCTATCCTAAATTTTGTAATAACTTTTTCCCCGCTTGCTTATCGAGGGTTTTTTACTTTGACAGCTATAGTAAGCGGTGTTATAATTCAAGAATGATAATTTCCAAAGATGATGTCCAGAAGGTGGCGAATTTAGCCAGGATAGAATTGAATCAGGAAGAATTGAATTTATTTTCCGGGCAGTTGGAATCAGTGCTGGAATTTATTGAGAAGCTTAAAAAAGCGGATATTTCCTCAGTTCAGCCGATGAGCCATGTTCTGGATATTCAGAATGTTTTAAGGGCCGATGTTCCCAGAGAATCCCTGTCGAATGCCCAGGTCTTGAAAAACGCCCCGGAAAGCCTGAAAGGGCATTTCCGGGTGCCCAAGGTAATCGAATAAATGCCTGCTGAAAAACCCCTCTACGCCCTCACCGGTCTTGAACTCTTAGATTTGATAAAACAAAAAAAGATAGGTATCGCGGATATTTTGGAATCTCAAAGCCTAAGAACAAAGGCAGTTGAGGGCAAGGTTAAGGCCTTCGCGCGTTTTACCGATAATACTGCCTCCGGTATCCCTATAGCCGTCAAAGATAATATTTGCATCCAAGGACAGCTTACCACTTGCGCTTCCAAAATTCTAGAAAACTTTATCCCGCCTTATGACGCCACGGTAATCCAAAGGTTAAAAAAATCCGGTTTTGTTATCCAGGGCCAGACTAATATGGATGAATTTGCCTTTGGTTCATCCTGTGAAAATTCCGCGTTCTTTCCTACCCGTAACCCCTGGAATCCGGATTGTGTTCCCGGCGGCTCCTCCGGCGGCTCAGCCGCGGCAGTGGCCGCGGATGAGGCAGTCTGGGCTTTGGGCTCGGATACCGGCGGTTCAATCCGCCAGCCGGCTTCTTTTTGCGGGGTGGTGGGGCTTAAGCCTACCTACGGCCGGGTTTCCCGCTACGGACTGATTGCCTTTGCCTCCAGCCTGGACCAGATCGGCCCGCTGACCAAAGATGTCCGGGATAACGCTTATCTTACCAGTATAATTTCCGGCTATGACCCTAATGATTCCACGTCTTTAAATTTACCGGTCGGGGATTATCAGAAATCCTTAGAAAAAGATATTAAGGGTATAAAAATCGGCGTCCCTAAGGAATATTTTAGTTTATCCGGAGATGGCGAGCTTGAGGGATTAGACAGAGAAGTTAAGGAAGCCGTTGAGGAAGCAATTGCCCAATTGAGAAAGCTGGGGGCAGTGGTGAGTGAAGTCAGCCTGCCGCATACCGAATACGCGGTGGGGGTGTATTATATCGTGGCTACGGCTGAGGCCAGCTCTAACCTGGCCCGTTTTGACGGGGTGCAATATGGCCTGCGGGCAAGGAACGCGGATAATCTTATTACGATGTATAAAAAAACCCGCCAAGCAGGATTTGGCCCGGAGGCCAAGCGCAGGATTATTTTAGGGACTTATGTGTTATCCCACGGTTATTATGAGGCCTATTATTTGAGAGCGCTTAAAGTGCGGGCCCTGATTGCCCGGGATTTCACCGAGGTTTTTAAGGAATATGACTGCATAGTTACCCCTACCTCGCCGACCACCGCGTTTCGCCTGGGGGAAAAGTTAGAGAATCCCCTGGCGATGTATCTTTCGGATGTCTATACCATCTCGGCTAACCTCGCCGGGGTGCCGGCAATATCCGTTCCTTGCGGCTCAAACAAAGCGGGACTGCCCATAGGACTGCAGATAACCGCCAAGGCCTTTGATGAGGAAACGCTTTTTCGAGTTGCCTATAATTACGAGCAAGCCACTCCCTGGCATAAGCTGAAACCTAAAATATAGTTGGTTAGTTGGTTAGTTGGTTAGTTGGGTGGATAATTAAGTAGATTTTAGATGGCATTTGAGCAGATTGAGAATCTTAGGATATTAAAAGAGGCTGAAGAAATAGCTGATAAAATTTGGGACGAAGTTATCGTATGGAATTATTTTGCCAAAGATAGTATAGGCAAGCAATTAGTTAAAGCCGCGGATTCAATAGGAGCTAATATAGTTGAGAGTCAGGGAAGATTCCATCCAAAAGATGCTATAAATTTTCTTTATATATCCAGAGGCTCGCTTAAAGAAACTAAATATTGGCTTAAAAGAGCCACAAATAGGAAATTATTAACGATGGATACTTGGCGATAATTTATTGATAGAATTAATAACTTAGCGCCTCAACTTAATGCGTTTATAAAAAATCAACAAAAGAGAAAGTCCAACACCAACAAACTAACCAACCAACAAACCAACAAACTAACCAACTATGTTTTATGAGACAGTTATCGGTTTAGAGGTGCATGCTCAGTTAAAGACTAAGACCAAGGCCTTTTGTGGGTGCCTTAATGAATTCGGGGCCCTGGCTAATACGCGGACTTGTCCGGTGTGCCTGGGTTTTCCGGGAAGCCTGCCGGTGCTTAATGAGATGGCTTTTGAGCACGGGATGAAGGTAGCTTTGGCCTTAAACTGCCAAATCCAGAATTTTACCAAGTTTGACCGCAAGCATTATTTTTATCCTGACCTGCCAAAGAATTACCAGATTTCCCAGTATGACCTGCCCCTGGCTTTGGATGGAGGCCTGAAGATAAAAATCAAGGACAGAGAAAAGACCATTCCCGTAAAAAGGGTGCATCTGGAGGAGGATGCCGGGAAGCTTATCCATGAGGGAGAGGACAGCCTGGTGGATTATAACCGGGCCGGGGTTCCCCTTTTAGAGATAGTTACCGAGCCTGAGATACATTCTCCCGATGAGGCTTATGAATACCTGAGTGAGCTTAAGGCCATACTCAAATATTTAGAGGTCTCCGACTGCGATATGGAGAAGGGTTCTTTAAGATGCGATGCCAATATTTCTTTGCGGCTTACCGGCGCGGAAAAATTAGGGACCAAGACTGAATTAAAAAATATGAATTCTTTTAAGGCAGTCCGGGAGGCTTTGAACTATGAAATAAAAAGACAAACCGGGATCCTGGAAAGCGGACAAAAGATAATCCAGGAAACTCTTTTGTGGGATGAGGTGTCAGCCAAGACTGTCGCCATGCGCAGTAAAGAAGAGGCCATGGATTATCGTTATTTTCCCGAGCCGGATCTGCCGGGTTTTGTTTTGACCGAAGAAAAGATAAGGGTGGTCAAAGATAATCTTCCGGAGCTGCCCCAAGCCCTCAAGCAAAGGTTTGTCCGCGACTATGGTTTAATTGAGTATGATGTTGAGATTTTGGCCCAGGAAAAGCGGCTCGCGGATTATTTTGAGGCTTGTTTTAAGATTTATCCCCAGGCCAAGAGTATCAGCAATTGGCTTATCGGGCCGCTAAGTTATGAATTAAACTCCCGGAATCTGGATATTCAATCTTTGGGTCTAAAACCGACGGAGTTAACTACTTTAATAAGTTTTGTTGACCAAGACAAAATCAGCAATCTGTCCGCGAAGGAAGTCTTGACTGAAAGGCTCAACAGCAAAAAGACAATTGAGGAGATTATCAAGGAAAAAGACCTCTTGCAGGTTTCTGATTCAGGAGAATTAAGCGCTATTATAGACGCGGTTATTTCCGCCAATCAAAAGTCGGTCCAGGATTATTCATCCGGTAAAGCCAATGCCCTGATGTTTTTGGTGGGCCAGGTCATGCGCCAAAGTAAGGGCAAGGCTAACCCCAAGGTGGCCCAGGAAATGCTTAAGGAGAAATTAACAAATGCTTAAGAAAATAAGTTCAATTTTGATTGTAGCGGTAGTGGTTTTGAGTTTTTCTTTTTCCGCCTTTTCTGATGACGGCGAGCGCAAAAAAAGAAACGAGCTCTATAAACAATTAGAATTATTCTCGGATACCTTAAGTTTAATCAACGGGGAATATGTGGATGAGCCCAAGACCAAGGATTTAATCTACGGAGCGATGCGGGGAATGCTTTCTTCGCTTGACCCCTACAGCGAGTTCCTTGACCCCGAGCGCTACAAAGAGCTGAAGACGGATACCGAGGGCAAGTTTGGAGGGTTAGGCATAGAGATTACCATTAAAGACGGCCTGCTCACGGTGATAACGCCTATTGAAGATACGCCGGCCTGGAAGGCCGGGCTAAAGCCGGATGATAAAATCGTAAAGATAGACGGTGAGATTACCCGGAATATCTCCAGCGATCAGGCGGTAAAGAAACTGCGCGGCAAGCCGGGGAGCGAGGTTGCCTTGACTATCCTGCGTGAGGGGGCGCCCAAGCTTTTAGAGGTTAAGATTATCCGGGACGTGATTAAAATCAAAGACATTAAATACGCCCGGATGCTGGAAGACGGAATCGGTTATATCCGCCTGACCGAATTCCGGGAAACTACCCCTAAGGATATTGAGCTAAGCCTGAGCAAGCTAAAAGAGGAAGGGATGAACGGCTTAGTTCTGGACTTAAGGAATAATCCCGGCGGCCTGCTGGATGTGGCGGTTAAAGTGGTAGACAAGTTTATTCCGGCTGACAAAATCATTGTTTCCATCAGGGGGCGGGTGCCTCTTCAGAATATGGAATTTAAGTCTTCAAATTGTCTCAAATATTCAGATATTCCTTTAGTAGTTCTGCTTAATCAGGGTTCGGCATCGGGAAGCGAGATTGTGGCCGGCGCCCTGCAGGATTATAAGCGGGCGGTGATAATCGGAAACAAGTCTTTCGGCAAAGGTTCGGTGCAGTCGGTCCTGCCTTTATCTGACGGCTCGGCAGTGAAATTAACCACCAGCAAGTATTTTACCCCCTTAGGCCGGACTATTCATAATCAAGGCATAATTCCGGACATAACTGTTGAGTCCGGCCGGATTGATTTTACCGCTGTTGAGCCCGGGGCTGAAGACGTCTTTGATAAAATAAAAGAGAAAGAGCCCAAGGCGGAAAAAGAAGCGCCCATAAAAGAGGCGCTTTTTGATTACAAAAAGGATAATCAGCTTATCCGGGCCATAGATATTATCCGGGGAATAAGAATTTATCAGGAGTTGAATAAGAAGTTATAACATTCTGTTATCTTGATTTGAATACTTCCACGCAGCAATTTGTAGCGGCTGCCGTAAGGCAGCGGATATCGCAGGGTCAGCTTACGTTGACCCCTACACGCTGACCGCTACTAACTCATAATGCGCCATAAACCTGATTACCAAAAATCTATTTATGTCCTGCTGGCAATAGTAGTGATTGAGGCGGTGTTTTTGATTGCCTCCTGCCGGAAAGAAGAAGGCATCCGTCCGGTTGTCGAAAAGACCAAAGCCGAGAGAAAAAAAAGCCAGCCCAAGGCAGACCCGGTTAAGAAGAACAGTGTCTCTCAGGGTAAGCAAAATGTTTCCTCAGGGACAAAGAAGAAAGAACAGCCTGACTCTCCCGGAGTCTCCGCGATTTACCAGGGA
>Ga0209212_1009376_pt1 | contig 10222 bp, 7 predicted proteins | sample RifGroC2_FD_183996 | JGI IMG/M metagenome (GOLD analysis project Ga0209212, IMG submission 183996) | Groundwater microbial communities from Rifle, Colorado, USA - Groundwater C2 (SPAdes) (version 2) | ecosystem: Environmental > Aquatic > Deep subsurface > Groundwater | place: Rifle, Colorado... | reverse complement strand
GGTCTTCAAACGCGCAGACGTGAAGAACAGCCAGGAGAAGAACCTGCAATCCTTCATCGTCCGGATGCAGTCCCAGGTGCTCCAGAACGCCGCGTCAGGTTCAGTGCAGGCGCTCAGCGTCGAAGACGCGATCGCCGCGAAAACGGAGATGGCCCTCAACCAGGCCCTCGTCGAAAACCTGAGGAACATGCGGGAGCAGTATGAGGGCAGGGTCGCCATCAATATAACCGGCAATGTGGACCAGTGGGCCGGGTCCGTGGATGACCTGCTGCTTAAGGACGGAGACTCGATCTTTATTCCCAAGAGACCGCAGGAGATCCTGGTCACCGGAGAGGTCCACAGCCCGAGCGGTCAGGTGTTCCTGCCCGGCCTCAAAGTGAAAGATGTTATCAACCGGACCGGCGGCTACACCAAATACGCGGAAAAGGACCAGGTGTATGTGCTGCAGGCAAACGGCGCTGCCGTCAGCGGAGATTCGCCCTCCATCGGCAACATCGAAGATAAGGAATTGCAGGCCGGCGACACCATCTTCGTTCCGCAAAAAACCGAGCGCAACGCCGGAATGCGATTTACCAAGGACGTCGTCGACATCATGTTCAAGACCGCGGTGGTGATCGCAACCATCACGATATTGTTTTAGTTTAGTGTTTGGAGCAAGTCGACCGTGTCGACGTAAAAATACGGCAACATGGTTGCCTTGGTCCAGAAATAAGCTTGATATTGGTTTAGTTTGGAGCACCGTGTCGACGTAAAATACGGCGACATGGTTACCTTGGTCCAGAATACGGCAACGTCCAGATTGCCTTGGTCCCAACATGGAAGAATATAAAATATACGCGCACACACCGCCGCATTTATATCAAGCAGGTGCTAAATATTTCATCACCGCATCCACCTATGGAAGAAAGAAGCTGCTCGATGACCCGGCCAAGGAAAAACTTCTTTCTTCATTAGCAAGAGCCTGCGCCAAATACGGATGGCAGCTGGAAGATTGGGTTATCCTTGACAACCATTACCATATTATGACGACTGCTCCGAGCGCGGAAGTGAAACTATCGACTTTTGTCGCTGAATACCACAAATTCGCAGCATTGTTTGTCAAGAAGAACAATGCTGCAGCACGAAACGCATTGAAAATTTTCAACAACTACTGGGACACCTGTATAACCTATGAAAGCTCATATTTTGCGAGATTGAATTACATTTACTACAACCCCGTCAAGCACGGTTATGTCAAAAATGCGGAGGAGTATCAGTGGGGTAGTTTTTATTTCAGACACCTGAATGACAAAGCATATATTGAAAATTTGATGAAAAAATTTCCCTTCGATGCAGTTAAAATTGAGGATGATTATTAAGCCGGTTGTATGGAGCAAGTCGACTGTGTCGACGTAAAATACGGCAACGCGGTTGCCTTGGTCCAGATTGCCTCGCTCCAAAACAAGGAAAACCCATATGCAAGAACAAAAGCTGCACGAAAGAGAAATGAACCTTCTGGACTACGGGAAGATCTTATGGCGCAGAAAGATCATGCTTGTCATTCTGTGTACCCTGTCCGTTGTGATCACCATGGTGGTCAGCCTGATGCTTCCCAAGTATTACAAGTCCGAAGCAATGATCCTCGCAGTTGCTCCGGAAACGGGAGGTCTTGGCGCCGCACTGTCTGCCAGCCCTCTTGCCGGCGCATTTGCCGGGCCCCTGGGCGTATTGACCTCACCTGCGGACAAGATCCTGGTGCTCTTGAAAAGCAGGACCGTCGCCGAGATGATCGTCAGGCGGTTCGATCTTTTGCGGGTCTTTAACGCGGATAAATGGGACGGAGCGAAAGGCGCCTGGAAAGATCCCGCGAAGCCGCCGCTCCTGGAAGACACGGTAAAAAAGCTTGGGAAAAAGATCACCGCGTTCAAGAAAAGCAGGGAAGGCAGCATTACGATCACCGTTGAATGGAAAGATCCGAAACTGGCCGCTCAGATAGCGAACTACTATGTGGTCGCCCTCGCTGAGTTCATGAAGGACAAGTCCGTCAATACGACCGTGCAGATCGTCGATCCGGCCATACCCGCGGAAAGAAAGTCATCTCCCCGGATAGCCCTGAACATGGCCATGGCCGGCATCCTGAGCCTGTTTGTCGGGGTCATTCTTGCCCTTGTACTTGAGAATGCACAAAAAAAACAATGAGCGATCGAGCTGCTTTACCACGAAACAGGGAATGAGCTATCGATGGGTCCGCATCGGAGTGGTATGTTCGGTCCTTTTCTTCCCGTTGCCGCTGAAAGCCTCAACCTACCTTGATCTTGGCGACCCTGCCTATTTGCTCTTCTCCCGCCTGGAGGCCGAAGGTGTCATTCGTTCAGCATTGCTCACCACAAAGCCCATGAGCCGAACGGAAGCGGTGCGATTGCTCGAAGAAGCCGGGAAAAACGCCGAAGGCCGCAGCGATTTCATCAAAAGCCTGGTCCGGGAGTTATCACAGAGGATAGGACCGGAAAGCTCCGGCTCCTCCGGAGTGAAGCCGGTGGAATCGCTCTATGGAAAGTATGTAAATACGAATGCCGCAGCGCGATCGCTCACGTACAAGCTCGCCCGGGAAAAAGAGCAGGCGCTGAATTATAACAATGACGGGATCCTGTACGGACATGGATCGAATGGTCAGGCAGGCATTACCTCAAGAGCGGATGATCTGGGCAGGTTCTCATTCTATTTCAACCCGGAATTTACCGCAGCACAGGGTGAGGGAAGCGAGCTCTTCTTCAGAAAGGCCTATGCTGTCCTTGATCTCGGGTGGGACCTGATCGCCGGAAAAAACTCGCAGTGGTGGGGACCGGGGTATCATGGGGCAATCCTTCTCTCAAATAATGCCGAACCTTTCACGATGCTGCAGATAACCAATCCGGTTCCCAGTACGCTTCCGTGGATATTCAGTTACCTCGGCACGTATCGTTTTACCTATTTTGTGACGCAGCTCGAAAAAGACCGGGCTGACATAGCGGAGCCGTACTTCTGGGGCATGCGGGTCGTCTTCAAGCCTCATCCCAACCTCGAGATAGGCTTCGAGAGAACAGCCCTCCTGGGCGGCCGGGGCCGGCCAACCGACGTCGGTACGTGGCTCAATAGCATGTTCGGAACCCGTGAACACGACCGAGAACAAAATCCCGGCGATCAAAGAGCAGGGTACGATCTGAAACTGACGCTGCCTTTCGAACTGCAACCTCTGCAAGTGTACTGGGAAGAGGCCGGGGAAGAGAACCGGCAAAGAAATTCCCGAATGCCCTACAAATTGGCGGACCTGTACGGCTTTTATCTGCCGCGCGTGCTCTCCTATGAACGGATCAGCCTGCGCGCGGAATACGCTACGAATCATGTAAGCTATTGGCCGGATGTATGGTACACGCACGGTGTCTATACCGCAGGCTACACCTATAACGGCCAGATCATGGGCCACCACATGGGTACTGATTCGCGGGACCTGTTTGCGGAGCTCACCTGCCGTTTCCCGGAGAAGAACGCGCGTTGGTCGCTCGCCTATGATCGTTCGGAGCACAGCCTGTCGGGGCCGGTGCGCGAAACAGCGCACGAACTTTCGCTGAACATGCACCTGAACGCGGCGGAAAACGCGGACCTGGCCCTTACCTATGGATACTCCTGGATGAAAAATGTCGATTTTGTTCCGGGTGTTGTTCTGAGAAGCAGCGCGGCTTCGGGGACGATCACCCGCAGGTTTTAAAGGGGATTGCATAGATATTTCATCATGACGTCTTCGCACAATGCAGAAAAGCCGTCTTTGCGAGTGGCCCTCGCAGTCTTTGCGAGCGTAGCGAAGCAATCTCGTTCTGATGGCATTATGCTCAAGATAAACTTCGCGAAGCCGTAGTTCGTATCATTCTGAAAAACGCGATTGCCGCGTCGCTCCGCTCCTCGCAATGACAGCAGGAGGGGCTTACCACCCTCATCACACCGCTCGTCTCCCGATCAACCACCTTGTCAATGGATGACCCATTCGCTTTTCTTGATCAGCTCGGGATTCGGTCCTCCGGTAAGCTGGACGATGTAGCATCCTTTTGAGGCATAGCGCTGACCCGTGCCGAAGCTCAGGCGCGGGTAGGTCGCGGGAGCTGCCACAAGGTCCGGAGCCGCTTCTATCAGTTCGAGAAAATAATCCCGGGACACGAAGGTGCGCATTTTGGAAAGAGGGTCGGAGATGGTTTGCGCGAGAGAGTACATCTTCAGCGCAGTGCTCCGCCTGGTCATCAGGACCTTGTCGTTCTGAAGGGAAGTTCCGACCTGCGTTCGTTGCCCTTTGGAAACCTGGGGAAGTAAATAAGGGTAGGTCACATAGACATATCCTCGCTCGCTCTCGGCCAGGGTGGAGAGCCGGCTCCCCAGAAGACTGGCGGAGGCGAAGACCACGGAGGGTTTGAAACCCTTTGTGAGGAGCTTGAGCTCGGGGAAGTCCCCTGCGTTCAACCACAGCAGAACAACGGGTTTTTTGTTCTTCCCGGCAAGTTCTTTCCAGAAGGAGGCCGGGATGGGCTCATCACGCTTCAGCACCACGGTACTGGGCGCCTCGTGTTTGAGGCTCACCCAGGTGTCCTGGAAGGCACGGGACAGGGCCCGTCCTGCCGGCTCATCGCGGATGACCTGTATGATGGCCGGTGTTTTCGACAGGTCTTCCCTGCCGTGGAGGAAACGGGCCGCGGCTTCGCCTTCCTGAGAGAACCCCTTGGAGAGGTACAGGGTGTACCAGTCGGTCTCGGAGATCACGGGATAATCCGTAATGGGAAAGACCGCCGGGATCCGGTGGTCCTCGCAGAACCGGTGGATCGGTTCCCATTCTCCGGTTGAAATGCCGCCCAGAAGCGCAAAGACCGGTTCTTTTCGATAATATTCCTCCAGTTGTTCCCGCCATGTTTCCCGAGGACCCTTGAGCTCCCAGACGGCGAGGGTAAAGGTCCGCATCGCTTTCATGGTCCCTTCCCGCTTGTACAGTGACGATCGCTGGCCCCGTTCCGTGGATTTCGGAAGGCGCCAGTTGCTGATATAGTTTTTCAGGGGAACCAGCATGGCGTCGCGGTCCTCTCCGGGCACGTCCTCGGTGATCACCGTTGCAAAATGCAGGGTGGTCTCCGTGACCCCCGGTTGCGGTTCGGTAGAAAGGTATTTCAGGTAATAGACCATGATCTCCCGGTCCCGCTCGCTCAGGATATAAACCGGCATGACCGTGTTCAGCCGTCTGCCTGCCGGATCGATCCCCGTTTCAAGGACGCTTGCAAGCGTCTCATCCGTATAGGCGGGACGGTAGAGTTCCTCGCTGCCTCCTGTTGACCGGCCCACCAGGGGCGCGCGCCTGGACTTCGACACGGGAGAGTACAGTCGCGTGCCGTCGATGGGCGGCATTCTTACCTGACCTTCGCTGCTCCCGTACCCGCTCCTCAAATGACAGCTCACGCAGGTGAACATGGTGCCCTCCACCGGAACGTCGCCCATCACCACCGCCTGCATCGGCTCTCCCGAGGGAAGCAGGCCGATCCGGTACATGGCTTCTCCCATGCGCAGCACGTCGTCCCGCGTTAACCCCTTCAGGATGGGGCTGAGATCGTTTTCAGCATGCGCGGAAGGCAGGGCGTTGAAACAAAGGGCCGCCCCGGCTGCAAGACTGATCAACCATACTGCAACTTGCCGACGATATCGTGAGAACCCGCCCCTGCTGATCATTTTTTCACCACCTTCTCGAACTCTTTAATGAAATCCGCTGTCCCGATGAGGCCATAGATGCGCACCCAGGTTTCGTCGCCGGGAGCCTTCATGAACATGATGGGATAATGGAACATCTTGTTCGGTATATAGGCATTGAACGCCTTCATGACGCGGTCAATGTCTTCCCGGGAACCGGTCAGAAAATCCCATCCCGGCTGTGCCCGGTAGTTCTTCAGATACTTTCTCATGATCGCCGGTCCGTCGTGTTCCGGATCGATCGATATGGAGACCAGCTGGACCTTTGCGGCGTCAGCGCCGCGTTTTCTCTGGAAATTCGTATACCCCGCCGACAGCACCGGGCAGATGGTCGTGCACGTGCCGTAGATGAAGTCCACGACAACCGGCTTTCCGCTGTTCATGAGCTCCCGGAACTTGATCCGCTTGCCGTCCTGGTTGATCAGGGTGACGTCGGGTATCTCATAGCGTTCAACGGTACGGGTATACTCAGCCTGGGATACGGCCGGTGCCGGCGCTGGAAAAAGAGACAGCGCAACGGAAAAGCAGGGCAGGAACAAATGATAAAATCGTATTTTCACTGGTTGCTCCTTAACGTAAAGTGATTGGTATTTTGAGGGTGCTCCAGCTTTGGTAGCTATTCAGGTAGAGAGACTGAAGGCCGAAGGCTGAAAGTAGACGATAGCGCTAGCAAGCAAATGAAAACCAGAAAGAACAGGTTTCCCAACTCCACCTTTAGCCTTCAGCCTGTCAACTTGCACGGCTATCTGTAACTATAGCCGCATTGTCGAAGGCCGTCAAGGGTCAAGCCGGGGACTGTCACGCCGAGGATGTGGCACCGGGCCGAAAGCCCCTTTCTTCTTGCACTCGGGATTCTGAAATACTATAATCTGAGAACGAAATGGTTTCGATCCGGGTCGCTTCATCGGAGCGAAACGGAAACGGTCCATGACGCACGGCCGAAGAAAATGGAGGATACCTATGAAAGCTATTACGTTGCAGAAGTTGGGAGTTGTTGTTTTAGCGGTCCTTGTGCCAATGGTCCTGTTGTTCGGTTGCGGAGGTGGTGGAGGCAGCTCAGCAGGCGGAGGCGGATCCAATACCTTGTTCTATGCGGTAAAAGCCACGACGCCGACTTTCGCGGCCACAACCTCGGCAAAGCCGCAAAATGCCAAGGGGAAAATTTATTCTGCCCCATCGTTTTCCGATCCGGCAATGATGGTCGCCTTTCAGCTTCTTCGGAATTACTCCTATCCGGCCGATGAAGGCAAGATCGACATGTCAAATATCTACAAGATCCTTTGGGAGGCAGGCGGGAAACTTGATGATGCAAAATATCTTTGCTCCTCAATGACCAGCACAACGGACAGCGCTATTTCTCCCTATCTTTTTAGCGATTTTTTGGGCCATTCGTATACATGCGGGGGGAATATCGATGAATCAGTTCAGCCAGGATATGGAAGCAGCTTCGCCTACGAGGAAACGGGGACACTGAGAAAAATGCTGGCCTCGTACAAGTGGGCGCCTGACGTAGCACAGCAGATAGCAATCGGTACGATCCAGGCAAGCTATGATGACACGACAAAAAATGTTGAGCTGATCTTTGCACAAGCTGTTAACTATCCGGCGGGCAGCACTATGGGAGGACCCTCTGGCAGCGGTTTTGCCACCCGGGCGCGCATAACGGGAAACAGCGACACGCATGACTTTGAACTGAAAATGTTTACCGGGAGCACGTCACTGGTCGGCAAGGGCAAATCACAGGGAGCTGGGAACTACTTCCTGATAAGAGACGGGTCTAACTACTTCTGCATTCCAGCCGGTGCAACGGAGACGGATCTGGCCGGCATGCAGCCGATGAACCAAACCGATGCGAACGCTTCACCCAACTGCGGCGTCTATGCGACTGCGGTCACGGCGATGACGTCGTACACAGGTGCAGATCTGCCAAATATTGATTTGTCTGATTTTAACAACGGCGTAAGAGGAACCCCGGTCAACTATTTGATGTTCTGAAGTCTGATATCGGAACAGTCTTTTTGACCGAACCGATCAGCCTCGAAGCTTCAGTCGGCTGAGATTCAGGCGCATTTCGCAGGAAGGGATATCACAATGAAAAGGGCCGGAGAGCATTTCGCTCTCCGGCCTTCTATTTTCCGGCAGCAAGGAAACGACAGCCCTTTTTTCCCGATCGTGCCGCGGAAAGGGTCATGCGGGTGCTCGATGGAAAGAGAGGACCGTCGCCCGGGTCCGGCTTCCGTCCGGCCCGTGAGGAAAGTTCGATCACCTCGGATATGGCATTCAATAATGAATTATGTTACTATAACGCTCTATGAAAAGGGATATCTGGATATTTCTGTTCGTCATCGGGCTCCTGTTCTTCAACTGGCCCATCATGGGCATCTTTAAGAGCAGCCTGGCGACCTCCCTGTTCATTCTCTGGTTCATTTTCATCGCCATTATTTTTATTATTGCTCACTTCCTGGAGCGGGAGGACGGAGGAAAATAAGTGTTCTCGCCCCTGGTCCTGCTCAGCATCATTTTCGCTTATCTTCTTCTGCTCTTTTCCGTTGCCTATTTTGCGGAACGGAAGGAGCTGCAGGGGAAGAGCCTGGTCTCGAATCCCTATATCTATTCCCTTTCCCTTGCGGTGTACTGCACTTCCTGGACCTTCTACGGCAGCGTGGGCAAGGCGGCCAACTCAGGGCTCAGCTTTCTCACGATCTACATCGGCCCGACGCTCATGGCGGCCTTGTGGTGGATCGTGCTCCGGAAGATCGTGTACCTGTCCAAGGAGAACCGGATCACCACGATCTCGGATTTCATCTCATCACGCTACGGAAAATCCCTGGGCCTCTCGGTCCTGGTCACGACCGTGGCGGTCGTCGGGATCACCCCCTATCTCGGCCTGCAGCTCAAGGCCATCATGACGACCTTCACCCTGCTCTCGGGAAAACAGCAGAGCACCAATTTCGAGGGTTGGTTCGTTTCGCTGCTGCTCGGGACCTTTGCCGTGATCTTCGGAGCGCGGAGGCTCGATGCCTCGGAGCGCCACGGAGGCCTGGTCTTCGCCGTTGCTTTCGAATCGGCGATCAAGCTGGTTGCGTTCATGTCCGTCGGGCTTTTTGTGACCTACGGCCTCTTCAACGGGTTCGGCGACATCTTCGGGAGGATCCAGCAGGGGCCCTATGCGCTGCTCATGAAGATCGGCGACGCCTCGCCGGTGAGCTTTTTGGAGTGGTCCTCGCTTACCTTCCTGTCGATGATGGCCATCATGTTCCTGCCCCGCCAGTTCCACGTGGCGGTGGTGGAAAACTATTCAGCCGACCATATTAAAAAGGCCATGTGGCTTTTTCCGCTCTACCTGTTCCTGATCAATATCTTTGTTCTTCCCATTGCATACGGCGGACTTTTGCTGGGAGACATCCAGTCCACGGCGGACTATTTTGTGCTCACGATCCCCCTGCACACCGGCTACCCGCTCATCGCGCTCATGGCGTTCATCGGCGGTTTTTCGGCCGCCACCGCCATGATCATCGTGGAATCCGTGGCGCTTTCCACGATGGTGATGAACAGTTTTGTCGTGCCCCTGCTCTGGGACCTGCGGGCGTTCAAGAATTTCTCGGTCGTGATGCTGAATATCAAGCGGGTCGTGATCCTGGGATGCGTGTTCCTCGGATATACCTTCGCCGTGTATATCGGCGATTATTACAGTCTCGTGGACATCGGGCTCAAGTCCTTTGAAGCGGTCACCATCTTCGCCCCTTCCTTTCTGCTCGGCCTCTATTGGAAGGGCGGCAACAAGAAGGGGGCCGTCGCCGGCATCATCGCGGGGTTCAGCGTCTGGATCTATACCTTGCTGATCCCGGCCTTCCTGCGCGCCGGCATCGTGGAGCCGGGCAGCTTCATGGAGGAGGTCTTCCGGTCGCGGATGCTGAACCCCACGGCGTTGTTCGGCCTCGAAGGCCTTGACCGCTGGAGCCATTCGCTTTTCTGGGGACTGTTGCTGAACCTGCTGTTCTACGTGGGAGTATCGCTCTTCACGAAACAGACCGATGCCGAAACCCGCCAGGCCATCATTTTTGTCGATTCCTATTCTCCGCTCCAGTTCTCGCAGAACCACCGGCAACTCAATGTGGGCGAGATCGAGGAGGTGCTGGCGCAGTATCTTGGCCCCGCGGAGGCGCGCGACGTGATCGATGCGTTTGTCAGAAAATCCGGCATGGGCCGCCAGGCGCTCTCCAACGAGTGGCTGCTCAAGCTCAGGCAGGAAGCCGAGCGGTCCCTCGCGGGAGCGCTGGGGCCTTCGATCAGCGCGCTCGTGTTCCAGGACAAAGCGCTCTTGACGCATGAAGAGGCGCTGCAGGTCTCGAAGTCGATCCGCCAGATCTCGCAGAGCCTGCAATTGTCGCGGCAGGAGCTGGCCGAGGCGAACCGTCAGCTTGCCCTGCTGAAAGAGTTCAGCGAGAACATCATCGAGAGCCTGCCCCTCGGCGTGGCCACGCCGAGGGGC
>Ga0209212_1009375_pt1 | contig 10222 bp, 8 predicted proteins | sample RifGroC2_FD_183996 | JGI IMG/M metagenome (GOLD analysis project Ga0209212, IMG submission 183996) | Groundwater microbial communities from Rifle, Colorado, USA - Groundwater C2 (SPAdes) (version 2) | ecosystem: Environmental > Aquatic > Deep subsurface > Groundwater | place: Rifle, Colorado... | reverse complement strand
CCCCGCCTGCCGCGCGGTCAGGTGCGCCCGGTCGCGCGCCCGCTCGTGATCGACATGCAGGAACACCGCCTCGATGAAGAGGTAGTCCGCCCCGCGCACCAGCTCCACAATGCGCTCCCTGTTCTCGGGGGTGTAGGCAGTGTCGGTCACGTAGGCGACCTTCTCGCCCGGGACAATCTGCAGCACCTTTTCCTTGAGCTCCCCCAGGGTGAACCTCATATCCCGCTCAGCTTCATTGGCGCCGCGCGCCACGATGATTGTGGCATCCGGCTCTCCGCGCAGCACGGCCCGCTTCAGCTCTGAGAGCCAGGGGCCGATGGGCGCCCCCAGATCGGCCAGCCGGTTCTTCATGAAGTTCACGTGCTGCTTCTCCTCGAAGGCGAAGGCCAGGCAGGGGATGCTGTGCTCCAGGAAGGCAGCACGGATGCGCAGGTTCTCCTCGTCCAGGATAACCCCTCCCGGAGTCAGGACCGGCTCCTCAAGCTCCCTGGCGAAGGCCCGCCTGGAGCTGAACTGCGCCCGCACTCCGGTGCCGTCCGGGTGAAGCTCGGTGACCGAAAGGGTGAATACCGTGGGGTAGCTCTGGATCAGGTTCCAGCTGTAGGAGGCGAGCCGGTTCTCCACCTGCCGCAGGATGCCCGGGGGGCCGAACAGGTTAACCTCTTTGTCGCGCCCCAGCATGATCCGGAGCATGGCGTCGAAGCCGATGAAGTGGTCTATGTGGGTGTGGGAGATGCAGACGTCGCTTATGCGCAACAGCTTTCGGGCCGCTAGCGGCGCCAGGTCGCCCAGGTCGAATTGGATGGCCCGGCGCGCAAAGAGGAAGTCCAGGTAAAGACCCGGATCGCCAAAGGGGCGGTTGACCAGCGTGGGGAGAAAGTGCGGAGTCATGCGGCACCCTAAAAAATATGGTGGTTGCGGTCCTGCCGCTATTTTACTACTCCCCCTCTTCGAGGGGGAGGGGGTGTCTCAATGGGCTTTGAGAGAGTTTCGATCGGAACTGGACTCTACGCCAGCTTCTTGAGGAGCCAGGCCATGTTCTGGCCCAGGGTCTCCATGGTGGCGATCCCCTCCGCGTCGTTCTCGACGTCGCCGATTTCACGTCCGATACCGAAGTTCCAGTAACTGGAGCCGGGGACGATCATTTCCCCGATCAGGAAGAAGTGGTTGATGCTGTCGAAGGCGTGAATGGCGCCTCCCCGCCTCTGTGCGATGATGCCGGCGCCGACCTTGCGCCTGAACATGAAGTCGTTGGCGCGCGCCACCATGCCGGCCCGGTCGATGAGCGCCTTGGTCTCGCTGGTAATGTCGGCGAAATAGGTGGGGGATGCGATGATGATGCCGTCGGCGCTTGCCATCTTTTCAATGGCCTCATTCACGATGTCACCCTTCATGGCGCACTGCCCGTCCTTGTTTCTGAAGCAGCCGTAGCAGGCAGTGCATCCCCTGATGGCCGCCCCCGCCAGTTCCAGGTACTCGGTCTCGATTCCCTCGTTCTTCAGCTCGGCGAGCACCCTGTGCACCAGAATCGAGGTGTTGCCCCCCTTGCGTCCGCTGCCGTTAAACGCGACCACCTTCATGTTGTCTCCTTGAGTAAAAGACTGGAAGTAGCTCCTCCCCCCAGAGGGGCTCACGCGCAAACTTAAGAGCACCAACAGCTCGGAAAGTCCCCCCTCCCCTGGCGGGAGGGGGTTAGGGGGTGGGGGAATGTGCCATTATTTCCCATGGCTTGCGGCTTCACCCACCCCCCGACCCCCTCCCGTCAAGGGAGGGGGAGGCCTAAGTTAGCGCCTATACCCCAGAGGGGGGTGGTTGGGAGGGGGAAAGCCCTCCCCCTCCGGGGGAGGGGACTTGAACGATGAACAGTATCTATGGGAGTTTGTAACTGAGTGAGCACCGTTGGGCAAGTTAGCGGTTACGGTTCTTATCGCGCCAAAGTGTCAGTCACTTTATCTGATACAGGATCAGTGCGTCAGCCGCAAGACAGAAAAGGGAGACCGGTTGTCCGATCTCCCTTTCTTTGACAGCTCTCTCCGCCTTACCGTTGGTTTCGGGGCCTCACAGCGAGTTCCCAGTTAGGTGGGCTTCTATAGATCGCTTCAGGCAATTCCCGCGCAATGGGGCAGCACACCACGATCACAGATAGTCGCCCGTTCAATAAATTATTCCGCAGGGGCGTTGTAACCTAACGAGCAGGGCAGAGAGAATCTTTTAAAGCTGCTGTATCTTATCTCCGGCCTGAGGATAAATCAAGAGCCATTTTCCTAAATTTCTCTTACAGTCCGACGGCTTCAGGGACCGCCTTGTTCCTTGGCAAAAGCCATTTGATAACAGCCTGTTTTCGCATGTCGAACCCTGTTGCTTTTCTGTGCCATTGTCGTACAATGCGCCAACGACTTTGTCAGCAGAAGCACGGCGCAGGCTGACCAGCTTCAAGTGGAGGCGACATGCATCTAAAGGATGAACAGATCGGACGTCTGGCGGAAAAGGTGCTGGGTGACCTGGAGAAGGCGGGACTGGTCACGGCCAAGCAGGGGAGGGTGGCGTTGCTCGCGGCGGTGAAGTCCGCCATAGCCGCCGACCTCAAGGTGGAGGAGGCCCTGGAGCGCGACGCCGAGGCGCTTCTGGAGAAGACCCTTCGCGCCATGGGGGACGAGGGGATCGACCGGCACAAGATGCTCCGGATGATCAAGGACAAGCTGGCCAAGGAAAGAAAGATCGTCCTTTAAGCGCCGCAGCCGATTGGAACACGTCTAAGGGGCCCCGCCCCTCTCCCGCTGGCGCGCAGCAGCGAGGGGCATTCGGGACAAGAGGATATTATGAACATTTCAGAAGACCGCATCTCGCACATCGCGCACAAGATCTACGACAAGCTCTACAACGACGACCTCGCCGACTTTCCCGACGAGAGGCGCGCCCTGGACTCGATCAAGGGCTCCATCGAGTCCTTCTTCTCGGTGATGGGGCAGATCGACCAGGTGGTCCGGGACAAGCTGGCCTCCTACAGCCAGTCCAAGGTCCCCGGCAGCCGGGAGTGGGAGATTCTGTACCAGAAGTTCTACGCCGAGGAACTGGCCAGACGGAAGTGGTGACCCCTGCCGCCGCGCTAGCGAACACCCTGGTGATCGTGATCTCCCAGTCCGGCGAGACCGCCGACACCCTGGCCGCCATGCGCGAGTCCACCCGCTTGCCACGGCGCTTCATCTCCCCCTGCCCCTCCCGCCGGCGCGCCTGAGCGCTACACCCCTCCAGTGCCATAGCAGGCAGGCTGCGGCGGCCGGGCGCGCAGCCCCGTCAGGGGAGCGGTATTTCTCCGCTGCAGTTCCCTGCTGAATGCAGAAAGTACTGTAATTTCAGGTCATTTCTCTCCCCTCAATTTAATTTCCGTCGCCCCTTGATTTTTGCAATCATGCTGTTTATATTTACCAAGCGATTAGCACTCGGCTTTTTTGAGTGCTAATATTTTTTCTACTATCAGAGATCAAAGTATCTCAAAGAAAGGAGAGTGAAGGCATGAATCTCAGACCGCTGCAGGACCGTATCATCGTGAAGAGGGTTGAAGAGCAGGCCATGACCGCCGGTGGGCTTTACATCCCGGAGACCGCCAAGGAAAAGCCGCAGCAGGGCGAGGTGGTGGCAGTTGGCAACGGTAAGAGGGGCGAGGACGGCAAGGTCTACCCGATCGACCTGAAGGTGGGCGACAAGGTGCTGTTCGGCAAGTACGCAGGTAGCGAAGTGAAGCTCGAGGGCGAGGACTTCCTGATCATGCGCGAGGACGACATCCTCGGCGTCATCGAGAAGTAAGGCCCTTTTATTCCGGGCTCGGCTGCCGGAGTACAACTAGCTCATAATCATCCCAAGGAGGATATTTAACATGGCTGCAAAGATCATCAAGTTCGACCAGGAGGCACGTAACTGCATCCTTAAAGGTGTCAATACCCTGGCAGACGCAGTGAAAGTCACCCTCGGTCCCAAAGGGCGCAACGTCGTGATCGAGAAGTCCTACGGCGCGCCGCTGATCACCAAGGACGGCGTCACCGTCGCCAAGGAAATCGAGCTGGAAGACAAGTTCGAGAACATGGGCGCCCAGCTGGTCAAGGAAGTCGCTTCCAAGACCTCCGACGTGGCCGGTGACGGCACCACCACCGCTACCGTGCTGGCCCAGGCCATCTACCGCCAGGGCTCCAAGCTGGTGGCCGCCGGCCACAACCCGATGGAGATCAAGCGCGGTCTGGACCAGGCTGTCGAGGCTCTGGTCGCCGAGCTGAAGAACATCTCCAAGCCGATCAAGGACCATAAGGAAATCGCGCAGGTCGGCACCATCTCCGCCAACAACGACAAGACCATCGGCGACATCATCGCCGAGGCCATGGAGAAGGTCGGCAAGGAAGGGGTCATCACCGTCGAGGAAGCCAAGGCGATGGAGACCACCCTTGAGACCGTCGAGGGGATGCAGTTCGACCGCGGCTACCTCTCCCCCTACTTCGTGACCGATCCGGAGCGCATGGAAGCCAACATGGACAACGTGAGCATCCTGATCCACGACAAGAAGATCTCCAACATGAAGGACCTGCTTCCGGTGCTGGAGCAGACCGCCAAGTCCGGCCGTCCGCTGCTGATCATCGCCGAGGACATCGAGGGCGAGGCGCTGGCCACCCTGGTGGTCAACAAGCTGCGCGGCGTGCTGAACGTCTGCGCCGTCAAGGCCCCGGGCTTCGGCGACCGCCGCAAGGCGATGCTGGAAGACATCGCTGTCCTGACCGGCGGCAAGGTGATCTCCGAAGAAGTCGGCTTCAAGCTTGAGAACACCACCCTGGACATGCTGGGTAGCGCCAAGAGGATCACCGTCGACAAGGACAACACCACCATCATCGACGGTTTCGGCGCCGAGGCCGACATCGCAGGGCGCGTCAAGATGATCCGCGCCCAGGTCGAGGAGACCTCCTCCGACTACGACCGCGAGAAGCTCCAGGAGCGTCTGGCCAAGCTCGTGGGCGGCGTCGCCGTGATCAAGGTGGGTGCCGCCACCGAGATCGAGATGAAGGAGAAGAAGGCACGCGTCGAGGACGCGCTGCACGCGACCCGCGCGGCCGTGGACGAGGGGATCGTCCCCGGAGGCGGCGTGGCCTACCTGCGCGCCATGAAGGTGCTGGACAAGCTGACCCTCTCCGCCGAGCAGCAGTTCGGCGTCAACGTGATCAAGCGCGCCCTCGAGGAGCCGATCCGTCAGATCGCCCAGAACGCCGGCGTGGACGGCTCGATCGTGGTGGACAAGGTGAAGAACGGCGAAGGCGCCTTCGGCTACAACGCGGCCGACGACACCTACGTCGATATGATCCAGGCCGGCATCATCGACCCGACCAAGGTCTCGCGCTACGCGCTGCAGAACGCCGCATCCGTGGCGGGTCTCATGATGACCACCGAGGCGATGATCGCCGACAAGCCGAAGGAAGAGGGCTCGATGCCTGCAATGCCGGGCGGCATGGGTGGCATGGGCGGCATGGGCGGCATGATGTAAGCAGTAGCTGCAAACCGTTAGCGAAAGAAAGGGAGCCGGCGCCAAACGCCGGCTCCCTTTTTTGTGCGCCCAAAAACTAATGAACTATTGTTCGCTGCCGATAAGTAGACTGTACCAGTGTCTGGAGATCCTTGGGCTTTAGCGTCCTTTGGCACCAGCCGCGAGTTAATGAACGTGGCCAGCTTTACACGCAAGTAGGTTTCAGCGTATTATTCATTAGTTATGTACCACTGCCTTGAGGAACCCTACCATGCAAGCGCCTAGACAAGCCAACCTGGACCAGGAGAGCGCCGGGCCGGACCGAGTGGAGCTTCGCTCGGCGCACGACGTCCTGCTGGCCATGGCGAAGGCTGCCAAGGGGCTCAGGATGTATCTTCCCAACAACCCGGTGCTGGTGAAGTTCGTCGAGGAGTTGTCGGCCAGGATGGCGGCCCACCTGGCAAGCTTCGGCGACCTGAGGCTGGAGGTGGAGCGTTTTGCGCTCCGGTACCAGGGAGTGGACGTCTATCTGAACCAGGACCCCAAGGAGAGCATCGCTTTCAGGCTTTACGCCGACGGCGTCAGGTCGCTGCGCTTTGCCCGCGGCATCGAGGGGAAGGAACTGGTCACCTTCCTGGAGATCGTAGGCTTCGAGCGCCCCAGCCACCACGATGACGATATAGTGACCCAGCTCTGGGAGAAGAATCTGCCGCATGTCGACTACCTGCTGGAGGAGGATTTCATCGACGCCTCCTGGGTGGAGGATGAGCCGGTCGCCCCCTCCCAGCAGGATGCCATCACCCGGATCTACAGCTTCATCGAGCAGAGCTCGCCTCTGCCGCAGCGGGTGGTCCCCAAGCATCTGCTTATGCTGACCGGAGCCGAGGCCGCCTGGCTCGGCAAGGCGGTGCAGGCCGAGGACCTGAGGAACCCGGTCGAGGACGTGGTCAGCATCCTCTCCGCCATCCTGGCCGGCGCCAGGGAGTCGGCCCTGTTTGACGAGTTCCTGGAGATCATCGGCAGGCTGACCGTCAACATGTTTCTCTCCGGCGCTATAGACCATTGCCTCAGGCTGGTCCGGTTTCTGAACCAGCTGACGCATCTGCCCAGCATCGGCGCCGAGCAGCGCGGGCGGGTCGAGGCCGTGCTCGCTGGTATGCTCAACGAAAAAACGGTAGAGGTCCTGCAGCAGGCCCTCGATACCGGGGACAGCGTGAGCCATGACGACCTCACGGAGTTGCTGCACATCTTCGGGCTCCCCGCGCTGGGGCAGATCTGCGAGCTGTTGGGGCGCGTGGAAAAGCTCAAGGTGAGGAAGGTGATCATCGAGGTGCTGGTCGATCTGGGGCGGGACGATCCCAAGGTGTTCGCCCCCTTCCTCTCCGACCCGCGCTGGTACCTGGTGCGCAACGTGGTTCTGGTCCTCTCCCTGCTGGCCAGCCCCCAGGCGCTGGAGATGATCGTCGGGCTGGTCTCGCACCGGGAGGCGCGGATCCGCAAGGAGGTGCTGGGCTTTCTGGAGCGCTCGCCCGACCCCAAGGCGAAGAGCTACGTGGTGCGTTTTCTACGCGACGAGTCCAGCGCCCTGCGCCTCAAGGCCCTGCAGATCCTGCGCCGGGAGAAGCCGCCCTTCGCGCTCAAACCGATAGTGGCGCTGACCACCGCCGAGGATTTCCGAGCCAAGGAACTGGCGGAGAAGCTGGCGGTCTACGAGACCATAGGGGAACTTGGCTCCCCGGCGCTGATCGTAATGTTCAGGGAGATGCTCCTGAAGAAGTCCTGGTTCAAGGGGGTGGACAAGGAGAGCGTTCTCTGCGCGGTGGCCGGCCTGCTGAAGATGAGGAGCCCGGCGGCCCACGAGCTCTTGGAGGAGGCGCGCAGTCAGGGGAACGTCGAGATCAGGGGGATCATCGAGCAGGCCATCTCGTCCTTGGGTGCAGGCCAAGGGAAGGCGGCCAACGGCGGGGGAGGGTAGATGGCGCCGGAAACCAGCCGATACAAGGTGAACGACGAACTGGCCGCGCTGGGGCGGACGCTGGTGAACCAGCTTTTCGTGCTCTTCAAGACCTCGGTTAACTACAGCGAGGGGCATGCGGCGCTGGAGGCGCCGGTTGCCAACGTCCTCAAGGTGGTGCGGGAGATTCAGCGCTGCAACGAGGAGGCGGCGCTCAGGGTGAGGGGCGGGCATCTCTTCCTGGCCGATCTGCGCCTGAAGCAGGACGCCGCCGGCTTCGAGGCCAGTCGCTTCGTCATGGAGGAGATGAAGCGTCACCTGGTGGGGGGAATCTGCTTCGGCCTTACGGTGAGCGCCGACGACCTGCGCCGCTTGGTCTACGCCCTGCGGGAGGTGGACGGGGTCCCCACGCCTGACACCTACACCGAGCTGTTGCGTCGCCTGCAGCAGCGGATGGTGGTCAACATCGAGGTGGAAACCATGCCGGAGGAGCTGGGGCCGGTCGAGGTGGACGCTGGGAAGCTGAACCTCGAGCTTTACCGCGGGAAGCTGGAAAACCCCAAGGTGAAGGCCAAGGTGCTGTACCGCAAGACGCTGGCCGCCATGGACGAGGCCATGGCCAACGCCGCCGCCGGACAGAGCCTAAGGCTCAGGGAGCCCAAGCGGGTGGTGCAGCGCATGATCGATCTCCTGGCCAGCCACGAGTCGGCCCTGCTCGGCCTCACCACAATGCGCAGCGACCAGGCCTATACCGAGAACCACGCCGTCAACGTCTGCATCCTGTCGCTTGTCATTGGCAGGCGGATGGGGCTGTCCAAGTTCCATCTCTGCCAATTGGGGATGGCGGCCCTGTTCCACGACATCGGCAAGGCGGACGTGCCGCGCGAGATCCTGGACAAACCGGGCGAGCTTAGCACCGAGGAGCAGCAGGAACTGGAGCGGCACCCGTTTTACGGGGTGAAGAAGATCATGAAGTTGAAGGGGCTGGACCTCATGAGCTCACGGATCATCACCGGCGTCTTCGAGCACCACCTTTTGGCCGACTTCTCCGGCTATCCCCGCACACCCTACCGCAGGCTGAGCCTGTTGGGCAGGATCATTGGCATTGCCGACCGCTACGACCAGCTTACCTCCGCCCGGGTCACCGGCAGGATCGCGCAGACTCCGGCCCGGGCGCTGCGCTTCATTATCGCCGGCGCGGGCAGGGCCTACGACTCGGGCCTCCTGAAGCTCCTGATCAGCGGCGTGGGGATGCACGGCATCGGATCACTGCTTTTGCTGGACAGCAAGGAGCTGGCGCTGGTGGTGGAAAACAACCCCGACCCGGAGCTGTGGGACAGCCCGCGGGTCAGGATCATTGCCGATGCGAAGGGGAGGGCGCTGGACGGGGAGGTGGTGGATCTGGCGCTGGCCCGGCCGGTCAGGATGATACTGGCCAACCTCGACCCCCACGCCTTCCACCTGGACGTGAGCCGCTATTTCCTCTGACCGGGAGCGGGGAGGGGGAAAGCCGGCTTAGAAGAAGGTGACGAACAGCAAGGGTATCTCGAGGTCGTTGTCAATCTCGATCAGCCCGGGAGCCGGCCCGCCGTCCTGCCGGATCCGGACCTGGAAGTCCAGACCCAGCCTCTGGGCCTCCGCCATGAGCGGCGTGACGTTAATGGGCACGGAATGGATGGCGCCAGTTGGGGTGCCCGGCGGGTTGATGTCGCTAGACAGGATGGTGGTTCGTACCGCCACCGGGAAGAACGAGGACCGGTTGAAGTCGCCGGTCACCAGCGCACCCGGGGTGTAGGGGAGCAGTTCCACCAGTATCGGGATGCTGGTGCCGGGCGGGACAACGGTGATGCTTCTGATCACGATGTCCAGGGTGGCCGACTGTATGCTGGCGCCCAGCGGAACGGCATCTAGCGCGAAGTCCAGGAAGGCGCGGAATTCCCGGAGCGCAGTGGGGTCCTCGCCGGCAAAGAGGCTGAGATCGTTTTCGGTGATGGTGAAGACTCCGGTATCTGAGTTGAACACGATGTCCCCATTGGCGGTGCTGCTGTCTATGGTGACGCTAGTCGACACCCGGTCGTCCCCTCCGCCGCAGCCGTTCACCCCCAGCAGCGTCAGCATCATAATGAGCGCGACAAATATCCTCTTCATGGCAGCCTCCTGTTTGCTCAACTAAAAGCGCAAGCCGTTCTCAACGCGGCTGTGGCAATCTTACCAAAATAATGCCAAAAGGAAAGTGACTGGCCTCGCAGCGCTCCAACCTTGGCGCGCCTTCCGCCCCAACCGCTTACCCCACTCACCCCAGAGCATCTCTTTCGCCTCTCTTCGCCGCTCTCACCCCGCCGTCTCCCGCAACGGTGACCGTCCCCCTCGAACTGGCGCGGCGCGATGCTAATTAGCTAGTTAGTGCGACCTCACATTAAATTCGGCTCCTTTGCTTCCCCATCGACTTGTACAAACGTAATGGCTAGGTACAATTCCAGTGCCGCTCGCTAACTGTCAGGATTTCCTCTCTCTATGAGCCACTGAACCTGAACTGGGCGCGACCGGCACGCAGGCTTGCAGCGGCAAGATTTAACAAAATAATCACAAAAGGCGTATAATTTTTTTTGTACGCTAAACCAATGAGAAAAACGCAGCAGAGGAACAACAGCGGAGGGAAACCATGAAGAACGACACGCTCCGGCAGCATCTGGCCGCTGTCAAGGCGGGGGACAGGGTGTTTGAAAACGCGTTCCAGGGCATCATCCGGATGATCCTTGAGCCCGGTTTCG
>Ga0209212_1009373_pt1 | contig 10224 bp, 9 predicted proteins | sample RifGroC2_FD_183996 | JGI IMG/M metagenome (GOLD analysis project Ga0209212, IMG submission 183996) | Groundwater microbial communities from Rifle, Colorado, USA - Groundwater C2 (SPAdes) (version 2) | ecosystem: Environmental > Aquatic > Deep subsurface > Groundwater | place: Rifle, Colorado... | reverse complement strand
TTGGTTCTTAAAGCAAAGCAGGAAATTCAAGAATAATGCCAACTTGTTCTTAATGCAGTGTATCCCAATAAATGCGGCGCAACATTGGCGCCGCCTAGATTTGTTTAGGAATTATGAATTTTTTGTGTATATATTCGGAGATACTGATTTATAAGAAAACCTTTAAATATAGTTTAAAATTCTAGTTTGATTATGGGCCCGTAGCTCAGTCTGGTTAGAGCGCCGTTTTTAGAAGAAACTTCTTCTAAATGCGCAAGTCTTATACGAAGTTTTTGGGTACAAAACAAGAAATCCAAAAGCTCTCTAAGCCAGCCGGATGTCGAGAGTTCAAATCTCTTCGGGCCCACTTATTATTTTCTAAAAACAATAAATTTTAAGAAGGGCATATTCTTCCTAATAATTACTGCTCCCATAGTGTAGTCCGGACCAGCGGGAAATCAAAATTTCCGAGGTTTGTCTGGGGACAAACAATCATGCGGCCCTCTCGCGGCCGCGACTTGGGTTCAAAACAGCTTTTTTGCATAAAGCAAAATGCCGAGAAATCCTAGCGGATTTCTTGCACAGCGTAAAGCTGAACATGGGAAAAACTGGGATTTTGCTACGCAAAATCAAAAAAGCTGATGAAAGTCCCAATGGGAGCATTCTTATTTATTTTTTCCTTTAATTCTATCCTTAAAATAACATGATTCCTTTGAAACAAAAATATTAAAAGGCTAATGAATTTGCTTTCTTTTAATGGAATTCAAAAACAAGTTTTACTATATGCTTGCTCCGATTGAGGACATGACAGACTCGTGTTTTAGATATATATGCTACAAATACGGCGCAGATATTGTTTTTACTGAATTAATAAGGTTTGAGTCGCTGGCAAAAAACAATAAGTCTTCATGGGAAAGGATAAAACTGTATGATGACACGCCTACAATAATACAGGTTATAGGGGAAAGAGAGCAGTTCCTGAAGAAATTTTTGTCTAAATTCTCTCCGGAAAAGGGCTTTATGGGATTTAACTTAAACTTAGGGTGCCCTGCTCCAAACTTCGTCAGTAAAGGCGTTGGCTGCGCTATGATAAAGAGGATTTCAAAGACAAAAAAACTGATTGATATCATAAAGGATTACGGCTATGTGGCAAGCATAAAGATGAGGCTTGGGCTGAATAATTATGAAAAGGAAAAAAAGGCTTACCTTAACCTGATAAAAAATGTTGATGCAGATTTTTTTGTTGTTCATGCAAGGCACGGCAACCAAAGCTATAATGAAAAAGCAGACTGGAGTGTTTTTCCCGAATGCGCAAAAACAGGAAAAAATATAATAGCTAATGGAGACATAAAAACAAAAGAAGATGTTGAAAAAATAAGGTCATTTGGGTGCAAGGGAGCAATGATAGGAAGGGCTGCCATAACCAATCCTTTGATTTTTGCGGAATTGAAAGGGTTTTCTGTACCGCCACTCGACAAAATAAAATTGGAATATGAACTATTGGTTAAAGAGAGGAACTCTCCATTCAGATATTCAAAAAATATATTTAAGCACCTTAGAAGCAATATTGAGTTTAAGGAAACAGCGCATGCTTAGGGGATTTTAGACTATGTAAAAAAAGAAAAAATTAGAGTAATGTTAAATTTAATTGGTGTTAAAATATTTTACCTTGCAAAGTTCGGGAAAATTGCGTCTGCAGAGTTGAGAAAAACGGTGTAAGGGCGTTATGTAGTCACTATAAAGAGATAATTTTATAAAGATTAATTTACTTCTCATCAATACATGAAATATCAACATCCTACATATAAATCAGAATTGGAAGCATTACAAACATTAGTTGGACTTCCCGAGTTAAGGACTGAAAGAATCGATAAACCATTTCATCATAAAGGAAGAGTTAGATTCTATCCTGGAACTGAATTAGCAAAAAAATATAGGGGTAATAATCCAAGGGCAGTTACCAGAACATACAATGAAGCCAATGCCCATGTTGATTTAGGCAGAATAGGGGTAAATATTCCTCAATTATTTGGAATATTACAGTCAGATGAAGAATGTAGTCTATTTTTGCAGTATATTGATTCTGACCCCTTAACAAGTCTGATGGTATCGTCAGATCCAAATTTACCACAACATTTGGTTTCAGCAGGCAGAGAATTGGGAAAGATGTTTGAGTATGGATTCTTGCATGGTGATTTAACTTCTTATCACATACTTACAAATGGAAAAACATATTTGTTTGATTTAGAGACAACAAGACAATTTCAAGGAGATGAGTTTTATAGCAACTTGGTTAAAGAATGGAGAAAGTTTATTGACTCTACACAAGGCAGGAGATGGAAAATTCCATTTAGCAAAGAACAAGAAGAAATGGTTCTTGAAGGTGTTCAAGAAACTTTAAGTAATCGGAAAACTCGGGAAGTCCTTGAGAAGATTGTTTTAAAGGGAAGCAAATAATAAAAGATATCCATAGTCGTTTTTCTCAATTGAACTTAACTGCTTATATACAACCTCCTTAAAATTCTTGAGGGTTCTGTACTATCAAAATAAATTCCTTAAAGCCTTATTATGCCTTTGTGCCAGTCGCTGAGCAGCTTGACAGCAGCTCTTTTTTCATCAATAATCCCGTGTCTCATCAGCATGTGCCATTTTTTTCCCAATTCAACTAAGAAATCTTCCGGGCTTAGCTTTTCGCTTATACCATATGTTTTTTCAAGCTCAGAGGGACTGTCCCTCATAAAGATATGAATTAGCTCGTAAGCGACAATGTCAGGGTCTTTTAATTTAGAAGGGCTTATCCCAGAAACAAGGCCGAGCTTTACATCGTCCCTATGGCTGAAAGGGACAACTCCGGGAGTGTCAAATAGCTTGAGATGGCCCCTGCCACTGATTAATTGCAGGCCCTTTGTATATCCCGATTCCGGGCTTGTTGGGGCTCTTCCTCCTTTTGAAATCCTGTTTATCAATGAGCTTTTTCCGGTATTTGGGTAGCCTATGACTGCTACTTTTGCATTTTCAGCCTTTACACTGGTTTTTATTTTTTTTATAAGATTAAATATCCCATTTGAAAATTTAGCAGATATTATGACATAATTACAATTTTTATATCTGGATTCTATCTTTTCAAGCGCAGCCTCAGAAACAATGTCTGCTTTGTTTATTACAAGGATGACTGGCTTTTTGTAAAATGAAGCAAGCTCTTCCATCTTCCCTATTCTTGTTAATTCAGGAAAGCGTGCATCCAATATTTCAAGAACTATGTCTGATTTTCTTATTATGTCTTTGACCACAATCCAGTATCCTCTTTTCATATAGGGTGTTTAAATTGAGGTGTTTAAAAAGGTATAGCATTTTAGCCATAAACATTTTTTAATTAATCAACTCGTTTATAGAAATATTTAATAACACCTTAAAATTGTCACGGTTAATGCAAGACCGGATTCATAAATTAGCATCTAAACTAAGATTGAATAAGGTACAAGTTACAATTATCTTGGCAGGAGTCTATATTTTTTTGCAGATGGCAGCAGATATTGCTGCGGCAAAGGTAATTGTTATTGGCAAGATTGTAATGGATGCGGGAATCATTTATTCTTTGACTTTTACGTGGAGAGACCTGATTCATAAGCAGCTTGGAAGAAAAGCTGCGCGGACAGCTATAATACTTGCAGGAATCATTAATGTGATTATGGTACTTTATTTTATGTTCGTAGTTAAACTTCCAGCTGAGTCTTCATGGGCAGATTTAGGTGGGCAAAAGGCATTTGAGTTTATTTTTGGCATTGTGCCAAGGATTGTAATTGCATCTATTATTGCTGAAATTGTTTCTGAATTGATTGATACTGAGGTTTATCATCGATGGACTAAAGGTATAGGAAAAAACAAGCCGCAATGGTCAAGAGTAGTTGTTTCCAATTCAATTTCAATACCAATAGATAGTGTAATATTCCCACTTATTGCGTTTTTCGGCACATTGCCATTCAGTGTTTTAATTATTATGATGCTGAGCAACATTCTTACAAAAGCAATTATTACAGCTTTGTCATTCTGGATGATTTATCTGGTTCCTGAAAAGCCGATATATGTTGAGGATTAGGATTTTGAATTAGAATTAGGATAGTCACTAAAACTTAACACTTTTATTTTAAAACTTTTTCTTCCTTTAACATACCCTTTAAGTAAACTTTTTAAATAAAACACATTCTTATTCAAGTCATGAAAGCTAAAGAGCTAAAGAAAAAATATTTTGAGTTTTTCAAGGAAAAACAGCATAAATTAATTAATTCTGCTTCTTTGATTCCTGAGCATGATCCGACTGTTTTGTTTACTACAGCTGGAATGCATCCTCTTGTGCCGTACATAATGGGCCAGCCTCATCATTCTGGTAAAAGGTTAGTTGATGTGCAGAAATGCATTAGGACTGGAGATATAGAGCAAGTAGGGGATCCTTCTCACTTGACATTTTTTGAAATGCTTGGAAACTGGTCTTTAGGGGATTACTGGAAAAAGGAAGCGATTGAGTGGAGCTTTGAGTTCTTGACATCAAAAAAATGGCTGGGCATGGATAAAAATAAGTTGAATGTCACTGTTTTCAAAGGGGATGAAGATGCTCTAAAGGACGAGGAAACTGCAAAGATATGGAAAAGCATGGGCATTCCTGAAGAGAGAATTTTTTACCTTCCAAAAAAAGACAACTGGTGGGGCCCTGCTGGCTTGACAGGGCCTTGCGGCCCGGATACTGAGATGTTTATTGACACCGGAAAAGAAAAATGCAGCAAAGGCTGCAAGCCAGGATGTGCTTGTGGAAAATACTTTGAGGTTTGGAATGATGTCTTTATACAATACAACAAGACAAAAGAGGGAAAATATATTTCATTGAAGCAAAAAACTGTTGATACTGGAATGGGTGTTGAAAGAACAGCAGCAATGCTGCAAGGCAAAAAAACAGTATATGAAATAGAAACTTTTGTGCCAATAACAGAACAGATAAAAGAATTGGCAAAAATAGATAATACTAATGAGAAACAAGAACTTTCAATAAGAATCATAGCAGACCATATAAGAGCTGCTGCTTTTATTTTAGGAGATGATTTGGGAATTGTTCCATCTAACTTAGACCAAGGTTATATCCTAAGAAGATTCATAAGACGCTCCATAAGGCACGGGAAACTATTGGGCATAGAACAAGAATTTCTTGTTGGATTGGCAGAAATAGTTATTGGCTTGCATAAGGAAGACTACAAGGAATTAGAAAAAAACAAAAATTTTATTTTGGATGAGCTAAAAAAAGAGGATGAAAAATTCAGAAAAACTTTGGAAAAAGGCCTTCATAAGTTTGAAAATATGGCTAAGGACAATAAAATATCTGGGAAAGAAGCATTCCTGTTGTTCCAGTCATATGGGTTTCCTTTAGAAATGACAGAAGAGTTAGCAGCAGAAAAAAATATTGAAGTGGATAAAAAAGATTTTGAAAAAGAGTTTGAAAAACACCAGGAACTGAGCAGAGCAGGCGCAGAAAAGCGCTTTAAAGGAGGCTTAGCTGACAGCGGAGAAACAACTACTAAATTACATACCACTACCCATTTATTAAACCAGGCTCTAAGAGAAGTTTTAGGAAAAAAAGACATTTTTCAGAAAGGCTCTAACATAACTCCAGAGAGGTTGAGGTTTGATTTCAATTTTGACAGAAAACTAACCAAAGAAGAACTGCAAAAAGTTGAAGACTGGGTTAATGAAAGAATAAAAGAGGGTTTGCCTGTAAAAAGAGAGGAAATGACACTAGATGAGGCAAAGAAAAAAGGAGCACAGGGAGTTTTTGAGTCGAAATATGGTGAAAAAGTATTTGTTTATACTATAGGAAATAAATCAATTGAGATTTGTGGAGGTCCTCATGTTTCTAACACCAAGGAACTTGGCAAATTTAAAATAATAAAAGAAGAAAGCTCTGCTGCTGGTGTCAGAAGGATAAAGGCTGTTTTGGAATAATTTTCAAAATTTTCAACTAAAATATCTAAAAATAAAGAATTTTATTAAAAATTAAAAATCATACCTTATACACAACATCATGCTGCCTTACATTGTCATTGACTTTTAATCCAATGCTTTGGCCTGCTTCTGCTTCCTCAATCTCTTCGTGCTCTACCTGCATGCTGTCAATTGTTTGCTCGAAATCAGTTGTGGCTCCTTTGATTCTTATTTTATCCCCCACTCTTAAGGTGTCGCTTAACTCAATTACTGCAACACCTATCTTTGTATAGTAATGGGTAACTTTGCCTATTTCTTCTCCAAGCGCTTGTTCTTCAGCTTTTGGTTCCTTAACCATTAAATCACCCCCCAAAATTGGCTTATTTTTTTGCTATTTAAAAATTTATTGGTAAAAATTGTGTAATCTTTTTTGGTTATTTAAACACAAAAAACAATGAAATGTAGGATAAGTAAGCACTGATTTAAATACTTCACGCGTGAATGTCCAGTGGTATAAACTAAGAAATCTTAATTAATAATTATCCCCACCAACACCTAACCTATTAGATGTTGAAGTAACAGTTTTGTTATTTTGCCCGAATGTCGCTTTAGCAGCAGGCAAGCTAAAACTGCCAAGTATGGGTAATTTTGATTTTATCCTGTATGATAGAACTCGTTCCTCGGAAACGTTGAGAGCGTCTAATGTCCATTTAACTATAGTCGTGCCTTTTTTTTCGTGCCTTAGCACCTTTGCAGGCTGCAAAGAGCCTATTGGCACATCGCTTCCAATGCCAACAAGGGAGGGGATATAATCACTAACCTCAATTCCACTTATTTTGCTGTTGCTTCGGTTTCTTACGTGTAAAATAACTGTCATCTCAGTTATTCCACCTTCGCTTTTAACTATGTTACTGGCTTCCTTTATCATAAACAGAGGCGCTCTAAGCATATAATAAGCTATCACTAAGGCAATTAATAGCACAATTGCAATAAACAATGGCACAAAATTTTTGGTAACAGTAATTTGCATCCTGCCATCTTCAAGCTTAATGTTCCCAACAAAGTACTTCTTGCCATCTTCTTTTACAATCTTAGCTTTAGGATTTGTGGAAGAGAATATAGCATCCCATGAAGTTGTTTCAATCTTAAACGTGCCAGTATATTCTTTATTGTTTGATGCAAAATCATAATGGCTTTTTGCCCTCAAAAAATTTTTTTCTTCACTTACCAGTTTTTGTGCAGCATACTCTATAATTGTTATATCCCTTGTAATCGGATTTATTATGCTTCTATTCTCTTTAAAGATAGCCAATACTAATCTGTCTTCTTGAGGGGGTGTTAAAGGATCAAGGTTTGCGGTTAAATCAATTGTTTTCTCTTCTTTTGGACCTAATTGCGTATTTATTTTATCCTTGATTAGGCTGCTTTCCATTTTTATTATTAAATCAGGATAATCAATTATGTTCTGGTTGTTAAGAATAATTTTTATTGAAACTTCTTTTCTTGGGTCTATTTCTAGCGGTATGTCAATGCCAGTGACCACTGTGGGGATATAACCCCCAATTAAGGGCTCTGTTGACAAAATTGTGACTGTTAAAGGGACTGAAACAAATTGATCAGTGACTTTGGACCTTACTTTTACATTTATCTGGTATGCCCCAATATCTTTTATCTTTAAAGGATCCAATACAAGTTCAACACTACCATCTGATTCTGGCCCCAGCTCCAGTGTTATAGGATTGACTATAGGCTCTGTCCTAACATCCCAGGTTGGAAAATCAAGCGCATATATCCTATACTCATCTCCCCGATCTAGGTTGTTCTTAATATTTAATTGGAAAGTTGCAAATTCATTAATTACAATCCTATCTTTAATAGGGACTACTTCCACATCAAAGGAAGCAGCGTATGCCACAGACATACATAACAGCAAAGAGAATATCAACGAAAAAAATGCGGATTTTTTAACTAGAGCCATGTAATTCCACCACTTCCAAATATAAATACACTTATATATAAATGTTTTTGAATTAAGCAGTATCTCCGAATATATACACAAAAAATTCATAATTCCTAAACAAATCTAGGCGGCGCCAATGTTGCGCCGCATTTATTGGGATACACTGCATTAAGAACAAGTTGGCATTATTCTTGATGGAAGAAAAATATGCAGAATAATTGCAAATCTTATTACAATTATAGGATTTCTGTATCTTTTAAGATAGCCAGTTTTTGCCATGTTGAAGCACCTCTTTTTAGTGCCCCCAACTCACTATTTTTTGGAGAGAATTGTGCTTTGAGAATAAATATGTTTTGAGATTAAGGTAACAGTGTCTTGATTATAGCAGAATGAGTGGGGCTACCGTGAATTTCAATGCCCAAGGCGTTGACCTTGCAGCAATTTGAACACGGGTCGCCAGCTTTTCGTCTCACAGATTCTTTGATAGATACTCAACGAATTGGGTTGCCCCGAGCTGGAATGATGGTCCAAGCTACACTATAGCCCCAATAGAAAATAAAATAATTCAATAAAATTTAAATGTTTGGAATTATCTCCTAATAGCTAGGACATACACAGAAACAGCTGCAACAATTATTGTATAAATAATAGAGAACCTTACCAGATTAGAGGTGTCAACTGCTTTAAACGCGTAAATCATAACAGAAACAATCCCAATAAAAAATAGCATAGGCCCAATTGAATGCCATTTCTTCTTTTCGGAAATGAAGAATATTGCCGATATAAGAAAATAAGAAATCATCGTTAAAAACAGAAAAACAATGGTCATATTCATATATTCTATGCTTTCAAAATGTATGGTTGCATAAATTGATATGTAAACAGTGAACAAAAACGCTGCAAAAATAGACGCTATATAAAACCATGCTGGAACTGCATTTGTAGTTGTTTTTTTCAGTCCCTTTTCCACTAATAAATTATTCACCCCCAGTTCTACATTCCTTGCATCAGCTTTTTTCTGTGCAGATTCCTCAGCTTTCTTGCCTCTTTTTTTTGCCATTTCTACAGATGATTGTTCATTAATTTATAGCAAATCACTTTAATAATCTGAACTTTGTTCCCTTCCTAATGAGTGATTTGCTTATCCCAGAGGGATACAAAAAATTGCAAAGCAATTTTTTCGTATTAGGAAATAACATTAAACTATTTTTGTTTATCTGAATATTAATATTATTTCCCCTACATTTAAATTTATCGATTATTGCTGGGCCTGCTGCAGATATTTATCTATTATATCTTCTGCTATTTGTTTAGCAACATTAGATTCTACTGCAAATCCCAAGCCTTCAAATCCCCCTATTTTAAAATTGTTTATGCCTATAATCCTTGAATTTGCATCTACTAGAGGGCCTCCAGAGTTGCCCGGGTTTATCGGAACATCTGTTTGGAGATAAATTTTAAGGTTATTAGGCCCTCCCCTATGAACAGCAGATATAATTCCTTCTGTAACAGTAAAAGACAACCCAGCAGGATTTCCTAATGCAATTACCCTTTCTCCTACTTGGGCATCATCAGAGTTCCCAAATTCTAAATTTTTCAGCTCAGCATTAACCTTAAGCACAGCTATATCCGCAACATCATCATAGCCAATCAAAGCAGCATCATAAATCTCTTCACCATAAGTTAAGATTCTTATTATTTTTGTGCCATTAACAACATGGAAATTAGTCACAATAAAGCCCCTGTTATCAATAACTGCTCCAGAACCCAAGCCTTTGTCTGTGCCTACGCTTACAACAGACTGTAAAACATCATCAATTATTGCAGTAAAGTCTTTGCTCTTTACTTTTATGCTCTTTAACTCGTCTTTTAATTCTCCAAGTTTTATCTCGCTTTGTTTTTCTATTTCATCAATCAAGCTAGTTAATGTGCCTATCTCCTCTTCATTCTGCTTTTTGAAATTTTTGAAATTAGTGTCCAGAAGCCTTATCTCACTTGTTAAATTAGTTTTCAAAGAAGAGATGGAATTACCTAAATTTTCTCCTAATTGATTTAAATTTTTATTCACTCCAAGAATTTTTGCACTGAAATCGTTGTTCATCTCATTAATTTTGCTGTTGTAGTAAAGGATTAAACCCGTGCTTGCAACTAAGAGAAGAACTATTGAAATAACCAAGACTTTTTTATCATTAAGCTTAGGCATATTTAACCCCTTTTTTGGAATTTGATTATTTTATGCTTATAAAGTTTTGCAAAAATAGTAATCGTTTAATAACCTGACCTATTATTTATGATGTATTTCAATCCGTGAAGTATATTTT
>Ga0209212_1009372_pt1 | contig 10224 bp, 8 predicted proteins | sample RifGroC2_FD_183996 | JGI IMG/M metagenome (GOLD analysis project Ga0209212, IMG submission 183996) | Groundwater microbial communities from Rifle, Colorado, USA - Groundwater C2 (SPAdes) (version 2) | ecosystem: Environmental > Aquatic > Deep subsurface > Groundwater | place: Rifle, Colorado... | reverse complement strand
GGGGTGCCCGGCGTCGACGATGATCTCCCCGGGTCTCACGGTAGCCGTCACCGGGGCGACCCGCTGGGCCGCCGCCACGCGCGCCGCCTCGTGGGCGGCCGCGTCGTACGAGGAGTTGGGGAAGACGAGCGGGGCGAGGATCTCGGCGCCCAGCTGGCGCTGCTCCGGCGTCAGCGCGGTGTCGAAGCGCGTCGCCAGGCCGGCGCGTGCCTCGGCCACCGCCGTGTCGCGCAGCTCGGCCCGTTCGACGGCGTCGAGGACGCGCGTCAGCTCGGCCTTGATCGTCGCCCAGCCGGTGGCGTCGAGACCCTCGATGGTGGCCCGCGCCCCCTCCGAGAGGCCGGGGATCGCCGCGGCCAGGGCGGCCCGCCGCGCCTCCTCGTCGAGGAAGGCAGCGAAGGCGGCGTCGACCGGGGCGACCATCAGCCGCAGCGCGCGGGCCTGCTGCTGGGCGATCAGGTCGGCCCGCTCGAAGCTGTAGTCGTAGACCGGCTCGACCGCCTCGCGCGCCGCCCGGCGCGCCTGGTCGGTGAGGATCGCGCTCTCGAAGGTGGCGGTCCCCGGGGCCCGGATGTCGGTCGGGGCGATCTCGCCGATGCGCAGCTGCGGGCCGGTCTCCGCCAGGCCGGCGGCGAGGATCGCGGTGAGCGCACCGACGAGGACGACCGCGGCGAAGACGAGGCGGACGGCGTCGCGACGGGTGAAGCGCTCCGCGGCGCGGAGCGAGGTGGCGAGCATCGTCAGCCGGCGCGGCGGGCCAGCTCGGCGGCGACCATCGCGGAGACCGTGCGGCCGTCCGCCCGCCCCCGCGTCCGCGGGGCCAGCAGGCCCATCACGCGGCCCAGATCGCGCGGCGAGGCGGCGCCGGCCTCGTCGACGGCGGCGACGACGAGGTCGTGCAGCTCATCCTCGGAGAGCGCCCGGGGCAGGAACTCGGCGATGATGGCGATCTCGGCCTCTTCCTTCGCGGCGAGCTCGGGCCGGCCGCCCTTCGAGTACGCCTCCACCGACTCGCGGCGGGTCTTCATCTCGCGCGCCAGCACGGCGACGACCTCATCGTCGGTGAGGGGGCGGCGCGCCGCCTTCTCCGCGTTGTAGGCGGCCGCGACCAGCATCCGCAGCGTCCCGCGGCGCAGCTCGTCGCGCGCGCGCATGGCGCTGGTCATCTCGGCCTGGAGTCTTTGGCTGAGGGACACCGGGGGAGGCTCCTGGGCCCGGCGGATCGACCGTGCGGGGCCCCGATGGGCGGTCGGGGACCGGGGCGATCGGAACGCCTAGGCGCTCTGGCGGGCGACCTTCTTGCGTTTCGCTTCCTTGCGCTTGCGCTTCACGCTCGGCTTCTCGTAGTGCTCGCGACGGCGGGCCTCGGCGAGGATGCCGCTCTGCTGGATCTTCTTGTTGAAGCGGCGCAAGGCGCTCTCGAAGGTCTCGTTCTCACCCACGCGGACTTCTGCCAATCCCGGACTCACCTCCTTGGGCACTCAGCGATCTGTCCACATGGCCGGGGGTGCCACCCGACCCGCCTCGCGCGCAGGGCCGCCTCACGGCCGACCCGGCACGGGCCGGCGGAGTGTAGCGCAGCCCCCGGCGAGGGTCAAACGGCGGCGTTCGGCCTGCGACGCGGCGCTGCGGTACCATCCCATTGGCGCGTTTGGCGCGCCCCCTATCCAGAGCGCCCGAGAGACCTGGCTCGAGGACGGCGCGGCAACCGGTCCGCATCCCTCAGGCGGACACGGTGCTCCGGCCAGCAGCGATAGGAGGAACGAGGGATGTCCTCTTCCGCCCCCCGTCGGCGCGAGCGCGCGCCCATGCCCGCCGGCCAGACGCTGGCGCCGTGCTTCGACGGCTTCCCGTATCTCGTCTCGCGGATCGGACGCTGCGCGCTGCGGCACATCGCGCTGGTCCCGGTCAATTTGGTCTCGCGGACGGATAGTCGACCTGGCCCGCGCCCAGGCTGAGGCGAACCGCCTGGAGACCGTCGCCTGCTTCGCCCCCGGCGACGCCGTGTACGTCGGATTCGACGGCTCCCAAACGTGGGAGGGCCCGACGCCGACCGGGCTCTACGTCGTCGAGCGGCTCCGCCTCGCCGAACCGATCCCGGAGACCGAGGAGCTCGCGGCCCGGCGAGCCTGGCTCCACGCCTTCGAGCGAGCGGTCAGCGCCCAGAGCGCCCGCTACATCATCGGGGACGGGACGAACGGCGGCGAGCGAGCCCGGCCGGCAGACCGCGTGCGCCTCGCTGGTCGCGGGCCGGACGGCCTGCCGGCGGGTCTCCACCGCTGTTTCCGTTGCGGCCGGGCGGCGGGCGACTACCTCCGGGGCGCCGAGGTAATCCACATCTACTGCGCCTGCGACAACCACAACCGCTGCGCCCGCTGTCGCTTGCCACTGGCGGCGCACCGGCTGTCGGCCTTCTTCTGGGACGACGAGGACGGCCATCCCTGGCACGTGGCGGCCTACGAAGGCTTCTCCCATCGTTGTCCGGACGAGGCCGGCGCGTCGCGAAGGCAAAGGTCGCAGGGTCAGGCGCGACCCTCAGCGGGCCTTGATGGGCCGCCTCGCTGCCTGCACCGCCCAATCGCGGACATGGCCACAGGGCGTTCTGGCCAGCAGGACAAACGCCGCGATCGGGCGGGCGCGGCCGCCCCCGGATGGCCCCTGGCGTCCGATCGGCGCTTGCGACCAGCCGCCCCGCGCCGATGCGGCGCCGACCGCCGGCGAGGGCGCGGGCGGTCGTATCCGGGACCCCGCCGGCGCGGATGAGCAGGCCGGACACGCGTTCCGAGGGCGGACCGGCCTCACGGGGTGGCGTTTGTCCCGCTACGAAGAACGCGCCCCGCTCGCCGCGCCCTCAGCCCGAGGGTCCGCTGCTGCTCCGGAGATCACGGCGTTAGACTCACGGCGATCAGCGCCGGCGCACGTTGGACGGACGCTGGAGGGTACGTGGCGACCCAGCCGCAGCTCGCACTCCCCGGCCTCACCCAGCAGGAGCTCGAGTCGCGTCTCTGGGCGGCCGCGAACAGCCTGCGCGGACCCGTTGACCCGGCCGACTTCAAGGCCTACATCTTCCCGCTGCTCTTCTACAAGCGCGTCTCCGACACCTGGGACGAGGAGCACGCCCGGGCGCTCGGCCACTACGGCACCGGCCCGACGCCCGAGATCGAGGCCGACTACCACCGCTTCCAGATCCCCGAGGGCTGCCACTGGCGCGACCTGCGCCGCGTCAGCGAGAACGTCGGCGTCGGGCTCCAGAACAGCCTCGACCGGATCCAGCAGGCGAACCCCGACACGCTCGCCGCGATCTTCGGCGACGTGGCCGGGGGTGATATGACAGGCCTCGCCTCCCCGGCCTCGACGGCGACCTCAGCCTCTTGGGCCTCCGCGGTCCAGCTGGCGGTCGCGGGAGACGAGGTGGCCTTCGCCCGGATCGTCGGCGCCTACCACGGCGACCTGGTGCGGGTCGCCTACGTCGTCGCCGGGGACGAACAGCTGGCACAAGACGCCGTCCAGTCCGCCTGGTCGATCGCATGGCGCAAGCTGGGCTCCCTCCGCGATCCCGAACGTCTGCGCTCCTGGCTCGTCTCGGTGGCCGCCAACGAGGCCCGCCAGATGCTGCGCGGCCAGCACCGCCGCTCGGTCGCGGAGATCAGGGTCGGGCCCCCCGACGACCCCGAGGGCGACCCCTCGGCGGAGGTCGACCGCCTCGACTTGGTCAACGCCCTCCATCACCTGAAGCCGGAGGACCGCACCTTGCTCGCCCTGCGCTACGTCGGGGGCCTCGACTCGACCGAGATCGGCACCCTCCTGGGGATGTCCCCCTCGGGCGTGCGGGGCCACCTCTCGCGCCTCCTCGAGCGCCTCCGGAAGGACCTCCGCGATGGCTGAGATGGACGCCTTCGAGCGCCGGGTGGCGGGCACCCTCCTCCACTACGCCGACGACGTCTCGGTGGCCGTGGACGCCGCCGCCGTCGCCCACCGGGTGGCGCTGGAGCACCCCCGCCGACGCGTGGGCGTCCTCCCCTGGCGCCTGGCCGCGATCCCGCGCGTCGCCTGGGTCCTCCTGCTGCTGGCGGCCCTGATCACCGCGATGGTCGCCGGGATGCTGGTCGTCGGCTCGCAGCCCGTGCGGAAGCTCCAGGCCGTGGTTCCGGCGTTCAACTGTCCGCCCGGGTCGACGCCCGACGCGCCGGGGCCGGTCGATCAGGCCCGGCCGCCGAGCTGGGGCTATATGGCATTCGACCGTGCCCTGGGGAAGATCGTGCTCGTCGGGGGGCGGGAGAACGTCGGTCCGGTGGAGACGATGGAGACCTGGACGTTCGACGTCTGCACGAACGCCTGGGCGGCCATGCATCCTGCATCGAGACCGGACGTCCGCGCGTTCGGGATGCTCGCCTACGACGCCGCGGCTCGCCAGACGATCTCGATGTCTCCTGACTCTGGCCGGGTCTGGGCGTATGACCTCGCATCGGACACCTGGACGATGAGGGCCGGCGCTCCGAAGACGATGAGGGCCGGCCGTCCGACGGCCCCGGGAGCGCTGCGCCTGGTGTACGACTCGGTCGCTGCGCGGGTCGTGGTCCTGCAGGTCGGCTCCCCGCGCCTGATGTGGAGCTTCGATAGCGTGGCCGGCGTCTGGGAGCCGGTCGATCAGGACCGGGATGTCTGGTACCCCTCCGACTCGTCTGACCTCCACTTCCTGCTCGCCTACGACGCCTCGGTCGACCGCCTCGTCGGCTACGACCGGGGCGAGGTGCGCCTCTTCGACCTCCGCACGGGGACCTGGTCGCCGCCGGGAACGAGGTCGCCGTCCTTCGGGTACGGGGGCTATTACTCGTTCGGGGGCGAGATTGCCTACGACGAGGCGGCGCAGCGGACGGTCCTGTTCAGCATAGGCGATGTGATCGCCTACGACGCCGCCGCGGACCGCTGGGAGACCCTGTACGGGACCGCCTTTGATCAGCCGAACGCGTGTGGCATCCGCCCGGAGTGCCGCGTTCAGCCTTCCATGGTCTACGACCCGATCAACGAGCGGCTCGTCGTCTATGGGGGCAACGTCCAAACAGGGGCCGAGTGGTGGGGCCCGTCCGACGACGTGCTGGCGTTCGACACGCGCACCCGCGAGTGGACCGTCCTGCTCGAGGCGAGCGAAGCGCAGCCCGCGCCGTGACAGGAACGGGGCATCACCTGCCGTATCACACGGCGTCCCAGAGGGAAGCGACATGAACGCGCGCTGCACGGTTGGCCGGCTGCTGGTCGGCCTGGCCTCTCTGGCGGTGCTGGGCGGGTGCGCCTCGGGCGCGAGTCCGACTCCTACGCCGGCATCGTCGACCCGACCGACATACCCTCGGCGGCGGTCGCCACACCGAAGCTGACCACGACGGACCGACGATCCGCGCGTCAGCGGCACCACTCCACGACGACCTTGAACCTTGACTGGGGGGAGGCCGACCTGAGCAACGGTGCGCTCGTCCAGTGGGCCGCCGTGCGGCTGGAGAACGACGGGGGGGCCTGGGAAGGCTGGCTCTCGGGCGTCGCCTCCCTGCCCGACCGTGGGGACATCATCACGGTCTGGTACAAGGGACCGGCGGGTACGCCGGGCTGTCCTACTTTGAGCTTCGGACGGTCAGGAGCCCTGGGCGATCCAGGGCCAGATCTTCCCCGGCAACCCGGCGACCCCGTAGGGCGGATCGCCCGGCGGGAACGCGGTTCAGCTCCCGAAGGGGGGCCGCCCTCGTGCTCCCGATCCGCACAATAGTCGGTGCCTTCGCCTCGCCGCTCGGCCTCTCGCGCTCCCGAGCTGCCGACCCTACGCCGCTCCCGCCCCTGCGGCTCCCAAGGCACGTGCGCTGCCGCTGCGCCACGCTCCGACCGCGCGCCGCTCCCGTGGGCGGGGAGGACCCTCGCCCGCCGGCGCTCCCGACACCATGGGGCCACCGCGACCGCGACCCCCGCAGCGGCCTCGTCGAGTCCTCACCCGCCCGCGAGCCAGCGCCCGATCCACTGCCCGACCCGCGCCCCGAGGACTCGCAGCAACGCGCCGACCAGGACGAAGCCGCAGAGCAGGTCGGCTGTGAGTGCCCGGCTGACGACGATGACGACCGTCGCGAACCCCGCCACCGACGGCGTCGAGCACTTCCGGGGCGCAACCGTCCGGCGCACCGAAGCAGCCAACGATCCGCGCGTGACTGGTACCTCCACGGCACTTCGGCCACGAGGCCGGGCGTGGGCGGTTCCCCGGGCGCGACCGTCGCGACTCCCTATCTCTTATCCCGTCAAACGGCCGAAGGGAGAGGGGTGGCCGCCGGTCGGGGGCCTCGTCCCCGACGCCGGCCCGCAGGGCGTTCTGGCCAGCAGGACAAACGCCGCGATCGGGCGGGCGCGGACGCCCCCGGATGACCTCTGGCGTCCGATCGGGGCTGTGAGGCGCAGCCCGGCGCCGGTGCGGCGGTCCGCCGACCGCCGGCGAGGGCGCCTGCGCGTGCCCGGGTCCCCGCTGGCGCGGATGCGCAGGCACGGGCACGCATTTCCGGGGCGCACCCGCCTCGCGGGGTGGCGTTTGTCCCGCTACGAAGAACGCGCGCAGCTCGACGCCGCTCGACGCCGCTCGACGCGCCCCGGGACGGTTCGACCGAACTCGCGGACTACAATCGGCGCCACCCGACCGCCCAGGAGGAACGCGCCATGATCGACCGTCGCCGGATCCTCGCCCTCGCCGCCGTCGCGGCGTTCCTCGTCCTGACCGTCGGCCCGGCCGCGCTGGCGGCCGTCGTTGGGAGCCCCACGCTCACCCCCCGCGTCGTGCAGAGCGGCCTCGAGTACCCCTGGGACATCGCCTTCGCGCCCGATGGGCGGATGTTCGTCACCGAGCGCCCCGGCCGCATCAGGATCTTCGCCTCGGGGAACGCCGGCGCCGCGCTGCTCAAGACGTTCACCATCTCCAACGTCCACGCCTCGGGCGAATCGGGCGCCATGGGGATCGCCCTCGACCCGGACTTCGCCACCAACGGCTACCTCTACGTCTGCGTCTCGCGCGATGACGAGAGCCAGTGGCGCAACCAGGTCATCCGCTACCGGGTGACCGGCACCGCCTTCGCCTTCGACCGGTACCTCGTCCGGCGCGGCGCGCTGGCGGCCTCGAACCACGACGGCTGCCGGATCCGTTTCGGCCCGGGTGGCAAGCTGTGGGTCACCATGGGCGACGCCGGCGACGGCTCGCTCGCCCAGGACCCCGGCGCCTACAACGGCAAGGTCCTGCGAGTCAACCGCGACGGCTCGATCCCCGCCACCAACCCGATCATGCCCGGCGCGGCGGCGCGCACGGCGGTCTACTCGATGGGCCACCGTAACCCCCAGGGGATCGCCTTCCAGCCGGGGACCGGGCGCGTCTATGCCGTCGAGCACGGACCCGATTGCGACGACGAGATCAACTGGATCCGCGCCGGCCGCAACTACGGCTGGCCGATCGAGGTCGGCACCGAGCCGGGCGAGCCGTACAGCAACCCGGCCTGGGAGTCGGATTGCCCGACGATCGCGCCGAGCGGGGCCACGTTCGTGACCGGCGCGAACTGGGGCTCCCTCGAGGGCCGGCTCTTCGTGGCCACGCTCAAGGAGCAGGATCTCCGTCGTTTCTGGATCAGCGGGGACGGGCTGACGGCCGTCCAGAAGGGGATCCACTACGACGGGCGGTGGGGGCGCCTCCGCGCGGCGGTCCTCGGTCCGGCAGGCCGGCTCTACCTGACGACGAGCAACGGCGTGGACGACAGGATCATCCGGATCGTCGCCACGGTGCCGTAGCCGCGACGCCGGCGAGATGCCGGCCGCCGTAGACTGCGGGCATGTCGCGCACGCCCGAGCTGCCCGACGTCCATGCTTTCGGCTCGCTCATCGACATCCTGGACGACGCCGTCGCCCGCCACGGCGACGCCGAGGCGCTGGGTCTGCGGCGCGACGACGACACGGCCGAGATGTGGAGCTACCACGATCTCCGTCGCCGCGCCTGGCTGGCCGCCTGGCGCCTCCGCCACGAGCTCGGGCTCCAGCCGGGCGATCGGCTCCTCACCTGGTCGCCCTCGACGCCGGAACTTCCCGCCGTCTACTTCGGGGCGATGCGCGCGGGCGTCATCTTCGTCCCACTCGACCTGCGGATGTCCGCCGACGCGGTCACCCGCATCGCCGAGCGCTCCGGGGCGACGGCGCTGGCGGTCGGGACGGGCCGCGACGCACCCGATCCGCGCGAGGCGGGACTGACGCACCTGCCGGCGCGCACGGTCGCCGACCTCGCCGCCGAGCCGGGGGACCCCGCCACCGCCGAGGCGTGGTTCACCGAGGTGGAGGGCTGGCCGCGACCGGCTCGACCGGACGTCTTCGAGGTCATCTACACCTCGGGGACGACCGGCACGCCCAAAGGGGTCATGCTGACCCACGGCGGCCTCCTCGCCGCGATCGAGGGAGCCCACCACATCATCGCGCCGCAGGAACACCGCGTCGTCTCGCTGCTCCCCCTGAGCCACCTGCTCGAGCAGATGGCAGCGCTCTACTACGCCCTCTCGGTGGGGGCCTCGATCCTCTACGTCCGCTCGCGGAACCCGCGTGTCATCTTCGAGGCGATCCGCTCCCACCGCGTCACCACCATGGTCGTCGTGCCGCAGGTCCTCGACCTCTTCTGGAGCGCCATCGAGCGGGAGGTCGACCAGCGCGGCCGGCGGCGCCTCTTCGGACTCCTCCGCCGCCTCGCCCGACGACTCCCCTACCGCGCCCGACGGCTCCTCTTCCGGAGCTTCCACCGCCAGTTCGGCGGCGGCCTTAACCTCTTCATCTGCTCGGCCGCCTTCCTTCCCCCCGCCCTCCAGCAGGCCTGGGAGGACCTCGGCGTGGTGGTGATGCAGGGCTATGGCTCGACCGAGGCCGGGCTCGCCACCTGCACCACGAAGGCGGACCACGGCCTGGGCACGGTCGGCCGGCCGATCCCACCCAACGAGGTGAGGCTGGCCGAGGACGGCGAGATCCACGTCCGCGGCCCCGGCGTCACCCCCGGCTACTGGCAGGATCCTGAGACGACCGCCGCGGCCTTCGACACCGACGGCTGGTACCACACCGGCGACGTCGGCCGATTCGACCAGGCGGGACACCTGGTGCTTGCGGGGCGCAAGAAGAACATGATCGTGCTGCCCAACGGCTTCAACGTCTACCCCGAGGACATCGAGAACGCGCTCCGCATCGCCGGCATCCGCGAGTCGGTCGTGCTCGAGACGGCGCCCGGGCGGATCGAGGCGATCGTCCTCACCCCCGACGGCGGCGGCATCCCGCAGTCCGGCGAGGTACGGCCCGGCCAGCCGCTCGACCCGGCGACCGCGGTCGCCCTCCGCGAGCGGATCGATGCCGCGGTCAAGGCGGCGAACCGGACGCTCGGCATCAACCAGCGCGTCGCCGCCTGGCGGCTCTGGCCCGACGCCGACTTCCCGCGCACCCACACCCTCAAGGTGAAGCGCGACGTCATGCGCGCCTGGGTCGCCGCCGACGCGGCCCCCGTGGAGACGGCGCGCTAGCGCGTCACGGGGATCGGCAGCCCGAAGCCGGCGATCGTGTCGAAGGCGGCGCGAGCCGTCTCGTCGTCGCTGGTCCGCTCCGGCGACCAGGCGGCGAAGAGGAGCGTCTCGCCGTACTGCGCCAGGGCGAACCGCGCGTCGGGCGGGAACTGGACCTGCCCGGGGCCGCTGGCGAGGTAGCGCGCCGCCTCCTGCCCCGCCCCGGCCGCGGTCGCCGCGTCGGCGAACTGGTAGATCACCACGAAGAGCGCCCCCGGGTCGGCGGGCAGGACCACCTTGAAGGTGCCCCGCTGCGCCTGCGCCAAGGCCGGCGACTCGGCCGGGCGGTAGCCCTCCGGCGCGTCGACGAGGGCCAGCCCGACTTTCAGCAGGGCGGCGGAGAGCGCCGACCGCGTGCTCTCGATCGGCAGGCTGAACGAGACCTGGGGCGTCGGCCGGCCTCCGGAAGGCGGCGGCGTCTGCGAGAAGTCGATCCCGCAGCCTCCCGCCAGCAGGGTGACAACGACGACCGCGGCGAGCTGCGCGAGTCGCGCGCGCCCTGCCGAGCGGCGCGGGCTCACCCGGGAGGCCAGCTCATGGCGCGCCCGCCGAGGAGGTGGACGTGGAGGTGCGGCACCGTCTGGCCGCCCCACTCCCCCACGTTCGCCACCAGGCGGAAGCCGCGCTCGGCGATCCCCTC
>Ga0209212_1009370_pt1 | contig 10224 bp, 5 predicted proteins | sample RifGroC2_FD_183996 | JGI IMG/M metagenome (GOLD analysis project Ga0209212, IMG submission 183996) | Groundwater microbial communities from Rifle, Colorado, USA - Groundwater C2 (SPAdes) (version 2) | ecosystem: Environmental > Aquatic > Deep subsurface > Groundwater | place: Rifle, Colorado... | reverse complement strand
CGTGATTCGCTCGTCCGATAACCATATTTCACGCCGTCATATCTGGCTAAATTCGAGCTTGCTTCTGCGTTTGCTACAATATAATAAACAGCAACGGCATATTCGGTATGCGGCAAAGATATGTCGACAACCGTTGCGCCAAGTTTTTCATATAACTTCAAGGCATCCTTTACTGCCATACCAACCTCTGTATTCAAGCCGCCAGCGAAATATTCCTTAGGAATACCGATTCGCAAACCATTGACACCAGCATCAATTCCATGTAAATAATCAGGAACAGGTACCTGTGCAGAAGTTGAGTCACGTAAATCATTACCAGCGATTACCTGCAACAAAAGCGCGGCATCTTTTATATCCTTTGTTACAGTACCTACCTGATCCAAAGAAGATCCGAATGCAACCAGACCATATCTGGACACCCTGCCATACGTTGGCTTTATACCCACAACACCACAAAGGGCGGCAGGCTGTCTGACAGAACCTCCCGTTTCAGAACCTAGCGACATAAATGAGAGATCAGCGGCTACGGCAGCGGCGGAACCACCGCTAGATCCACCGGGAACACATTCATGATTCCATGGATTGCGTGTTATTTTGTAAGCAGAATTTTCTGTAGATGACCCCATTGCAAATTCGTCTAAATTCGTTTTGCCTATAATTATGGCATCTTCTTCTTTCAGACGTTTAACAACAAAGGCATCATAAGGGGGGGTGAAATTTTGAAGGATTTTTGAAGCACAGGTAGTGGTTAAATTTTTTGTGCAGATGTTATCTTTAACGGCGATCGGAATGCCTGCAAGCAATCCTACCTTCTGACGATTCGCAATCTTTTTGTCAATTTCTGAGGCTTTTTCTAAGGCTTCTTTTTCATTTATCGTTATGAAGGCTTGAATGTTCGGTTCGATATCTTTTATCCATTTAAATAGCTTCCCGACAAGTTCGGTTGCTTGTATTTCTCTGGATAATATTTTTTCTTTTATTTGGAGTGCGGTAAGGCCTAAGAGTCTCAAAGATGCTTCTCTTATTATCTGAATATTTTTATTCAATTACTTTTGGTACTTTAAAAAAAACACCCATTGCGGAAGGAGCATTGTTTAGGGCGTCTTCTCTTGAAATTGGCGGTTCCAATTTATCCTCTCTAAATACATTGGTTGTATTTATGGAGTATGCCATTGGTTTGATATCTTCAGTATTTAATTTGTTCAGTTTTTCTATATAGGACAATATATCACTGAGCTGATGAATAAACAGTTCCTTTTCCTGATCAGAAAGTTCAATCCGGGAAAGATTTGCAATATATTCAATGGTCTTTTTATCAATTTTCATAGAAAGATTACAGAGTGACTTTGCTTCTATGATGGCGACTTTACTACTTTACCGGCGCTAATACAGCGAGTACAGACCTTTATTCTCTTGACTGAGCCGTCAATCTTAGCCCTCACCATCTGTAAATTCGGCTTAAACGTTCTTTTTGTTTTGCCGGTAATTTTCCTTCCTACACCACCCTTCCACTTAGCTAACCCTCTCCGTTCTATCTGATTTCCAACCTCAGTTTTTTTCCCACATAATTCACATACGCGCGACATAATTATACCCCCGTCTCAATAATATTTTTATTCCACTGCTTTTTCGTTCTTTTCCCAGCAATCTTCACATAAACCCTGGATTTGTAAACGATGAGAATCTACTTTAAATTTATTCTTTCTACAAACTTCGTCCTGAAGTTTTTCTATCCTGTGTTCTGTAAATTCAATTATTTTTCCACAATTATTGCAAACCAAATGGTCATGGTGTTCATGCCCGTACACATGTTCATAGTGTGCGTGTCTTTCACCAAAAATAACTTCTCTTAATAAGCCGCTTTTTACAAGCAAGGCCAAGGTACGATAAATCGTAGCCTTTGAAATTTTCATGTCGTTGAGTCTGAGATCGACTAACAATTCATCTGCCTCAAAATGTTTGTGGTTTTCAAACACTCGATCCAAAATCGCCTGTCTTTCGGCCGTAAATTTTAATTTTCTCGATGTTAGATATTCTTTAAATACATCCTCTTTTGAAAGCATACAAGCATCTTAAAATTTATTTATAGTATAAAAAATTTGCTTAATTAAATAAAAAACCCATCTCGAAAATTCGAGACGGGTTTTTATAATTATTCCCGGCAGTAACCTACTCTCCCAGCTTTCACCAGTACCATCGGCGTAAGAATCTTAACTACCGTGTTCGGAATGGGAACGGGTGTTTCATTCTTACTATACCCACCGGAAAATATAAAAATCATGAATGACTTAACGGTAACAATTGACACTTCGTAAGGATAAAAAAAAGTCAAGCTTTTCGACTTATTAGTACCAGTCAGCTGAGTATATTACTATACTTACACCTCTGGCCTATCAACCTCGTAATCTTCAAGGTGTCTCTCTTCCTATAAAGGAAAACGATATCTAGTTTTGGAGTTGGCTTCATGCTTATATGCTTTCAGCATTTATCCATTCCGTACATAGCTACCCAGCGATGCCGTTAGCACGACAACTGGTTCACCAGAGGTACGTCCATCCCGGTCCTCTCGTACTAAGGACAGATCTCCTCAAATATCGTCCACCCACGGCAGATAGGGACCGACCTGTCTCACGACGGTCTAAACCCAGCTCGCGTACCGCTTTAATCTGTGAACTCCAGAACCCTTGGGACCTTCTCCAGCCCCAGGATGCGATGAGCCGACATCGAGGTGCCAAACCGCCCCGCCGCTATGGACGCTCGGGGGCGATCAGCCTGTTATCCCCGGAGTACCTTTTATCTGTTGAGCGATGGCGTTTCCACACACAACCACCGGATCACTAGGCCCTGCTTTCACATCTGCTCGACTTATAGGTCTCGCAGTCAAGCTTCCTTCTGCCCTTACACTCTACGTGCGGTTGCCAAGCGCACTGAGGAAGCCTTTGGACTCCTCCGTTACTCTTTAGGAGGAGACCGCCCCAGTCAAACTGCCCACCTATCACTGTCCCAAATCCGGATTCACGGAATTTAGTTAGAATTTTAACATAGTAAGAGTGGTATTTCAACGTCGACTCTGCCCCAGCCAGAGCTGGGACTTCTTAGTCTCCCACCTATCCTACGCATACTGTGACAAAACCCAATAATAGGCTACAGTAAAGGTTCACGGGGTCTTTCCGTCTTGCCGCGGGTACGTGGCATCTTCACCACGACTACAATTTCGCCGAGTCCCTCGTTGAGACAGTATCTAAGTCGTTACGCGATTCATGCACGTCGGTAATTATCCGACAAGGAACTTCGCTACCTTAGGACTCTCATAGTTAGAGCCGCCATTCACCAGCGCTTCGGTTCTGAGCTTCGCATCCTTTCGGACACTAACCCATCCCCTTAACGTTCTGGCATCGAGCACGCGTCAGTCTCTATACGTTGATTATAAATCTTAGCAGAGACTTGTGTTTTTAGTAAACAGTCGCCCAGACCTTTTCACTGCGGCCCCGAATAAATTCGGGGCACTCCTTCTCCCGAAGTTACGGAGTGATTTTGCCGAGTTCCTTAACGAGGGTTCTCTCGAGCGCCTTAGGATCCTCTCCCCGCCTACCTGTGTCAGTTTTAGTACGGACACCATAATAGCTCGCAAACGAGGCTTTTCTTGAGAGATGCTCCGATTACTTAAGGGCTTACGCCCACGTACTCACCTTCGATGCCATACGTCTCGGATTTTCCTGAGACAACACCTCCGGCTTGAACAGACCGTATCTAGTGGCCTGCTAACCTTCACACCTCTGTCCCCCCATGCTCAACGCTATTAAGGTGGCACAGGAATATTAACCTGTTGTCCATCGTCTACGCCTTTCAGCCTTGACTTAGGCTCCGGCTAACCCTGGGCGGATTTACCTTCCCCAGGAAACCTTAGGCTTGCGGCGAATAAGATTCTCACTTATATTATCGCTACTTATACCGGCATTATCACTTCTATATCGTCCAAGAGTCTTTTCAGTCTCTCTTCAACCTACCATAGAACGCTCCCCTACCACTTTTGAAATTACGCATAATTTCAAAAATCCGAAGCTTCGGTAATAGACTTGAGTCCCGTAATATTTTCGGCGCAAGAATGCTCGGTTAGTAAGCTATTACGCACTTTTTAAATGATTGCTGCTTCTAAGCCAACATCCTAACTGTCTTCGCACTCTCACTTCCTTTATCACTTAGTCTATTTTAGGGACCTTAGCTGTCGGTCTGGGTTGTTTCCCTTTTGACAAATGAAGTTTATCCCCCACTGTCTGACTCCTATGGTTCGTACAACGGTATTCGGAGTTTGATTGAATTTGGTAGCCTGGTGGGCCCCAACATTCATTCAGTATCTCTACCCCCGTCGCATAATACATAGGGCTAGCCCTAAAGCTATTTCGAGGAGAACCAGCTATCACCAAGTTTGATTAGACTTTTACTCCTCCCCTCAGTTCATCCCATCACTTTTCAACGTAAATGAGTTCGGACCTCCACGAACTTTTACATTCGCTTCATCCTGACCAAGGGTAGATCACCTGGTTTCGGGTCTACTATGTACTACAAAATCGCGCATTTCACACTCGCTTTCGCTACGGCTCCGTCCATAAAAGACTTAACCAAGCAATACATAGTAAGTCGCCGGTTCATTATGCAAAAGGCACGCGGTTACACGTTATTCCACCAAAATGGAATCATAGTGCACCCACCGCTCGTAAGTACACGGTTTCAGGTTCTTTTCATTCCCCTAACAGGGGTTCTTTTCATCTTTCGCTCGCGCTACTTGTGCGCTATCGGTCGCTGAGTAGTATTTAGCCTTAGAGAGTGGACTCCCTAAATTCACACCCGCTTTCACGAGACGGGTGTTACTTGGGTAATTGCAAAGAAAGTGTAATTTTTTTCGCCTACAGGACTATCACCTTCTATGGTTAGGCTTTCCTGCACTATTCAGCTAAAAATTACATTTGTAACTTTCCAGACAGTCCTTGTCCTGCCTAATACAATCCCCACGACCCCAACTGTGCAACACACAAGGGTTTGACACACAATCGGTTTGGGCTTTTTCCGTTTCGCTCGCCGCTACTAAGGAAATCGAATTTCTTTCTTTTCCCGGAGTTACTGAGATGTTTCACTTCTCTCCGTTATCTTCGATATCCTATATATTCAGATACCGATACTGTGGCATAAACCCACAGTAGGTTTCCCCATTCGGAAATCTCCGGCTCAAAGCTTGTTTGACAGCTCCCCGAAGCTTATCGCAGTCTTCCACGTCCTTCTTCGTCTCTCAGCGCCTAGACATCCACCATGTACCCTTTGTAGCTTGACAATTTATGTAATCTTATACTTACAAAGAGGATCAAATTGCTACCCGTTAAGTATTCACTTTTCAAAGAACAACGTTTCAAATCACACTTTAAACCTTTACCACAATCTAAAGTGGTGGAGATGAGCGGGGTCGAACCGCCAACCTCTGCCTTGCAAGGGCAGCGCTCTCCCAGTTGAGCTACATCCCCTCTAAATCAATAAAACTTCTCATACAATTTTTACAATGGTGGGCCTAAGTGGATTCGAACCACTGACCTTTCCCTTATCAGGGGAATGCTCTAAACCAACTGAGCTATAGGCCCAAAATTATTCTTACATTAATTCTTTGGGCCTGTAATCTCACGGTATTGTTCTAGTTCACCCTATTACAAACCTTGCAGAGAAATTTTATGATAAATAAAAAAAACTAGAAGTCTCCTGCGTGCGACGCAGGTTAATTGGAATTTTTAAACTCCTTAGAAAGGAGGTGATCCAGCCGCAGGTTCTCCTACGACTACCTTGTTACGACTTAGTCCTCCTCGCAAAACACACCTTAAGCACTTCCCTCCCTTACGGGTTTGGCCGGTGATTTTGGGTGCATCTTGCTTGGGTGGCTTGACGGGCGGTGTGTACAAGGCTCGGGAACATATTCACCGCGGCGTAGCTGATCCGCGATTACTAGCGATTCCTACTTCATGGAGGCGGGTTTCAGCCTCCAATCTGAACTGGGATCGGTTTTCTGGGTTTCGCTCCATCTCGCGACTTAGCATCCCTTTGTACCGACCATTGTAGCACGTGTGCAGCCCGGGATATAAGGGCCATGATGACTTGACGTCATCCCCACCTTCCTCCGTCTTGACGACGGCAGTCTCTTTAGAGTGCCCAGCATGACCTGTTGGCAACTAAAGACAAGGGTTTCGCTCGTTAGGGGACTTAACCCAACGTCTCACGACACGAGCTGACGACAGCCATGCAACACCTGTGATAGTCACGGACTGGATACCGTTCGTTACCCTTTCAGGCTCCTACTTCTACCATGTCAAACCCCGGTAAGGTTCTTCGCGTTGCATCGAATTAAGCCACATGCTCCACCGCTTGTGCGAGCCCCCGTCAATTCTTTTGAGTTTTAGCCTTGCGGCCGTACTCCCCAGGCGGGGCACTTAATGCGTTAGCTCCGGCAGAGAGATAATCAAAACCCCTCTACTTAGTGCCCATCGTTTACGGCTAGGACTACCGGGGTATCTAATCCCGTTTGCTCCCCTAGCTTTCGCACACTCAGCGTCAGTTACGGACCAGAGAGTCGCCTTCGCCGCCGGTGTTCCTTCTGATATCTACGCATTTCACCGCTCCACCAGAAGTTCCACTCTCCCCTTCCGCACTCTAGCCTTGCAGTATCAGATGCTGTTCTTCCGTTAAGCAGAAGGCTTTCACAACTGACTTACAAAGCCGCCTACGTGCTCTTTACGCCCAATAATTCCGAACAACGCTTGCCGCCTCTGTATTACCGCGGCTGCTGGCACAGAGTTAGCCGTGGCTTCCTCCGGAGCCTTAGTCAAGTAAGGATGCTATTAACACCCTTACATTTCTTAACTCCCGACAGTGGTTTACAACCCGAAGGCCTTCTTCCCACACGCGGCGTCGCTTCGTCACCCTTTCGGGCATTGCGAAAGATTCTCGACTGCAGCCTCCCGTAGGAGTCTGGGCAGTGTCTCAGTCCCAGTGTGGCCGACCACCCTCTCAGGCCGGCTACCCGTCTTAGCCTTGGTAAGCCATTACCTTACCAACTAGCTGATAGGACATTGACCCCTCTCTAAGCGAATGGAACCTTACGGCTCCAAACTTTTGACTATCAACACCGAAGTATCAATAGTATTATTGAGTTTTAGCAACCCTTTCGGTAGTTCCGATTGCTCGAAACGTCGTTATCCTCATCTTAAAGGTAGGTTATCAATGCATTACTCACCCTTACGCCACTCGATTTGTATCCCTTTCGGGATACTCCCTCGTTCGACTTGCATGCCTAATCCACGCCGCCAGCGTTCGTTCTGAGCCAAGATCATACCCTTCATAAATAAATATAAAAAGGTATACCAAGCCAAGCTTGGTAATCTTAACTTTTACAACTCAAAAGCTGAATATATCCAGCTTCACTACTCGCACGCATTTGACTTCTAATTATAAAAGAACAAATATCTCACTAAAACAGCAAAACCAATATTATATATATATTCTTACAAAAATCAAGCTAAAAAAAATAAATTTCTCAAATTACATCTTCTTTGTAAAATTATTATACACTCAAAAAAACTATTTTCAAGTACAAAACTATATTTTACAAAAAACCTTAATTATCCTAATAAAACATCAAATATGCACTATTTATGATTAGACAACTATCTAAAATACAATTTCCACGTCAAAGTTTATTTAGTATAGTTATTCTTTCTGTCTTTATTTTAAGTCAATCTCATATTTAATAAATTTATTTTAGTAAAACTGTAAATATAGCAAATTCACTCTTCCAAATATTTGCCGATATTCCTGTATTTATTATATCGCTCCTCTACCAGTTTGACAATTGATATGTTTTTTAATTCTTCTAAGTACTTAATTATGTGTGTTTTAAGTATACCAGTCATTGCCTTTGGAGCCTTATGCGCGGCGCCAAGAGGTTCTGGAATAATTTCATCTACTATCCCAAATTGTAATAAATCCTTTGATGTAAGCTTCAAAGACACAGCTGCCTCAGGCGCATTTTCACCATTCTTCCACAATATTGCAGCACAACCTTCTGGTGAAATTACCGAGTAATATGCATATTCCAAAATTGCAAATTTATCCCCAATACCAATGCCAAGCGCTCCGCCACTACCACCTTCTCCTATAACAATATTTATAATTGGAGTCCTCAACTGGCACATCTCATAAATATTTTCCGCAATTGCCTGCGCCTGTCCCCTCTCTTCAGCTCCAATATCTGGATTAGCACCAGGTGTGTCTATCAACGTAACAATTGGCAGATGAAATTTTTCTGCGATTTTCATTTTTTGCAGTGCCTTTCTGTAACCCTCAGGATTTGGCATCCCAAAATTACAGGCAATACGTTCCTTAGTGCTCTTACCCTTTTGCTGCCCAACAACCAAGACCTTCTCAGTCCCTATCCTGCCTAATCCACAAATAATCGCCTTATCATCTCCAAAACGCTTGTCTCCGTGGAGTTCAACAAAATCCTCAACCATCAGATTAACGTAATCAGCGGTGAGTGGACGCAAAGGGTGTCGCGCTATTTTAACTATGTCGTATGGAGTTGCTCTAGCATATAATCTTCTTTGAAGCCTCTCAAGCCTTTCTCTCAGAGATTTTATCTCCATACCCCTATCAATGTTATCTTTCAGAGAGGCACTTTCTAAATCTTCTATACGATGCTCGATCTCTAATATCAAATTTTCCAACTCTGATACAGATTTTTCAGACAAATAATATCTCCCCAACTGAATTACTTGGAATATTCAATGACTATTTTTTACAAACCAATAGCACAGAATTATTCATTTTAATTATTTTTCAATGTATTGCAAGTAAATTACAAATCTATACACCCTATGGTAAGTTTATATTCCAAAAATTATTATTTTAAATAGCTTAAAAACATTGACAAAAAGAAGTCCGATTTGTAACATTTGAATTTCTTTTATACACTTAATTTTTATACTATGCGATAATTTCAAATGCAATTCGGAACTGTCTGTATAATTGGACCAGGACTTATCGGCGGCTCTATCGGTTTAGGGCTAAAAAAAAGAAACTTGGTAAAAACCATCATTGGTGTAAGTCACAAAGCCTCATCTATTGAAAAAGCCCTCAAAACTCAAGCGATTGATATTGGATTCTTAAATATCAATGAGGCTGTAAAAAACGCTGATATTGTCATACTCGCCACATCCGTAAATAAAATTATAGCTATTGCAAAAGAAGTTATTCCACTAATGAAAAGCAACGCCATACTCACCGACGTTGGCAGCACAAAAAATCTCATAGTTAGACAAATTACCAATAATATTAGAAAAGATATCGCCTTTGTTGGCGCACACCCGATAGCAGGTTCAGAGCAGAGAGGTGTTGAGTTTGCCTCACCAGACCTTTTTGAAGGTTGCACTTGCATCATAACACCTTTAGATAATCAGTCGCAAGCGCTTGAAACAATCTCTCATTTATGGAAGCTCATGGGCGCCAAAATAAAATATTTAACCCCAGAACAACATGATGAAATATTGGCTTCCGTCAGCCACCTCCCACACATGATTGCATCATGCTTAATAAATTCAATCAAAAATGAACACATCGTTTATGGCGCCAGCGGACTAAGAGACACAACAAGAATCGCATCGGGCGATCCAGAGTTATGGATTGATATTTTTGATCAAAATCGTGAAAACATCGTAAAATCAATTGACCAATTTATGGCAGAACTTGCCGAATTTAAAAACGATCTTTTAAACAAAAATAACGTTATGTTACTCGATAGGTTAAAAAAGGCAAAGTTATCACGTGATAATGTCTTTCACAATAACTCAGCAAATCGTGGCAAAAACAAATAAACTCCATGTATTCAAGAATTGAGGTATTTTTTAGAAACGATCTCACTGATCCATTAGGAAATAAAATGCGATCAGAAATCGAAACGTTTGGTTTCCACGGTGCAACAAATGTCAGAGTCAATCAAGTTTATATCATTTTTGGAAATTTAAGCAAAAATGATCTGAATACGATTGCCCAAAAGCTTTTAGTGGATACCATTACCCAACATTATCAGATTTTCGATTCCGGATTTCGGACTGCGGATCTCAAATCTCATATTGTTGAAATCAGCCGTAAACCCGGCGTCATGGACCCAGTTGAGCAATCGGTCTTAAAAGCGCT
>Ga0209212_1009364_pt1 | contig 10229 bp, 9 predicted proteins | sample RifGroC2_FD_183996 | JGI IMG/M metagenome (GOLD analysis project Ga0209212, IMG submission 183996) | Groundwater microbial communities from Rifle, Colorado, USA - Groundwater C2 (SPAdes) (version 2) | ecosystem: Environmental > Aquatic > Deep subsurface > Groundwater | place: Rifle, Colorado... | reverse complement strand
ATAAATGAGCATTTTGAGCCTGATTTTAACGCCGCAATGCGCCCTTCAGCGGTTTGTGCCACAGTAAGAGCAAGAAACTAAAAAATACAGGTACAGTGAATATGGAATACAGGCAATTAGGCGCAAGCGATCTGCACGTGTCGGCATTGGGTCTCGGCACGATGACCTTCGGCGAGCAGAACAGCGAGGCGGAGGCGCATGCGCAGCTCGATTGCGCCGTCTCGCGTGGGGTGAATTTCATCGACACCGCCGAAATGTATCCGGTCGCACCGCGCGCCGAAACGGCGGGGCGCACCGAGAGCTACATCGGCACCTGGCTGAAGCGCCAGCGGCGCGACCAACTGATCGTCGCCAGCAAGATCGCCGGGCCGGCGCGCGGCTTCTCGTGGATACGCAACGGCCCGCGCATCGACCGCGCGCAACTCACCGCCGCGCTGGACGGTAGCCTGCGCCGCTTGCAGACCGACTATATTGACCTCTACCAGATTCACTGGCCGGATCGCTACGTGCCGATGTTCGGCGCAACCAGTTACGATGCGGCACAGGAACGCGACAGCGTGCCGATTGCCGAACAACTGCAAGCGCTGGGCGATCTGGTCGAGGCCGGAAAGGTGCGCCACATCGGCCTGTCCAACGAAACGCCGTGGGGCGTCTCCGAATTCCTGCGCTGCGCCGAGACGCTCGGCCTGCCGAAGATCGTCTCGATCCAGAACGCCTACCACCTGATGAACCGCACCTTCGAGGCCGGGCTGGCGGAAGTCTGCCGCCACGCGAACGTCGGCCTGCTCGCCTACAGCCCGCTGGCGTTCGGCCATCTCACCGGCAAATACCTCACCGACCCGCAAGCGCCCGGAATTACGGCAAAGGGACGCGTCACCCTGTTTCAGGGTTTCGGCCAACGCTACCACAAACCCAACGTCCCTGCCGCAAGCAAGGAATATGTGCGCATCGCGCAGGAAGCCGGACTCAGCCCGGCGCAGATGGCGCTGGCCTTCGCCCGCACGCGCTGGTTCACCGGCAGCGTCCTGCTCGGCGCGACCAGCGTGCAACAGTTGCAGGAAAATCTGGACAGCGCGGAAGTCACGCTAACGGCGGAAGTGCTGGAGAAGATCGAGGCGGTACATAGGGTGTATCCGAATCTGGCACCGTGATGGCGTGTTAGGATGCGACTTGAAATCAAAGGGGTGAAAGCGATGCTCCAGCTTATACGGCAAGATGCTTTGGAGTATACTTTTCTTAGTGTCTCTATTCGTTGGGCCAGCAAACCGTGGCCTGTTTTTTTTATTATCATGCGTAGCAGACTGGAACGTATGCAATGATGAAATTCGAGTGGGATACCGCAAAGGCTAAGGCGAACGTGCGCAAGCATGGCGTGTCGTTCGACGAAGCGGGATCGGCGTTCCTCGACCAGCTCGCGCTCTCTGGCCCCGATCCCGATCACTCGATGGGCGAGCCGCGCTACATTACCTTCGGAATGTCCGGTTTGGGACGGTTGCTCGCAGTCTTCCACACCCATCGCCCCGGAGTCATCCGCATCATCAGCGCACGCCGAGTCACCCGTGCAGAAAGGAAACTTTATGAAGAAAACTAAAGATGAAATGCGCGCAGAGTACAAGCGCTCTGATTTCACCAAACTCGAACGCGGCAAGTTCTATAAAGAGGTTGCGAAGGGAACATCCGTAGTCCTGCTCGACCCGGCCATCGCCAAAGTTTTCCCGACTTCGGAAGCCGTAAATGCGGCCTTGCTCGGGTTGCTTACGCTCACTGAACAAACTGCCCGCATAACAGGCGGTGCAAAGCGAACAGCGCGCAAGTCGGCGTAGATACTACGCTGGCTGCGAGTCGTGAATTTAATCCGAACACGACCCCTTTTAATTGAGTATGCGGCATTAATTTAATGCTGAATTTACCTTAGCAGAAAGGGCATAAAGAGTTATGTCTACAAGAATATGGATTAGCGAGATTGAATTTAGTGATTCGACGAAAGTGCCTTTTTCTAAAAATGATATTACCGTGTTCGTAGGCTCTAATAACGCTGGTAAGAGTGCCTCATTAAAAGAATCAGCAACACTTCTCCGTCAGAAATCCAATAAGGGGGTGGTTTTAAAAGATATTACGATCGACCAATTTGGCACCGAGGAAAGCTTGCTTTCATCATTGGATTCACTTTCAAAGAAAGCATTCTTAGGGAACCCTGAGCCTCATTATCAGGGGTTTGGCTATAACGTATACCTTCCAGCCATAAAAAATGAATGGAAAAACTATAAAAATGGACTAGGTCAATTATTTCCGGTTTTTGTAAATGCGCTTAGCACCGAAGACAGGTTAAAGGCGGCCAACCCTCCCAATAGTATTAAATTAACTACGGAGCCACCTTCTCACCCGATACATTTTCTTCAAAAAAATGATGAGCTAGAAAAAAAATTCAGTGGCTATTTCAGGCAGGCTTTTGGAACTGATCTTATTGTTCATAGAAACGCCGGTAACGAAGTTCCTCTTTATGTAGGCAAGAAACCAATTCCAAAGAATGGGGAAGATAGAGTTTCTGAAGGTTATCTTGCCGACCTTGAAAAGCTAGACTTTCTTCATCTTCAAGGCGATGGAATGAGAAGTTTCGTTGGTGTCCTGCTCAATGCATTCATTTCAAACCATTCGATTATATTTATTGACGAGCCAGAGGCTTTTTTACATCCACCGCAGGCAAGGCTGCTAGGCAAAATGTTGGCTAAAGATTTACCGTCAGAAAAACAACTATTTTTAGCAACACACAGTGAGGACTTTCTAAAAGGCCTTTTAGATGCTGACAATTCGAACCTGAAGATCGTACGCATTCAAAGGGATGGAACAATTAACAGAGTGAGCGTACTTCATAACTCTGACATTGAAAGCATCTGGAGCGATTCACTATTAAGACATTCCAACGTTCTTAATGGACTGTTCCATTCAAAAGTAATCATTTGTGAAAGTGACTCTGACTGCCGTTTTTATTCAGCGGTTCTATCGGCTATCTATGAAGGCACCGCTTCAATTAGCCCGGACTTACTTTTCATACATTGCGGTGGTAAGCATCGCATACCTACTGTAGTTAAATCTTTGGTCAAATTGAATGTTCCCGTCAGAGTAGTGACTGACTTTGATGTTCTTAATGATGTAAATCCTCTCAAGTCAATTTACGAAGAGATTGGTGGTGCTTGGGCAGACATTGAGAGTGATTGGAAAATTGTCAAAACTTCAATTGATCAAAAACGTCCAGAATTGGAAACCAAAGAGTTGAAAGCCGAAATGGATTCGATATTCATTTCAACTACTGAAAGAATTATTCCTAAAACTAAAATTTCAGAAATTCAAAAGCTTTTAACTAAAGCATCGCCATGGGCACACGCCAAGGAAGTTGGTAAATCATTTGTACCAAGTGGCGACCCAACAAAAGCCTATGACAAAATGCAGGGGAAGCTACGTGAAAAAGGCTTGCACATTGTCGAGGTTGGACAGCTTGAAAGTTTTACAAAGAGCATAGGCAATCACGGACCTAAATGGGTAAACGAGGTGATGGCCAAAGACCTGAAATCAGATCCAGAATTGAGTGAGGCACGAGAGTTCATACAGCGCGTGATTCAATGATAACCAAGTAGGGTGGGTACGATTTTGTGCCCACGCGGATACCAACCTTACGGTTTAACCGGCCTCACCTTCCCCGCTGCCAGCTTCGCCCTCTCCCGCGCCTCATCAACATCCTTGCCGTTCGCCAGCGCCACACCCATGCGGCGGCGGGTGAAGGATTCCGGTTTGCCGAACAGGCGCACGTCGCTTTGCGGCACACGCAGGGCTTCATCCACACCGGCGAAGGCGATGCTTTCTTCTTCCAGTTGGCCGTAGATCACGGAAGAAGCACCTGGCGCGCGCAGACTTACATCCACCGGCAGGCCGAGGATCGCGCGGGCATGGAGTTCGAATTCGCTCATGCGCTGGCTGCACATCGTGACCATGCCGGTGTCGTGCGGGCGCGGGCTGACTTCGCTGAACCAAACCTCGTCACCCTTGATGAATAATTCGACACCGAAGATGCCGAGGCCGCCGAGGTCGTCGGTGACTTTTTTCGCGATGTCGCGCGAGCGTTGCAGGGCGAGCGGCGACATGGCCTGCGGCTGCCAGCTTTCGACGTAATCGCCAAGCACCTGCAAGTGGCCGATGGGTTCGCAGAAATGCGTCTCGGTCTGGCCGTCCGCACCCAATGCGCGCACGGTGAGTTGAGTGATTTCGTAATCGAAGTCGATCATGCCTTCGACGATGACGCGCCCCTGCGTGACGCGCGAGCCGGTTGCGGCATATTCCCACGCGGCCGCCACATCCTCGGCACTATCCACCTTCGTTTGGCCCTTACCGGAGGATGACATCAGCGGTTTGACGAAGCACGGGTAGCCGATCTCCGTGATCGCGGCGCGTAGCTCTTCCAGACTGTTGGCGAAGCGGTACGGCGAGACCGGCAGCTTCAGTGTTTCGGCGACGAGGCGGCGGATGCCTTCGCGGTTCATCGTGAGCTTGGCGGCGCGCGCGGTCGGGATGACGCGCGCGAGCCCTTCGCGCTCGATCTCTTCCAGCATGCCGGTGGCGATCGCTTCGATCTCCGGCACGACGAGGTGCGGCTTCTCCTGCTCGATCAGCGCGCGCAGTTGCGCCCCGTCCATCATGTTGATGACGCGCGCGTGGTGCGCCACCTGCTGGCCGGGCGAGTCGGCGTAACGGTCCACGGCGATGGTTTCCACGCCGAGGCGTTGCAGCGCGATGATGACTTCCTTGCCGAGCTCGCCGCTGCCGAGCAGCATGACGCGGATCGCGGAAGGGGTGAGCGGGGTGCCGATGATGAGCGGTTTGGTTGGGGTAGTCATGGGGTATATTGGGATGTATTTTGGACTATGTAAAAATATTCTAAGAACGGTTGCAACTTGTAGGAGCGGGCCATGCCCGCGAACAGCTTGTCGCAGGCATGGCCCGCTCCTACAGCCCAATTATAAGTGAAATATCGTAGGGTGCATTCCATGCACCGATGGCAATGGTGCATGGAATGCACCCTACTTCACCGCAACATTTTATGCGCCAACGGGAGTAACATAACCGTTCCATTCCAACCATCACAGGGAGCGAGATCATGACGAACATCGTGCAATTATTGGGTGATGAAGCCGAGCATTTGCTGAAGCATCGTTGTGCCGGCATCCCGAAGGAATCGCTGCATTTGCCGGGTGCGGATTATGTGGATCGCGTGGTGGCGATGAAAGACCGTAAGGTCGGCGTGCTGCGCAGCATGCAGGCGCTGTACGGGCACGGGCGGCTGGCGAACACCGGCTACCTGTCGCTGCTGCCGGTGGATCAGGGCGTGGAACATTCCGGCGGCGCATCGTTCGCACCGAACCCGATTTACTTCGACCCGGAGAACATCGTCAAACTGGCGATCGAAGGCGGCTGCAACGGCGTGGCCTCGACGCTCGGCGTGCTGTCCTCGGTGGCGCGCCGCTACGCGCACAAGATTCCATTCATCGTGAAGATCAACCACAACGAACTGCTCACCTACCCCAACGAATTCGACCAGACGCTGTTCGCCAGCGTGGATCAGGCGTTCGATATGGGTGCGGTGGCGGTGGGCGCGACGGTGTTCTACGGCTCCGAACAATCGCGCCGCCAGATACAGGAGGTCTCCGATGCCTTCGCACACGCGCATGAACTCGGTATGGCCACGGTGCTGTGGGCCTATTTGCGCAACCCGGCATTCAAGGTTGGCGACAAGGATTATCATGTTTCTGCCGACCTGACTGGGCAGGCCAACCATCTCGCGGTGACCATCAACGCCGACTTCGTCAAGCAGAAGATGGCGGAGAACAACGGCGGCTACAACGCGATCAAGTTCGGCAAGACCAGCCCCAAGGTCTACAGCGAACTGACCACCGATCACCCGATCGATCTGGTGCGCTACCAGGTGGCGAACTGCTACATGGGGCGCGTCGGCATGATCAATTCCGGCGGCGAATCGGGCAAGGACGACCTGCACCAGGCGGTGCGCACTGCGGTGATCAACAAGCGCGCCGGCGGCATGGGGCTGATCTCCGGGCGCAAGGCGTTCCAGAAACCGATGCCGGACGGCATCGCGCTGCTCAATGCGATTCAGGATGTATATGCGGCGAAAGAGGTAACGGTGGCGTAACTGCTTCGAACCTGCTCCGGTGTCACTTTCCGCCAAGAGCTGATTGGTTCTAACGCACGCAATCCACGAAATAGCACTTCACGCCGTTTACCTCTTCCGCAACCAGGCCATGAATGTCGGTCTCGAAACCCGGCAGGTTCTGGTTGAAATCGCGCGCGAATTTGAGGTAATCGACAATGGTCCGGTTGAATATCTCGCCCGGAATCAGCAGTGGGATACCCGGCGGATAGGGGGTCAGTAGCACGGCGGTGATGCGGCCTTCGAGTTGGTCGACCTCAACGCGATCAATTTCGTCGTGCGCCATTTTTGCGAACGCATCGGACGGCTTCATCGCAGGTTGCATGTCGGACAAATACATTTCAGTAGTCATGCGCGCGACGTTGTGTGTCTTGTAGGTGTCATGAATCTGCTGGCACAGGTCGCGCAGGCCGACGCGTTCGTAGCGTGGATATTTTGCGGCGAATTCAGGCAGGATGCGCCAGATCGGCGCGTTCTTGTCGTAGTCGTCCTTGAACTGCTGCAACGCGGTGAGCAGCGTGTTCCAGCGGCCTTTGGTGATGCCGATGGTGAACATGATGAAGAAGGAATACAGGCCGCATTTTTCGACGATTACGCCGTGCTCGGACAAGTATCTGGTCACCATCGAGGCGGGGATGCCGCTGTCGGCGAAGTCGCCGTCCACGTCCAGACCCGGCGTGATGATGGTGGCCTTGATCGGATCGAGCATGTTGAAGCCTTCGGCGAGATTGCCGAAGCCGTGCCATTTGTCGGAGGCGCGCAAGACCCAGTCCTCGCGCGAGCCGACGCCTTCTTCGGCGAGGATGTCCGGCCCCCATACCTTGAACCACCAGTCCTGGCCAAATTCCTCATCCACCTTGCGCATCGCGCGGCGGAAATCCATCGCCTCGGCGATCGACTCTTCGACCAATGCCGTGCCGCCGGGCGGCTCCATCATCGCCGCCGCCACATCGCATGAGGCGATGATGGCGTACTGCGGGCTGGTCGAGGTGTGCATCAGGTAGGCCTCGTTGAATACATGGTTGTTCAGCTTGCGGCTCTGCGGTTCGCGCACCAGTATCTGCGAAGCCTGCGACAAGCCGGCCAGCAGCTTGTGGGTGGACTGCGTGGCGAAAATCATCGACTCTTTGGCGCGCGGACGATCCCTGCCGATCGCATGCATGTCCTTGTAAAAATCATGGAAGGCCGCGTGCGGCAGCCAGGCCTCATCGAAATGCAGCGTATCAATGCGCCCGTCCAGCATCTCTTTCAACATCTCCACGTTGTACACGATGCCGTCATAGGTGCTCTGGGTGATGGTCAGGATGCGCGGCTTCTTGGTCTTGTCATTGATGAACGGGTTGGCGTCGATCTTGCGCTGGATGCTTTGCGGCTCGAACTCGGATTTCGGGATCGGCCCGATGATGCCGTAGTGGTTGCGCGTCGGCGTGAGAAATACCGGCACCGCGCCGGTCATCATGATGGCGTGCAGAATGGATTTATGACAGTTGCGGTCCACCACCACGATGTCGTCTGGCGCAACGGTCGAGTGCCACACGATTTTGTTGGAAGTGGACGTGCCGTTGGTGACGAAAAACAAATGATCGGCATTGAAAATGCGCGCGGCATTGCGCTCCGATGCCGCCACTGGCCCGGTGTGGTCGAGCAGTTGCCCCAGCTCATCCACAGCGTTGCATACATCGGCGCGCAGCATATTCTCGCCGAAGAACTGGTGGAACATCTGCCCGACCGGCGATTTCAGAAACGCCACGCCGCCCGAGTGCCCGGGGCAGTGCCACGAATACGAGCCGTCTTGCGCATAGTGCAGCAATGCGCGGAAGAAGGGCGGTGCGAGCGAATCGAGATAGGATTTTGCCTCGCGGATGATATGGCGCGCCACGAATTCCGGTGTGTCTTCGTGCATGTGAATGAAACCGTGCAACTCGCGCAGGATGTCATTGGGAATGTGCCGCGAGGTGCGCGTCTCGCCATACAGATAGATCGGAATGTCGGCATTCTTGAAGCGGATTTCCCCGACGAAGGCGCGCAGCGATTTCAACGCAACATTGGTTTCCTCCACGCTGCCGGCACCAAACTCTTCGTCGTCGATAGACAACAGGAACGCCGAGGCGCGGCTCTGTTGCTGCGCAAATGAAGTCAGGTCGCCGTAGCTGGTGACACCGAGCACTTCCATGCCTTCTTTTTCAATGGCGCCAGCCAGCGCGCGGATGCCGAGGCCGCTGGCGTTTTCGGAGCGGAAGTCTTCATCAATGATGACGATGGGAAAACGGAATTTCATGGTCTAGCTCCCAGTATTGATTAAGTTGCCCTATTTCTGCGGCGGGTAAGGATTTTCCAGCGACGTGATCAACTCGGTCAGCAACGCCCGGAACTGCTGCTCGTCACAGCCCATCAGCACCGCATCGTCCAATGCGTCCTGGCAGATCTGGCGGATCTCGGTAAGGTTCTCTTGCAGCACCTTGTGCTTTTCCACGCAGGCGATGACTTCGCCTTTGGGATCGCGCCAGATAATTTTTTTGCGGTGCGGCATACGAGTTAAATCTTCGGCAAGGTCACGCCGACCTGGCTCTGATATTTGCTACCGCGATCCTTGTAGGACGTTTCGCAAACTTTGTCGCTCTCGAAAAACAGCACCTGCGCCACGCCTTCGTTGGCGTAAATCCTGGCGGGCATGCGGCGTATCCACTTGTCTGACTTGATGCTCATAGCTTGCGGTGAAATGTGAAATGTGAAATGTAACTCCGGTTGGTTCTACGTTTCACCTCTTACCTTTCACTCTCTCCTGATCTGTTTTAACGGGCGCGATTTTACCGAATTCCACGGTTCTGTGCGGGGTTTGCTACAATCGCGTCTCATTCAAGGAACACGCAACATGAGCCGCAAAATTCTCGTTACCTCTGCTCTCCCTTACGCCAACGGCAGCATCCACCTCGGCCATCTGGTCGAATATATCCAGACCGACATCTGGGTGCGCTTCCAGAAAATGCAGGGCAATACATGCCACTATGTATGCGCCGACGACACCCACGGCACGCCGATCATGCTGCGCGCCGAAAAAGAAGGTATCACGCCGGAGCAACTGATAGAGCGCGTATGGCATGAACATAAGGCGGATTTCGACGCCTTTCATGTCGAGTTCGACCACTATGGCTCGACCAACTCGGACGAGACGCGCGAATTTGCCGAGCGGATTTACCTCAAGCTCAGGGACGATGCCAAGCTGATCGAAAAGCGTTCCATCGAGCAGTTCTATGATCCGGTCAAGCAGATGTTCCTGCCGGACCGCTTCATCAAGGGCGAATGCCCGAAGTGCCATGCCAAGGATCAATACGGCGACAACTGCGAGGCATGCGGCGCCACCTATGCACCCACCGAACTGATCAACCCGTATTCCGCCGTGTCCGGCGCGCAGCCGGAGCGGCGCAATTCCGATCACTATTTCTTCAGACTCTCCGATCCGCGTTGCCAGGAATTTTTGCGCGGGTGGACGACAGGCAAGCTAACCAAAGAGCCTCCGTTGCAACCCGAAGCCTCCAACAAGATGCAGGAATGGCTGGGCACTGAAGGCGAGAATAAGCTGTCCGACTGGGACATTTCGCGCGACGCGCCTTACTTCGGCTTCAGAATTCCCGGCACGGAAGACAAATATTTCTACGTGTGGCTGGACGCGCCGGTCGGTTACATGGGCAGCTTCAAGCAATTGTGCGACAGAACCGGAATAAATTTTGATGAGTATTGGTTACCGCAGTCGCAGCCAGAATCGGGGATAGATGCTAGGAGGCAAGGAGGCGGCGACGCAGACATACCTTTAGGTAGGCTAGAAGCCGCCGACGCAGCCGACAACGCAGATGCCACGAGTGTGGCTGCGACCGAGCTGTATCACTTCATCGGCAAAGATATTCTGTATTTTCACGCGCTGTTCTGGCCCGCGATGCTGCAACACGCCGGCTTCCGCACCCCGACCAAACTGTTCGCGCACGGCTTCCTTACCGTGAACGGCGAGAAGATGAGCAAG
>Ga0209212_1009353_pt1 | contig 10237 bp, 18 predicted proteins | sample RifGroC2_FD_183996 | JGI IMG/M metagenome (GOLD analysis project Ga0209212, IMG submission 183996) | Groundwater microbial communities from Rifle, Colorado, USA - Groundwater C2 (SPAdes) (version 2) | ecosystem: Environmental > Aquatic > Deep subsurface > Groundwater | place: Rifle, Colorado... | reverse complement strand
CGGACATGATCCGGAGCATCATCCGGCAGGCAGGGCGGATGGCGTGAGGCCGCAGGTCATCGAGTTTCGTGGAGCCGGCGGTCGGGATTGAACCGACGACCTGCTGATTACGAAAGGGTCGTAAGATCTTGATAAGATTGATAAATAAAGAGGTCCCCGTACAGAACATACGCAAAACGATAGACATCGGGCGCATGAAACGCAACTCAGGCGCAGCAAGATTTCCCGAGGGTGGCGCATAGCACACGCCGCCATCCTCGGGAACCCTTCCGCAGATCCAACCACAAATCTCCACTCAAAAGATTTATTTGCATTCACGGTTGATTTGCCTCCCGTGATCCCCTATCCTTTTTTTATAGGACCGCCCGTTGCAAAGAGTCGGGGATTGAACCGACAAGAGAAGTTGACAACCGAACGCGGCATTTACTGATCGCGAAGCGCGATCGAACCACACACACGGGCCGAGGGCGGACCGGATTCACAGAAACCCGTGTGGGGTGGTTATGCCGATTTCCCGAACACCCGTTTTACCCCTCAAGATTTTTCGCGTCCGCTCCGGCATCCGGCAATACCAGGTCGCAGAGGCGATCGGGCAATCCGGTTGGTGGCTCTCTTTAGCTGAGCGGGGCGCGCAGACCGTTACAGCGGAAGAAGCCCGCGCGTTGTCGAAAGTTCTCCGGGTCCCGATCAAGAAACTGTTCCCGGACGGATTGCCGGTAGTTCAAAAAAGGCGAATCTCCCCTCGCACACCCCCCCGCACGTCGCGCAGCATGGATATCTTCAACCCTGCCCCCGACCCGGCGCATGAGGGCGGCAAGTGAACGGCTTCCTCGACATCCACGGGGCGCGAGCGTTCCTCGGGAACCGGTCCGTGTCCTGGCTCCGGCAGCACATCCGCGAAATCCCCCACATGAAACTCTACGACCGGCTCCTTTTCGATCCGCAAGAATTGCGCGATTGGGTGATGCGTACCGCAGAGCGGGACGTCCCCGTGGATGTTGGTGCCGTGATCCGGAGCGTGCTCCATCCGCCTGATCGCAAGAGGCGGGCGAGATGAAATCCTTCCTTTCAAATCTTCCGGGGGATAGGTTGCGCGACCGAAAAGCCGACTCCCTGCATCGGTTTCCCCCGGATCACCTTGCAGGATTACCAGCAGGGGGTAAAGGACATGGCTCTTAAAAAGGGAAGTTTTCGGATGCTGCATCGAGATTGGTGGCGATTGTGCCGTGTCCGCAAGATCCGGCGGGATACGCTCCTTGTCCTGTTGGCTCTCGAAGCTGGCCCTTGGGGGGCGGGACAGTACACCGGCCTATTCCGCATCAGCATCGAGGACATCACCAGCTATACGGGCCTGCAAGAAAAGGAGGTAGGGCAGGCCATCGACTCCCTCGAACGCCTCGGGGCCATCGTCTACGACAAGAAGTATCAAGTGTTGTACGTCACCGGAATGTTGGAGCGGCAAAGTCCGAGTTTCGCGTCGAGCGAAAACAATCTTCAGGGCATCGCAAACCACGTCGAGAGGATGCCGGGAGGTTCACGCGCGGTTCAAGAATTCATAAAAGCACAAAGCAACATCCCGAAATTGTTTGAACTCTTGGAAGGGTACCTCGAAGGGGAGTCCGAAGGGGAGTCCCCGGGGGAGTCCGAAGGGGAGTCCGCACAGACCTTAGACCTGAAGACCTTGATACCTGAAGACAAGGAGACCGTCATCAAGGACAAGGGCAACGGTAAGGGCGAAGGCGCTGGGAAGGGTACCTTCCTTGAAACCGTACGCAAGGGCATCCCTGCGAAGAAGGGGCCGCCCACATGACCACGCCTGAACCCGGATTGTTCGACACGATCCCGCCGGTCCCTGCGACCTTGCCCCCTGCGACCATCGAGGCGTTGCAGGAGGTAGTACCCGAGGGCAGGAGGATGTGGGTGTGGTCGATCCTCGTCACCGCCCTTGGCGGTCGTCGCACCGTTGCCGCCGTGCGCGAAGTGTTGAACCACGACCGCATGGACCGCGCCCTTGTCGAGCGGATCGTGGGACCGATGCAGGAGATGCGGCCATGACAAAAGAACGCCACAATCCCTACAAGGATTGCCATTATCGGCCCGATCCGGTGCAGAAATGCACGGCGAGGCGCTGCCTTTTCGCCGACCGGCGCGAGGAACTACCAGAGGACCCGGATCGCGAGGAAGACGATGGCGTGGTGGCGTGGCGCATGGGCGCATCCCGCCCGCAAAGGGCCGCAGGGGGCGCACGCGGGCTTGAGCGGGCCGATCGCGCACGCCGAGAGGCCAGGGAGGCGCAACGTGACGGAAGACCCCCTGGGGATGCTCCGAATCCTCAGGATCGCTAGGCAAAAAACCGGGCTGGCTCACGCCGACGCGCGGACCCGATATAGGGTTCGCGGGGTTAGGAGATTGGGAGGTAGGAGATGAAAACGGTCACGTGTAAGGCGTGCGGGACGCCCTTTCAGGGGAGGGGGAGGGGCACCTATTGCTCCCCTCGTTGCCGCCGGGAGATAGAGCGTAGTCGCCGCAAGTGGGACGGAGCGCGGCGCGGCGTCGAGTGCCTGGAAGCGAACGCGTCAATGACCGATCCCCTCTTGGCGCGGACACCGCAACAGAGTCGCTGGTGGCTTCGCATGGCAGAGGAAGCCCGTGCGGAGTTGGGGCCACGGCCATGATTCCCGTCGCGGTCGTTCCCCTCGGAGATTTGCGGGAACGCGGTTATCGTCATCTTCGACGATGCGAAGGGGGGAGCCGATGACGAAAAATAATGGCCGCGCGCCGTTGCCGATAGTTCCTCCCCGTGCGTCGCGTCGCCGGGTTCTCGACGGTATTTTCTGGAAAGACGGAACTCCCATCTTCCGTCGCGTTGACGGTAGCGATGAATCGTCCCCCGAAAACATCATCCTTGCGCCTGACGACATGGGCGCTGCGATCCGGAAATTATTCCAATGACGGAAAAAGACCGCGAGAAGGAATTGCTGTGGGATGCCTTCAAGGTGGCATTCGGGGAATTGACAACCTCTGCGATGGAGGATTTATCGGATGAGGTCAAGCTCCAGGTCGGCGCGGCGGTCACATCTGGCGCGGCGACAATCCAGTTGGCGGTCAGTTCCGACCCGGTAGCCATCGTCGCATTTTTGAGAATGCGCGACGGGACGGGAACGATGCGCGAACTTTTCCGGATCACCGACGGTCAGCCTTCGGTGTCTACAAATTGATAAACGTGATTCGCGTCGTGAAGTGCTCCTTCTTGAGTGAGGGCGGCCAACTGACGATGCACCCGACCACGGGGAGCGGTGGGCGTCGTAGGCAACCCGGAAGATCGCGCAGTCCACAGGAGAAAATAAATCATGGCGCATAAATATCGGCAGTTGCTTCAGGAGAAGGCAGACATCGGGAGCGAGATGGCCTCCCTGATGGAAAATGTGAAGGACCGCGAGCCGACCGTGGGGGAGAAGGCGACGTACAACGGTCTGGAGGCGAAGTTGATGAAGGTGAACTCCTCGATTGCCGCAGAGGAGGCGCGTTGGGAGGGCGGTCCGATCCCGCCCGCGCGGTTCGGCGGCGGCCCGTCCGGATGGGGCGGCGGCGCGTCCAGTCGGTCCGGGTCCACGGTGGACCTCGACAACGGGGGCTTCAAGCAAGGCGTCGGCGAATTCATGGCGGCGTTGTTCCGCAAGTCGCGAGGAGAGGGACTTGACCCCCGCCTCGGCGCGCTCCGGGTGCAGGGGGCCATCAACGAGAACGTCGGCTCGGAGGGGTCGTTCGCCGTGCCCGAGCAGTTCGTCTACAGGGCGTTCTCGGAAGACCTGATGGACACGGTTTTGCTCCAGCTCGCCGACAGAGTCGAGATGAAGTCCAACCAGCTCAACGTCCCGTGCTACCAGGACGATTCCCACAGCGCGACGGCTCCGTTCGGGATCAACTGGAGCATGATTCCCGAGAGCGGAAGTTTCGGGAACGCGCAGACGCTACCCTTCCGGAAGATGAACCTCGTGGCGAAGAAGGCGGGCGCGTTGTTCAGCGCGAGCAACGAATGGCTCGGCGACGCAGACCCCGCGATGCGTGATCGGCTCGAAAGCATCTTCAGGGCGAGCTTGAGGTGGTATGTCGAGTCGCTGATGTGGAACGGGAGCGGAGCCGGGGAACCACTCGGAGCCCTCGTCGGCGGCGGGTTCGTCTCGGTCGCGAAGGAAACGGGACAACTCGCGAATACGATCCAGACCGAAAACGTGCTCGCGATGTGGGCGAGGCTTCGGCCCGGATCGCATGCCCGGTCGATCTGGGTTGCGAACCAGACCGCCTTCCCGCAACTCGGAACCCTGTCGGTCGGCGTCGGGACGGCGGGGATCGTGGCGAGCCTTCTTCAGACCAACGCGGCAAGCGGGATCGCGGGGGCACCGAGCACGCAGATGCTCGGGCGGCCGCTGTACCTCTCCGAACACTTGCCGGTCGTGGGGGACGCGGGCGACCTCGTGCTCCTCGATCCGCTGCTTTACCTTTTGGGCGACAGGAAGCAGATCGTGATGGATGCCTCGCCGCATGTGAGGTTCCAGTACGACGAGACGACATTCCGTGTCTCGGCTCGTCTCGACGCGCAACCGGCGGTCGCGACCCCGCTGTCCCCGGCGCACGGCGACACGTGCGGATGGCTCTGCAAGATCGCGGACAGGGCGTGACGTTGAACCTTCAACATTGGGGCGGTCCTTCGGGGCCGTCCATCTTTTCACGGTGTGCTCGCGGCTCGTGCCCGCGTTCACATACCGCCGTCCTTCGGGGCGGAGTTTTTTGTACCGGCATCATCCCCGGCACTCCTACGGTCGCGGTGGCCGACCGCGAGTCCGAAACTCGGAAGTCCTCTCGTTCGTCGGGGGCCGCGAAAGCGGTAAAGGGTGGAAAGAGGGCGAGTCGCCGCAGGGATGGGGGGCCGGTTAGCCGGTCCCCTCTCCCGATCATCTCCACGGAGGCGGCGCAGGAATGCCTCGGTCTGCGCAAATGACCCGGCTCGTACTGCGCCGGGGCAGGGAATGCGCAAGGGAGTACCCCGAATCGAGCACAGAGCATCGTCGTAAGCCGTTGACGTAATCATGTTCGACCGGAGGCACGGATGCCTTCTACGCCCAGGGGGTGGCTCGCATGGTCCGCACGCGTCAGAGAATCTGCGTCAAGTCTGCACAGCCCGAGTTTCGAATTCAGAGAAATACCCGACTACCGGATGCGCAGCGATTCAAGGGAGGTCGCGATTGACGTCATCCTGCTCGCGGAGCGGGCCAGTCATCGCGTTTGTCGTAATGGCGTCGGGTTGAAATTGATGGTTCGCCATTTCGTGAACGGGGAGCCCCGCGAGGCATTCTCGACGCGGCAACAGTCCCTACTTCGAAGGACGACCAAAGAATTTCGACGCAGACTTCAGGATGTCAGATTTGTCCCGCCCGACAGGTTCTTCCCGCGATGAAGTACGCGCATGACATAGGCATGAACGGCCCGCGCGGATTGGTCGCGGGCGTCTTGCTTCTTGCGATTACCGACATGCGGGAGGGAGGACAGTACGCACAGGCGGCGGAGGTGTGGATTTCATCCGACCGGGAAGACGGCCCATTCACCTTCATGAAAATTTGTGAATCGCTCGACCTCGACCCGGCGATGGTGCGGTATGCTCTATTTGGACACCCAAACGTCCCACGTTTCAACACCGTGTGGAATCGTAAAACTCACGTTGACAGTGTCTCCGGGGAAAACAGTTAGTTTCCGTTTATCCCCCTCCGTTCCAGTGGCAACCGGATACTGACTTTCTGTTTTCATCTCACTTCCGGATGCGTAAAAATACGTGACATTGATCTTCGTCTTGTAACTGCAATCGTACAAAGGGAACAGGTAATATTTTGATACCATTTCGTCAAGGTCGGGTATCGTTTTCAAAGTTTTCGCTCGGTATGTTTCCGCCTCTTCCTTCTTCCCCTCACCCATCAATGTCCCGTAGCCAAATATGTATGCCGATATCGAGGTCCATCTCACGAACATAGGAGACATCAACTCTTCCTTATCGCTCATCTTGGAAATTGTTGTCGCATCGCATTTTTTCAAGAACTGCACTTTCACGTACAGCATGTGAATGTTTGCAGGGGTTCCTGTCATTTGAGCCGCATCCCTGACCATCTTCACCATATCTTTGTCGTCGTAATACTCCTCCGGGGTCATTTTGACATCGCGATATCTCTCGATCATGACCCAGTCATTTTCCTTCTGCCGGGCTGTGGAGGATTTCGGATTCACGTACTCTCCGCACCATGCGTTGACGGCGGAGAAGATGAGGGCGGCGGCAACGACCACGTTTCGCAGACGAGTCATGGCGACCTCTGTAAGAAGGGATTTCTGATATTATTATTTGTTCGGCTTGACGATAGCCTTGGTATCTCTTTTTTCGATTGCAGCCCTCTTGCCCTCTGGAAGTTTCTTATACATCGCATCGACCGTCTTTGGATGCGTGATCATTTGGTCAGCGATGGCATTCACCAACCCAAACAACGTCGTCGCCGTATCTCGATCATCTTTGAGATCCATGACACCGGGATGGACCGCTTCGTTCCCGATCACCCGGACTACATCAAGGGATTTTTGGACCAAGGGATTGAGCCCCTTCGCGACGAGACTCGCAATGTCATCATCAATGTTCTTGCCTTTTTCTCCCAGGTGGCTGCAGAGTTTCTGAATACTTAGGCGAAGTAACGCGGCCGCGCCGCGAGGCGAGAGGTCCAATATCGACCGGGCCTCCTCGTAGTCATGCAACACATCCTCAGGAAGATCCGCATTGGGATGTGCGCCGTGTCGCTCAGGGGGAAATAAGAGGCGATCATGAACCCAAACTGCAAATTTCCCACAGTGATAGCATCCGCTTAAATTGAGATTATGAGCCTCTGAATAAACCGTATGGCCGCTTCCTGCAATGCGCTTTACGAATATATCCTTGGATAAGAGCTTTAATAGGTGCCCCTCAAATAACATCTTTTCTTCTTCAGAGATGTCCTTGGCCAAACGGAGTTGCATTAAACTTTCCTTATTTCCTATCTTGGGGGGACCAGCCGCCTTATCAAAATGAGTTACGGTGATTCTGAACCATGTCTGCGTCGTGTATGCTCCACAGTAGGGGCAATCGAAAGCAGTCTCTTTTATGGATGGAGGAACGCTTTTCCGGGTCATCGTCATCTCCCCCTATTACGGGATGCCGCCACAATTGTGAGGCCCGCTTAATCCCACCAAGCACTACTCGACTGTCGTAAAAAAGAATCTATTCCATCGGTACCAACAATCGCGATGGTTCGAGAGTATTCCTGCTTGAGCAGAAGTCCAAGGGTGCCTTGATATAAGAGGTTCAAGGTATTTTCTTTACGAACCACTGAATGTTTTAGGGTGGGGGACATGTGGTACTGCAGCCAGAGCCACGGCTTCCGTTCCACCTTTGCGCTGGCAAGGTCGACTTTTCCGCTTTCCAAGTCGGCTTTCCCGATGTCCGCGTCTGTAGCCCACAACCGGGCGGTTGTGAAGATAACGGGAATAAAAAACGCGGGGATTAAGGACCCTTGTATGATCGCAATGTTCTCCTTTTTTGAGACACACTGGATCAACCCATTCATTCCTCTTATGACCTGTGTGGCTGCACCTTCGATGGCTCCTCGTCCGCCGGATGCATCTCCTTGGGAGTTGCTTTTTGCTTCTAACGCAACGTGGTATATGTCACCAAACGAAGACAGACTCTCCGTACTCGCAAGAACATCCGGATCATCGTATCGGACCCGCTCCACATTCAGAGTATCGGAAGTTCGACTTCGCCTCACATAAGGTGCTTTTGTAAATAGCCATTCGTTGAATGAAGGGTTCGTTCGTTTACACTCCGCCACCAAGAACCCGTATAACCCACCGGGTGGGCAATAGCTCAGGATGAAATCTATCCTGGAATCATAGCCCTGAACTTCCACGGGAAATTCTGAGGCTTCGAAATTCCACAGAGATTCCTTGTTTTTATATAATTCTTGAGCCCTCCGAATGACGGCATATTGAAAAGGGTAACCATGGCGGTTTAAGTGGTTCTGAAATAGAGTCTTGATGCCGATTTCCTCCCGCAGTTACATACCTCTATTGTTCATCCGATGGTTTCTTTCCTTTTATTACGAGAATGTTTTGGTTCCCGGGCCACGATCCCCTCTCGGATAAGAATACGGGCCATCTGAGAGGCGGTCCTATCCTCCCGTTCCGCTACCTTCTCCAGAAGTTTACGCATTTCCGGTTCCAGCCGCACCGCGAGGAGCGAGGAGAACTTTTTCTGCGGGCCGGGGCACATGCAGGAATCTTATCACGCGATTAATCCATTTACACCGTTAAATAACAACGTATAATGTATAACAAGATATAATCTTAGATTACAGATTGGAGGTGATCGGAATGGCGAAGCAGGAGAAGGAGAAGAAGCCGCTGCTCCGCGTCGGGACTGTGGCGTCGCGCTTGGCACTTTCGAAGGCGCAGACCTACGTCCTGGCGGCGTCCGGGGCGCTGCGATTCGTGAAGATCGGCGGTGCGCTCCGTTTCGACGCGGAGGATCTGGAGCGGTTCATCGTGGCGTGCAAGCGGAGGTCGCGTCCTTCGGCGCAAGTGGGGAATCAGCGACGCGCACAACACACACGGAAAGGAGAACGAGCATGACCCGCGAACGGGAAAGGGAGATGGAACCCACCTCGGATGTGACGGTGACGTTCCGCAGGAGCACGCTGGACAAGATCCGCGAGGCCGCCTGTTCCCTCGGACTGGACGTGGCGTCGTACATCGGCGTCGCCGCCACGAGTGCGGCCCGCGATGACCTCGCGCGGGCGGATCGGTTTCGGATGGAAGGCGTGAGAAAGGAGGCGTGACGATGGGTGTCAAGGTGCGAGAACGCAAGCCGGGGGAGTGGTGGATCTTCATCAATCACAAGCGAACGCGGAAGGCCGTCAAGGTTGGTTCGCGGGAGACGGCGAAGGCGGCGGCGAAGAAGATAGAGGAGGGGTTGGTTACCGGGAAGTTGAAAATCGGGGTTTCCACCGTCACCTTCGGGGAGTACGCGAAGAAGTGGATGGAAGGACACGTCGCAAGCAACCTCAAGGAATCCTCGCAGCGGGGATACCGGGGCATCCTTGATACGCACATCCTTCCAAAGTTTCGTCGTCGGCTCCTTGTGGAGATCACGCGGGAGGAAATCAAGGAACTGTGCTTCGAGAAAATGCGGACAGGGCGGGTGAAGCCGAAGAAGGTGGACGACGAGACGGTGGACGCGACCCTCTCCCCGCGATCTGTGTCCTACATTACCCGGACCCTGTCGGCGATTTTCACGCATGCGATGGAGGACGGGATCATCACGGCGAACCCGGCAGCCCGCCCCGGAAGGTTCCTCAAAACGGGGGACCGGCGGGACAAGATCGACTTCCTGACCCCGAAGGAAGGGCGCGCACTCCTTGACGCGGCGCGTGCGCATTACCCGAGGGCCTTTCCGCTCCTGCTGATGGCGATGAGGACAGGATTAAGGCAGGGGGAAATCATCGCGCTCCAATGGGGCGACATTGACTGGAAGGGAAAGTTTTTTGAAGTGCGCCGGTCGAACTACATGGGGAATCTCACGACCCCGAAGTCCGGAAAGGGGCGGCGCGTGGACATGAGCGATCAGTTGGCGGCGGCCTTGACCGACCACAAGCGCATCATCGCGGCGGAGGCACTCAAGGCGGGGCGTGCGTTCCCTGCATGGGTGTTCCCCTCCCACGAAGGGACGCCCCTCGAATCGGGGAACGTGCGACGATCCCTCTCCCTGTGTCTCAAGAAAGCGGGGATGCGTCACCTGCGGTTCCACGATCTACGACACAGTTTCGCGAGTTATTTGATCGCGAACGGGGAGTCCCTTGCCTACGTGCGGGACCAGATGGGGCACGCATCCATCCAGATCACCGTGGACACCTACGGGCACCTGATCCCAGGGGCGAACAGGCAAGCGGTGAACCGGCTGGACGACGCGGAGTGGAAAACCACGGGAGAGAAAAACGCAACCCCGGCGCAACTGCCCTCCTCTCGGGCCGAATCACCCGAGGGAGGCGAGGCGTGCATCGCTTTGAACTGATTGGGTTTTCGTGGAGCCGGCGGTCGGGATTGAACCGACGACCTGCTGATTACGAATCAGCTGCTCTACCACTGAGCTACGCCGGCGCGGCGGGACGCGGAAATC
>Ga0209212_1009351_pt1 | contig 10242 bp, 7 predicted proteins | sample RifGroC2_FD_183996 | JGI IMG/M metagenome (GOLD analysis project Ga0209212, IMG submission 183996) | Groundwater microbial communities from Rifle, Colorado, USA - Groundwater C2 (SPAdes) (version 2) | ecosystem: Environmental > Aquatic > Deep subsurface > Groundwater | place: Rifle, Colorado... | reverse complement strand
AAAAATCCGAAATCAATGGCGCTGCGGACGCACTGTCAGACGTCGGGATGGAGTCTGACGGCACAGGATCCCTATAACAATGTCACGCGGACTTGCATTGAAGCATTCGCCGCCGCAGCGGGTCATACGCAGTCGCTACACACAAATGCCCTTGATGAAGCCATTGCGCTACCCACTGATTTTTCGGCAAAAATTGCCCGAGACACCCAACTTTATTTGCAGCGCGAAACAGATATCTGCAAGGTCGTTGACCCATGGGGAGGGTCTTATTATGTGGAACACTTAACGGACCTTCTCATAAAAAAATCGTGGAAGCACTTTCAGGAAATCGAAGCATTAGGTGGCATGACGAAAGCCATCGAAAAGGGCGTTCCTCAATCGCGCATAGAGGAGGCCTCTGCTGTCCGGCAAGCCCGCATCGATAGCGAGCAGGAAGTTATCGTAGGATTAAATAAATATTGTCCCGAACAGGAAACTCCACTTGAAATCCTGACTATAGACAATTCTCTAGTCCGTGAGGCGCAAATCCAACGACTCCAAAAATTGCGTGAAAATCGAAATGAGCACAAGTGTCAAGATGCTTTAAACGCGATTACAAACGCTTGCGCAAATAATGACGGCAATTTATTAGAACTGGCTGTGGAAGCGGCAAAAGCTCGTGCAAGTCTAGGTGAAATTTCCTATGCAATGGAAAAAGTTTTCGGCCGGTACAAGTCACAAAGCAAGTTGATTTCAGGAACCTATCGCTCTGCTTATAAAAATCCGCATCTCATGGAAAAAATACTAAAAATTGTTAAAAATTTTGAAGCGAAAGAAGGTCGTCGGCCCCGTATCCTAATTGCTAAAATGGGACAAGATGGACACGATCGTGGAGCCAAAGTTATTGCCACCGCTTTCGCAGATATGGGATTTGACGTTGATTTGGGCCCTCTCTTTCAAACCCCAGAAGAAACGGCTAAACAAGCCGCAGAAAACGATGTCCATCTCATTGCAATGAGCACCCTTGCGGGAGGTCACAAAACCTTACTTCCTGCCTTGATTGACGAGCTCAAAAAACTCGCTCGCCAAGACATCTTGGTTGTCTGTGGCGGCGTTATCCCTTCCCAAGATCACCCCTTTCTGCTCCAAAATGGCGCCTCCGCTGTCTTTGGCCCAGGAACTAAAATCCCCCAAGCTGCTGAAAAATTGCTAGAGTTACTCTTGGAAAGGTCATGATCTTTTTTTTGAGTGAACTGCTTTGGGTCCCCCAAAAAAGAGTTCTCCCAACAGAAAGATGTTGTTTTAAGTTTCGAGAGTGTTGGACATCGGACTCACACTTACTTACGTACGGATGTACGCTCGGTCGTGTTCGCCTCGTCCGCCTTCTCGAAATCTTAAACTAACATCTTTCTGGCGCCCTCCGAAAAAGAGATCGTTGCGGTGAGGTATCGCAAATTGCGAAAAACCTTTCTTTTCACGGGAAAAGAAAAAACGTATAAAACGTATAAAACGTATAAAAATTCGCGCTTTCTAAAGAAAGCGAATATCGCCGAAGAAAAATCAAAAAAATTCTTCGGCGAGAGGAATGAAGTTGTCTAGTTGATCATATTGAGAGTCGAGGCGCTTTTGCGGTTCATATCGAAAGATGTAATTTGGCGGCAAAATCTGTAAGATTTTGGTCGCCAAATTATTGGTTTTTCTTGGAAAAGTCGAGGAAAGCATTAGTTCAATTTTTTGAGAAGGCGGACAAGGTGAACATGAGGGAGCGTACATACGTACGTGACCGAATGTGAATCCGACGTCCAACACACTCAAAATATTGAACTAATGCTTTCCGACGGAAAACCTTTCTTTCCTTACCTCAAAAAGAAGGGTTTCCGCGTATCTATTCTCAATGCTATTAACTATATCTCTCTAATGATCTCATTTTTTATCGTAAATCGGCGTTTTGGTAGTGGAAGAGATTGCAAGTGGAATCGGGTTTCATTTGGATTTCTATGATATCAAAGCGAACGTGATTGGGTTTCTTTTTGAGCCGTTTTTTGTAGACGGCGATTGCTATAAGAAGGGCTTGCTTCTTTTGCTTATCCACCTCGTAATATCCGCTTTTGATGGCGTCACATTGTCTTGTTTTTACTTCGACGAAGACAAGGACGTCTCGATCCAGTGCAACAATGTCGATCTCGTGGGATTTGTGTTTCCAATTATGGGTAATTATCCTGTATTTCTGTTTGCGCAAATACCTTCTGGCATACAGTTCTCCTAATTCACCATAGTAGGCTGCATGACTTTTCTTCTTTTGCCAAAAACGCTTCCAATACAATAATAAGTCTTCGAATACCAGCATAATACGATTAGCCTTTGAATATCCTTATCTTTTATCTGGCTCTACAGGGATAGAATCAAATCGATAGATGATTTCGCTGGGTTTAGCGTAACCGAGTTGCTGGCGAATAACCCATTCAAAGAAGTCCGGTTGGTATTTTAGACGTTCCAGGTATTGCTGTTTTAAGACAACTTGTTGTTGTGTTGCGTGAAATTCCTTTATGAGGGTTTTTTCTCGCTGGGCAAAAATTTGATACTCTCTATGCGCTTTAAAGAGGATATGCCCAAAAATAGTTACCGCACAGATAAAGACGATACCTATAATCACAAGTAAGCTTTTTTGCGAATTAGAGGCCATATCTCTTAAAATAATGCAAGTTTATGGAATGTAACTTTGGATTAAATATGACACCATTTATATTATATTCTTGCCATAAGTAAATGTTATGTTTTATAAAAATTAAGGTGGGTGTTCATAAAAGCCGCGGGGAGCGTTGGGTGGAGATGGTGGAGTGGGTATGTTTGGTTCGCTCTACGAGGCACTTACTTCTGGGATTTTTCTCATCAAAGAACGTATGAAACAAAATAATAAAGAGCAAAGTCAATCGGCATATTCCTCTTTTGGGCAATCGGATATTCTTTTTCATAAAAATCAATTGCAAAAGAGGCGCGTTCCTTTAAGGGTGGTCGTTTCTTTGGTTTTGGGGGTTGGTTTGTTAATCCAAGCTATCATTTTCATGACACAAGGCTTTGTCTCCCATAGGAAGCATGTTGAAAAGGTATTGGCTATGCAAAAATTTTTCGATGAAGAATTGAAAAATAAAGATGACAAACTTAATGATGAAGAAGGACTTTTGGATGACGTGTCAGGAAAACAAGTTGCCGTAGCAGAAGTCAAAGGAGGTCAAGGAAGGGAAGTAGCAAACAGCTTACATTTGAAACCCATTGATAACAAGCTTGTTGTAAAATTTGAATCCAAGGGGAATGTGCCTAGTGTGAAAACGGATAACGTAAATCCGCAAACCGATAAAGACCTGAACCCCAAGGCAGAAGAAAATGTGAAACTTTTATCTGTAGCGCAACCCGTTGTTGCTCAAAAAGCTTCTTTTTCAGAGCAAATCAAAGAGAAGATACAGCAAGGAAACGTAAAAACAATACCACCACCTGTAGTTATTGTGGAGATGACAAGGGAAGAAAAGATCATGGATTTTTTAAAAAAGGCCAAAGTCTCGAGTGTGAAGGTTGACGGAGAGAGAAGCAAAGTGATTATGAACCAACACTTTTTTAAAATTAACTCTCATGTTTATGACGAATGCGACTTGTCTCTTATAGAAGTGACAGAGAATGAACTTATTTTTACCGATGAAACAGGAAACCATTACAAAAAATCTCTCAAAGAAGACGAGACTCTTGACGCTGTCTAAGTCAGACCTCGACCTCGGCACTTTATCTCAAGAGATAGATGATCCATCATATTCTCCTGGGGCGTCCCAAGCTCCCGCCAGATTCTCACGTAGTAGCCGAAATTCGGCAAAGTCAGAGCTAAAGAAACCAGATATCTTCGGAGCCATACTGGTGATTATGGTGTTTTTCTTTGTTGTCCTTGCGGGAATTAGCGGCTTTTTGTTCTTCGGGTTTCTAAATATGCCACCTGTCAATGAGCCCGCTTCACAACCCCAATCGCTGAAGCCAAAGGATCGCATAGCTTCCAAAGCGCGGCCTAATAAACAGCCAGCATCCTACCTTGCTCGAGAAGAAGATGTTTGGGGCTCCGTAAAGCCTGTTGCCCAAAAAGAAGAATTTTTATCAAAACAAGAGGCTCCAACTCAAAAAGAAGTAGTTGCCTCAACAAATCCATCGCCCAATATAAACGCCACGTTACCAACCCCCGTTGCGCTCGAAACAGAGAATAAAGTCACTGTTGAAAAAGAAATTCCTGTTACTACCAACAACAATGTGGCCTTGTCCTCAGAAATGGCAAATCCTGCCCCTGAGCCTTCCACACCCCATTTTTACGAACAAGGTTTAGATCCAAAGCCAGTTGGTTCTGAGCTAATTAGTTCGCACAACCTTTCAACTTTATTGGAATCTGAATCAGTTGCCTTTTATGAGCTTCCCTTACCTGAACCACCGCAACAAGTTACATCCATTGCTAATAATGTAAGCGAAAGCACGCCATCCATCGATGTCTTAAGTGACTTAGACCTAGAGGCCCTCGCGCAAATTGCCGATGTTTCTAGCAAAGAACCCATTCCGTACGACATTAGCCTTGATGGGCTGGGTAGGGAGCTTTTGACAAATTACCAATTAGAACCACAAGCCCCTCTGGCTCTTGATAATAAAGTTAATTTTTCAGAAATAACTCAAAAAAATCTTTTAGAAGATACTGGCAATAAAATAAGTGAAAGTACGCCATCCATCGATGTTTTAAGTGACTTAGATATAGAAGCTCTCCCGCAAATTGCCGATGTTTCTGGCAAGGAACCCATTCCGTACGACATTAGCCTTGATGGTCTGAATAAGGAGCTTTTGACAAATTACCAATTAGAAGCACAAGCCCCTCTGGCTCTTGATAATAAAGTTAATTTTTCAGAAATAACTCAAAAAAATCTTTTAGAAGATACTGGCAATAAAGTAAGCGAAAGTACGCCATCCATCGATGTTTTAAGTGATTTAGATATAGAAGTTCTTCCGCAAATTGCCGATATTTCTGGAAAAGAACCGCTTCCGTACGACATTAGCCTTGATGGGCTGAGTAGGGAGCTTTTGACAAATTACCAATTAGAAGCACAAGGCCCTCTGGCTCTTGATAATAAAGCTAATTTTTCAGAAATAACCCCAAGAAATCTTTTAGAAAGCAGGCGCGTTCCTGAAAATAACCCAGTCGAAGCTCTTGCATTCGAAGAGGTTCCTGAAAATAATGAGGTTCTTGCGAACGCTCAGCCCCCCATAAATGTTCCATCAGGCATTGAATCCCAACCTGCAGCAGAATCCATGGGTTTTGAGAATTACTTCCCCTTCGATTTTTCAGCCAAGGCTCTAGATCAGACGACTTTCTTTGAATTACCTTTCGAGAATCGAAGCGTTTCATTAACTACCAATAACGAAATTCCCTCCCCAACTATCGATATCCTCAGTGACTTAGAAGTAGGAGAAAAAGCCTCTCCATCGCATGTTGTTGATATTGCAAATGTCCAACCTCAGCCAATGGACTTATCTTTGTTTCAAGAATTGGAGAATCCAAATTATCTATTCGACAGCAGTGTTTCATTGGAACGCCAAGACAAACCCGCTTTACAAACCGAAAAAACATCTCAGATCGTTCTTGATAACACGCCCACTGAATCAATAGATAAACCTGCAGTAGCCCAATCTATCGCATCGGAATCGCAACCTAACCAATTAATAGCCAACGTTGAAGCTGCAAATGCTGCCGATCTCAATGCACTGAAAGAGGAAAAAACAACTCCATTACCTCAATCATTACAAGTTGGAAGTGTTGTCTCTCAAGCTACGGTTCCTCAAGAAACACAAACGGCTAGTAAGCAAGTTTCTTTAGAACAAAAGGTTAATGAAGCTAAAAATAAACTTGAAGATGCATTAGACACTGTCGCTCTAACGCCCGTTTCCCCAAAAGGACAGCAAATAAAAGAGGTAAATGTTGTTCAAGATCAAGAGAGAGCACCCATTCTCAGCAAAAAAGAACGCTATCTCAACGCAGAGAACAAAAAACTTGCCGATGAGAAAATCCAAAACATCGTGCGCAAACTACGCTTATCTGGCTTTGTCAATCGTGCAAGCAACAGTCGCTTCCTCCTCAACAACATAATTTTCAGCCTAGGGGATACCTTTGATCACGCAAATCACGAATTAACTTGGGTCGACATCGATCCCTCCGAAAGGCTCCTATTCTTCTCTGATAAAAACGGCGCCTATTACTGTAAGAAGTTTTAGAAAATGGCGAGCAACACGGTGCGAAACTCCTCTCTCCTTGAGGGGAGAGAAGAATGCTTTCGGTCAGCTTCTTGGAAAATCAATGCTTTGGTGCTTAAAGCCTTCCAGACTCTAAGCACCAAAGGGCAGAGACTCATCTTTCGTTTTAAAAATCAGACTATAGTAAACATACTTGAGAATAGAGGTTTTGGAAAAACCATTCATTTGGCGCTTAAAGTGTTAAAAACTTTAAGCGCCAAATAGACGGACAAAGAATCTCCTATGAGGTAAAAAAATGCCTCCTAATTCAACTCTTTTTACTATAGCACGAAAGAGGTTTATTTTTTTGTCAAATTTTCAATATGCTTAAACTTTGCAACCTTTTTAAGCTCATCGGAAATATACTTTATCTCTTCTGGAGTCAACCGAGCGTGATTGGGCAGATATAACCCAAATTCATGAACAATATTCGCCATTGGCAGGTTAGTGGGCCCATATTTTTTAACCCAAAATGGATGTTGCCCGATATTTCCGCAAATAAGTGGACGACATTCTATTCCTTTGGAAATTAAATGCTTGTAAACCTCAAGTCTATTTTCGACAAGTATACCATATGCGAAATGAGACACAAAGTCGGATTCACTGGTTTGGCTCCAAAAATCTTTTAAGTGCTCGGAATAACATTTCCAGTTTCCTTGTCTGATTTTGGCATATTCGTCAATTTTCTTTAACTGGGATAGGCCTATAAACGCATTCAAGTCTGTAGAGCGCAAATTGAAACCAGAATAATAGAAAGTATACAAGTCTCTGATCTCGTCGATGTTATATTCTTTTGTCCATGCGTCATGGTAGCTTTTTGAAACATCCCGGCCCCACCCATGGGAACGTATCGATAACATCAAATTGTACAGTTTTTCATCATCCGTTACAACCATGCCCCCTTCTATGGTCGAAATATGGTGACCATAATAAAAAGAAAAAGATCCTGCTAATCCCATAGAGCCGCACTTGCATCCTTTGTGTGTGCTAGCTAAAGCTTCACAGGAATCTTCGAGTAGTAGAACATCGTAACGCTTGCAAATATCGAGGATCTTATCCATTTGATTTGCGTGACCAAGTACATGTACTAAAATAGCTAAGGCAGGCCGTTCTTTTTTACACAAATCCTCAAAATGCTGGATATCAAATCCTAAGTCATTTCTATCACAATCGCATAACGAGACATCAAACCCCAATTGAATGAATGGAGTAACGGTTGTACACCAGGAAACAGCAGGTGCCACCACTTTTTTATTACGTAAATAGCCTCCTTCTGATAATGCCCAACCCATCAATAAATTTGCGGAGGAACCTGAATTTACAAAAACGGCATATTTCGACCCTTGCCATGCCGCAAATTCTTTTTCAAATTGCAAACACAAGGGGCCTTTTGTCAGCCGATTGTTCTCCTTAATCCAATCTGCCAATTTATCCAATTCTGATTGGGAGATAGTGTCTTCTGCTAAATGAATTTGCTTCATCGTCATTTTACTTCTTTTTTGCGCAATCCAATTGCCTTTAATATAATTTTGATCCTACGTTCCAAACGCTTATGAAATCTTTCACATTTAATAATTCCCTTCACGTTGTTATGAAGGCGCTTGTTTTTTTGAAAGATGCGAAGGAGTCGGTAATAACTCCTCACGGCTTCATATCCTTTTTCGAGCCTGATTTTCTTTTCGCGATCTTTGCAGGCATCCATTGTAATTGAGCCATCGTGAGACCCAAGGATACATAAGGACTCAACAACTACGCCGAAGTTTTTATATCGTAGTAGCGTTTGGAGAGTCATAAAGTGATCAGGACCTGCGCCGTGATAATTGCCCCCAAAATTCACGGGCAAATCACCAGGATAGATCGCATCTACGACATCCTTTTTACGATAAAGACAGGCTGCGGGCGAAATCATGCAGCCTTCTAGCAACATTTTCTCTAATAAACTATTATCATAAACACCCGTTTTGAAACGATGTTTTAACTTATATATATCTTTATCAGCGAATAACGTACCCTTCAAATCGAGAACAGACGCCTCCGTAAAAACAACACCTACATCGTCCTTCATAAGAGGTAGGGTTTTTTCAATAAAAGTGGGACGCATTAGATCGTCATCATAGTGTAAGTGAACATATTCTGTATCTGCGTGTAGAATGCCTTCCAGCCAGCAAAAATGAGGTCCAAAATCTCTCTCACGGCGGATGTACTTGATTTTGTCGCCATACGTTTTCATTACTTCAGGTGTATTATCCTTACTCCCGTGGTCGCAAACAATAATCGAGCAAGGATATGTCTGAGCAAGCGCACTATCAATTGTTTTCGTTACATAATGGGCTCGATTAAATGTTGGTATGACGATGGTAACCTTTTGATCCATATTAAATTAAGGCTGATTTTAGTTTTGATATGTCAGCAACCAAGGAATCTTTTTCTTGGTTTGTCTTGATTATGAGGGGAGTAGGAGTTAGAGATTGGACAAAATCCCTGATTTTGATACCCTTCCCCGAAGCAATATTATAAATACCGGTTGTCCTTTTCTCTGAGAGAGCAATAATGATATCTACAACTTCTTCCGCATTCAAAAAATCTCTTACACTATCCGCCCCATGCAGAAAAAATGGCTTTGACAAATCCTCTTCCTCCAAGCGCTTGATTATAGTGGGATAGAGAAAAGGGGAGCGCTGTGTTTTATGATAGAAACTAAAGATACGTCCAATGCAAATTTCTAAATTGTACTGCAATACTTTCCCCGTCTCTATGACCACATCCTCCGCCATTTGTTTTGTTTTTCCATACAACGAAACCGGGGAAACCTCATTTCGCTCGGTAATCGGATTGTCCGAGCTTTTGTAAACATGAGAGGTGCTTGCATAAAAGAACCAACATCTTTTACTTAAATCGGCGGTCGACAACTCTGTCAATAAGTTGATAGTGCCCCCTACATTTACGTCGAAAGCTTTCAGCGGGTCTTCCTTCACTAAATTTGTTGGAACCAAAGCAGCTAGATGAAGGATTGAATCTAATTCATTGCAGTGCAACCAATTATGAATGTCACTCTTGCTGCACAAATCTCCTGTGAAACAAGATACGGTTACTCCTAATTGAGCCAATTTCTGACACACAATTGTCCCAAGGACACCAGAAGCACCTGTTAACCCTACTTTCATGGAGCTATTATTAGTAAGAAGATTAGAACCAATGGGAAGCTAAAAAGTTTGGTACCCTTCTATCTTTTGGATTTTGAGTTCGATACATAAGCAAACCTTGTAGAATACACAATTATTAACCAACAGCACCTTTACCACAAAAAACCTTTTTTATTTTATTGCATCGTTTTTTTAAGGATTTTTTCATTCTCTGCATAAAAGAGTACTTCTGTTTATAAAAACCGAGTTGACTCCAGCCCATATCAAGCTGCTCGTTAACATGTACGCTCAAAGGATGGCGCAATGGGAAGTGTAATCCGTTAGCAGCCATATTAGCAAAGGGGTGCTCCGATCCTGTATGAGTGGATTCTTCTCCACAACCAATATTAGAGACGAGATTATTATGAGGGATAATATGAATACCATTATGTAAGAGAAGAGAGAAAAGCCATTGAAAATCCCAGGTTGAGGATTTCCCTTCTTGTATGTTATTAAAAGCTTGGGAGAGCATCGATACTTCTACGCAATTCTTCGATTTTGATTCCAACCAGCGTTGGTCCTTAAGTTGGGGCCAAGCTTTTATTTCAACATCGTAATGTTGCCAAGCTCTACGCCACGTTGCCCAACCCCATACATGGGAATGTCTTGAAAAATAATAATCTGTATCTAGCTGGTTAACGAGCCCAGAGGTTTCTTTTTGGCTACATAGAATATTTGTCCCTGTAATTCCCATGATTTGTGGACATTCTCTATATTTGATCAATAACTCCTCACAAAATGGGAAAAAATCCTTATTGGGCAAGCAATCATCCTCCAATATGAT
>Ga0209212_1009349_pt1 | contig 10245 bp, 8 predicted proteins | sample RifGroC2_FD_183996 | JGI IMG/M metagenome (GOLD analysis project Ga0209212, IMG submission 183996) | Groundwater microbial communities from Rifle, Colorado, USA - Groundwater C2 (SPAdes) (version 2) | ecosystem: Environmental > Aquatic > Deep subsurface > Groundwater | place: Rifle, Colorado... | reverse complement strand
CGCCGCGCCAGCCTCTACACCGACTACACCTTTGCTGTATGGGACGGCGCTCCGGGCGACCCGGAGCGCAAGCTGGTGCCCTTCGCCAAGGCGTATTCCGGGCTTACCGACGAGGAGATGCGCAAGGTCGACGCCATCGTGCGCAAGACAACCGTGGAGAAGTTCGGCCCCGTGCGCAGCGTGACGCCGACGCTGGTGTTCGAGCTGGGCTTCGAAGGCATCGCCGCCAGTAGCCGCCACAAGAGCGGTATCGCCGTGCGCTTTCCACGCATGCTGCGCTGGCGCCTCGACAAGCCGGTGGAGGAAGCCGATACCCTGGCCACCCTGCGGGAATTGCTGGGATGAAACCAAAGCACCCGGCACCCGCTCATCCCTCACCCCAACCCTCTCCCAGAGGGAGAGGGAGCAAGAGCGGAGCAGTGCCAGGCGAGAACGCTGAGCAACCGCGCGATCACCCCCCTGGGGCGGGCGTGAGGGAAGCGTTAGGCGACCCCGACGTGAGCCAGCCCGCACCCCGGCCCTCTCCGGGAGGGAGCAAGACCGGAGCCATGCCAGACGAAGATGCCGAGCAGCCATACGATCACTCCCCTCTCCTTCCGGGAGAGGGGGTGAAGGACGGGGCCGAGAGCCTCGCTGCGGGTTGGTTTTCCAGCCGAGCCTGGCAACCCTTCCCGTTCCAGCAGGACGTGTGGCAAGCGATAGGCCATGGCGAATCGGGGCTGCTGCACGCCACCACCGGCTCCGGCAAGACCTACGCTGTCTGGCTCGGAGCCCTGAATCGCTTTGCGACCAAGGCACCCTCTTCCACTGCGACGGACAAGCCAGCGCCTTTGACGGTGCTCTGGATCACTCCGATGCGCGCCCTGGCGGCCGATACCGCGCGGGCTCTGCAAGCACCGCTGGATGATCTCGGCATCAACTGGAGCATCGGCCTGCGCACCGGTGATACCAGCAGTTCCGAGCGTGCGCGCCAAGGCCGAAGGCTGCCCACCGCGCTTGTGACCACCGGAAAGCCTGACCCTGCTGCTGACCCGCGCCGATGCACGCCAGGCCTTCTCGGGCCTGCGCATGCTGGTGGTGGACGAGTGGCATGAGCTGCTGGGCAATAAGCGCGGCGTGCAGCTGCAACTGGCGCTGGCGCGGCTTCGTCAGTGGATGCCGGAGCTCATCGTGTGGGGGCTGTCGGCGACCCTCGGCAACCAGGCCCATGCGCTGGAGGTGTTGTTGCATCCGGGGCGCGGCAAGCTAGTGCAAGGTCGGGTCGACAAGGATCTGCGTGTCGATACCTTGCTGCCGCCGAGCATTGAACGCTTCCCATGGGCCGGCCATCTCGGGCTGCGCATGCTGCCGCAAGTGGTCGAACAAATCGATTCGTCCGCCACTACATTGGTCTTCACCAATACCCGCTCGCAATCGGAAATCTGGTACCAGGCGATTCTCGGCGCGCGGCCGGACTGGGCCGGGCTGATCGCGTTGCACCACGGCTCGCTCGCTCGCGAGGTGCGCGACTGGGTGGAGCTGGGCCTCAAACAAGGTGCGCTGAAAGCAGTGGTCTGCACCTCGAGCCTGGATCTCGGGGTCGATTTTTTACCCGTCGAGCGGGTCCTGCAGATCGGTTCGCCAAAAGGCGTGGCGCGGCTGATGCAGCGGGCCGGTCGCTCCGGGCATGCGCCGGGCCGGACTTCCCGCGTCACGCTGGTGCCTACACACAGCGTCGAAGTTGTGGAAGCCGCTGCCGCCCAGATCGCGATCGCCGAACGCCGCATCGAAGCCCGCAGCGCGCCCCAGCGACCACTGGACGTACTGGTGCAGCACCTGGTGAGCATGGCGCTGGGCGGTGGGTTTCGTCCGGAAGAATTGTTCGATGAGGTTAGGCAGGCCTGGTCGTACCGCGATCTCACTGACGATCACTGGCAATGGGCGCTGGCCTTCGTACGGCACGGCGGACATTCCCTGACCGCCTACCCGGATTACCAGCGTGTCGAGCCGGACGACACCGGGCTGTGGAAAGTACCGAGCCGCCGTGTGGCGCTGCGCCATCGCATGAGCATCGGCACCATCGTCAGCGATGCCAGCCTGACGGTGAAGTTCTGGGCCAAGGGCGGCAGCGGCCGCTCGCTGGGCACTATCGAGGAAGGGTTCATCGCGCGCTTGCGGCCTGGCGACAACTTCCTCTTCGGCGGCCGTTTGCTGGAGCTGGTGCGGGTCGAGAACATGACCGCCTATGTCAGCCGCGCCACGGGGAAGAAGGCCGCCGTACCCCGCTGGAACGGCGGCCGCATGCCCCTTTCGAGCGAACTGGCCGATGCGGTGGTCGAGCAACTCGGCGCCGCCTCGCGTGGCCGTTTCGAAAGCGACGAGATGCGCCTGGTCGAGCCCCTGCTCCGCGTACAGATGGACTGGTCTGCGCTGCCCACCGAAACCACGCTGCTGGCCGAGGTGATGAAGTCCCGCGAGGGCTGGCACCTGTTCCTCTACCCTTTCGCCGGCCGCCACGTACATCTGGGCCTCGCAAGCCTGCTGGCCTGGCGCATGGGCCAGCAGCAGCCGCTGACCTTTTCGATTGCGGTCAACGACTACGGTTTCGAACTGCTTTCTGCGACCGAGGTGGACTGGCTGAAATGGCTGACGCCCGAACTGTTCAGCCAGAACAATCTGCTGCAGGACGTGCTCGCCAGTCTCAACGCTGGCGAACTGGCGCGCCGGCGCTTCCGGGAGATCGCGCGCATCGCGGGGCTGGTTTTCTCCGGCTACCCCGGCGCGCAGAAAAGCGCGCGCCAGCTGCAAGCATCCAGCGGCCTGTTCTTCGACGTGTTCCGTCAATACGACCCGGCCAACCTTTTACTGACTCAGGCCGAGGAGGAAGTGCTGCGACAGGAGCTCGAGGTCGAGCGGCTGGAGCAGACCATGAGCCGGCTGCAAGGGCGCCAACTGGACATCCATCAGGTCAAACGCACCACGCCGCTTGCATTTCCGTTGATGGTGGAACGTTTCCGCGAAAGCATGAGTTCGGAAAAACTGGCCGACCGCATCCGCCGCATGGTCGCCGAGCTGGACAAGGCGGCTGGTCCCGGCGGCTATCAGCCGGAAGCGAATGCCAGCATCATGGTCGAACGTGAAACCGCGCCCAAGCGCAAACCGCGGCAGACCAAGGACGGCACGCCACGGCTCAGGAAGCCGAAACGCGCCCCATGACGCCAGCCTCAGCACGCCCATGTCTCGCATGAATCCTTACCAGCCCATCGAACTGGCCGGCAGTACGCTCTGGCTGCTTGCGGAAAAGGCCGTCTACTGGCCTGAGCAGCAGGCGTTGCTGATAGCAGATATACATTTCGGCAAGGCCGCAGCCTACCGGCGCCTGGGCCAGCCCGTGCCCCACGGCACCACCGACACCAACCTGCGCCAGCTGGACGATCTGCTGGCGCGGTACGCCTGCCGCCAGCTGATCTTTCTCGGTGATTTCCTGCATGCGCCGGAGTCCCGTGCACCATCCACGCTGGCCCGTCTGGCCGAATGGCGTGCGCAACATGCGCAACTGGAAGTTACGCTGGTGCGTGGCAACCACGACCGCCGTGCCGGCGACCCACCGCGCGAGTTAGACATAAGCGTAGTCAGCGAGCCGTTGCTGCTCGGCCCCTATGCCTTGCAGCATGAGCCGGACCCGCATCCGACCCATCACGTACTCGCTGGCCACGTACATCCAGCCTTTCAGCTACATGGCCGCGGCCGCCAGCGCCTGCGCCTGCCGTGCTTCTGCATCGGAGCGCGGCTCAGCCTGCTGCCGGCCTTCGGCAACTTCACCGGAACGATGACGGTGGCAGCCGAAGACAACTGGCAGATTTATGTGATCGGGGATGGAGAGGTTTGGCCGCTGAGACGCCCTGCGCCGGTCAGGCCTGGGATATGCCCGTGATGGTGATGCCATAACGCTCGGCCAGGCGTGTGGCCGGGGTGTCCTCCAGATCGGGCTCGTGCTCGTGCTCGATCTCCTGATCCGGATACAGCTCTTCTGCCTTGCGACTCACCAGTTCCACAGCCTCATCGATATCCGGCTGGTGCGCCGAGTCGATCTTCAATGTCGCGGTGTTGCCGTCTTTGTTGTACGCAATGATCCAAGTCGTCATGAAAGTGCCCCTCGCCTTAAAGAAACCCGTCGTGCGTAATAACGCGCAATTTGGTTTTTGTAAGTTCTTAGACCCATCCGGCGTCGGCAGTTCGGTCCCTCACTTAAACGGTAGCAGCTTTGTCGCGAGTGGAAGGTATCTCTTGGACTCGCGGCGGCTGGCTTGGCGATAGCAAGGGGGCGGCCGATGCGCAGGAAAGCGCGCGCAGAGCAGAGCCCGATGATGTGCTCAGCAGGCCGGCTCCTTGGATTCAATGAGTTGAAAAAACCGGGAGCGGAGCGGCTTCCCGGGAGGAAGCCGCGTCAGACCCTCTCACCAATGATCAGGCGACAGGTGCAGGTGGCGGCTGATCAGGCACGGTGGGCTCGCCGGGCTCGGACGGCTGGGTGGGAACGCCTGGCTCCTCCGGATCACCCGGAATCCCGGCGGCGTGCCAGCCATCGGTTTCGGCGGCGTGGAAATAGCGATTCGATCGAGCGTCCATAACGTCCTCCACTGCATTCACCCGCAGCTGCGGGCTGGTCTGTAGTAGAGGTCGGGGCAGGCGCTTTCTATCCAACCTTCCGTCGGGCGGCCGACCTGCCCCAGCGGATTACCACATCAGGTCGTCCGGTACCTGATAGGCGGCATAGGGATCGTCGGCATCCGGCTCTTCGGTGCGGATGTTGAGCTGCACCACCCGCTGCGGGTCGCGCTCCTGAATCTTAAGCGCCGCTTCACGCGGGATCACTTCGTAGCCGCCGCCATGACGAACGATTGCCAGCGAGCCGCTGGCCAGCTTCTCACGCATCAGCTTGTTCACCGACAGCCGCTTGACCTTCTTGTCGTCGACGAAGTTGTAGTAATCCTCGGTGGTCAGCTTCGGCAGACGGCTGGTCTCGATCAACTGCTTGATCTGCGCTGTACGGGCCTTCTGTTCGGCCTTTTGCTGCTGCTGGCGGTTGAGCTCCTGATCGCGGGCAATCTTTTCCGCCTGCGCCTTCAGTGCCGCTTCGCGCTGCGAATCGTCCTTCTCGACCTGGCCTTTCTTCTCCAGGCGCTGCTGTTTCTGCTTCTGCTTGACGGCCTGCTTGGCCTGCTTTTCGTTGACCAGCCCGGCTTTGAGCAGCTGATCACGGAGGGAAAGACTCATGTTTCGGCTCGTCTCGTCGTGAATTCAAGTGGGACGCGGGTGGACGCTTCGGCCGCCCACCGAGCGGCATTGTGGTGGATGTGAAAAGCCACATCCACCCGGAAAGTGCAGTTAGGCGCAGGACGGCGATCGTTCGGCCCTCTTCGCCTCGCCCCAGAGCGCGTCAAGCTCTTCGAGATCGCAGCTCTCGATTGGCCGCCCCGCTTCACGCAAGGCCTGCTCGATGAAGCGAAAACGCCGCTCGAACTTGCCATTCGCGGCACGCAAGGCGTTCTCCGGATCGACCTTGAGATGGCGCGCCAGGTTGACCACGACGAACAGCAGATCGCCAAGCTCTTCGGCAATGGCCTGCGGATCGTTCTCGCTCATTGCCTCCAGCACTTCGCCGAGCTCCTCGCGCACCTTGTCCACCACCGGCAGCGCCTCGGGCCAGTCGAAACCGACCTGCGCCGCGCGCTTCTGCAGTTTCGCGGCCCGACTGAGCGCCGGCAGCGCGCTGGGCACGTCATCGAGCAGGGACAATTGTTCAGGTGCGGCCGCTTTCTCGGCACGCTCTTCGGCCTTGATCTCCTCCCAGCGCTGCTTGATGGCCGCTTCATCGAGGCGCGGCAGCTCCGGCGAGCCGTACAGATCGCCATCGGGGAACACGTGGGGGTGGCGACGGATCAGCTTGCGGGTGATGGCATCGACCACCGTGGCGAACTCGAAACGCCCTTCCTCCCGGGCCAGCTGGCTGTAGTAGACGACCTGAAACAACAGGTCACCCAACTCGCCGGGCAGATGATCGAAGTCGCCGCTTTCGATGGCATCGGCCACTTCGTAGGCCTCTTCCAGCGTATGCGGCACGATGCTCGCGTAGTTCTGCTGCAGGTCCCACGGACAACCATGCTGCGGATCACGCAGCCGGGCCATCAGGTGCAGGAGATCGTTGAGTTGGTACATGGATTCCTCAGCGAATCGAGGGCTGGTGAGGGCGCTGATGGCATCACGGTGGATGTAAAGCCCTACGGTTCGGTCTCGGGCAAAACGCCCCAAAACCGTATTGCATCGTAGGGTGGATGACGATTCAACCATCCACCATGGCGCAGTAGGCGCCGCCACTGTGCTGCGCCTTACGTAGCTCTTTGGCGCTTGGCTTCGATGATGTTCGGCAGCTGCGAAATACGGCTGAGCAAGCGACCCAAGGCATTCAGCCCCGGAATCTCGATAGTCAGCGTCATCTGCGCCGTGCTGTCTTCCTTGTTCGAACGAGTGTTCATCGACAGCACGTTGATGCGCTCGTTGAGCAGCATCTGCGAGATGTCGCGCAGCAGGCCGGCGCGGTCGTAGGCACGGATCATGATTTCCACCGGATAGGTCTTCTCCGGTACCGGCCCCCAGCTGACCTGGATGATCCGCTCCGGCTCGCGCCCGGCCAGTTGCAGCACCGACGGGCAGTCCTGACGGTGGATGCTGACACCGCGGCCCTGGGTGATGTAACCGACGATGGGGTCGCCCGGCAGCGGCTGGCAGCAGCCGGCCATCTGCGTCAGCAGGTTGCCGACGCCCTGGATCTGCACGTCACCGCGCTTGCCCGGCTTGTACGGTGCCGAACGCCGCGGAATCAGCTCCAGCTGGTCGTAACCGCGCTCCGGCTCGACCAGCTGTTGCGCCATGTTGACCAGGTGCGCCAGGCGCAGGTCGCCAGCACCCAGCGCGGCGAACATGTCCTCGGCGTTCTTCAGGTTGGCTTTTTCGGCCAGCTTGTCGAAGTCCACCGGCGGCAGATCCAGACGGCCCAGTTCGCGCTCCAGCAGTGCCTTGCCGGCGGCGACGTTCTGATCACGGGCCTGCAGCTTGAACCAGTGGACGATCTTCGCCCGCGAGCGCGAGGTGGTGATGTAGCCCAGGTTGGGGTTCAGCCAGTCGCGGCTCGGCGAGCCGTGCTTGCTGGTGATGATCTCCACCTGCTCGCCGGTCTGCAGGCTGTAGTTGAGCGGCACGATGCGCCCGTTGATCTTGGCGCCGCGGCAGTTGTGGCCGATCTCGGTATGCACCCGATAGGCGAAGTCCAGCGGCGTGGCGCCCTTGGGCAGGTCGATGGCATGGCCGTCCGGGGTGAACACGTAGACCCGATCCGGCTCGATATCCACCCGCAGCTGGTCGGCCAGGCCACCGATGTCGCCGAGCTCTTCGTGCCACTCGAGCACCTGACGCAACCAGGCGATCTTCTCCTCGTAATGGTCGGAGCCGGAATTGACATCGGTGCCCTTGTAGCGCCAGTGCGCGCAGACGCCCAGCTCGGCCTCTTCGTGCATAGCGTGGGTGCGAATCTGCACCTCCAGCACCTTGCCCTCCGGGCCGATCACCGCGGTGTGCAGCGAGCGGTAGCCGTTCTCCTTGGGGTTGGCGATATAGTCGTCGAACTCCTTCGGAATGTGCCGCCACAGCGTATGCACGATCCCCAGCGCGGTGTAGCAATCGCGGACTTCCGGCACCAGCACGCGAACGGCGCGAACGTCGTAGATCTGGCTGAACTGCAGGCCCTTCTTCTGCATCTTTCGCCAGATGGAATAGATGTGCTTGGCACGCCCGTCGATGTCGGGCTGGATGCCGGTCGCAGTCAGTTCGTCCCTGAGTTGCTGCACGACGTTCTGGATGTACTGTTCGCGATCGAGGCGACGCTCGTGCAAGAGCTGGGCGATCTGCTTGTACTGCTCGGGCTCGAGGTAGCGGAAGGACAGGTCCTCCAGCTCCCACTTGATATGGCCGATGCCCAGGCGATGGGCCAGCGGCGCGTAGATATCGAAGACTTCGCGGGCGACCCGCTGACGCTTCTCGTCGTCGGCCAGCTTCACCGCGCGAATGGCACAGGTGCGTTCGGCCAGCTTGATCAGCGCGACGCGCACGTCATCGACCATGGCCACCAGCATCTTGCGCAGGTTTTCCACCTGCGCCTGGGAGCCGAGCACGAGCGATTCGCGTGGGTTGAGACTGGCGCTGATCGCCGCCATGCGAAGCACGCCTTCGACCAGCTTGGCCACCACCGGGCCGAAACGCTGGTTCACATCGGCCAGCTGGATCTTGCCTTCGCGCACGCCACGGTAGATAACGGCGGCGACCAGGCTGTCCTGGTCCAGCTTCAGGTCGGCGAGGATCTCGGCGATCTCGAGGCCGATCTGGTAGCTGGAGGTGCCTTCACTCCAGAGGTTCTGCGCCGCATTGGCCTGCTGTTCCGCCTCGCGGGCAAACTCGCAGGCCTCCTTAAGAGCCGCGCGGTCGAGTGCCGGGTCCATCCCCAGCACATGATCGAGCCAGCCATCCAGGTTGATACTACCGTCCGTATTGATCGGCTGAAGCGCTCTGACCTGTACCATCTAAACCTTCCCTTCTGCGCAGCTAATGCGCCATGAACGCCGGCATTCTGCGTGCCGGTCGGTTGAACCACAGGCAATTCGCCTGTCAAGAATGCAGCGTCGAGCGCTAACCCCGCTCGAACAACGCCATGGCCTCGACGTGGGCGGTCTGCGGGAACATGTCCAGCACACCCGCACGCTTCAGGCGATATCCCTGGCTGGCCAGCTCGCGCGCATCGCGCGCCAGGGTGGCCGGATTGCATGAAACATAGACCACGCGCCGCGCCTTCAGCTTCGACATTTGTCGAACGATTTCCAGCGCGCCGTCGCGCGGCGGATCGAGCAGCACCGCGGCAAAATCATTGCGCGCCCAGGGTGCGTCAGCCAGCGGCTTCGACAAGTCGGCCCGATAAAAGTGCGCGTGCGCCAGAGCATTGCGACGGGCATTTTCCTGCGCCCGCGTAACCATCGTCTCTACACCCTCGACACCCACTACTTGAGCGCCCGAGCGCGCCAGCGGCAGGCTGAAATTGCCTAGCCCGCAGAACAGATCAAGCACTGTCTCATCCTGGCCGACGTCCAACCATTCCAGAGCCTGAGCGACCATCGCATCATTGACCGGCGCGTTGACCTGGACGAAATCGCCCGGACGCCAGGCCAGCTCCAGATCCCAGGCATCCAGTCGGTAACCCAGCGTCGCCGCGGGATCATCCGATTCAAGCTCACCTTCGCCCAGCCACCAGAGCTGCGCTCCATTGACGGTGGCGAAGCTGCGCAAACGTGCCACGTCTGTTTCCGACAAGGCTGCGGTGTGGCGGATCAGCACCGCCTCGGCCGTACCACTGAAGAGTTCGACGTGGCCGATAGCCTGCGGCTTGCTCAGATCACGCAATGCAGCCAGCAATGCCGGCAGCAGCGATTGCAAGGGCTGTACCAGAACCGAGCATTCACTGATGGAGACGATTTCCTGGCTGGCGCTGGCGCGGAAACCGATGTCCAGCTGCTTGCGCTTGACGTCCCAGCGCACCGCCAACCGAGCGCGACGGCGATAGCCGAAAGCCGGTCCCACCAGCGGCTCGGCCCAGACCTCCGGCTGCAAATCGGCCACCCGCGCGAACTGCTCGGCGAGCGTGTGCTGTTTCAGCGCAAGCTGATCGGCGACGGGCACATGCTGCAGGTTGCAGCCGCCACATCGGCGAGCATGCGGACAGGGTTCGGCCCGACGCTGCGCACTGGCCTGGAGCACGCGCTCGCAGCGCGCTTCGACGATCTGACTGCGCGCAGCCAGCACGCGCGCCTCGACCTCTTCGCCAGCCAGCGCGCCTTCGACGAACCAGGTGCGCCCCTCGATGAAGGCAATGCCGCGCCCATCATTGGCCAGTCGCTCGATAATCAGGCGCTGCTTCTTGCCGACCGGCACCTGGGGCTTGCGCTCGCCGCCGCTAGGTTGAAAGCGCAGAGCGCCGCTACGTTTGGCCATCAGCTGAAACCTGCGCTGTTGTGTTCGTTGAAAATGTCATGGGCGACGCAATGCGGCGCGTGGGAGCGCGCCGTTGATGCGCGAGTCAATTGGGTGCGTCATACACGCCGGTCGACAGATAGCGGTCGCCGCGGTCGCAGATGATCGCCACGATCACCGCGTTCTCGACCTCCT
>Ga0209212_1009348_pt1 | contig 10245 bp, 5 predicted proteins | sample RifGroC2_FD_183996 | JGI IMG/M metagenome (GOLD analysis project Ga0209212, IMG submission 183996) | Groundwater microbial communities from Rifle, Colorado, USA - Groundwater C2 (SPAdes) (version 2) | ecosystem: Environmental > Aquatic > Deep subsurface > Groundwater | place: Rifle, Colorado... | reverse complement strand
CCGTGGTCACGCAGCAGCTCGACCATCGCATCGTCAAGGGACTCTATCGGCAGGCACAGCCCGCGCAGGAAAGGGTGCTTGACCAGGACACGCCGTGCATCTTCCAGCGTCTGCCCGGATTCGAAGTTGTAAACCAGCGGAAACTTGGGCGCACACCGATGGGCGTAGATCAGGCTGGCGAGACTGAACGAGGAAACCATGATCGCATCGCCCTGCACCGCGCCTATCATCTCCAGCGCTTGCCGCACTTTTATTTCATGGCGCGAGGGATGTTCCCACTCGCGGTTCTTTATTTCGATCAGCAAGCGGCAACGCTTGCGATAGGCATCCAGAAATCCCTGCAAAGTCATAATGCCTTCCGGTTTTGCTCCCGAAGAAAAATGTGCGGCGAAATTCATCGCCTGCAACTCGGCATAATCGAAGTCGTCGATGCGCTTGCCGGGCATGCCGAGCTTGCCGAGAAAGCGGTCGTGCCACAGCACGGCGACCTCGTCGCGGCTGAGCTGGATGTCGGTCTCGATGCCGTCGATGGGATAAGCGAGCGCCCGGTCGAACGCGCTGCGCGTATTCTCCGCCGCCTCCCGGTTCGCGCCGCGGTGGGCGAATATCAGTGATTGTTTGGGGTGATTCATGTTGCGAGTTTACTTAAGCCATATTCTCGTGACCTTCCGCTTTCGACACATAAGAGATGGTGAAATTTCTCCGAAGCAGTCATTCAACGCCTCAGTTCAGCGGAAACGAGAATCGCCGATTGCTGTAACCGAAGGCCAATCATTGTCATTAAGTCGTAAGCTCATAAACCATATCCCCAACAAATCGGCGAAAAGACTCGTTCTCAACAAACTGCTTGTAGACCTGCGTATCGTCCTTGAGGAGTAGCTGCATCACCTTGCCCAGCGCCTGGTCGTGGGCCATGCGCGCGGTGTGCGGCGTATTTTCCTTTGCGTTCTGGTAGGCCTTGTCGGCTGCAACCTTGGGCGCGATGTCGTCGCGGATGCGCTTCGCAACGTGGTCGGCATCGGTGAAAAGCGTGCCGAAGTGTTCGTTGAAAGTCTTGAGGATATTACTCAGACGGTCGAGCTCGGGCTGGCCTTTGCCGCCTCCAGTATCCGTTGGAACGGGTTCAATCTCGGCATCTGCATCCGCCAGTGCAATCTTCATGACCGCCTTTTTTTCGACGCGATAACTGTCCATGTCAATGGCTTCCAAAATGCCCTTGGCGAGGTCTTCTTCCTTTGGCGCGGGCAACTTGGGCGTGAGCAGGTTGAGCAGTATCGAGAGCTTCTCCCACTCCGGGTTGGTGCAGGGCATTACCGAGGCGAGGAAGTCGTAGGTGCGGCAGAACACCTTGGCCTTGCCCTTGAAGTCCACCTGCTGATCCTCGTCCAGCGTGTCCGTATAGACCGCCACGCACGCATCAAGGATCGGGTCGAGCTTGTCGCGGTCGGCACCATCGAGGAACAACTTGACCAACTGCTGCACCTGCGCCGGTGAATACACTTGCGCACCATCGAGTGCGGCCTTCAGATCATGCAACTTGTTGGGGTCAGTCTCTTCCGCGAGCAGCGTCGTGCGGTAGTAGTCCTGAAACGCGAAGGTAATCGCCTCGCTGTTGTTCTGGAAGTCCAATACAAAGCAATCATGTTTCTGCGGGTGCGCCCTGTTGATCCGTGACAGCGTCTGCACCGCCTTGATGCCGGAGAGCGGCTTGTCCACGTACATCGTGTGCAAGAGCGGTTCGTCGTAGCCGGTCTGGAACTTGTCGGCGCAAATCAGGAAGCGGTACGGATCCTCCTGAATTTTTTCGGCGATGTCGCCGCTCGAAAACCCGTTGATCGATTTCTCGCTCACCTTGACCCCGCCGTACTCATACTCGCCAGAGAACGCGACGATGGCCTGATACGGGCTTTTGCGCTCAACCAGATAATCCTTGAAGGCGTGGTAATACTGGATCGCCCGCTCGATACCACTGGTCACCACCATCGCCCGTGCCTGCCCGCCAATCTTTCCCGCCGCGAGCACCTGCTCGTGGAAGTGATCCACCATGATCTCGGCCTTGAGACGGATCGCGTGGTCGTGACTCTCCACATAGCGGCGCAGTTTTTTCTTCGCCTTTTTGGTATCGAACTCGGGGTCGCCTTCGATTTTTTTGACCAGCTTGTAGTAGCTGTCCACCGGCGTATAGGTTTTCAGCACGTCGAGAATGAAACGCTCCTCGACCGCCTGTTTCATGGTGTAGCTGTGGAAAGGCTTGTGTTTGATCTTGCCCTCGGCATCGGGCGGCAGCGCCTCGCCAAACATCTCCAATGTCTTATTCTTGGGCGTGGCGGTGAAAGCAAAGTAGCTGGCGTTGGTCAGCATCTTGCGTGCCGCCATACGCTTCTCGAGTGCATCGTTCACCGTGTCTTCGGGGTCGCTCTCCTCATCCTCGTCGCCCGCCGTATCGCCCAGCGCTTTGCTCATCGCCGCCGAAGTCTTGCCGCCCTGGCTCGAATGCGCCTCATCGATGACGATGGCGAAAGTCTTGCCGCCCTCGTTGGCGATCTCGTCGAGGATGAACGGGAATTTCTGCACCGTCGAGACGATGATCTTCTTTCCCTCCTGAATAAACTTGCGCAGATCGCCAGAGTGCTCGGCATGACCCACCGTTGCGCCCACCTGCATGAACTGCTTGATGGTCTTTTGAATCTGGTCGTCGAGGATGCGCCGGTCGGTGACGACGATCACTGAGTCGAATACCTCCTTGCCGTCACGCTTCACGCCGATGAGCTGGTGCGCAAGCCAGGCGATGGAATTTGACTTGCCGCTGCCCGCCGAGTGCTGCACCAGATAGCGCTTGCCAGCACCATTCGTGCGCACATCGGCCAGCGCCTGCCGCACCACACCGAGCTGGTGGTAGCGGGGAAACACCTGGCTGCGCTTCTTCTTGCCCGTCTTCGCATTCTTAGTCTCGACGATCTGGGCGTAATTTTCGAGGATGTCGGTCAGCCCCGCCGGGGTGAGCACCTCTTTCCACAGATAGTCGGTCTTGAGGCCCTGCGGGTTTGGAGGGTTACCCGCGCCGTCGTGGTAGCCCTTGTTGAAGGGCAGGAACCATGAGCCTTTGCCCTTGAGCTCGGTACACATTTTTACTTCGCTGTCGTCCACCGCGAAGTGCACCACGCAGCGGCCAAACTCAAAAAGCTTCTCGCGCGGGTCGCGGTCGCGGCGGTACTGCTCCACCGCGTCCTCGACGGTTTGCTTGGTGAGGCTGTTTTTCAGCTCGAAGGTGGCGATCGGCAGGCCGTTGATAAACAGGCCCAGATCGAGCGAGCGGCGTGTTTCGTCGTTACTGTAGGCGAGCTGGCGCGTGATCGAAAAACGATTCTGGGCGTGCAGCGCTTGTGCCTTGGCGTTGCCCTCGGAGGGTGTGCCGTAGAACAGATCGAAATGCCCGGCAGGATGATGCTCAATGCCCTTGCGCAGTACGTCGATGACGCCGCGCTTGCCGATCTCGGCCGAGATGCGACCGAGAAATTTGAGGCGGTTGATGTCCTTGGGGTCATTGGCATCGGCCATTGCCAGCTTCTTGAAGGCCTCGGGCTGGGTGACGCGCAGGAAAGCGAAGAGCTGCGACACGTCAAGCGCGTGGGCGCGGTCGTAATCCTTTGCGCTGCCTGCGAAGTAGCCAGTGCCGCCGTAGGGCGCGGGCGGTTCGGTGACCCTGTTCGGCATGACGGCAAGGCCATCCACGCCGGTCATGTGGCGCATGATCAGCGTTTCGAGTCCCTTTTCGCTGGTGTCCGTGGTCATTTATTGCACCCCCATCAATTACCCATCAACTAAATCGAATTCGACAACCCTTTGTTTTTACAGGCTTCAAATGATTTTTATCTGGTAAAAACCAGCAATCTATCAACTACCCATCAACTAAATATCAAGCCCATTTTGGCAGGTAAGCCCGGAGCTTATCCCCCACATCTTTATTCACTAGGCGAATCATCCCGGCATCAAGCGCCTCACGAATCAGACGCGAAGCAGCCGCCTTATTTGCAGGCGCAATGCCGAAACGTTCACGCACCGAAGTGTTGGTCAATTGCCCCCGATTGACGTAGCGCAAGCAGGCATGTTGATACACGGCACGAATGCGATCTGCCTTGTCCATTTGATTCAACGGGCGATGCGCAAACAAAACCGCTCGGGTAAATCCCTCCGGCACTTCAAAGATCGGAGCCGGAAGCTGGAACAACTCAATCTGAGCAATCACCTTGTCGATGCCGCTGCCGCGCTCTTCACAGATACGGAAGCGGCGCAACAACGAGGCAATGCCATCATTGCGCGATTTCGGCGGCGTATCCACGAAGCGCTGGGTATCCACCAAGGGCTCGCCGGGATTCGTGATCTCGATGCGGTCATCAAAAATCTCCACCATCGGTCCTGCACCGGTGACAAAGAAATCCTGATGGATCAGCGCATTCGCCACCAGCTCACGTACCGCCAGTTCGGGAAACATCGGCACAGTCTTGCGCAGCGCCTGTCCGATCACCTCGTTGGACGGTAGCAGCCCGTTCACATAAGCAATGAGGCTTTCAAATCCGCTGGCGTAGCCCTTGCCACTAACCTGCTCTTTGCCGCCATCAGTACGGCTATTGCCACGGTACTGAATCACCCGCATCGCTTTGCGTTTGAGCACGGCGAAGTCATCCAGATGCTTCGCGAAAAGAATCGCGCCAAGGTTGGTGATGTTCCAGCCACCCGCCTCGCAGGACACAATCAACTTGTCGTCTTCCAGTGCTGCCAGAATGCCGCTACGATTTTCCGGCAAGGGGCGTTCCATCAAGTCAAAATAGGCCGGGTAATCCAGCAGCCTGAGCACCTCCTCATCAGGCACCCGCTCGACCGCCACACCGCTCTCGAACGGCGCCTTGTCGAACAAGCGCCACAGCGCGCGCTCCTTTTCGGGAAAATCCTTGAGCCGTTTTTTATAAGTGCCAACGCGGATGAATTCAGCCCCCTGAAACTGCACCGGCTGACGAAAAGCGCGCTCGATCTCCAGCACCACCACCGGCAACCCATCCACTGTGACATCGAAAAAACGGAAATGAATCTTCGGCGCCAGCGAGCGCAGCAGCCAGCTCTCCAGTTCCTCGTTGCCCACCTTGCCCGTGGCAGGAGAAAACTTCGTGCCGACCACCGTGTGCTCGCCATCGCTGACACCCCACACCAGATAGGCGAAAGCCTTGCCCGCCAGCGCTGCCGAATTCGCCAGCGCCGACAAATACTCGCCAATCTGTTGCGGCTCGGCATCGTTCACCTTGAACTCGACCCATTCGGTTTCCTGCGGTAGCTTGCACAGCTCGCGCACCAGGCTGACGAGGTAATCTGTTGGGCGGTCGGTGGTCATGCTTCCTCCTCGGACAATTCTTCGCCAGACTCTTCCAACTCCGCAAGCTCCGGCTCATCGGCAGGCGTTTCCTCCACCTCCGGCAGACGCGCGGCGGCCTCGCGCACGTCGAGCTTGCCGGTGACCACATCGGCGATCAAGCAGGTGCGGTATTCGCGCAGGAGTTCGATCTCGCGTGCGATACGAGAGATGGCGTTAACCAGATCTTCAGTCACATCACCGATGTGCATAAGGATTTCGTTTTGCTCATTTCGTGGCGGCACCGGGAGAGAAAGGTTGTTCAACGTCCCCAAACTTAATGCTGGTTGTGCGGTTGCGTTCACAATCAAATTGAGTGCTCCACCTACCCGCGCCGAAAGTAGCGCGACATGCACAAACCGGTTTGAAGCAATTGCGTTGTCGACAGTGAGCTTGAGCGAGTTGCCTGAGACGACGGCTGGTCGCATTAGCGCAGGCAAAATTCCTGCCATCCCGTAATTCGCACCGATTTTGGCAATAACAATGTCATCCTCAGAACAGCTGCTTCGCTGAATGGTATAGAAATGCTCCTTGGTGATCGTCTTGAACTCTTTCCATTTGAACTCGCCGGAAGTAATGAATCCTGATTCGACGACATACGCATAGCCATTCGGTACATAGTGAATGGACTTTAGGCTGGAACCAAAAGGTCCATCGACGAACGCATTTCTCGCCCGGCTTTTTATGTGCTTTAGCTTCCGCACCTCCCAATGCGCTGGAATCTGCCCCAGCCAGGGAATGCCGGAATCCTTGAGCGGCACGTCGGCATCAAGGCCGCGCGTGACGGCGCGGTGGATGTTGGCCTGCTTCTGTTCGTTCAACAGCGCGATGGTCTTGCGCTTGGCCCGTATCGCCTTGTCCAGCCGATGCGTAGCGTGATCGAGAAAGCGCACGATGGCGGCTTGTTCGTCGAGCGGCGGCAGGATCGCTTCTACACGGCCAAGCTCCTCCGAATAAAGTCGCAAGCGACTTTCAACCACGCCTGTTGAAGCAACCTTGATGCGTCCCTTATAAACAGGCAAACGCAAAAGTTCGTGGTAATACCAAGGCAATGCGTCTTGGTTAAAACGGTAAACACAGTAAGCCGGACTGGCGATACCTTCGTGTCGGGAAACACCCATGCTGCCGTTCCATGCCAGCATAATGTTGATGACAAGGTCGTTGGAGCAAACTCTTTTATAACCAACGAGCGAGGCAGCGCGAGTGTCCGGTTCATCGGAGCCATCGGCAGACTTACGCTGCGTTACGCCTGTGAATTGCGATACGCGCAGCAGTTGCTCTTTGCCGGTACTGGAGCGTGAATCCACTTCACGCAGCAAGAGCTTGACCCGGCGGATAATCCAATGCCTTGGTATTTTTCCCAGCCATGGCAAGCCGGAATCCTTATATTCTAAATAAGGTTTGAGGTCGGAGATCATCAGAGCTCCAACTTTGTTGGCGTACAGCAATCCAGCTTTCGGTGCAGAAGAGAGATCAGCGAAAGATAATCCGCAGCATCGTCTTCTCCATCCCATAGAATCTTCGGTTCGTGCGCGAGGGGATTCCGAACGGCTCCGAAGCATCCTTTTAGCAGTGCCGCGAAGCCTTTGTGCTCCGTCTTTTCTGTTTCGGTTTGCAACGTATTGATGGCGAGAATGGGGCGCTCGATCGAAAAGACCCTGTCAACCAGTGCAGCACCGTCACCTTGGATGCCAGATAGGTCGCGAATTCGCTGAGCGAGTCCCTTGCTGGCTTCAAAAACCGCGTGAAAGTAGTTGTCCTGGAGAAGCTCGGTTCGGCAGTATTTCAACACCTCGTGGTGCATACTCCGTCCCTGAAATTTGGCACGGATGGTTCGAACACGCCTCTCGGCTTCATCAAGTGTCTGTGCGGCTTCGTGTTGCCGAAACTTCCCGTCGTTACCATATCCAAGACCAGAAAAGGCCAGAATCGTATTGAGTTCTTGTCGATGCGCTTCGAATTCTGTGCTCCGCCCAACGAAGCGAGCGGGGATCAGAAAAGATTGTATGAAGTCGAGTACCCGATTCGCGCAATGATATTGCCTCTGGGATTCGAGAAACACCCAATACAGGCGACGCCACTTCGTGGACTCACCCGATGTATCTACTAGGCCGCGATCACTCAGGACGCGGGAGATATCTGTGCCCGACCCGCATTCGCCGAGCAAACGCGCCAGAGCCTCAATCTGCCCCTCCGGGAAAGGGGATACGGCATTCACTGTGAGTCTCCCCCAATAACCTCACTCAGCAGCCCTTCCGCCTCCTTCTCAACCGCCAGAATGTCGGCACGAATTTCTTCCAGCGTGCGCAGCGGCTGAGGTTTGTAGAAGTGGCGGGTGAAGCTTACCTCGTAGCCGATCTTGGTTGCATCCTGCTTGATCCACGCATCAGGCGTGTAGGGCAGCACCTCGCGGCGGATGAAGGCTTCGATGCCGCCTTCCTCCAGCAGTGGCACTTGTTCGGTGTCGCGCAGGTCGGCGTCGGGCTCGTATTCGACAACAGAACCCTCTCCCCCAGCTCCCCCACCCCCAGCCCCTCCCCCGGAGGGAGAGGGGAGTGAGAACAGGCCGCGTAGCGGGTCGGGCTTGATCTTGCCGGGTTTGTGTACCTTGGCAATGACCGGCGGCGCGGTCTCGACGCGCCAGCTCACGGCCTTCAGTATCTGCTTCAGATCGGCAGCGGGGAGTTTGATGCCTGCTTTCTTGAGTGCCGCGTCCACGCGATCACGGAAGTTGTTGTAGTCCTCGAAGAGCTCCCCGCCCAACGCCTCACGCAGTTTTGTGGCAACTTCGACCAGGCGGGCGTCGCGCTCCCAGGTGCTGGCATCGAGCAGCTTATTTTTCTTCTTCTCGGGCAGGCCCTTCTTCGCGCTGCCGCCTTCTTCGTCGTCGCTCTCGTCCTCATCGCCGCCCCAGTCGGCGAGGCGCTTCTCCAGAGCGTCTGAGACCTTGGCGAATTGGGTAAAGAGGTCGTCACCGAATTCATCGTAAAGAACCGTGCGCAGGTCCTCGTCGCCGGAGGCGAAGCGCAGCGTCTCGATGGCCTTGAGCGAAAGTTGGCTGTGCAGGCGTAGCGGGCGCTCGACTGTGACCTTCCAGTAACCGAAAGCGGCGTTGGGGAATATCTTCGATTCGGGTGTTTCCTTGAAATCGAGGAAGGTGCGGCTGATGCGCTCGATGTCGTCCGGCGAGAGTTCGCAATTCTTTTTGCCGAGGTTCTTGCGCAGCGGCTTGAACCACTGGCTGGCGTCGATGAGCTGCACCCGGCCCTTGCGATGTGCGGGCTTTCTGTTCGTCAGTACCCAGACGTAAGTGGCAATGCCGGTGTTGTAGAAGAGGTTGAGCGGCAGCGCGACGATGGCTTCAAGCCAGTCGTTCTCGATGAGCCAGCGGCGAATATTGCTCTCGCCCTGGCCTGCGTCGCCAGTGAACAGCGAGCTGCCGTTATGTACCTCGGCAATGCGGCTGCCCAGCGCAGAGCGGTGGTTCATCTTCGATGCCATGTTAGCAAGGAAGAGCATCTGGCCGTCGCTCGACCGGGTGACGAGCGAGAGTTCCTCGTTCTGATGCATCACCTTGAAGCGCGGGTCGCGCATGCCTTCTTTGCCGCCCATCGCCTCAAGGTCTTTTTTCCAGCCCTTGCCGTAGGGCGGGTTGGCGATCATGAAGTCGAACTCCTGCGCCGGGAAAGCGTCGTGCGACAGCGTGGACCATTCCGCGCCGCCGACGATGTGGTCGGCGCTCTCGCCCTCGCCTTTGATCAGCATGTCCGCCTTGCAGACGGCGTAGGTCTCGGGGTTTATTTCCTGACCGTAGAGAAGTGTAGTGATCTGCTGGTTGCGCTTCGCGGCAATCGCCATGAGCGTTTCTTCCGCCACGGTGAGCATTCCGCCGGTGCCGCAGGCGCAGTCATAGAGCAGATAGGTGCCGGATTTAAGCGCTGCCTCGATCGGCAGGAACACGAGATTTGCCATCAGCCGCACAGCATCGCGCGGCGTCCAGTGCTCGCCCGCCTCCTCGTTGTTCTCCTCGTTAAACTTGCGTACCAGTTCCTCGAACACCGTGCCCATCGAGTGGTTGTCGATGCCCGCAGGCGACAAGTCAATTTCGGGATCAAGGAACTTGTTGATCAGGGTGCCAAGTGAGTCGGCCTTGGAGAGGGTGGAGAGCTGGTTGCGGAATTTGAAGTTTTCCAGGATGTCCTGGACGTTGGGCGAGAAGCCGTTGAGATAATCCTCGAAATCTGCGAGCAACTGCTGCTGACTGCCTCGCGACTTCAGATCGCGCAGGGTGAAACGCGAAGTGTTGTAGAAGGATTGCCCCGCAGCGGCGGCAAGCGCTGCACGCTGCTCTGTGATGCGCGCCTCGTCGAGCATCTTCTTGGTATCGAGCACCGTCTGTTTGCTCGGTTCGAGCACCGCATCCATGCGCCGAATAACGAACATCGGCAGAATTACATCCGGGTACTTGCCCCGCCTGAACAGGTCGCGAAGCACATCGTCGGCGATGCCCCAGATGAAAGAGACAATTTTGTTGTGCGTGGCTTGATCCATATTTGTTTTTTGTTTTTATGCCCTGAACTGGAGATTATACGTGCAGCAAAATCATTGCAGCATTTTATCAACAGCATCTGGTCAAGCGACCATTGGCTCATAGCAGTTAACAAGCATTGGCGAATGGCTGGTAATGGCACATCTCAGACAACCAACACTTATACCTCTGCCTGTTCCTCCGCCGCTCCCGGCGCAAGATCAGGCTCTCCGCATTGGCGCGAAATTTCCGCGCGCGCTTTGTTGCGCAGGCGGATGGCCGCAGCCCAGCCCTTGCCTTCCGGTGCAATCGGCTT
>Ga0209212_1009344_pt1 | contig 10249 bp, 9 predicted proteins | sample RifGroC2_FD_183996 | JGI IMG/M metagenome (GOLD analysis project Ga0209212, IMG submission 183996) | Groundwater microbial communities from Rifle, Colorado, USA - Groundwater C2 (SPAdes) (version 2) | ecosystem: Environmental > Aquatic > Deep subsurface > Groundwater | place: Rifle, Colorado... | reverse complement strand
GTGGATGTATTTAGATACGGTGAGTAAAACAGCGGCCTTGAATCAAGTTGCCGCGATTCAAACCTTGTCCGCATCGGAAGGAAAAGAGCTGGTCCTGTCTATGACTCTGCGCGACGGGAATAATGTAAAGTACCTCATCAAATCGGAAAAAGCCGTCACATCGGGCGGCGCCGCGAAGGAAGGACTCTCGAAAGAGTCTGTCTCCTCTTGGGAAATGTCCAGATTAGGAACGGCTCAGAGTATCGGCGACAAAGCATTGCCTCTCGGCATCGCCCTGAAGATTTCTGACCTGAAAATTTCGAACTGAGGAAATGGCAGATCAGGGGTGAAGTCAAGTGAAGGGCTTGGAATTTCACTCCTGGAGGGGCTGCGTGGTCGCAAGTCCTGACCCCTCGATATTCAGTAGCCGGTAGGCCCGTTAGAGAGTAGCCCTTTTTGGGCGACTCGCTTAAAGGCAGGCCAGCTTATCCCGTAAGGGAGAGGCTGGCCTTTTTGCTTTTCTAAGGAGGAACAGGTGGAAAAATGGGAGCCTATTTTTTGCCATTTTGCTGCCGGTCTAAGGGGGTTTTTCTGTTTCTGATCCTTGAACCGACAATCATTTGGTCGAGTTTGTGTTAATGGCGCTGATTAATACGGGAGGTATTAGGCATGAATTCTGCGACTTATGCGATCGTCGGCGTACTTCTCATCATATTGGGCATCGTTGGTATCTACTACACGCGCCAGGCACCGGGATTAGCTCTCCTCGCTTCAATAGGTCTGATTGTGGGAATTGCAATGATAGGTAAGGCGACCGGGAAATTGTGACGCAGATTCGCATAGTAATAACGGCTCCTCTTCAGAAAAGTCCGATGTTTTTTCTTTGAAGGGCCAGGGGAAGAAGAAATGGTCTAAAAGCGCTCTTGTTCCATGCTTAAACAATGAGTTCATTGACCGACAAGCGTTCACCCAAGCCTACGGTAATGAAGCCCGGAAAAAGGGAACGACTCTGCCAAGAATTGAGAAAGTTCTTCGCACAGCGCTTGGCTGTTAGCGGGGATACAGAGGTCAAGATTGTTGATGACCTGATTCTTCTCCGCTGCAAGGAAGCCATTTCCCCCTCGGAGGTTAACTTGGGTACTTTGAAGTCCGGCCGGTTGCTTCTCCAGGAGGTCAACGAAAGGGTGTGTCGGGAGCTTCAGCTGGACCTTGATAGGGTTCTCCGTGAGATCACAGGCCTGCGTCTTGTTGATATTTGCGTGGGGTTGTTTTTGGTGCGGCGGGAAAAGATTTTTCTCTTCACCATGACCGATACGGTGAAGCAGTAGACAGAGGGCATCAATCGAGAAGGGAAGGAAGGTGAAATGAATACGCTGAAAACCACTTTTTTGATGGCGCTTTTGACGGTTCTCCTGGTTACAGCCGGTGGGGCGCTGGGGGGTGAAGGGGGCATGATTGTGGCCTTTATCTTTGCCCTGGTCATGAACGGTGTCAGTTACTGGTTCAGTGACAAGATCGTTCTACGCATGTACGGGGCAAAGGAGATTGGCCCAGAAGAGTCCCCGAAGCTCCATCGGATTGTACAAGAGCTGACGTTACGCGCGAAAATGCCTATGCCCAAACTCTATCTCATTCCCCAGGAGGCACCAAATGCCTTTGCCACGGGCAGGGACGAGCAACATGCCGCTGTGGCAGTTACGGAAGGTATTCTCCGCATTTTAGATGAGGCAGAGCTTCGGGGGGTACTGGCCCATGAGCTCTCCCACATAAAGAATCGCGATATCCTTGTTGGGACCATTGCCGCCGCCATGGCAGGGGCCATTTCCATGTTAGCCAACATAGCTCATTGGGGGATGATTTTCGGAGGCAGGGGCAGCAATGATCGGGAAGGAGGTCATCCCATCGTTGCCCTGGCCATGATCATCATCGCGCCGCTCGCCGCCCTGTTGGTTCAGATGGCCATTTCGCGCAGCCGCGAATTTGGCGCCGATGCGACCGGCGCGGCCATTGCGGGTGATCCCTTGAGTCTGGCCAATGCGCTCAAAAAGCTTCAACAAGCCGCCGAACGAGTTCCCATGGAAGCCAACCCTGCCACGGCCCACATGTTTATCGTGAATCCGTTAACGGGCGGAGGCCTCATGACCCTCTTCAGCACCCATCCACCCATGGAAGAGCGGATCAGGCGTCTTGAAGGAATGACAGGCATAAGACGATGAAGGCGCCGGGCATAGTGATTTTGCTCTACGGTCTTGTGGTGCTCGGAGGTGGAGTGATCGGTTACACCACAACCGGAAGCATGGCATCGCTTATAGCCGGTAGCGCTTTTGGGCTTGGACTTCTGGCCAGCGGTGTGGGGGTGCTTAGAGGCAAAGATATGGGGTTTCTGATGGCCCCTATCTTAACCGTACTCCTTACCGTGTTTTTTGGCTATCGCTTCGCGCAGAGCGGTGAGTTCATGCCGTCCGGGCTGATGGGAGTTATCGGCCTTGTTGCGCTCACCTTGTATTTCACTTTGCGCCGATAGGGAGATCTGGTGACACCGGACCGATTATTCTTATGGGTCGCTTTTAACGTCTTTGTCCTGGGCATGCTTGCCCTTGACCTGGCGGTATTTCACCGCAAGGCCCACGCTGTCTCCTTGCGCGAGGCTTTCATCTGGAGCGTTGTCTGGATCACCCTGGCCCTCATCTTTAACTCGGGGATTTACTACTTCTGGGGAGCGGAGAAGGCGCTTGAGTTTCTGGCTGGCTACCTGATCGAGAAGTCCCTCAGTGTGGACAATCTCTTTGTCTTCCTTGTGATCTTCTCTTACTTTGCTGTCCCCGCCATGTACCAGCACCGGGTCCTCTTCTGGGGCATCCTGGGAGCCCTGGTCATGCGGGCAATTTTCATTGCTACAGGGGCCGCCCTCCTGACTGCCTTCCATTGGATGATCTACGTGTTCGGCGGCTTTCTTATAATAACGGGCATCAAGCTGCTGCTCACTGGAGATCATAAGTTGGAGCCGGAGAAAAACCCGGCTGTTCGCCTGCTGCGCCGGATAATGCACGTCACCAATGAATACCATGGGCAGCGCTTTTTTGTCCGCAAAGATCGGCGGCTCTGGGCTACACCTCTCCTCTTGGTGTTGGTGGTCGTTGAAACCACCGATGTTATTTTTGCCGTGGACTCCATCCCGGCGATTTTCGCCATAACCATGGACCCCTTCATCGTCTACACATCCAACGTATTCGCAATCCTAGGACTCCGCGCCCTCTACTTCCTTCTAGCCGGTATCATGGACATGTTTCGCTACCTCAAGGTGGGTCTGTCTTTTGTCCTCTGCTTTGTGGGCGTCAAAATGATGATCGTGGATCTTTACAAGATCCCCATCGGTGTCTCTTTAGGGGTGGTGGCTGGGATACTGGCCCTTTCGATCTTCGCCTCTCTCATCGCCCAGCGTAAGACCCTAGCGATTCCAGCTTCTGGGCTTGATCCCGGATTGGGTCTAAGGGACGGATTGGGCATGAGCCTTAACAGAGGGCCATCCCGGCGCCAAAACAAGGTCTGGATATGGTTCGCCGTTATCATCGCGGTTCTAGTGATAGTGAAACTGACATCCATCAGTACAGGGCCTTCAGCGGATGATGCCATTGTGGCAATCCGCGTCGCCCAGCGTGATTTGGCCGAGGCCAAGCGGATCCATCCTGGAGCGAAATCTCCTACCCTCAACGAAGCTGAGGCTCAATTGATTCTGGCGTCATCAGCGCTTAAAGAGAAGCGCTATGAAGAGGCAATTCTAGCGGCGCGCAAAGCAATCGAATTGGCAAGAAAGCTCATGGGGTAACGCTTTTTCGCAACTGACTAGGTCCATAGGAATGCACGCACGGGAGTAATGATGGATCTAAAAATTATTGGCACCACAATTATTTAAGGGGACCCATGGCGAAGCAAACCTGGCATTCGATGGAGATCGATTCCCTCCTCGGGGAGTTGGATACAGATCCTCGGCAAGGATTGGCCGTAGAGGAGGCTCGAAGGCGGCTGGAAAAATACGGCTACAACGAGCTTAAAGAGGAAGAGAAGGCTTCTCCATTCACCATCTTCATAAATCAGTTCAAGAATATCCTTATTATCATTCTTCTCATTGCTATAGCGCTTTCAGCGATTATCGGAGAAGTTGTGGAGGCTTCCATCATAGGGGCCATAGTTATCTTTTGTGCAGCCTTGGGATTTATTCAGGAGTATCGGGCAGAGAGAGCACTTGAGGCGCTGAAGAAGATGCTCTCCGCCACTATAACAGTCCTGAGAGATGGAAAGGAAGAGGAGATACCCTCGAAGGAGCTCGTCCACGGGGATATATTACTCCTCGAGGCAGGAGACAGGATCCCTGCAGATGCCAGATTGATTGAGATTCACTCCCTGAGATGTGATGAGGCGCCCCTTACCGGGGAGTCGGTGCCGGTAGGCAAGGATATAAAGCCATTGCCTGAGGATGTGCGTGTAAGCGATAGAAAGAATATGGTCTTTACTGGCACCGCAGTTACTTACGGAAGGGGTAAGGCTGTGGTCACATCAACAGGTATGAATACAGAGTTTGGCAAGATTGCCGAGGAGGTGACCACGGTAAAGGCAGAGAAGTCACCCCTTGAGAAAAGGACAGACGAGATAGGCAAGTGGCTCGGCATTATTGCCCTTTCTGTATGTTTACTGGTTGTAGGGATAAGTATAGTGAGGGAGGCCCTGGGCGGCACAATCAATTTACCGTTTATAGTGACAGTTGTGATGTTTGCGATAGCCCTCGCCGTGGCGGCAGTCCCCGAGGCGCTGGCAGCCATTGTTACAGGAGCCCTTGCTATAGGCATGCACCAGATGGCGAAGAGAAATGCCCTTGTGAGGAAGATGCCTGCGGTTGAGACCCTTGGCTGCACCACCGTGATCTGTTCAGACAAAACAGGCACCCTCACAAAGGGTGAGATGACCGTGAGGAAGATATTTACAGGCGGCACAATGATTGAGGTTACAGGTGCGGGGTATACACCCATTGGCGAGTTCAAGGGTTCCAATATAATCAACCTGAGCGGCACTCAGTCTTTCCGATTACTTCTCCAGGGAGGGCTCCTCTGCAGCGATGCAGACCTCCATGAGAAGGAAGGGCAATGGCTCATTAAAGGAGACCCGACAGAGGGCGCCCTGGTTGTGGCAGCAGCAAAGGCAGGCCTTCATATTCGTGAGGCGAGGCTTAAAAGCCCGAGGATAGAGGAGATACCCTTCAGCTCCGAGAGAAAGAGAATGACCACTATTCATCAGATGGAGAATGGCAAAAGGGCGGCATTTATGAAGGGTGCTCCAGAGGTGGTTTTAGAAAGATGCACCCGTATCTCAGATGCCGATGGAACGAAAATCCTGACAGGTGAAGAAAGGGAGAAGATCTTAAAGACAAACGAAGAGATGGCACAAGGTGCTTTAAGGGTTCTTGCGGTAGCCTATAGAGAACTCCCTGACGGAGTTGCCTATGCAGAAGATGCTGTGGAGAATGACGCGGTTTTTCTGGGCCTTGCAGGAATGATAGACCCACCGAGGGAAGAGGCGATCGAGGCCACAAGGGTATGTAAGCAGGTGGGGATTAAACCGATTATGATTACAGGAGACCATAAACTTACAGCAGTAGCTATAGCAAAGGAGGTAGGCATTTATAAACATGGAGATGTTGTACTTACGGGTGAAGAGTTAGAAAAGATGCCTGCTGAGGAATTTGAGAAAATTGTCAATCAGGTGACTGTCTATGCCAGGGTATCTCCAATGGACAAGTTAAAGATAGTTAAGGCGTGGAAGAAGAAAGGGGAAGTGGTTGCCATGACAGGAGATGGTGTGAATGATGCGCCCGCGCTGAAACATGCGGATATTGGAATAGCCATGGGTATAACAGGCACGGAGGTGACAAAAGAGGCTGCTGATATGGTCCTCACCGATGATAACTTTGCAACCATCGTGAAGGCCATAGAGCGGGGCAGATGGATATACGATAATATAAAAAAGTATCTTGCTTATCTCCTCCAGGCTAACATCACTGAGATAATGGTCATCGGAGGAGTAGTCTTAGTGATGGGCCCGGAACTTTTGCCCCTTCTGCCAGCAGCCATCTTGTATATAAACCTAGCGACTGATGGGTTTCCTGCACTTGCCTTAGGGGTTACCCCTCCTGACCCTGACATCATGGAGCGACCACCAAGGGATCCAAGAGAGAGTATCTTTGGATGGGATGTAAAGTCATTTATATTGCGGGCAGTGTTCATAGAAGTTCCTTTCTTCTACTTCCTTTTTTTCTACGAGCTCTCCGACTTAACCCACGCGCGGACAGTGATATTTTTCCTGTTTATAGTTGTCGAGTTTGTTATTGCCCTTAACTGTCGTTCTCTCATACACAGTATTTTCAAAGCGCCTCCCCATAAATGGCTTGTCGTAGCCGTCATATGGGAGCTCGCATTGGTTGCTGCGTTAATTCAGATCCCGGCTGTGCGTGAGGCATTCGGCATCACGAAGCCTTCTTTCTCTGACCTCGCCATAATTGTGGCCTTTGGTTTTGCCATCTTCCTCATAATTGAGGCGACGAAAGTCATCCTGCGACAGAAGACGCCAGTGGGAAGGGCCACGGCGCGTCAGACGGAGCGGTTCTCCGTGTAGGCAGTTGCGTTCGAGGGGTCATTGAGGTCGACATGCGTGACAACCTGATTTCTGGACTTCCCCTTTTCAAGCGGGGAAAAATAAGGGACATCTACGATCTGGGTGATCGTCTGCTGATGGTGGCCTCTGACCGCATTTCCTGCTTCGATGTGGTCCTTCCGACCGAGATTCTAGGGAAAGGAAAAGTCCTCACCGCCCTTTCTGCTTATTGGTTCCGGATCATGGAAGACATAGCCCCCCATCATCTTCTGACGACAGAGGTCAGACATTTCCCTGCTGTCTGCCACTACTACAGGGATAAATTAGAAGGCCGGAGCATGCTGGTTAAAAAAGCGACCCCTGCGCCTGTGGAATGCATCGTAAGAGGCTACCTTTTTGGTTCAGCCTGGAAAGAATACTGCGGCAAGGGCAGCGTCTGCGGCATCTCGCTGCCGAAGGGTTTAGTAGAGGCCTCCCGTTTAGCAGAGCCCCTCTTCACTCCATCTACCAAAGCTCCGGTAGGAGAGCACGATGAAAACATTACCTTTGCCCAGATGGTCAATCAGGTCGGAAGGAAAAGGGCGGAGAGGATGCGCGACATCAGCATCGCGGTCTACCTCCGTGCCCGAGAAATGGCTGAGGAAAGGGGGATCATCATTGCGGATACGAAGCTGGAGTTTGGCATGATCAACGGGGAGGTGATCCTGATCGACGAGGTTTTGACTCCGGACTCGTCCCGCTTTTGGCCGCTGGATAGCTATCAGCCGGGAAAGGCGCCTGAAAGCTTTGATAAACAATATGTGCGTGACTATCTTTTGAGCCTGAACTGGGACATGAAGCCCCCTGCCCCGTTGCTGCCGCCTGAGATTGTCCGGAAGACGCAGGAAAAGTACGCCGAGGCCCTGCGGCGGCTTACTGCTGCTCCGGGGAGGTGTTTTGCTCATTGAGCGCTTCACGGGAAGACATTGGAAGGAAAGCTTATGACTCTAAGTCCTAGTGGCCGGGTCGATATTGTACCCCAGGGGGAGTTCCACTTTGAGGTGCGCTTTTTCGAAGGCGAGAGCGATAAGCGTTACCGTAGCTGGTCTTTGCCCCTTGCCGCCGCGGAGGCCATTACCCGATGGTGGCTCAGGCGGTCACTCCCGCTGGGAGAGGTGCCGCTCAGCGGGGAGTCGTTAAAGATGGACGTAAGGGCGGAGGAAACCTGCTCCATCTCGCTAAAGAGGGTAGCGGGCGAATCGGACATCTTGGAGCTTTATAGGGAGACGCCGATTGCCGATTGGCTCTGCTATCACAACCTCTGGCAGGGTCCTCATTCTTATGAATCTCCCAAACTGCTGATCGTTACCTGCATGGATTATCGCATCCATTTGCATGTTCCCGAAAGGTTTGCTTATGTCCTGCGTCTGGCCGGAGCCAATCTGCGCCACCGGGAGTTTGATCTCGCCTGCGTGCTGGCTTTTGCCGGTATTCGTCATGTCTGCCTGGTGGGACACACGGATTGCGCGATGGAGTCTTTGAAAGACAAGCGGGAGGTTTTCGCCTCTGGCCTGCAAAGAGTAGGAGGTTGGAGTAAGTCCAGGGCAGAGCTTCAGTTCGATCTTTTTGCCCCTCGGCTCGCTATCCCCAATGTGGTTGACTTTACCCTTTTCGAAGCGGCCTGGCTGGAGAGGAGATTCCCGGGAGTCGTGGTTGCCCCCATGATCTACGACGTAAAGGATAGCTCCCTCCACCAGATTGTGAGGCAACCATGACATTTCCTTCCGAACAGGATTTTGCCCTTTTGCTCTTCCAACTTTTTATCCTTTTGTCTGCGGCGCTGACATTGGGAAGTTTCTTGCGTAGGCTCGGGCAGGCCGCGGTCGTTGGGGAGATTTTTGCCGGGGTTTTGTTAGGACCGTCTATCTTGGGCGCGCTTGCCCCTGGGCTGGCGTTATCTCTATTCCCCTCCGCCCAAACCCATATGCTGGGCACCCTTGCCTGGCTGGGGAGCATCTTTCTGCTCTTGGTGGCAGGCACGGAAGTAAACCTCGCTACCCTGAGGCATGAGCGCCGCGTGGTATTCTCAACCAGTCTGATGGGGATCGCGATCCCCTTTGCGCTAGGGTTGATTTTCGCCCTGTATCTGCCCGACAGGTACTTGGTGAACTCCGGACAGAGGTGGCTTTTCGCCCTCTTTATGGCCGTGGCCATGTCCATTTCAGCCATCCCCTTAGTGGCGAAGATGTTGATGGATATGAATCTCCTAAAGACCCCTCTCGGTCACGTCATCATCGGGGCAGCGGTGGTCAACGACCTTATCGGTTGGATTTTCTTCGCGATCATTCTGAGCATGCTCGGTGGCGGGACTGTGGCAGGCGGGTCCATTGCGGGTGTGGTGACAATGACCTTGGCCTTCGCCCTTTTTTGCCTGACAGCGGGAAAGATCCTCATGAGTCGGCTTTTTTCCTTTTTCCATGTTCTGCGCCTTCCATCAGAAGGGATCTTGGGCCTGGCTGTTCTCACTGCTTTCTTATGCGCTGCCCTGGCCCAATGGATCGGCATTCACGCCATTTTTGGGGCCTTTCTCGCCGGCGTGATGATTGGGGAAACGGGCGAGATCGCGAACCATACCCGCGACACGCTACGGAATTTCGTTCTGTATCTCTTTGCCCCAATCTTTTTCGCTTCGATGGGGATGCGAGCCGACTTTATAGCCCACTTCGACCTTTTTTTGGTGTCAGGTGTGCTGGCCATTGCCTGTGTGGGGAAGGTCCTCGGAGGTTCCCTGGGTGCCGCACTGGGGGGCATGAAGCGGTCCCAGGCCCTCGCGACAGGGTTTGGGTTGATGCCTCAGGGAGCCATGGGAATCATTCTGGGCTTTTTAGCCCTTGAGTACTCTCTGATTAATGAGAAGGTCTTTGTGGCGTTGGTCATCACTGCTATCGTGACCTCCATGATGAGCGGGCCGCTCATCCAGTGGGCTATGGGTGGAAGGGCGCTCTTCGCAAAGAAAGCCTTGGCCAAGAACGACTGCGAGTTTGAACGTGAAGGCATCGCAGAATAGGAGACTACCGTGCAACATTTTAGCGGTGGCGGGAACCTGAATCAGCTTATTTTTTCTCCTGACCCTATATCACGCTTTCAGTACGAAAAGGTGCACGCGGCCAAAAAAGGTTTGGCGGAGCATTACGCTGAAAGAATTCTTATGTCACAATGTTAGGCGGTGGATTTAGGAGCTGCTCATGGGTTTAAATCGGACGAAAATTGAGATGGAGAAAACAAAATCGTTCGGCGCCGGTTTGCCGTGCACAAAAAATCCCGGCCCGGGTGATCCGCGGTGTTAGGAGGTTAACATGCCCAACGGACAATGGTCTAACGATTTCGAGATGGTTCTCGAACGGCTTCGCCGCGAGCTCCTCGGCCTCAATCTCGGAGGCATGAAGCTCGTCTTGACCGGGCTGGTTATTCTCATCTTGCTCTGGTCGATCTGGTACACGGTACCGCCGGAGGCGACGGCGGTGGTTCAGCGCTTCGGTCGGGTGATGCGAACGGCGGGGCCGGGCCTGCATTTCAAGATCCCCTTCGGTGTCGAGCGTGTTCGGGTGGTTCCAACTGCGCGAGTGCTCAAGGAAGAATTTGGGTTTCG
>Ga0209212_1009342_pt1 | contig 10250 bp, 10 predicted proteins | sample RifGroC2_FD_183996 | JGI IMG/M metagenome (GOLD analysis project Ga0209212, IMG submission 183996) | Groundwater microbial communities from Rifle, Colorado, USA - Groundwater C2 (SPAdes) (version 2) | ecosystem: Environmental > Aquatic > Deep subsurface > Groundwater | place: Rifle, Colorado... | reverse complement strand
CTTCTCCCGCGAAACCGGCCGCATGATCGTGCGTCAGCCGCTGACGCTGACTGAGACACTGGGCAAGTTCGACATCATGGTGAACGTCACCGGTGGCGGAGAAGCCGGCCAGGCAGGTGCGGTGCGTCATGGTATCACGCGTGCATTGATCGACTATGATGCCACGCTCAAGCCCGTATTGAAGCATGCCGGCCTGGTGACTCGCGATGCGCGCGAAGTGGAACGTAAAAAAGTCGGTTTGCGCAAGGCGCGCCGCAGGAAGCAGTTCTCCAAGCGTTAAGGCCTGTCCTGAGCCTGTCGAAGGGCTGGTTGGATGTATCGCAAAGCCGCCTCCGGGCGGCTTTTGCATTGGAGTTTTGTTGTATGATGTGGAGCGTTTTTAAGGAAGGTTGCAATGATTAAGGTTGGCATAGTTGGCGGGACAGGCTACACCGGCGTGGAGTTGCTGCGCCTGCTGGCGGCGCACCCTCAGGTCGCGTTGCAAGTGATTACCTCGCGTGCCGATGCCGGCACGCCGGTCAGCCAGATGTTTCCAAGCCTGCGCGGCCATGTGGATTTGCCGTTTACCCATCCCGATGAAGCGCGTCTGGAGCAATGCGATCTGGTGTTCTTCGCGACCCCGAACGGCATCGCGATGCAGCAGGCGCGCACGCTGCTGGATGCGGGCGTGAAGGTGATCGATCTGGCCGCCGATTTCCGTTTGCAGGACATCGCCGCATGGGAAAAATGGTATGGCATGCCTCACGCCTGCCCGGACCTGGTAGGCGAGGCGGTATACGGCTTGCCTGAAGTGAATCGCGCGCAAATCAAATCGGCACGGCTGGTCGCCAATCCCGGTTGCTATCCGACGGCGGTACAACTGGGCTTCATCCCGTTGCTGGAAGCGGGCGTGATCGAATCTAACAGTTTGATTGCCGACGCCAAGTCGGGGGTTTCCGGCGCGGGGCGCAAGGCGGAAATCGCCACGCTGTTCTCCGAAGCGTCCGACAACTTCAAGGCTTACGGGGTTGCGGGGCATCGCCATTTGCCGGAAATCAGGCAGGGTTTGATGCGCGCGACTGGATTGCCGGTCGGCCTGACCTTCGTGCCGCACCTCACCCCGATGATCCGCGGCATCCATGCCACGCTGTATGGCAGGTTGACGCGCGAGGCGGATCTGCAGGCATTGTTCGAACAGCGTTATGCCGATGAGCCGTTCGTGGACGTGATGCCTGCCGGCAGTCATCCTGAGACCCGTTCGGTGCGCGGCGCGAACTGTTGTCGCATCGCGGTGCACCGGCCGCAGGGTGGTGATATGGTGGTAGTGTTGTCGGTGATCGATAATCTGGTCAAGGGGGCTGCGGGGCAGGCGGTGCAGAACATGAACATCATGTTCGGCCTGCCGGAGGCTAGCGCCCTGAACAACTTGCCGTTGCTTCCCTGAGATGTGGCGGCGCACTAAACGCAGGTTTGGCATTTCCGCGCCGAAACTGTCGGTGCGGCCGCATATTCCGTGGTACCTGCGCTGGAGCCTGACGGTGCCTTTCGTGCTGGCGGCGTTGGCGCTGGCTTGGTGGGCATACGGCAGCGGGCTGGAATTGGCGGGATTTCATCGCGGGGAAGCCCAGCAGGAATTGACCGCATTGCGCGAGCAGGCCGCGAGGCTGGGGGCGGAAAATATGCAATTGAGCAGCCAGGTTGCGCAATACGAGCGGCAAATCCAGATCGAGCAGGCCAGCAGCCAGGAAGTTTCCAGGCAGTTAAAAAACCTGTCGGACGAAAACGGACGTCTGCAGGAGGATCTGGCGTTTTTTCAAAATCTCACCGCGATGCGCGGCAAGGAAGGCGATCTCGGGGTGCATCGCCTGAGGTTGGAGCGGGATAAGATGCCCGGCGAATACCATCTGCGCATGTTATTGGTGCAGAGCGGGCAGCGCGCCAAGGAATTTAGCGGCAGCTATCAGCTGGTTGCTACAGTGCTGAAGAACGGGCAGCGGACGACGTATTTATTTCCACAAGACGCATCAGGGAATGCCCAATTTCAGCTCAGTTTCAAGTATTATCAGCGCGTTGAACAAAGCATCCAATTGCCGCAGGATGCCCAACTGGAAAATATACAAGTGCGGATATTTGAGCAAGGCGCGAGCGAGCCGAAAGTGCGGCAAAACGTCAGCCTGTCTTAATCTCTTGCCAGTCAAATAATCTCAAATTATGCCAAGAATTTTGTGTTTATTTTGTATTGTCAATAGGTTAAATGATTGTGAATATTGTCAGTTTTCTCGGATTCAATAGCGCCCGTAGGGTGGGCTACGCCCACCATGTCGGGCATAGCCCGACCTACAATTTGGTTCCGGCTCGTCCGGCTTAGGAAGTTTTGCATTGGGGAAATTGGCATATTGGAAACTTGGCATAGGGAGGCCTCATGTTTGGCAAAAAACACAGCAAACCGCAAAGCCGCATCGATTCGCTGATCGGCGCGGGAACGACCATCGACGGTAACCTGAATTTCAGCGGCGGGATGCGCATCGACGGGCAGGTGAACGGCAATGTGGTCGCAGCACAGGACAAACCGAGCACGCTGGTGTTGAGCGAGCATGCGCGGGTGACCGGCGAGATCAACGTCACCCATCTGGTCATCAATGGCACGGCCAGCGGCCCGGTATCCGCCAGCGAATATCTGGAACTACAGAGCAAAGCCAAGGTCTACGGCGATGTGCATTACAAAACGCTGGAAATTCAGTTGGGCGCAATCGTTGAAGGCCGCCTGATACACAGCAATGTCGCAGTACAGAACAAAGTCGTGGCATTCAAATTGAATAGTGGTGAATAATTTATTAAGGAGATAAACATGAACGCAGTGACAGAAACACCGGCAACCGAAACACTGGACCCGCTGACCTTTACCGACAACGCGGCCAACAAGGTAAAACAATTGATTGAGGAAGAAGGCAACACCGATCTCAAGCTGCGCGTATTCGTCAGCGGTGGCGGTTGTTCCGGGTTCCAGTATGGTTTTACCTTTGATGAAGAGGTTAACGAAGACGATACCGTGATGACCAAGAATGGCGTGCAACTGCTGATTGACCCGATGAGCTTCCAGTATCTGGCCGGCTCGGAAATCGACTATTCGGAAGGCCTGGAAGGTTCGCAGTTCGTCATCAAGAATCCGGGTGCTGCATCTACCTGCGGCTGCGGTTCGTCGTTTTCAGTTTAGGCTATCTGGCTGATTAGAAGGCTGCGGGGCGCGTTGCGCCCCGTTTGCATTTATGCGGGGTAAATTGCGCCAAGAATACACGGATGCCTTGCGCCGGTGACCGGATCGTGTAGGGTGCAATAAGCGAAGCGCATTGCACCGGATGAAAACACATACGGCGCAATGCGCTTCGCTTATTGACGCCCTACGCCTTACGCGAGTTGGCGCCGCATCTACCTGCGGCTGCGGTTCGTCGTTTTCAGTTTAGGCTATCTGGCTGATTGGAAGGCTGCGGGGCGCGTTGCGCCCCGTTTGCATTTATGCGGGGTAGATTGCGCCAAGAATACACGGATGCCTTGCGCCGGTGACCAGCGGCAGGTTGGCGGGTTTGCCATGCAGGGTTTGTTGCGCCAGCCAGGCGAAGGCGACGGCTTCCAGATAGTCCCCATCCACACCGAGGGCATCGGTGGTTTGTACGCCGCTGCTCGGCAGCAGGGCGGCGAGGCGGCGATGCAGGGTTTGGTTGTGTGCGCCGCCGCCGCACAGATAGATTTCCGTTGCGCCGGCACAGTGTTGCCGGATGGCTTGCGCGATGCTGCGGCAGGTCAGTTCCAGCAGGGTGGCTTGCACATCCTCAGCCAATTCGCCGCCCTGCAGTTTACCGCGTAGCCACGCCATGTCGAACAGGTCGCGCCCGCTGCTCTTGGGCGGCGGCAGGGCGAAGAACGGCTCGTCGAGCATTCTTTCCAGCAAGGCGGGCAGCGCTTTACCCGATGCCGCCCATGTGCCGCTGTCGTCGTAGGGTCTGCCGAGGTGCCGCATACACCAGGCGTCCATCAGCAGGTTGCCGGGGCCGCAGTCGAAGCCTGAGGTGGATGCATTCGGCGGCAGGTTGGTCAGGTTGCTGATCCCGCCGATGTTGACGATGACGCGGTGGCTGTCGGGATGGCGCATTACCTTGTCATGAAACGCGGGAACCAGCGGCGCGCCCTGTCCTCCGGCGGCGATGTCGCGGCTGCGGAAGTCGCTGACCACGGCGATGCCGGTCAGCTCGGCGAGTAGTGCGGCATTGCCGATTTGCAGCGTGTAGCCGTGTTCCGGGCGGTGGCGGATGGTTTGGCCGTGGCAGCCGATGGCCTTGATTTTTGCGCCGGATGAGTTTGCTGTGTTGAGCAGCGCGTTGACTGCTGCGGCATAGAGCCGCGCCAGTTGATTGCCAGCCAGTTGCGTCCGGTGCAGTTCGTTGTGGCCGGGTTGGTGTAACGTCAGCAGCTCGTTTCTCAGCGCGTCGCCGAAGGGCAGGTAATGCTTGGCGAGCAGCTTGGGTTGCGCCCGGCTCAAATCAGCAAGGACGGCATCAACGCCGTCCAGGCTGGTGCCGGACATCAAACCCACATACAGTTCCGGCGGGTGCTGCACGGGATATCTAGTCGAGTTTTGCGAGGTTGGTGTTGCGTAACAGATTCAGGCGCGCGACAAAACTGTCTGCCGCAGACTGAAACGCAGCTTTATTCGCACCGTCGATTGGCTTTGCGTCCGGCAAGGCGACGCGCAGCGGGTCACGTTGCTGGCCGTCGACTTTGAATTCATAGTGCAGATGCGGTCCGCTGGTCAGGCCGGTCATGCCGACATAGCCGATCACATCCCCCTGTGCCACGCGCTGGCCGCGGCGCAATCCCTTGGCAAATCCTGATAAATGGCCGTAAACCGTAGTAAAGCGGCCCTGATGATTGATCATGATGACATTGCCATAACCGCCTTGTTTGCCGAAGGATGAAACGACGCCATCGGAAGTTGCCTTGACCTTGGTGCCGATGGGGGCGGCAAAATCCACGCCTTTATGTGCACGCCATTTGTTCAGCACCGGATGGAAGCGTGATTTGGTAAAACCGGAACTCACGCGCGAGAATGCGATGGGTGAACGCAAGAATGCCTTACGCACACTTTTTCCTTCTGTGGTGTAGTAATCGTCCTGAAAATGGATGGCACGGTAAGTCTGGCCTTGATTGAAGAATTCGGCTGCCTGGATGCGGCCGGTATTTACCAGGGTGCCGTTGCTGTAAATCATTTCATACATCACGGTGAATTTGTCGCCCTTGCGCAAATCATGGTGGAAATCGATGTCGCCGCTGAAAATTTCGGCCAACTGGTTGGCTGCGGCTTCCGGCATCCCGGCTGCGTCGGTTGCGGCATACAGGCTGCTTTTGATTTCGCCGGTGCGCACAAACAGGCGTTTTTCCAGTTGCGCCGGCAGGGTGCGGGTTGTGTAACCATCGCCCTGTTTTTCAATCACGACTTGTGCGCCATCGTCGCTCAAGTAGCGTAATGCGATCAGGCCCCCGTCAGTATTGGTCTCGGCTTGAACTTCCCGGTCAACGGTCAGCTTGCGGAAGGATGCGGTTTCGCTGGCAGTACGCAGATAGGCGCTGGCAGCAACATCTTCAATGTTCAGGCGATGCAACAATTCAACCACCGTGTCGCCGCGCTGTACGCGTTCGTTGCGCCAGAAACTGGCGATAGTATTTACGCTGGGTGCAACTTTGGGTAAGGCGATTTGTTCGATCGCAATCCTGGTCGAGTTCAAGCCTAGATCGCTTTGCGGCACCAGGCCGAAAGCGGTGACCACGCCCAGCAATGGCATGGTGGACAGGGTGATGAACCAGCGCAGCTTTTTTCTACCTTCTGGTGTTTTGCGCTCTTTGTTGAGCAGGTTTTGGGTTAACATTCGCGCCTCCTTGAGTTGCTTTGGCAACGGCGTTGCATTTTCGATTGGTGCGCACTTTACCAGAAATGGGCATCCTCTCAAAACCGGACTGATAGGAGGGAGGCAAAAAAATCAGGCGGTAAAATTCGCCCGACGAGTGGTTGGGAAACGGGAATGAACGGTAACTGGGCTTTTTTCTGAATTTGAATTGATAACGAATATGACTGAAATGACACATCAGGATGCGCTGGCCCAGATCAAGCGCGGCGCGCATGAACTGCTGCTTGAAGACGAATTGAAGCAAAGGCTTGCATCGGGACGCCCGCTGCGCGTCAAGGCGGGCTTTGATCCGACCGCGCCGGATTTGCACCTCGGCCATACGGTTTTACTCAACAAGATGCGCCAGTTGCAGGATATGGGGCACCACGCGCTGTTTCTGATCGGCGATTTCACCGGCATGATCGGCGACCCGACCGGCAAAAACACGACCCGCCCGCCGCTGTCGCGCGAGCAGGTTCTGGAAAACGCCCAGTCCTATCGCGACCAGGTGTTCAAGGTGCTCGACCCGGAAAAAACCGAGATCGTGTTCAACTCGACCTGGATGGATAAATTCAATGCGGTGGACTTGATCAAGCTTGCGGCCACGCACACCGTGGCGCAGATGCTGGAGCGTGACGATTTCGGCAAGCGTTACAAAAGTAACCAGCCGATCGCCATCCATGAATTCATCTACCCGCTGGTGCAGGGCTATGACTCCGTGGCGCTCAAGGCGGACATCGAGCTCGGCGGCACCGATCAGAAATTCAATTTGTTGATGGGGCGCGAGCTGCAAAAGCATTACGGCCAACCGGCGCAGTGCGTGCTCACCATGCCGCTGCTGGAAGGGCTGGACGGCGTGAACAAAATGTCCAAGTCGCTGGGCAATTACGTCGGCATCACCGACGCGCCGCAGGATATGTTCGGCAAGCTGATGTCGATTTCCGACGAACTGATGTGGCGCTATCTGGAATTGCTGTCGTTCCGCAGTATCGGCGAGATCGCCGGCTGGCGCGAAGAGGTGTCCGCAGGACGCAATCCGCGCGACATCAAGGTATTGCTGGCGCAGGAAATCATCGCACGCTTCCATTCGCAGCAGGCCGCCGAAGCCGCGCTGGCGGAATTCGAAGCGCGCTTCCGCCATGGCGTGTTGCCGGACGATATGCCGGAAGTTAAGGTTTCCGCATCCGGCGGCAGCATCGTCGTGCCGCAACTGCTCAAGCAGGCCGGGCTGGTGGATAGCACTTCCGAAGCGATGCGCATGATCCAGCAGGGCGCGGTCAAGCTGGACGGCGAGCGCGTCAACGACAAGGCCGCTGTGGTCGAAGCTGGCAAGGTGGTGGTGGCGCAGGTCGGCAAGCGCAAATTTGCGCGGATAACGGTCGGTTAAATTCAGGTTGTGGGGGGCAAGGCATTTTGCTAGAATCGCGCCCTCAAATTTTTGGTGGAAGGTAGTTTGTTCATGACAACTGTACGAGTTAAAGAGAATGAGCCGTTTGAAGTCGCGATGCGCCGTTTTAAGCGTTCCGTGGAAAAGACCGGCCTGTTGACCGATTTGCGCGCCCGCGAGTTTTACGAAAAGCCCACAGCAGAACGCAAGCGCAAGCTGGCTGCCGCCGTAAAGCGCCATTACAAGCGCCTGCGCAGCCAAACTCTTCCTCCCAAGCTTTACTAATTCTGGCTTTGCTAATCTGCCGCGCCTGCTTTTGGCGCAGCGGCTGGTTTCGATATGAGCCTCAAACAGCAAATCACCGATGATATGAAAGCCGCGATGCGCGCCAAGGATACGGCGCGTCTCGGGGCGATTCGCCTGTTGCTTGCCGCGATCAAGCAGCGCGAGGTGGATGAGCGTATCGAGTTGTCGGATGCGGACGTGGTCGCCATCATCGAAAAGATGAACAAACAGCGGCGCGACTCCATCAGCCAATACGAGGCGGCAGGCCGTCAGGATCTGGCGGATGTCGAAAAGTTCGAGATGAGCATATTGGCCACCTACATGCCGCAGCAGCTCGGCGAAGGCGAAATCGCCTCCGCCGTGGCCGAGGCGATTGCCGCAACCGGCGCGGCCAGCCAGCAAGACATGGGCAAGGTGATGGGCATGCTCAAGCCCAAATTGGCCGGACGCGCCGATATGGGCAAGGTCTCCGCCCTGATCAAGGCGCAACTCGGCAAGTAATTCCCGGTTAACGGGCATGGCGAGCAGCCACCCCCGATAATGAACTCGCCATGCCCGTTTCCCTCACCCCAACCCTCTCCCGCAAGCGGGCGAGGGGGCGAACGAATCGCTGCGCGAATTTCACGTTAACCGTTCCGCCGGCGCTTTGCCGGCAGTGATGAAAGGTGCGGGCTTGATTCCGAAAAGTTTTATTCAGGACCTGCTTAATCGTCTCGATATCGTGGACGTGGTCGAGCGCTACGTGCCGCTCAAGAAGGCCGGCGCGAATTTCGTCGCCTGCTGCCCGTTCCACAACGAAAAATCCCCCTCTTTTACCGTCAGCCAGTCCAAGCAGTTCTACCATTGCTTCGGCTGCGGCGCGCATGGCACGGCAATCGGTTTCGTCATGGAGCATGCCGGATTCGGCTATGTCGAGGCGATCGAGGAGCTGGCGCGCAACGTCGGTTTGGAGGTTCCCCGTGAACGCCCCGCCGCCGGCGATGCCCAGAGAGAATACGCCCAGAAAGTTGCGCCGGATTTGTATGAGGTGATGCAAACCGCCACGCGTTATTATCGCGAGCAGCTCAAGCAGTCGCCGCGCGCGATCGACTATCTCAAACAGCGCGGATTGAGCGGCGAAATCGCGGCAAAATTCGGCATCGGTTACGCGCCGGACGCGTGGCAGAACCTCGCCGCGGCGTTTCCGGATTACCAGAGCGATGCGCTGGCCGAGACCGGTCTGGTGATCACCAGCGACGAAGGGAAGCGCTACGACCGCTTCCGCGACCGCATCATGTTCCCCATCATCAACGTGCGCGGCCAGGTCATCGGTTTCGGCGGGCGCGTGCTGGACAAGGGCGAGCCAAAATACTTGAACTCGCCGGAAACGCCGCTGTTCGAGAAAGGCCGCGAACTGTACGGCCTGTTCCAGGCGCAAAAAGCCATCCGTGGCGGGCAGCAGGTGCTGGTGGTGGAAGGCTACATGGATGTGGTGGCGCTCGCGCAGCACGGCGTGGAATATGCCGTAGCGACGCTGGGTACGGCGACCACGCCGTACCATGTGCAGAAATTGCTGCGCCTGACCGAGCATATCGTATTCTGTTTCGACGGGGACAAGGCCGGGCAGCGCGCGGCCTGGCGCGCGCTGGAAAACGCGCTGCCCTATTTGCAGGACGGCAAGCGCATCAGCTTCCTGTTCCTGCCGGTCGAGCATGATCCCGACAGTTTCATCCGTGAATACGGCAAGGAAGTTTTCGAGCAGCGTGTGCGCGAAGCGATGCCGCTATCCGGCTACCTGCTGCGCGAAGTTAGCGCAGAACTGGATTTGCGCAGCCAGGAAGGGCGCAATCAATTGCTGCAGCGCGCCAAACCGTTGTTGACCGCGATCACCGCGCCAGCCACCGCCTTGCTGCTGCGCAAGGAGGTCGCCGCGCTCGCCGGGGTGAGCCAGGCGGAACTGGAGGCGCTGTATGAAATCAAACCAGTCGCGCGTGCGGCACCTCGGGCCTTCCAGAAAGCCGGGCGTGCAGCGCCTTCGGCGCATCGGCTATTGCTGCAATGCCTGATTTCGCAGCCTGCACTGGGCACACAAATTCATGCCGACTGGCATGGCGAAGGCGCTGAAGCCGAGGCGGTGGCGGCGGTGCTTTATGTCTTGCGCGAAGCCGGTTTTGAGGCAAACAGTGCAGCGCTGATGCAGATGTTTCAAGGCACGGCGCATGGGAAAACCCTCGCGGCGGCGGAGGCGGATATGTTGAACTGGGGCGAGAACTTCGATGTGGTGGCGGAGTTTGCCGGGTTGATGAGCAGGCTCAATGAAGGGCAGCGCCGGCAGCAGTTTCAGGTCTTGCAGGCAAAACTGGCGCAAGGCGGTTTGACCAACCTGAGCGATTCGGAGCGCGAGCAATATCTGCAACTGCTGCAACGCGGCTAACCAGCGACTTGCGGGCGTTGTTTGGCCGCTAGTAGTCCTATCAGTTGTTTCATCAGTCGAATGGCTATGCAAAGCTAACTATCTAACAAGGTTAAGAAATGGTTGGTGAAATCGGGTATAATTCGCCGCTTTTCTGCGCGGCATCACGCAATTGGGAATCTGAATATGGCAAAGCCTAAAGACAAGAAAAAGCAGGACAAAAAACAAGCTGTCGCTATCCCGCTGCTGGTCGTTGATCAGCAGCAGGATA